>JRYD01000386.1_pt1 | contig 102212 bp, 80 predicted proteins | sample 235311 | NCBI WGS metagenome assembly JRYD01 (sample SAMN03074213, study PRJNA261472) | activated sludge metagenome | biome: Common Effluent Treatment Plant; feature: Wastewater; material: Activated sludge; isolation source: activated biomass in a lab-scale reactor treating industrial wastewater... | reverse complement strand
TATCTGTACGTTCGGTGTAGTAGTTGTATAGGGCGACTGGTTCATCGGATTACCATTAAAGAAGGTGCCAAAAGGACCATCCCAGATATACTTCGTTGCTCCTGCTACTGCCGGAATACTCAGGTTGGCTGTCGTTCCCGCACATGCATAAGCAGGCATACCTATTATCGTTGGTGTTACCACTACCGACTGTGATGGTGGGGCTGTGCTTATTGCAGTTAAGTTGCCTACAACTTGTGCCTGACAGGCATTACCATCTGCTATATACACTGTGCTTGCTCCGGTCGGAAGGTTACTCATCACTCCTGTTGAATTGAAGTTCACAAAGTCTGATGTGAAGCTATACGGTGCTAAGCCGCCTGAAGCAGTTACGTAAATAATACCATCGCTACCGCCTGCACAACTTACATTTACCACAGAATCTATTGTTACGCTTGGGTTTGGATTAACATTCAAACTTGTGCTTGCACTTGCTGTACAGCCATATTGATTGGTTACAATAACTGTATAAGTTCCACTGTAGGATGAACCCGGATTGCTGATTGATGGATACTGAAGAGAACTTGTAAATGAATTTGGACCTGTCCAGGAGTAGGTGTTACCACTCATCTGGCCCGGATCTGCATTGTCTCCTGAAAGGAAGATATCACTGCCTTGACAAACATCACCACCTGAATTTGCAATTGGAATTGGTGAAGGTGATAAAGTGAACGACCAAACATTACAAGAGCTACCACCTCCAGGTATCTGTGGTACTATCATCCAGTAATAAACCGGTGCACCTCCGGAAACATCTGCATTGTATGTTAATCCGGGTTGATTGCTAGAAACCAAAGTTAATGGAGGATTGGTTGTTCCAAAATATACATCATAACCTGTTGCGCCTAATAAGGATGGCCAGCTAAGGGCTATGTTACCTGTAACCGCATCGGCACAACCACTACCTGCATTGGCAGGATAGGTAGGTGCATATATACAAACAGGTGGCATAACATTAAGACTATAGTCCTCATATTGACCACTACCGCTATTGGCACAAGGATTGGATGGATTGTTTGGTGTATATGCTGCAAGTATTCGCATACGCTTAGTTCCTGAGGTTGTGTTCAACGGTATGTTTATTGTTCCTATTAATGGTGGATAATCATACGTTGAACTGCTTACCACTTGTTCTGATGGTTGGAAGGTTCCGTCTTCGTTAAAGTCAATCCAAATGGCACGGCCATAGTTGCTGCCACCGGCTACATCAATGCTGTAGTTAAATGATGAACCGGGATTAACTGTAGCTGTTGCTGAGCCGCTAAAATCTTCAAACATTGCCGTTCCTGTACTGCTGTTGTTTATATTGGCAACAGCACCCGTTGTGGTAAAGTTGATGATATTATAAGTAGTGGCACCACCCGTTGTTGGAATACATAAACATGTTGATGGTAAATTTTGTGTTACTTGCACAGGCGTTGATGTTACACTGTTACCAGTATAAGAACAACTTACTACACATTGATACCACGTTGTTACAACTTGTGTCGTAGAATAAGTACTAATATTTGTACCTACGTTGGTCCATGGACCACCGGCACCGGTTGTAGAGGTCTGCCACTGATAGGATAATCCTAATTCAACATTATTATTCTGTAAGCTTAAATTAACTGTTTCACTTGCACAAACTGTATTATCTGAAGTTACGGTATTACCAGGTGTAGGTGTTGTACATTGTGGAGCAGCAGTGATATCAATCAGATAATCCTCTACTTCACCACTTACAGAGTTGTCAGAACATGAATTGATGGCTGCTGAAACATTACCAGTTCTTACACGCATCAGGTGTTGTCCAACTGTTGCTGTTAATGGAATAGTAATATTTCCTGTTAACTGATTATTAATAGCTGTTGCACCATTTACACTTGACAATACTAATTCACCGGCATCTTCAAAGCTGCCATTGTCATTGTAGTCAATCCAAACGCCATACCACTGATAGTAACCTGTTAACTGGTTGGGTGCTGATGCAGAAAATGCATAAGTGTTTCCTTGTTGTGCAGTAGCAGACTGAGTTGGGAAGAAGTTATAGAATGGTGTAGTATAAGGTACAGGGGTGAAACATCCACTGGTATTGTTGATACCTGCAAATGTTACATTGTCAATATACAATCCAAGTGCGCATCCATTACTACCGGTTGTGGGGTTGGTGCAGTAACAGGCAGTTGTTGAACTTACCAAAACAGGAGTAGAAATTCCTGTATTACCACTACATGTCACCAAACAACGATAGTATGTTGCTGTAGTTTGGGTTGCAGTTTGCGTTGCAGCTGTACCCAAATTAACCGGAGTAGTAAATGCAACATCTGCTGATGATTGCCACTGATAAGTTACGCCTAATCCCGGAGTAGTGTTTTGCAGGCTCAGGTTGATTGTTGTTGAAGAACAAACAAGTGCTTTATCAGACAAAGTAGCACCTGGGGCCGGTGTTCCACTACATGGTGGAGCAGGATTAATTAATATATTGTAATCCTCAACTTCTCCCAAATAACCATCATCAGAACAAGAATTAGCATCAATATTGGTATTTAATGGATTTGTTGATCTTACTCTCATACGATGAGTTCCTAATGGAGCTGTCATCGGAATAACAATATTACCTTGTGTAAAATTGGATGCAGAGCTGATGAATCCGGAGGTATAAACCATTTCACCTGCATCATCAAAACTACCGTTGTCATTATAGTCAATATAAACTTTATATAACTGGAATGAGGCGCCACCTGCCGTTGCAGAAATTGTTACTTGATAACTGCCGGTTCTTTCAACCGTTGCTGTTTGAGAAGAGAAATAATTATAATAAGGAGGTGTATTGTCGCAGTTTGTTGAGTTATTTATTCCAGCGAAAGTTACGTTTCCTATATAGTTATAATATGTACACATATTATCATTGGCGTTCATACTATATACTGGAGTTGTACAATAACATACTACCTGATTAACCAACAAAGGAGTTGAATTTCCCGATAAGCCGGAATTGGTACAAGTCACGCTCACCATATAGTAGGTAGCAGCAGACTGGTTCACTGTCATTGTAGCTGTTGTAACACCTGTTGAAGTCCAGGTAACACCATCAGGTGAAGAAAGCCAGTTGAAGGTAAGACCTAAATCTGTCATTGCATTTTGTGTACTCAATGTAAGTGGGTTCACAAAACATGCAGGATTAGCACTTGCCACAGTATTTCCGGGTGCCGGAGTTCCGCTACATTGTACCGGTTGAATTAATGTTATACAATAGTCTTCTGTTTCACCAGAGCCCATTGCAGTACAAGCATCGCCTGAACCATTTGTATTGCCGGTCAGTCGAGAACGTACACGCATCCTTGTTGATCCGGCAACGGCTGTTAAGGGAACTGTAATTGAAACGCTACCCGTAGTTGCATTGGTGTATGGTTGAGTCCATTCGCTGGCATCCAATACGCCATCTCTGTTCCAGTCAACCCAAACAGATGTTATGGCTGCGGCATCACAGGTAACAGTAAACGTATAGGTACTGCCTATGTATAAATTTGTTGTTGCCGACTCAAATGAATAATAATTTGGTGATGGTGCACAACTGGTAGTATTATTTATTGAATTAATCGAAACATTAGTAATACATGCACTACCCATATTCGTTGCTGCACAATAACTAATACACTCACAACCATAGCTGACATTTAACTGCAAAACAGTTGACAATGCACTAAGACCACTGTTGGTACAAGTTACCAAACAACGGAAATACTTAGTTGCAGTGATAGAAGTTAACTGTGTAGCTGATGTACCTAAGTTGGTAACACCCAATGTAAATGCTGCATCATCTGCACGCTGCCATTGATAAGTATAACCTGAATTGGGTGGGTTATTTTGCAACGACAAAGTGAAGTTTACTCCTGAACAGGCAGGGTTTGCACTTGATTGTGTATTACCCGGTGTTGGTGTTCCACTACATGCAGCCAATGGAACAACTTCAAACGAATAGTCCTCATATTCTGTATAGGCACTTGGTGCACATGGTGTAGGATTGGAAGGTATATAAGCTGCCACAACACGCATTCTGGTAGTTCCTGTTAATGCACTTAGCGGTACCGTAAACGAGCCACTTGTTGAAGATAAATAGGAGTTTGAATTATATACCATTTCTCCTGCATCATCTAAATCACCATCCTGATTAAAGTCTATCCAAATACCAAAACCAAATGTATTTCCGGAAGGGCCACCTGCTAAAGAAAAGGAAACCGATCCTCCGGGGATTTGTCCGGCAGAATAAACAGATGAATAATCTGTATATCCTGAAGGCGAGGTGCCACTTGAATTATTGAATCCGGTTGCGCCTGTGATGGTAACATTACTTAAAAAATAAGTAGAACTTCCACCGGTAACCACACAATAACAAACTGTTGGTGCATTTTGAGTTACAGTTATTGGTGATGAAGTTGAGCTTTGTCCGCTGTTAGTACAAGTAACAATAACCTGATACATGGTTGTTACTGACTGGCTGCTTATGTTATAAAAATCATACACATCAGCAATTCCTAAATTGTTCCAGGTAACTCCACCGTCTGTTGAGTTTTGAAACTGATAAGTATATCCTGACATTCCGGTTGGTCCTGCCGTTAATGTAAAAGGAACGTTTGAACAAATATTTGCAGGTGCTCCACCAATTGTTGCAGAAGGAGTTCCTGTACAACCTGATGCAATGGTAACGTTAATCAGATAATCTTCTGTTTCGCCCCAGCTAGAAGTACCACAAGGTGAAGGTGTGCTGCCTTCAACAGTTACTACTCTCATACCTGTATTACCTGGAGTCGCTGAAATAGGTACCATTATGGTACCTCCTGAAGGAGATATTACACCAGCAGCAGTATTAGAACCTGTAAATACAGATTCACCCGGATCAGTATAGAGACCATTCTGATTCCAGTCAATATAAACTGTGGTAGTAGTACCATAGAAACCACCACAGGTACCCACCTGAACAGACAATGGTACTGAACTGCCTTGCATCACACTTGGTACTGCAGGTGCGCCTGGTCCGCTCTGATAGTTGCTGTACATACTCTGTACTGAACCAGGTCCCGTACCTATTGATGCACAGGTTGAAGTATTATTTAAAGAGCCAAAGGTTACATTGAGAATTTCTTCATCACCAGTATATGCGGCTGATGATGCACAATAACAATTATAGAATGGATTTTGCAATACCTGCACCGGTGTTGATGTAGCACTTTGTCCACTGAAGGAGCAACTTACAACACACTGATACCAGGTAGCAGCATTTTGTGTAGTTGAATATGAAGCGGATGTTCCTCCAGTACTGGTCCAGGTAACACCATCCGGTGATGACTGCCAGTCGAATGAAATTCCTGTACCTACCACACTATTTTGTAAGGATAAAGTAATATTTTGTCCGGCACAAACTGAAGTTTGATTTGATATGGTATTGCCGGGTGCAGGTGTTCCTGCACAATTGGTTGAAGCAACAATGGTAATATCATAATCCTCAGTTTCGCCCCAGCCGAAAGTACCGCATGGGCTTAAGGTGCTTCCTTCCACATATACAATACGCATTCCTGTTGTACCAATCGTTGCTGTTACCGGCACAGTAAAACTACCGGTTACGGTAGAGAAAGGCAGTGTACCTGCACCAGGAGGTTTGGTATATACTTGTTCGCCTGCATCGGCAAAACTTCCGTTTTGGTTAAAGTCTATATAAATAGCTGCTGTATTACTATAAGCATAAGTACCGCAATAGCCTAAATCTAAAGAAAATGGAACGTTCTCACCCTGCATAACTGTAGGACCCGTTACGCAACCTTTGTAATTTGAATACATTGAGTTAGTAGATCCTGCACCACAAGCTGTAGTTGTACAAGTTGAAGAATTAGTCATTGATCCAACGGTAACGCCAAAAATTTCTTCGTCAGCTGTTGATGTAGCTCCTGAAGCACAATAGCAACTTTGGAAGGGGTTCTGCAATACCTGCACCGGTGTTGATGTTGCACTCTGGCCGCTGTTGGTACAGGTAACTATACATTGATAGTAGGTAGCAGCAGATTGTGTTACACTTTGAGATGAGCTGCTGGTACCAAAATTGGTCCATGTGATACCATCGGGTGATGATTGCCATTGATAAGTTACCCCACTGCCGGAGGTTAAATTTTGAAGCGTTAAGTTAAAAGAAGTAGCTGCACATACAGGGCTGGCACTGGTTTGTGTATTGCCCGGTGTTGGTGTGCCAGAACAAGGTGATCCTGAAATTGCATTGATTCCTAAATAAGGTTTAGTAGTTAATGTGGAAGTTGTAGTAGCTGAACACTGACTACCACAGCCATCACAGCGATAAAATCTGCTGCCACTGGTTACGCCAGTTTTTGCCTGAACGCCTCCATAAGGACTACCAAATGGATTAGAGCCGGTACAAATATCAACCAACAGGTTGCTTGAACCATCCCAAATAAATGGCACATCCAAGGTAATCATGTTCCATCCAACTGTTGGTACATAAGTAAATGCATTTTTAACTGTAGTTAATGCCGAGGCATCATGTGCAGCCGAATTGGATGCAGAGGTTGTTCCCATGCGCATTGTGTAGGCAGATAAAGTGCCCGGTGCTTCGGTTACATTCCAGCCTATGTCTGTAATGGTCATGCCACCACTTAAACCGGCTGCCGAAAGTTCTGCAGCTGTGTAAACAACCTGATAACGCAGGTAATTATAATAATCATCAATGGGATCAGAACCTGTTCCATTGGTGTTTCCTGCTGTACCGCCTGATGGCACTACAGTGTAGGTTTGCGCCTGTGCGCCCGTTGTCCACATTCCTACCAGGAACATGAAACACAAAATCCAACTCCGGAACGAAGCAGACCTTGCTTTACTGTTGTACTGTGTTTTTGTCATGATAATTTGATTTTTAGTTTTACTTATTGAGTGAGTTAATTATCTGTTTATTCTTCCCTTAAATCTTTGTAAAAAATGAAGACAAAATCATTAAAAACATAGATAATATTCGCTTTATTTTTGTTTGGAAATAAGGTTTTCGGTTTCAATATTATTCATCCTTTTTTAATTTTCCAAATATTTTTTTATGCCAATTTTTTTAATCATAAGTTCATGTGGCTGTATCTTATTGATTATTAGCAACTAAAAATTTTTACTGATGCAAAATATTTTTTATTTTTTAATCCAACAATAAAACCTTAACTAAAGAAATTCATGCTTCAGGGGTATATTTTGCTATCAGAATTTTGCGTTTGTTTTTGAAAAATAGTTCAAAAAAAAAGCAGTGGCGAGAGTTAACCTCCCCCCACTGCTTTTAAAACAGAACTGCAATTAAGCGTTCTGTAAATTATAAACTATTACTCCACTACCACTCTCACCTGATTGTTGCTGCCTTCAGTTTGTACATTCAGCATGTACGCTCCTTTAGCTACCTTACTCAGGTCTAGTTGTAGGTTGTTTTGACCGCTTACATTAGCATGGGTCTGTGTCATCACTACACGGCCACTCAAATCAAGTACTGTTACCTGTGCATTGCCTTTTTCTGCTGTGTACTCAATATTCAACACCCCTGCTGTTGGGTTCGGATATACATTCAGCTTGTTGGCTGATGCCATCTCGCCTTCTTTACATCCTATAGTTGCCACAAAAGCCTTAGAACCTGTTCCGCAACTGTTGGTTGCACTAACTATAACTGTTCCGTTGCCTGTACCCCAGTCAAGTATTAATGATGTGGTGTTTCCTCCACCGGCTGTATATGTTGCTACAGGTGCTGATGGATAGGTCCATGATAAAGTATAAGAACCGGCAGTATTACTAACATTAGCCGTAAACTCTACACCCGATGTGTTGGCACACCAGCTTGCTGGTATTGCTGTTAATGCAACAGGAGAGTTGGGTTGTCCTTTGATAGCTATACAACGTGCTGCACTTGTGCCGCAACCGGTGCTGGCTGTTACACATACCTGTCCTGAAGTGAATGAACCATAAGCTATGCTAACAGCATTGCTACCATTGCCGGTAATGGTGCCAGGTGCTGTCCAGTTATAGGTAGTACCCGGTTTAAATGGTGTGCTGTAGCTGATTGACTGTCCGCACAAACCATTGGTTGCTCCTGTTATGCTGGCCGGTACTGATGGTACGCCAGGTGCTACTGTTCTGCACTTGTTGGCTGATGTCACACCACAAATACTTGTTACGTTGACACAGATATTACCTAAGTTATTATAGCCCGGTGCAAATGTTACCTGAATAGAATTGGTTCCCAATCCTCCTGTAATACTGCTGTTGGCAGGCACTGTCCATGCATAGCTGGCTGCTCCGCTTGATGCAGGAACGCTGAATGTCAATACATCATTAGGACATGCTGATAATGGTCCGCTGATGGTATTTAATGGAGCTGCTGATGTGCCGATAACAAGACATTTTGCAGGTGAGGTATAGCATGGTGTTTGTGCACGTACACACAGCGTACCACCTGTCCATGACGGACCAAAGTTTACAGTTACGTTGGTGTCTGTTCCAATCACTGTAGCATCACCAGAAATTGTCCATAGATAAGATGTTGCACCTTCTGATGAATTAGTAGTATATGTACCGCTGCTGCTTGCACAGGTTGTGGTAGCTCCGCTAACTGCTGCAGGTGTACTAACAATACTACGCACCCACTGACTCTTGCGCAATGAGCTTCCGCAGCCATTGCCTGCCTGTACGCCTATACGGTAGCCTGAGCCGTTAGGATTGCCGAAAACAATATTTACAGATGGCATTGTTGAAACATAAGGAGAAGGCTGGCCATCAAAGGTTGTTCCTGTAGGACCATCCCATGTATATTGCGTTGCATTAGCTACTGCCGGAATACTAACGGCAGCTGTTGTACCGTTACATGCATAATTTGGTAATCCTGTGATTGGAATTACAACTGACTGCGCAGGTATGCCATTAGATACTGTAATGGTAATAAAAACACACATGGTGTTGCCGCATACGCCTTCTGCACGTACAAAATATGTTGTAGTAGCTGCAGGAGAAACAGTTATACTACCACCTGAACCAACGGGAGTACCTCCGCAAGAACCACTGTACCATTGCCAGTCGGCACCGGTACCTAATGTACCACCACCAACTGTAAGTGTAACATTACCGCCAGCGCAAATTGCATCAAACGATGCATTGCTGGTGGCTGAGCCGGGATCTGTTGAGGGAACGTTGATTACTACGTTGGCTGTTGCCTGCGAAGTACATCCCTGTGCTGATGTTACTGTTACGGTATAAGGCCCCGATGCAGTGAAAGTGTTGGCAGCTGTTGAAGGTGTTGAACCACCACTCCACAAGTAAGTAGAACCGCCTGTAGCTGTAAGGTTAACTGCGCTGCAGCCGGTTTGTGAACCTGATATACCTGCTGTTACGGTATTAACCTGAGTTACCAATATACCCCAGTTGTTGTTGGTAGTTGAATAGCCATCAAACTGAAAATAATAGGTTTGTCCGGCATTTAAACATAAAGGTTGTATGTATGAGTTAAACGGACTACTGGCCGAATCGTCATTGGCAGCTATCAGTGTAAACCCTGCAAAAGGAGAGCAGGCAGAAGCGTTCCATAATGCAAATTGAGTATCCCAACGATTTCTTGCAGGATCGAGACCGAAAGAATATTGACCGCTTGCCGGAGGTGTAAAGGTAAACCATACGGTATTGTTTAGTGTAGTACTACACCATCCGGTTTGGGCAGTACAGCTAGCACTCGGAGGCGCAACCTCACCCGTTTCAAGAGTAGCACCCACATTGGTATAAGGGCCGTTAACACCTACATTAAGCGTATTGGCAGAACATACATTGTCACCGGCAACAGAAACTACAAGAGTTATACAGTTACTGGGTGCACTACAACCTGCATTGGTCATCATACATCGGATGTAGAAGGTTCCTGCAGCATTGGAGTTTAATAAAACATTATCAGAGGTGGCACTTACTATATCAGAAAAACCGGCAGCACAATTAGTTGTGGACGCTTGCCACTGAAAAGTTGTGCCTAATGGATAACCTGTAACTGTAAATGTTCCGTTCTGATAGGTTAACAATGTACCCGGCCCGGTGGCAGTGCCTGAAGGACCTGGATTTACAACTAATGTTGTTTCTGTTGAAAGTGCACTCAAGCTGCTGAAAGAGCAAGAAACTTCACAAACAATATACTCTGTACCTGATGCTGATGGTGTATAAACATAAGATGTAGTTGTAGCACCACTAATGTCGGTATAAGGCCCACCGGGTGTAGCAGATGTTTTCCATTGGTAACTTAAGCCGCCCATGCCTGTGCTGTGACCGGTTAGTGAAAGCGTAGTTGGGTTGTATTGACATACAGGATTGGCAGAAGCTGCCGATGTGCCACCGGAAGGTGTGCCTGAACAAGGGGGAGGAGGATTTACCGTTATACAATAATCTTCCGCTTCGCCATAGGTTGCACTTCTGCATGGATTTGGAGTAGCGTTATCCCAATCAATCATAACCCTCATGCGCGTACTGCCTAATGTTGCACCTACCGGAGGTGTGATGCTTAATGTATGCGGACCTGCAATGCTGGTGCTGGTTGCTAACGTATATACTTCATTTGCATTATTGCCAAATGTTCCGTTTTGATCCCAGTCAATCCATGCATATACATATTCATTAGCATCAGGATCAATAGTTACACTTAAAGTAGAAGGCTGACCAATAGTAACTGAACCGCTTAAATTGGTATAATTAACAGGACCACCAACAGTACCTGTTGAGGTATTGTTTATTCCGGCAAAGGTAACATTGGTTATAAATTCATAAGTAACACTGGTAAAAGCAGACGCACAATAAGCTGCACACTGGCAAAAATCACTATTCATAGTCACCTGAAGTGGATTGGAATAGGCAGATTGCCCAGAGTTGGTACAAGTCACATTACAACGGTAATATTTGGCTGATGTTTGTGAAGTAGTTTGGGTAGTGGATGTACCCAGATTGGTTACACCTATCGTAAATGCTGCGTCATCAGCACTCTGCCACTGGTAGGTAACACCCGAACCGGAAGTAAGGTTCTGTAACGACAAGTTGAAGTTGACACCCGTACAAACAGGATTGGTATTAGAGACGGTATTGCCGGGTGTTGGTGTTCCGGAACAAGGCGCACCCACCATATCCAACTGAATGTTGGGTCTAGATGTAGTAGAAGAACTGGAGCCTGAATAAGATCCGGGTAATGCAGCAGGATTAGGATTATATGTGTCGCTGTATAAATAGCGTGTCATTGTTCCGGAAGTAGTGGTATAACGCCAAGTCGCAGAACAAGAATAACCGGTAGCATTTTCATCTACAGCAACTATTAAGTTGTTCCCTGTATATGAAAATGGTGTTGAAAGTGTAATTTCCATCCAGTTTCCGGCAGCAGGAAAAGTTACTGTACCTGAAAAACATTGTGTCATAGAGCTTGTTGGTGTATAATTAGCCGGACCTGCGGTTAAAGTTGTTGCCGTAGTATTCCCTAAATAAACTGTCCAGTTATTATAGTTTCCCGGAGTAGCTGCTGCAGTCGCATAATAAAAACGGATTTTATTTATAGTACCGGCTCCGCCCCCCCAGCCTCCTGTAGTAATTTCTGAACCCAAATACAAAATTTGAGAATATGAATAGCCATAGCAAGAATAAATTGGCACAGTTGAAACAGTACTTGTTCCTGTACCAATAGTTACCGTTTGCGCCTGTGCGCCCGTTGTCCACATTCCCATCAGGAACATGAAACATGTCATCAGACTTAAAAATAGTCTTTTTAATGATGTTCGATTTTTTGTTTGATTTTTAGTTATCATAAGTAAATAATTAAGTGATTAATAATTTGTTAGTTTAATAGAGAAATTTTTAGTTTTAGGTATGCCATTGTGGTGGCTCAATGTAGCTGCCTTTATAAAAAACATTGAGTAATGCATGTTGTCGGGCAGAAGCCATTGTTTTGTATTGTGCTTTATTGGCTTTTTCTGCGGTAAGTGTTTGTGTTATGGTTTGCTGTTGCACCATTTCTACAAATGATGTATTGCTCAGGCGCAACTGTACTTCATGGATTAAGGCAAAGCGGTTAGGACGTTTTTTATTGGCAAATGATGGCGTAAACGAAAAACCTATACGGCTAACCAAAAATAAAAGCGCCAGCAACAGAGGCAGGCTATTGCAAAGCCTATAAACTACGCCAATGGAAGATTTCCTGCCGTTATGAATGGGATTGCTTAATGTAGCATGATGATTCATGCAATTCGGTTTTGGTTATTTGTTGCGTTTACTTTTCTGAATAAGTACCAATGCTTATTTCGTTTCCAAATATAAGATGAATATTCAATTAAGCAACACGCTTCATTATTTTAGGCTGGTTGTAAATATTAAACCATTGATAATCTATGGGTTAATTTTTAAAAAAATATTTTGGCATGGGTAACAAAACGCATATTTTCTTCCATTTAAGCAGTTGCACCGGCTATTCATGCAGTTGTGTTAAAACACACTGTATTTTCAATGCAAATGAGCGATTATATATTTGAAGAAACCAAAAAGAGCACTTTACACATTATTATCAAAACAAAATGCCCGACAAACTTTCGTATGCCGGGCATTGAACTTTCAAAATCAATTTTTACTTTTTACTCTCTTCCTTTTTCTCAGTCTTTTTTGCATGACTTTTATGAGCAGCCGGTTTTTTGGCTTCATGCTTTGTTGCAGTAGCTTCTTTTTTCTCCATCTTCTCTTCTTTTACCTCTTTTTTCTGAGCAGCAGTTTCATGTGTTGTGGCAGGTGCAACCTGATGTGTTGTTGTAGCTGCAGGTTTTGCATTAGTTTGCGCATTGGCAAAAGCAGTGCCTCCAATTATAAGGGCAGCTGCGGCAATCATTACTTTTTTCATTTTATTATTTGTTTTGAAATGATGGGTCAAATGTTCAATTGCCAACATGATGATGCTATGAAAATTTATACATCTTCATTTTAACTAAAAACAGACTTCATCATCACCTCATTTACTCACTTCCTGTTTAATAAATCCCAAAAAATAATTTAAACAGGTTAAGACTTAAACAACAAGAGGCCTGCTAATAAGAAGCAGACCCCTGACTGTACAAACACAAATAATCAGTTACTCAAACTAATTTTTTAATTAAAACCTGCTACCACAATTTTATAATCGAAGTTGGGCAGGCGTTTCCAAACCATTACAAAGTTTTTGTTTACGGTATTATTTTCTGTTTGCATTGTAAGTGTTCCTGTTTCATAAATAAATTTGCCGTTACCATTCATTTCGTCAACACTAATTTCCATTTTTTTTCTGGCTGTAATTTTATTCCAGAATTCAGACAATGCCTTTCGGCCTGTTACTTTATTTCCGTCCATATAAATTGTGGCATCGTCATCAAAGTATTCACTCACTTTTAGTAAATCTGTATGATGAAATGACGCTGCCATTTCATCATTAAGCTGCAGCAACTGTTGTTGTGCCTGATCGCTTGTTTCTTTTTTCTGAACCACCTGTGCGCGCATTGTCGCAGTAAGTGCAAGGTATAGCCCTGCCAATAACATAATTCGCTTCATAATATTTGATTTAAAATTTAATTGATATTGATTGATAAAGGGATTAACCTTTATGAGTAGGACGATTACTATCTGGAATTGTTACAGTGTGTAATGCAGTATTTTATTTATCAGTTGACTTAATATGCACACCCTCTTTTCCGATGTTGATATTAACATCTTTATCACCGCTTTTTGCATCCTTGCCTTTTATGCGAACACCATTGTTATCTATACTGATGTCCACATTTTCAGGATTATGAATATCTGTACTGTCACCTTTCTGAAACTCAAAATCTGTACATACCAATCCGTTTTCTGTCATTTTCCAGTTATGTCCGCCCATGTCGCCATCCCAGGTGTCGGTTACATTAGGAATATCATGAATAATTTCCTCCATACTTTCATCCAGAAAAATGCTGCTTCCGACAGGAACTTTTAGAATGAGGTTCACATGCTGTGCGCGGTACTTGGTTCCTTTACCAATCGGAAAACGGTCGCTAAACATGAGTAAAGAATCTTTTTGCTCGAAGTTGTAAATGATAGCACGTGCACTTTCAACAGCAAGATTCTCTGATGTGCCATTTGCAGAAAACACTCTTACCAATTCAAATTTATCTGATGGCGATTTTTGAACCGTAAACGAAACATCATCAGAATTAAACTCAAAGTTACTTCCAGTGGTGATGCTGAAATTACTGCCTCTGCGATGAAAAATTTTACTATTATCTTCTTCATCATATTTAGGATCGTCCATCAGCTTTAGATACATTGTTGATGAAGCAGGTGTTATCAATTCAACTGTATTGCGCACCTTACCAACAAAAGCAAAATCGCGTGCAATATTTAATCCGATGAAAAATGCAATGACTATTCCAATCATAAACAACATACCTGCTGTTACGTTTAAAAAACGGCTGTTATATTTGATTCTGAAAATCCATTTTATGAGCAGGGTCATTAACCAGATGGCAGGAACACCGATGAGCAGCAACACGGATAGAGATACCCACCACTGTTGCGAGCTTGACAGAAACTGATCAGAAATATAAATTGGAATAGTGAGTCCGCTAACACCTAACATTGCCAAAATAAACAAGCCTATTCCTATCAAAATCATAAGTCCTGCAAAGGCTAATATGGCCATGATGGCATAAACCACAAACTTGAAAACTCCTTTAATCAAATCGCCAAGTGTATCAAATACACCTGAAACTGCTGAAGGCTGTTTTGCAGAAGCCGGTGTTTCTGTTTCGCGTCTGATGCTTGAAATATTCACCGGGTCACCACGCATTTCAAGTTTTTGTGTTGGTGTAACGGCTTTGGGCATGACAATGGCCAGGATGATATAAATTAAAATACCACTGCCTGCAAAAAAGAAAATGATGATAAAGATCAAACGCATCCACACTGCGTCAATGCCCAAACGGTGCCCTATGCCGGAACAAACACCTGCAATGACTTTATCATCAGTATCGCGATACAACCTGCGTCTGAAAAAATGATCGGACTGATTGTTCTGTTCAGTACTTGCTGATGCATTGTTTGCTGATGCTTCTTCTGTTGCACCAAAATCTTCGGGACGTCCCATAATTCCAATTGCCTGATTCACATCATCAGCAGTAACCACCTGCCTTGCTGTGCCTAAGTTTTGTTGAAATATTTCAGCTATACGGCTTTCAATGTCCTGAATAATTTCATCGCGTCCATCGCTGATGGTAAAATGATTGCGGATTGCCTGCAGATAACTGCCAAGCATGTCATAGGCGTTTTCTTCAATATGGAAAACTATGCCTCCGATGTTTACTGTTACTGTCTTGTTCATTCTTCAGTTGAGTTTTGGTAGGTCTGGCTAACAGCGTCAACCAGTTCGTCCCATGTTTTTTTTAATTCTTTTAAATGTTCCTTTCCCAATGGAGTTAGTTTGTAATATTTGCGGGGAGGTCCTGCATTGCTTTCTATCCAGGTGTAGGATAACAGCCCTGAATTTTTTAACCGTGTAAGCAATGGATAAAGTGTTCCCTCCACCACAATGAGCCTGGCTTCTTTCATTTTTTCGATGATATCGCTGGGATAAACTTCTCCTTTTGATATGATTGATAAAATGCAGAACTCCAAAACTCCTTTGCGCATTTGCGACTGTGTGTTTTCGAGATTACCCACGTTTTTTAGATTTATGATTGTTTAACTTTATTCTTTTACTAAATGACTATGCAAAGATATATATACTTTATAGTACCATGCAACACATAGTACTAATATATTTTATATTACACTGATTATCAAGTCAATTATTTTTAATGAGGGCTGAAATATTATTGAAAAGTGCGATGTACGTATCACCTCGTGCAGCGTAGTGAGCATAAAAAAAGCCGGAAAAGGAAAATCCTGTTCGGCTTAAATAAAGTTGTTATTCAGCACTAATCGGGTCTGTCGTGCAAGAATTTATTGCCCTTGCTAAGACCCGGAGTTTTATCCTGATCGCCATTGAGTGAATAGCGTGAATAGTTAGTATCGCCTGAAGAAAGAACATTCTGCAACTTTACATTCTTACGTAAGAAAGCAGGTTCTTTTTCAATTTCATTCAGCGCTTGTGGATTCGAAATTCTGTGATTCATGCTTTTCATTGCATCAATTCTCTCGCGTGTACGTTTGTAAATATCGCTATCAGGTGTTCTGTTTTCCTGTGATGTAACTTCAGATGCAGCTATCTCCGCTTGCTTCGGCAATTCGCTAACCGTTGGATCTTCAGCTAAAGTTGCTTCGGGTTCTACGACCTCTTCATTCTGAGAAATTACATTTGGAAATCCTGTGAACTCAAATTCCATAGTACTATTATCAGCAACAATCTCCTCCGGTGTGTTGTCTTTTTCAAAAAACTCTGTTGATGTAACGGGTATCTCCTGCTCTAAAGTAATAAGAACAGGCTCATTCACCACAGGCTTTTCCTCAACATGAGTATCACTCACTTCGTTAACAACAGAAGTTGGTGTTTCATCATACATTTTTAGAATAATCTTCTCCGGTTGTTTTACTTTTTCTTCCTTAGCTTTTTCTTTATTAGCATTAAAGCCTGTGGCAATAATGGTGACCGATATTTTATCGCCTAATGAATCATCAACACCAACACCCATAATTATCTCTGCTGTTTGTCCGGCTTTTTGCTGAATATAATCTGTTATATCGCCCATTTCATCCATGGTAATTTCTTCTTTACCGCTGGTGATGTTCAGGAGAATATGACGTGCCCCTTCAATATTGTTATCGTTGAGTAATGGTGAGTCGAGTGCAAGTTCTGCTGCACGAATGGCCCTGCCTTCGCCAGAAGATTGTGCTGCACCCATAATGGCAACACCACTGTCGCGCATTACAGTCTGTACATCGGCAAAGTCAACGTTGATGTGCAAGGTAACGCTGATAACTTCTGCAATACTTTTAGCAGCAGTAGCCAACACATTATCTGCATAACCAAATGCTGTATTCAATTTTAAGTTGCCATGAATTTCGCGCAATTTATCATTACAGATAATCAACAATGTATCAACACTGTTTTTCAATTCTTCAATACCTGCATCTGCCTGTTGTTTTCTCTTGCGACCTTCAAATGCAAAAGGAACAGTAACAATTCCAACAGTGAGGATGCCCATTTCGCGGGCAACACCTGCTATGATTGGTGCAGCACCCGTTCCGGTTCCACCACCCATACCTGCAGTGATAAAAACCATCTTGGTATTATCACTCAGAATTGCTTTTAGTTCATCAATATTTTCTATTGCAGACTGTTTGCCTACTTCGGGAATAGATCCGGCACCGCGACCTTCGGTGAGGCTTGGTCCGAGTTGTATTTTGCGTGGCACAGGACTCATCTCCAATGCCTGTGCATCGGTATTGCAAACTACAAAATCAACCCCTCTGATTCCGAGTTTATACATATGGTTTACGGCATTGCTTCCTCCACCGCCTACACCAATAACTTTTATGATTGATGGCGGCTCCTTTGGCATAAATTCAAAGTTCATCATGTTAATTTATTTTTTGTTGGTTATAAAAATTTTTATTTAAATTATTTTATCGTCAGAGTCGTCAGTAAATATTTTTTTTGTGGAATCAAAAATTCCGGAGAACCAGGATCCTTTATGTTGTACACGTGGTTCAGTAGTACCTGCGGATCTGCCTGCAACTTTACGTTTATCCAAATCCTGAAAACCTTTAATCACCAATCCTACTCCTGTTGCATAAATCGGGCTTTTGGTTTCTTCAGCACCTTTTGCCAAATGTTCGTTTGGATATCCTGTGCGTGTATCCATGCCGATTACGTATTCCATCAACTGCGTAATGTGGCGCAGTTGCGCACCACCACCGGTGACCACAATTCCTGCAATAAGTTTTTTCTCAAAGCCGGAAGTTTTGATTTCATAATAAACCTGTTCAATAATTTCTTCAACCCGAGCCTGAATAATGCTTGCCAGATTTTTTACTGAAATTTCTTTGGGCTCACGACCGCGCAAACCGGGTATTGAAACAATTTCATTATCTTTCATCTGACTTGCGAATGCAGAGCCAAATTTTATTTTTAATAATTCTGCCTGATTGCGGATAATGCTGCAACCTTCTTTAATATCTTCTGTAATGACATTACCACCAAATGGAATTACAGCTGTGTGACGAATAATGTTGTCCTGAAAAATTGCAACATCAGTAGTACCACCACCAATATCCACCAACACGACACCTGCTTCTTTTTCTTCTTCGGTGAGAACGGCCTCTGCACTTGCCAAAGGTTCAAGAATTAAATCTGCAGGTGTGAGACCGGCTTTGGTTACACACTTATGGATATTATTTGCTGCAGTTACTAATCCTGTAATGATGTGACAGTTGGCTTCAAGTCTTATACCTGACATTCCGATTGGATCTTTTATCCCCTGTTCATTATCCACAATAAATTCCTGAGGAATAACATGTATAATTTCTTCACCCGGAGGCATTGCCAATTTATACATGTCGTCAATTAATGCATCTATATCACGCTGGCTGATTTCATCATCAGTGCTGCTACGTGTTATCATGCCTCTGTGCTGAAGGCTTTTGATATGCTGACCTGCAATTCCAACATGTACAGATTTTATATTGCCTCCACATTTATGTTCTGCTTCGGCAACGGCTTGCTTTATACTGCCTACAGTTTTTTCGATATTGGCAACAACACCTCTTGTTACACCAACTGATTCTGCTCTGCCCGTGCCTACAATTTCTATTTTTCCAAACTCGTTTCTGCGACCCACAATAGCCGCAATTTTTGTAGTGCCTATATCAAGACCTACTATTACTTCATTACCTGTTACCTGCTCTGCCACTTATTGTTAGTTTTATGATAGTTTAACATTTTTCTTTTTACAAACTACCTGACCTTTAAATTTCAGGTTGATGGACTCATACTGATCCCAGCCTGTTGCCGGAAATCCCTGACGGTATAAATTGAGAAGAAGATTCAGTTTCTCATCAAGGTTTGCTATGTTGCCAAGCAAAATATAATTGTTTCCTAACCGGGGAATCAATTCAATTTCTCCGTTCTCATCTACATAAATCTGCTCAAACATGGCATCCCAGGATGAATCACGCTTTAAATGTTCAGCCAACAAAAAAACCTGACTCAGCATAGGTAGTTTTCCTAAAGAATCATCTGGTAATGGCAGGCCATTTACATCCAAACCAAGCTTCTGTTGCACCAAGCCTTCAGCAATCTGACCGCTTGCAACCATCACAGGCTCGGAATATTTTTCAGATAATGGCATAAATTTTCCCTGATTGTCTATATAAAAATTTTCTCCTTTTGAATTGATTATCCGTACTATCGGTGTTCGTTGCTGCACGTCAATATGTACCCATCCATCAATGGTTGAATATACCTCAGCTTTTAAAACGTGAGGGTTTGCATCAATGATTTTTTCCAACATAAAAGTGTTAATATCAGCTACCTTATTGCCAATGATTTTTTTCCCTTTGGAACGAACAATTTCCATGATGTCGCTCCGGTCAATAAACCCTTTTACATTTTCATCTTCGATGTTTACCACAACACCCTTACAAATAAGTTCATGGTTTCGTTTTGCTGCAAAACTCATCAATGTTAACACAGTGGCTGCAACCAAAACATAGCCTGCAATTAAAAAAGCAGAACGCAGTTTGTCGTTAATCTTAAAGTTGGTTTTCATTGTTTATGGTTTTTTAATTCGTGAACTGAATACTTTTTTTCAAGCAATTGCTGAATGGGTGTTACCAACGTGTCAATATCACCGGCACCTAAGGTAATGAGCACTTCAGGTTTGTGCTTATTAATGTAATCCAAAACATCTGTCTTGCCTAATAATATTTTATTATCGTGCTTAATTTTATTCATCAGCCATGAAGATGTTATTCCTTCCAACGGTAACTCACGTGCAGGATAAATATCAAGAAGTACTACTTCATCAAGTAAAGCCAGACTTGCAGCAAACTCATCAGCAAAATCACGTGTACGAGAAAATAAATGCGGTTGAAAGATGCCGGTAATTTTTTTCCCCTCAAACAATTCGCGTACTGACATGATAGCTGCACGCAGTTCTTCAGGATGATGTGCATAGTCATCAATGAAAGTGCAATTAGTGTCAGTGTATCTGATGTCGAATCTGCGTTTTACACCTTTATAACTTTGCAGTGCCGCACGGACATCTTCTTCTTTAACACCAACTTTCATTGCCAGAGCAATTGCCGCAACTGCATTTTCAACATTATGACGACCGGGAAGCCCTAAAGAAAGATTGTCAATAACACCATCAGGCGAATGAAAGCTAAAACAATAACGATGATTACGAATTGAAATTTTATCGGCATAAAATTCGGCCTGTGCGCCTGCAGCATAGAACTTCGTCATTGCCTTAACCGGTTGCAGTCGCAATCCGCTTCGCAAAACAAGTAAACCTTTCTCATCAACCTGAGATGCAAACTGCTGATAGGTTTTCTTCAACTCTTCTCCACTACCGTAAATATCAAGATGGTCGGCATCCATACTTGTGATGGCAGCAGCAAAAGGAAACAAGGTGAGAAAGGAGCGGTCAAATTCATCGGCTTCTACAACATTGATAACATCATGCTCGCTGACAGGGAGAATAATGTTGCTGTTATAATTTCTTGCAATTCCACCCAGAAAAGCGGCAACATTAACATTTGCTGTTTTAAGAATATGAGCCAATATGCTTGATGTGGTTGTTTTACCATGTGTGCCTGCTACAGCAAGAGTTTTATGCATTGATGTGATGACACCTAAAACCTGTGAGCGCTTCACAACAGTAAACTCCTGCTGACGGAAAAAATTAAGTTCTGAATGATTTTTTGGTATTGCCGGTGTATAAACAACCAGAATATTATTCTTTCTGTTTGTATCTCTAAATGCTAGAGGTATTGTTTGTTCATCATCATTAAAATGTACGTCAATATTTTCATTAATTAACTCATCTGTTAATACTGTTTGTGATCTGTCATAGCCTGCAACTTGTTTACCAATAGCTTTGAAATATCGTGCAAGTGCACTCATTCCAATGCCGCCAATTCCGACAAAATAAACATGCGTTATAGTATCGAATCTCATGGTTACGCTGTTGCCTGTTTAAGTTTTTGTGCTGCATGCTGCGTAGCCATTGCAATAACTTCGTCAGCAATTTTTTGTGCAGCATGAGGCAAAGCCATTGCTGCAGTGTTGGCTGAAAGTTTTTTCAAACGATCGGTATCATTAATAATCTTTAAAGCTGTATCAACTAAGTGTTGCAGTGCATCGCTATCTTTCACTAAAACCGCTGCATCTTTTTTCACCATGGCTTCAATATTTTTTGTCTGATGATCTTCTGCTGCTGTTGGTAACGGAACCATAACAGAAGGTTTTCCTGTCAGTGTTAGTTCAGAAACTGTACTTGCCCCTGCACGCGACACCACTAAATTTGCAGCAGCATAAGCAAAATCCATTCTAGCAATAAAATCAAAAACACGTGCTTGCTCATAGCCTGCTTCTGCTACGGCACGTTGTGCCTCTTCATAAAACAATTTGCCAGTTTGCCATATCAATTGTACTCCTGCATTTTTCAGCTTTTCCAATCCGGCAAGAATACTTTTATTGATAGATCGTGCACCCTGACTACCACCAACAATGAGTAATGTTTTTTGTGAAAGATTAAAATTAAAAAACGACATTGCCTCGTCAAACTTTCCATCAAGCATAAGCACATTTTCTCTTACAGGATTTCCTGTGAGTGTAATTTTTGATGCAGGGAAATACTTATCCATACCTTCATAGGCAACACAAATCTTCTGAACACGCTTGGCAAGAATTTTATTGGTGATTCCGGGATAGGAATTCTGCTCCTGAATGAGACAAGGAATTTTTTTTAATGATGCTGCATAAAGTAAAGGTCCGCTGGCATAGCCACCTACACCTACAACGGCATTTGGTTTAAACTCCTTTAAAATATGCATAGCCTTACTGATACTTGACAACACTTTGAACGGAAATGACAGGTTGTCTATTGTCAGCTCGCGTTTTATTCCGCTTATCCAAAGTCCTTCAATTTTATATCCTGCAGCAGGAACTTTTTCCATTTCCATCCGGCCTTTTGCGCCAACAAAAAGTATTTCAGCCAGAGGTCTTGCACTTTTAATTGCATTGGCAATGGCAAGTGCAGGAAAAATATGTCCTCCTGTACCTCCTCCACTGATGATAACTTTAATGTCAGGCTGCTGCATGCACTACTCCTGTTTTTAATTCTTCCTGTTCAATATTCCGGCTTACACTAAGAATAATGCCAACGGCAATACTGGTAAACCATATAGAAGTTCCACCCATGCTCAACATCGGCAATGGCTGGCCCGTTACAGGGAAAAGATTTACTGCAACAGCCATATTTATCATAGCCTGAAAAACTAAGCTGAATGCACATCCTATGGCAAGCAACGTTGCAAAAGCAAACGGGCTCTTTCGCACAATGACGACTGCACGATAAAACAGCAACAGATATAGAACAACAATTACCAAACCACCCATGAAGCCATACTCTTCAATAATAATTGCAAAAATAAAATCGGAATATGGGTGTGGAAGAAAATTTCTTTGTGTACTCTGACCGGGACCTTTACCAAAAATACCACCTGAGGCAATTGCAATTTTTGCCTGTTGTGTCTGATAATTTCCCTGATCATTTCCATTGCTGAAATTTTCAATTCGTTTTTTCCATGTCCCAATTCTTCCTTCGTAACCGGAAAATGAGGCAATCATTAAAAACAAACCCAATCCTAAAATACCGATACCAACAAGAGAAAGTATATACTTGAAATTAATACGACCAAAAAACATCAGTACAAGACAGGTACTAAACAAAACTGCTGCAGTAGAAAAGTTGGCCGGAAGAATTAATCCGCAGATAATACACACAGGTAAAATAACGGGAAGAAAAGCAGACTTAAAATCTTTAATGTTATCTTGCTTTTTAGATAGCGATCGTGCAACATACAACAACAAGGCTATCTTGGCTAAGTCAGATGTCTGAAACGAAAGATTGATTACAGGCAGAGTTAACCAACGTGATGCTTCGTTAAGATTAGTACCTGTAAGTAGTGTGAGTAATAAAAGAGGGATAGCAAGAAAAATTGCTATGCGTGAAACTTTTGCATAGAAAGTATATTTTACAAGATGGGTAAAATACATGATACCAAAACCCAGAAAGACAATAATACCATGCTTAAATAAATAATACTCTGTATTGCCTTCCTGATACTTATATGCCAAAGTTCCTGTTGAACTATAAACCGCCATAAGTGACATTAACGAAAGCAGTATTACCACCATCCAGATGATGCGGTCACCTTTAAAATATGTTTCTATCCAATTCATTTTTGTTTCAATTAAAGCTTAAAGTGCTTTTACAGCTGCTTTAAACTGACGACCACGGTCCTCGTAATTTTTAAATAAATCGAAACTTGCACAGCATGGCGATAACAATACTACATCACCTTTTTTGCCTTTCTGATACGCAACACTTACTGCTTCTTGAGCAGACAAGGTATCGGTAATATCGCTTACAATACTTCCGAAAGCTTCATGTATTTTTTTATTGTCTTTACCAAGACAAACAATAGCTTTCACTTTCTCTTTTACGAGATCGTTCAGCATTTCATACTCATTACCTTTATCAACACCACCCAGAATCCAAACAACAGGCTTTTGCATACTTTCGAGAGCAAACCATGCACTGTTTACGTTTGTTGCTTTTGAATCGTTGATAAAGTCAATACCGTGTACGGTATTGACGAACTCCATCCGATGTTCTGCATTGCGAAAATCTGCAAAGCTTTCGCGAATAGACTCCTTGCGAATGTCGAGTATGCGTGCTGCAACTCCGGCAGCCATACTGTTGTAGAGGTTGTGTTTGCCCTGTAAGGCTAGTTCGAAAATAGACATAGTAAATAAGTTGTTGTGTATGTTCAGATATAAGTTATTGTCATTTACGTAAGCACTCATGCCTTCATCCTGTCTGATTGAAAAAGGATAGCATGTTGCCAAAGGGTTTCTTTTCAGGACTTCTGTTTTTATAACTGCATCATCAAAGCAATAGATAAATGCATCTTCTGCAGTTTGATTCTGTATGATTCTGAATTTAGAGTCAATATAATTTTGTATTGAATACTCGTAACGGTCAAGATGATCGGCTGTGATATTGAGTAACACAGCAATATCAGCTTTGAAGGTGTACATATCATCCAGTTGAAAGCTGCTTAGCTCAAGTACATAATGATCGAAATTTTCTTCTGCAACCTGCCAGGCAAAACTCTTTCCGATATTTCCGGCAAGTCCAACATTTACTCCGGCTTTTTTAAGAATATGATAGGTCAGTAAAGTTGTTGTTGACTTGCCATTGGTGCCGGTGATGGCAATCATTTTAGCATTGGTAAACCTTGAAGCAAATTCAATCTCTGAAACAATATTGATGTTTGCATTTTTGATTTTTTTAATAACTGCTGCCTTGTCAGGGATACCCGGACTTTTAATTATCTCATCTGCATTAAGAATCAGACTGTCGGTATGGCATCCTTCTTCAAACTGAATATTTCGCTCTGTAAGATGTGTTTTGTAATTATCGGCAATACGCGAAAGGTCTGAGACAAAAACATCATAGCCTTGCTTTTGTGCAAGAATGGCTGCGCCTACTCCGCTTTCAGCAGCACCCAAAATAGCTATACGTTTGTTTTTTGACATTTACTTATCGAAGTTTTAATGTTACCAGGCTTAATACAGCAAGCATGATTCCAACAATCCAGAATCGGGTTACAATTTTTGATTCATGATAACCAAGTTTCTGATAGTGGTGATGTAATGGTGACATTTTAAAAATTCGTCTCCCCTCACCAAATTTTTTCTTAGTGTATTTAAAATAACTTACCTGCATCACTACAGAAAGATTCTCAATGAGAAAAATTCCGCAGATAACAGGAATCATTAATTCTTTTCTGATAGCAATAGCAAACACTGCAATAATGCCACCTAAGGCAAGGCTTCCGGTGTCGCCCATAAACACCTGTGCAGGATAGGCGTTGAACCATAAAAATCCAATACATGCACCTATGAATGCCGACATAAAAACAAGCAACTCACCTGCATTAGGAATATACATTATGTTAAGGTAATTAGCGAAAACGGTATTACCTGATACGTATGCAAAAACTGCAAGAGCTAACCCTATAATACCTGAACTTCCGGCAGCAAGTCCGTCAATACCATCTGTAATGTTTGCACCATTAGAAACTGCAGTAACAATTATTATTACAACAGGAATAAAAATAAGCCATGCAAGATTTTTATATCCTTCTCCCAACCATTCCAACAATGATGCATAATCAAATTCGTTGTTCTTGAAAAAAGGAATAGTGGTTTTTGTTGATTTAATGTTGGTAGTTGAAAACAACACTCCTTCCTGACTTTGAAGATCATCAACCAATGTATTGTCATGATGCCAGGTAACTGCAGAGCGAATTGCTTTTTCGCGAACAACTACATGCTCATTAAAATACAAAACACTGCCAACGATGAGACCAAGTCCTATTTGCCCTAGGACTTTAAACTTTCCGGCAAGACCCTTTTTATCTTTCTTAAATACTTTAATATAGTCGTCAAGGAAACCTATTGCACCCAGCCATACTGTTGAAATCAACATCAGAATGATGTAAACATTATGCAGCTTTGCTAATAAAATTGTAGGGATAAGAATAGCTGCAAGAATAATCAGACCACCCATTGTTGGTGTGCCTTGTTTTTGTACTTGTCCGTCAAGGCCTAGATCACGAATGGTTTCTCCAACTTGCTTTTTATGGAGATAGGCAATTATTGTCCGTCCGAGAATAAAAGAAAACAACAAAGAAAAAATAATTGCTAATGCTGCTCTGAAGGAGATGTATTTAAACACTCCCATCCCTGGCAAATCTGTACTTTGATCTAAATATTCAAATAAGTAGTATAGCATCAGGCGTGTAGGTTATTAAAGTTTTCCTGTAATATTTTTTTATCGTCAAAAGGATGTTTTACTCCTTTGATTTCCTGATAGGTTTCATGACCCTTACCTGCAATGAGGATAATATCTCCGGCTGCAGCGAGGTTGCATGCTACACGAATGGCTTCATTGCGATCGGTTATTGCCATCACCTTAGCAGATAAATGTGCAGGTACACCGGCACGCATTTGTTCAATAATAGTTTGTGGGTCTTCGTTACGTGGATTGTCAGAAGTAAGAATAACTTTATCGCTCATCTCACAAGCAATGTGTGCCATAACCGGGCGTTTTGTTGTATCACGATTTCCGCCACAACCTACTACAGTAATCACTTTCTCATTTCTTGTTCTGATTTCGTTGATAGTTGAAAGCACATTATTTAATGCATCGGGAGTATGTGCATAATCAACAATGCCTGTAATTCCTGAACCGGAAACAACATAATCAAATCTTCCATTGACAGATTCAAGCATACTCAATGCAGTAAGGACACGTTGCTTATCCAACCCCAATGAAACAGCCGTTGCATAAATTGCCAAAAGATTATAGGAATTGAAAGCACCGATAAGTTTACATAACACTTCTGTGTTATCAATCTGAAGTAACAGACCACTAAAATTATTTTCAATTATTCTGCATCTGAAATCAGCAATACCATGCAGACCATAAGTTTTTTTGGCAGCATGTGTATTCTGAACCATCACTGTTCCGTTTTTGTCATCGGTATTTGTTAATGCGAATGCACTCTCGGGAAGACCGTCAAAAAATTTCTTTTTTGCTTTCAGGTACTCATCAAATGTTTTATGATAGTCAAGATGATCATGTGTAATGTTGGTAAAAACACCACCTGCAAATTCTAATCCTCCTATTCTGTTTTGAACCACAGCATGTGAGCTTACTTCCATAAAACAATACTCACATTCTTCCAGCACCATCATGCTTAAAAGCTGATTGAGTTTTATCGGATCGGGTGTTGTATGTGTTGCAGGAATAACAGTATCGTTAACTCTGTTTTCTACAGTAGAAATTAATCCGCAACGAATATTCAGTTGGCGGAATAATTTATAAAGTAATGTTGCTGTAGTTGTTTTACCATTGGTTCCGGTAATCCCAACTAATTTGAGTGAAGAAGAAGGGTGATGATAAAAGTTTGCACATACTTCGGAAAGCGCCAGATAGGTATTTTTTACTTTTATATAATTGATACCTGCCTGAATGAGGTCGGGCATCACTTCACATAAAACTGAAGTTGCGCCTTTTTCAATTGCATCGAGAATAAAAGCATGTCCATCAACATTGGTCCCACGAAGTGCAACATACATTTCCCCGGGCTTAACTTCGCGCGAGTTAATGCTTATACCATAAACAGCTACATTGGTATTACCAATGACTTCCTCCGTACCCGCTTTGTATAAAACTTCTTTCAGTAACTGCATCAACTTAATTCTATAGTTATTACCTGACCTTTATAAATTCTTGTTCCTGCCTGTAATGATTGCTTCACCACAGCACCTCGTCCAACTACCTTAACCTGCAAACCATTTGTTTCAAGCATATATATTGCATCGCGTAAACCCATACCTTCAACATTTGGAACCGTATTGTCTTTTAGGCTTACTGGCTTCAATGCTGCAACAGATTCTCTCTTATCAACTGACGACCATTTTGATGCTGTACCCACTGTTTTTACATCAACACCAACATTGCTACACGCTGCAATTGTTGCCTTAGTAAGACCTGTTTTTATCTTTGGTAATGCTGCCATTTGTACATCAAGTCCTTTGTGCATATCGAGATTGGTTGCATAAACTTTATCTGCAATATCTTTGAATACAGGCAATGCTACTTCACCGCCATAATAACCTGCAGTCGAAGGATTATACACTACTACAATGCATGAATATGCAGGCTTGTCAGCAGGAAAATAACCACAGAAAGATGCCTGATATCTAATCTTACTACCCTTATAACCACCTTTATTATTTGCCATCTGCGCTGTACCTGTTTTACCGGCAACGGCATATACGCAGTCTTTCAATTTACGTCCGGTACCATTTTGTACTACCCCTTCAAGGAGTTCCCTTGCTTTAGCAATCGTTGATTTTGAGCAAATAGAATCAGCAACAACTTGTGGTTTGTATTCTTTAACAGTATGTCCGCGGTAGCGAATTTCTTTTACAAAAAGTGGCTTTACCATTGTGCCATTGTTGGCAACAGCATTATAAAAAGTAAGTGTATGCAATGGAGTTACCATCGTTTCATAGCCAATAGACATATAAGGCAATGAGATTTTGCTCCATTCTTTACTTGTAGTTGACTTAATAAACGGTGTAGCTTCTCCTGCAATCTGGATATTGAGTTTATCACCAAAATGCATTTTATGTACACGGTCAATAAATGCCTGTTGATTTTTCCGATAATATTTCTGAATCAACTTAGAAACACCCACATTAGATGATTCTTCAAATGCATGTTTTGCAGTTATCTTATTTAATCCTTCATGTGAGTCGCGCATAATTAAACCGGGTGCGTAACTGGTTCTTCCATTAGTTGCATCCACTGTATCTTCAAGGTCAATATAGCCGTCTTCTATTCCGGCCATCATACTCACCAATTTAAAAGTAGAGCCCGGTTCTGAAGCATAGCCAATAGCATAATTATAATCTTCGCGATAATAACCGGAGTCAGCTCTTTTCAGGTTTACAATTGCTTTAATTTCACCGGTAGCAACTTCCATCAGTATAGCACATCCTGCATCAGCATCGTTTTTTACCAATTGATTATAAAGTGATTGTTGTGCAACATCCTGTATGTTCAGATCAATTGAAGTATAAATATCACAACCATCCTTTGCTTCAACCTCATCTTCTGCATTGAGTGGCTTCCAAATGTTACCTGAAATTTTTTGCATCAGTCGCTTGCCACTTTCTCCTCTAAGACTATTGTCGAATGCACCTTCAAGACCAACGGGTTGAACATTGCCAATTTTAAAACCAATTGTTCTGGAAGCAAGTTCCTTAAATGGTTTCTGACGCATATTTTTTTGTTCTACAATGAGTCCTCCTTTATAACGGCCTTTATTAAAAATTGGAAACGTTTTTACTTTCTTCAGTTCTGCATAGCTTACATTACGCTTTATAAGTAAATAGCGTTCACCATCACGTCTGCCTTCACGAAGCATTCTCTTGTACTGATCTTTTGTTTTATCCTGAAACAATGCAGCAAGATTCAAGGCAAGAGAGTCAATACCTGCATTAAATATTTTATCAGTAATACTTTCTGCCTTCATATCCATGCGCAAATCATACAAAGGCACTGATGTGGCTAACAGACTTCCATCGGCACTAAAAATATTTCCTCTTGATGGCTCAATGGTTTTATAGGCTAATGTCAGACTGTCGGAGCGTTGTTTCCAATAATCACCTTCGACATACTGTAACTGAAAAACACGACCCATAATGGCCATAGCAAAAAGAAAAATCAAGGCATAAACAAAATATACTCTCAGTAAAATATCCTTTTTAATATCTGCCATACGCTCTTAGTCTTTTGCTGTTTTAAGTACGATTTTCTTAGGCGGCACTGTCAGTTGCTTAATGCCCATAGGAAGCACTTCTTTTGCTACTTGCGACTGACGGCTTTTAAACATCAACTCCGACTTTACAGAAATATATTCTGATCGCAGCTCTTTAATATCACGTGATGTGCGGTCAATCTCACGAATTGTCTTTTCTGCAACGTAGCTATTTGCTATATAAACCAATGCAAGTCCCATTAAGAAAAAAGCAAATGGGAGCATGCGCAGTAACATCCTTTTATCAATCAGCCCAATAACATTAAGCATAGAAAGGAATTTACGGGCAGTCTTAATTTTGCTGCCGTTCGGCTTTTCTTTTTCCTTCTTTTCCTCTGTATTTCTTATGGTGTTCATGTTACTTTATTTTTTCAGCAACTCTTAATCGTGCACTTCTTGAACGCGGATTATTGATTTTTTCTTCTTCTTTAGCTTCAATTGGCTTTTTATTTATTGCAGTAAATGTTTTTGAAGTAATGTTGCCAAACACATCTTGCTCTACTACACCTTGCACATTTCCTGACGCGATAAAATTTTTAACCAATCTGTCTTCAAGAGAATGATAGCTCATCACACATAAACGTCCTTCTGCTTTTATTAAATTCGGCAGTTGTTGCAGCAACAATTCCAACTCTTTCAATTCCTGATTAACTTCAATTCGCAGTGCCTGAAACAATCGAGCATAAAAACCATTCTCATCACTCTTGGGCACTAAGTGTGAAACACATTTTTTCAGATCGGCAGTAGTTGCTAATGTGGCATGCTGACGGAAGGAAACTATCTGACGGGCTACAGTAGCTGCATTGCGCACCTCACCATAAAGTGAAAACATCTTCTGCAATTCTTTTGTAGAATAAGTATTCAGGATTGTTGCGGCTGTTATTTGCTGACGTACATCCATGCGCATATCAAGAGCACTGTCAAAACGAAAAGCAAAACCACGCTGCGGTTCATCAAACTGATGTGATGACACACCAAGGTCGGCAAGCACACCATCTACAGAAGTTATGCCTATGCTATTCAGCTCGGTGGTTATATTTGAAAAACTGCTGTGAATCACAATCAGATTTTTATTGGTGGTTAAACTATTTTTTACTGCATCGGCATCCCTGTCGAATGCAATCACTTTTCCTGTTGTCAATAAAGAGGCTATTGCCTTTGAATGCCCCCCGCCCCCGTACGTAACATCAACATAAATTCCATCTGCTTTAATCTTCAACCCTTCAATACATTCCGGCAACATAACCGGAATGTGATATGCCTTACTGTCCATTTTCAGGCAATTTGCCGCCAAGCCGCTCTTCCATCAACCGCTCTAAATTGTCGCTGTTATCTTTAATATATTTATGATAAGCTCGCTTATCCCAAATCTCAATTCTGTCATTTGCTCCACTCAGCACAATGTCTTTTTTAATTCCTGCATAAGTCAGGTGATCTTTTACAATCAAAAATCTTCCGTTGTTATCTAACTCTACACTCCGCACACCATAATAAAACAGCGTAATCAATTCCTGATTGGCTTTCAAAAAAGTATTCAGCTTGCCTACATGCTGTGAAATTTCATTCCATGTCTGAAGCGGAAAAAACTCCAGTGATTTTCTGAATACATTCTGCTTGATGATAAAACCTTCTTCTAAAACTTTCTCTAATGTTTTTCTGTATGGCGAAGGCAACATGACACGACCTTTCGCATCAACAGTGCTCTCGTAAACTCCAAACAGATTAATCATTATTAAATGGTGTGCTAAAAAATTCTTGTGCGAATGTAAAAATAAATCTCCCACCTATCCCCACTTTTTTCCATTTTTGTTGAAAACTTTCTTTTTTCAGCTATTTTCCTCCCACCGGAACATTTTTATTTGGGATTTTATAGACTAAGGCAGTTTTTAAGTTCTGCTTAATATTGTACCCATAAAAGATGCTATACGACAGAGGGAGAATTTATGACTGAGCAGAAAAAGAAGTTTATTGATGTCAGTGAGGTAATCCGAAGTAAGAATCCGCAACTTTATCGCCTGCTGCCGGGGTTTATCGTTAGCTACATCAAACGGATAGTGCACGAAACCGAAGTGAATGCATTTATTGATGAGCATGGGCACAAAACATCGTTTGAATTTGTAGATGCTATTATTGAAAATTTCAGAGTAAAAGTTGAAGTTTATGGACAAGAGAATATTATAAAAACCGGTCGCTGTGTCTATGCATCCAATCATCCCATTGGCGGACTTGATGCCATGGCATTGATGCAGGCACTGGGACATTACAGACGCGACCTGAAATTTATTGTCAACGATATTTTGCTGCAACTAAACAATCTTAAAGATTTATTTATTGGCGTCAACAAACATGGAAAAAACAGTTCGCAGTCAATTGCAGACATTGATGCATTGTATGCTTCTGAAATGGCAACTTTGATTTTTCCTGCCGGATTGGTATCGCGCAAGCAAGGAAAAGAAATAAAAGACCTGCAATGGAAAAAAAGCTTTGTGGTGAAAGCAAAAAAATACAACAGCCCTATTGTACCGGTTTATATTGATGGGCGAAACTCAAACTGGTTTTATAACTTAGCCAACTTTCGTAAACGCATAGGCATTGCAGCAAATATTGAAATGCTTTACCTGATGGATGAAATGTATTTTCAACGCGGCAGAACTATCTCTATCACCTTCGGCAAACCTATTCTTCCACAAGACCTTTCTGGAACTGATGATGGAAAAACTGCTGAAAAAATCAAGGAGCATGTATATGAACTAAAACACAACCGACAATCCGTTTTTCATGAATAAAAAATCCGAAAGCCTGCGAACTACTGAAAAAACTTCGCACTACAATCATCTGGAGAAGATGAGCATACAACAATTGCTGAATAACATTAATAAGGAAGACCATACTGTACCGCGACAGATAAAAAAAAATATTGGTGCAATAGAAAAGTTGGTGAAAGTGATTACTACACGGATGAAAAAAGGTGGACGTTTATTTTATATTGGTGCAGGCACCAGCGGAAGGTTAGGTATTGTGGATGCATCGGAATGTCCGCCAACTTATGGTATTGAACATGGAAAAGTAATTGGACTCATTGCCGGTGGAGATGCTGCTATTCGTAAAGCTGTTGAGTTTGCCGAAGATGATTATTCAGGTGGATGGAATGATTTGAAAAAATTTAAAATAAATAAAAAAGATGTTGTAATAGGCATTGCAGCTTCAGGAACTACACCCTATGTTGTAGGGGCATTGGAACAATGCCGCAAGAAAAAAATCACTACCGGATGTATCGTATGTAACAGTGCTTCACCGGTTGCGAAGCAAGCCGATTATCCGATTGAAATTATTACAGGACCGGAATTTGTAACCGGCAGCACACGTATGAAAGCAGGTACTGCGCAAAAGTTAGTCCTGAATATGATTAGCACGGCAGTGATGATAAAACTTGGTCGTGTTAAAGGCAATAAAATGGTTGACATGCAGCTTACCAACAATAAATTAGTCAGTCGCGGCACTAGAATGATAATGGATGAGCTAAAAGTTCCCGAAAAAAAAGCAGCCCTGTTACTGAAAAAATATGGTAGCGTGCGGGCAGCAATAAAAAATCAAAAAGCATAAACTGTTGTAGTTTGAAATTGTCTGTTGTAATTTTGCATTTTCTAATAAAACAATGCAGGACATACAGCCTTTTTATAACTGGGTAGATTTATACTCATCGGCAGAAGATGAGTTGAGTCCTTTTTATGGAAGGGTTTACAGTGAGTTTGAATACAGCAACACCATTTACAACTACTTTATTCATCCGCAATGGGACGATTTTGGTTCGCCCACACTTTACATAAAAATAATTTATTGCGACTATGAAAAGTCATTTGCCATCATTGAACTGATGGGCGAATGGAATGATGCCATCAATAATGATATTATGACATTAAAAAGAGATGTGATAGAAAATCTGATGGAGCATGGCATAAGCCGCTTTATACTTATTGGCGAAAACGTACTCAATTTTCACAACTCAGACGATTGTTACTATCAGGAATGGTTTGAAGAAGTAAATGAAACGGGATGGATTGCTGCTATCAATTTCCGAGATCATGTTTTGTCTGAAATGCAACGTGCCAATATTGACTACTATTTATTGTTTGGTGGTGAACTTGATAATCTGAACTGGCGTACCTACAGACCTTCGCAATTAATGGCAAAAATTGATTCCATTATCAGACATCGTTTAGGATAAAAGCCTACTTTACTTTTTCTACTTTGTAAACAAAAAACGGGGTTTCGCCTTGCCAGGCATAGTTGCGTACAATTTCACGGTAAAAAACTTTAATCACACGTCCTTCGCTGACACGAAGACTGTCAATAGCAGCCTTATCATCTTCATCAACAGAAAAATGCCAGAGGTTATTTACAACAGAATTGCTTTCAGCATTCATGCCACCAAGATTTAGCTCACCTTCATAAGTTTTAAACACATATCCTTGACGGGAAAATTTTACCAAGTAGCCCGTTTGTGTTCCTTCGGAATAGGTATAACTTCCGGCAAGAAAATATAATGCTGTTCCAATTATGGCAAGAACAACTACCCAAATAAAAAACTTTTTTAATCGGCTCATACTTTTTGATTTATTTGATTGAACACAACATCAATTGCTGCTGCAAGTTTATGATCTTTTTCAGTAACCACAATTCCTGCTTCGTGTGTGTTTAACTTAATGGTGACTTTATTATAAACATTACACCAGTAGGGATGATGATTCATTTTTTCAGCTATAAAAGCTACCTGTGTCATAAATGCAAATGCCTGTTTAAAATCATGAAAAACAAAACTTCGTTCTAACGAATTATTTACTTCCTGCCACATTGTGTTTTTTTGTAAAAGTAACAATTCAACGTATATCTTAGAAATTTACTCAAGCGTAGTTAATTCAAACTTTGCAGCATCGAACAATCCTTTGTCGCCAATTTTGAAATGAGGAATAACTAATAATGCCATAAAAGATAGGGTCATAAAAGGTGCTCTAAGTGTTGAACCTATTTGTTTAGCCATACTATCTATAGCTGCATAATCACGACCTATTTCTTCACAGCTTTTATCACTCATCAATCCGGCAACAGGCAAGGCAATAACTTTTTTATCTGTTCCCGATACTGCACTCAATCCTCCACCCGATTGCATAAGTAAATTTATAGCTTCAACAATATCGGCATCACCAACACCGGTGACAATAATATTATGTGAGTCATGTGCTACAGTAGAGGCAATAGCTCCATTCTTTAAACCGAAATTTTTAATAAATCCCACCACAGGTTTTTGTTTACTATAGCGGTTAATGACTGCAATTTTAAGAATATCGCCCTCCGGATTGCTAACCCACTGTCCGTCTCTTGCCAATGGCTTAGCCTGAATGCAATTAGTAATTAACTGCCCATCCAATGCTTCAATAACTTTAACCGTTTCCGAAGTTTTTTTCACTTCAATGTCCTGGACCGTAACATTCCATGCATGAAAATTATTTATTGAATTATGACTACGGTTTGTCAATGTTGTTCGTCCATCTTTAGCAACACATTCTCCATCAATCCATGTCTGTGAGACCAAAAACTCTTCCGGGTTGTTGATGACAATAAAATCTGCTGAATCACCTTCACGAAGTAATCCCACAGATAAACCATAATGCAACACAGGATTAACACAGGCACACTGCAACACATCAAAAAGATTGTGTCCATTTTTTAGGGCGCGAACCACCAATTGATTCAGGTGTCCATGAAGTAATTCATCAGGATGCTTGTCATCGCTGCACAGCATGGTCATTGCCGTATGCGAAGTGATTAGGCTATGCAGGGCTTCAAAATTTCGTGCAGCAGAGCCTTCGCGTATCAATATTTTCATTCCGGCATTTACCTTATCCAACGCTTCATCCAGAGTAAAACACTCGTGGTCTGTGCTGATACCGGCAGCAATATAGGTGCGTGCATCATCGCCTCTCAACCCGGGTGCATGACCATCAACCACTTTGTTCATCCTGTGAGCCGATTTAATCTTTTTCATCACCTCTTGATCGCCAAAAAGCACACCGGGATAGTTCATCATTTCACTCAGATAGTGAATATCGGGTCTGGCAAGAAGTTGTGCCACATCATCAGCATTTAGCGTTGCACCTGCCGTTTCAAAAGAAGTAGCAGGCACACAGGATGGTGCTCCAAAATTAAATTTCAATTTAGCATCCTTTGCATTCTCAATCATATACTCCACCCCCTTCATACCACAAACATTGGCAATTTCATGCGGGTCACTAACGGTGGCAACGGTTCCGTGAATCAGGGCTACCTTAGCAAATTCATAAGGCACAAGCATGCTGCTTTCGATATGGATATGAGCATCAGTAAAACCGGGCAGCAAATATTGGTCATAAACAGCATTATCCTCTGTTATTTCTGTAATTATTCCATTGCTAAAATGAACCGTTCCGGGGAAAATCCTTCGGTTAAAGATATCTATGATATTTCCGCTATATGAAGCCATAGGTTTGATTCGAAAAATAAATAATTTTGATTTTTATGAGATGGTAACTAATTTAGTTTACATTTGCAGCATTAATTCACAAATTTAATTCTTTATTTAATGAAAACCGGAAAAGTAAAATTCTACAACAACTCCAAAGGATTTGGATTTATCGTTGAAGATGAAGGTGGTCGTGACCTATTTGTTCATCAGACAGGATTAATTGACCGCATCGCGGACAATGACCTTGTTACCTATGAAGTAGTTCAAGGCAAAAAAGGCTTAAATGCCGTAAATGTTAAAAAGCAACAGTAATAATCCTATAGATTATTTGTAATTTTTAATGTTATTCCCCGGTTGTTCACTCAATCGGGGATTTTAATTTTAAGGCATTTATAACCTAAAGGTATGTTTACCCTTCATTAACCTTTGCAAAATGCGAATATCATAAAACAGATTTTCTAAATGCTGATGTGTAATGACTTCAGAAAGATTAGATACACCTATTCTTTTTCATAAATTTATACTATAATTTTGTTTTTCTACAATATTAAATTTAAATCTATGAAAAGATTTTACATTTTGCTACTCCTGATTAGCACTTTCACGTTAAGCCAAGCACAACAACCGGTATTAGTTTCTATTACTCCCGACACTGTAGCCTTGGGTCAAACACTCAGTGCAACCATTACAGGTGCAAACACCTTATTTCAAAATTCTTCTACAATAGGGCATTTATACTTAGGAGGTGTGACAATTCCTATGAATAACATAAGTGTAATAGATGATGAACATTTTACAGGCAACTTTCAAATTCCTTCAACAGGCATTCCAATAGGGTTCTATGACTTATATGTTTTGAATTTTGATCCTTTTCAAGGACTTTCATACGACATCATATTACCTTCTGCTGTTAGAGTAGGCTCGCCTGATGGTTACATAACCGGACAGGTTTATGAAGACCTGAATAATAACGGTGTAAAAGATGCAACAGAATCAGGAATAGCGGGATCATCAGTTAAAATCATGCCCCAAAACCATGTATATACTACAGATGCTAATGGTAACTATACAATTGCTGTTACCAATGGTAGCTACACTGTCTCATGGGTAAACAATCCTAACATCATATTTTTGTTTTCAACTTCCTCACCTAATCACAGTGTAACTATCAATAATAACAATTCTTCAGGAAATGATTTCGGAGTAAAGCGTGGCTTGATTTCTGTTTCCCCTACTGTATTGGTTCAAGGGCAAACTGTAACACTTACTATCGTTTCCGACTCACTGTTTCAAACGAGTGCAAATACGTATGGAAATATTCAATCGGCATCCATAGTAAAACACGGAACAGGCAATCATTATAGCGCTAATCTGACTACCCAAGTACAGATATTGGACGAGGTAACTGCTGAAATCACCCTTAATATTCCTACCAATGCTTTACCGGGTCTATATGATTTATCCATTCAAACCATAAGCCCTTTTGGTGGCAGACATATTTTACCTTTTTCTAATGCCATAAGTCCTGCACAGTCTATTGTAAACGGAAAAATTTATTTTGACACAAATAGCAATGGCGTTTTTGATGCGGGAGATTTTCCGATTCCAAATCAGTATGTAACATTGATGCCCGATAGTATTACAGGCATCTCAGATGCCAATGGCGACTATAAAATAGGATCCAGCAACGGAAGTAAAACATTAACTTATGTACCTACGGTTGCATATACGCTAACATCAACACCTGCTACTTATAATTTTAGTGTAAATAATTCCATAGCAAGTAATAAAGATTTCGGATTTCAGACAGGAACACCTTTCTATGAAGGTTCTCTTATCATTTCCGGTCTTCCAAGATGCAATACACAACAACCTTATTACGTAACTTTCCGTAACCAAAGTAATACGGCTGTAAATGGAGTGCTAGGTATAGTTTGTTCAGGTAACATCACTGTTGCCAGTGCCACTCCTGATTTTACAGTGGGTGATACTTTGTTTTGGAACATTACCAATCTGAATCTATTTTCTACGTTTAGTAAAAATGTTGTGCTCAATATTCCGGGTGCAGGAAGCATCATTAGCGTTACAGGAATTATCAGACTTACCGATGGTAGTAATGTTGTACTCAATCATTCGCGCACAAATACACAAATGGTTCTTTGTTCATTTGACCCTAACGATAAAGCAGTGACCCCACCGGGTGTACAAAGTCAAAACTATACATTAATGAACGAACGGTTGTACTACACAGTTCGTTTTCAGAATACAGGAAACGACACTGCTTTTACGGTTCAAATCAGAGACCTTTTAGACCCCGAATTAAATTGGCAAACTTTCCGGGTTGAAGATTACAGTCATACGGTGACTCCCACTTTAAATATGAAAACAGGCGCATTGCTATTTACTTTTAATAATATTTTACTTCCTGACAGTAATACAAACGAGCCTGCAAGTCATGGTTATGTGATATATTCTATTGAGGCAGACAGCGGACTTATTGCCGGAACAATGATTAATAATACAGCTGATATTTATTTTGACCTAAACGAACCTGTAATAACCAACACTACACTAAACACTATGGTGTATGTCATACCTGTAGGACTGAATGAACTTGCCCCCGAAAAATCAGATGTAATAGTTATGCCAAATCCTGCCTCTGAAAAAGTGTTGTTGAAATTTGATAATATAAGTGGCAGTGTATATAATCTGTCCGTTTATTCAATGGCAGGGAAAATAGTTCACCACAGTAAAACAGCCAATGGCGAAGTATTGATTTCGTTAGACAAGTTTAATTCGGGATTATACATTTACGAACTTACACCTAATAGTTCAGGAAAAGCATACAGAGGGAAAATAGTGGTGAAATAAAAGGTAATTATAATGACGTACTACTTTTTTAAAATCACAATATCTATAGTATTTAACATTGATTAGAAACCCCGAATTTATTTTTACTCTTTTGTAAAAACAAATACACAACTCAGTAATTTCATTTCGCTGCAATGAAATTACTGAGCGAGAAGTGCAGAGTAAACAAGGGTTTAATATTTATATTTTCTTTGTATTTATATTGGCAGCAACTCTAATCTTTTTGTCCTATATTCTGAATTATCTTTGTGCCTGTGCAATCATACTTTCAAAAAGATATAGAATTTGTTAAAACCGTTGGTCCGCAACGTGCAGCAGTACTTCGCAAGGAGTTGGAGGTTCATAACGTTTCTGACCTGTTGCATCACTTTCCTTTCCGTTATGTTGACCGTTCAAAATTTTACACCATTGCACAACTGAATGACGACCTACCTTATGTGCAGATTAAAGGTGTGATTACTTCATTGACTGCTTTCGGCAATAAGCGAACTACACGTCTGCAAGCAGTTTTTAAAGATGCAAGTGGCAGCATGGATTTAGTTTGGTTTCAGGGAATAACATGGATTCGCGACTCCATAAAAGCCGGGACAAGTTATGTTGTTTTTGGCAAGCCTGCTTTATTTAACGGTAAGTGGAGTATTATTCATCCGGAAATAGAAGAACTTGAAAAATTTACAGCACAACCATTCAAAGGTTTTCAGCCGTTTTATTATTCAACAGAAAAATCGAAAGTAAAAGGTCTAGACAGTAAGGGCATCATGCGAATCATGCGCATGGCACTTAAAGACCTTCCTCCCACAATTGAAGAAACTTTATCGTCACAGCTGATAAAGACTTTTAACCTGATGCCTTTGCGCGATGCATTGATTCAGATTCACTTTCCGGAAAATGAGGACTTACTTCGTCAAGCCCGCTTCCGCTTAAAATTTGAAGAGTTGTTTTATATTCAACTTAAATTATTACTCAATAAACAAAAACGCTCTTCCACACAAAGCGGGCGTATGTTTACCGAAGTAGGTTACCTCTTCAACACATTCTTCAATGACCATCTTCCTTTTGAACTGACTCAGGCACAAAAAAGAGTGTTGAAAGAAATCAGAAAAGATACTATCAGCGGAAAGCAAATGAACCGCCTGTTGCAAGGTGATGTTGGTAGTGGCAAGACTGTCATTGCACTTTTTTCAATGTTGTTGGCATTAGACAACAAACAGCAGGCCTGCCTGATGGCACCAACAGAAATTTTAGCGGCTCAGCATTTTCAAACAATAACATCATTACTCAGCAATCTACCTGTTAATGTTGAACTGTTGACAGGTTCTTTTCCTGAATCGAAAAAGAAAGCCATTATAGAAAGAATTTCTTCCAATGAAACGCATATTCTCATAGGTACCCATGCACTGATTGAAGACAGAGTAAAATTCAATGACCTTGGTATAGTCATTATTGATGAACAACATCGTTTTGGTGTGGAGCAACGTGCCAAACTCTGGATGCGGCAACAACCACCTCATGTGCTGGTGATGACAGCTACACCCATTCCACGCACTTTAGCCATGACACTTTATGGCGACCTTGACGTTTCGGTAATTGATGAACTCCCTGCCGGAAGAATGCCAATAAAAACCATGCATCTTTTTGAATCATCACGACTTCGTGTTATTGGATTTATGAAAGAGCAGATTAAACTTGGACGACAAATCTATATTGTATTTCCGCTAATTGATGAATCAGAAAAATTAGATCTGCAAAACCTGATGGCCGGTTATGACAGTATTCAAAGAGATTTTCCGCTGCCGGAATATTTTGTGAGCATGGTGCATGGAAAGATGAAGGCAAAAGATAAGGAACAGGAGATGGAGCGATTTGTAAACGGCAAAACACATATCATGATTGCTACAACGGTAATTGAAGTGGGTGTTAATGTGCCTAATGCTACAGTTATGATTATTGAAAATGCAGAACGTTTTGGATTATCGCAATTGCATCAGTTGCGTGGTCGGGTAGGACGCGGTGCAGAACAGTCTTTTTGTATTTTAATGTCGGGGAATAAATTATCTGCCGATGCCCGTGAAAGGTTGAAAACAATGGTACAGACCAATGATGGATTTCAAATTGCAGAAACCGATTTAAAGTTACGTGGCCCCGGAGATATTACAGGAACACAGCAAAGCGGATTACTGAATCTGAAAATTGCTGAGTTAGCCAAAGATGGTGCTATCTTAGAACATGCAAGAAATGCAGTCATCAACATACTGAACGAAGACCCACACCTGAATTCAGAAGAAAATAAAATATTTTATCGTCAGCTGCATCAGTTGCGGGAGCAACCTAACTGGAGTAAGGTGAGTTAACCTGTTTTGTCATGGACATATTTCATCATTTCGGATGAATGAACTGAAGAAGCTGAATCCATATTGACATGATTCCATTTTGACTTAGATTTACTGCTTTGGCGCAACTCTCGTGCCGGACGCGAAGCAATAATATATGCCAGAACAAAACAGACTACAGCTCCTCCTAAAAGTAATATGTCTAATACGTGCATAACGATTTATTCTTTTGTTGGTGATGGTTATACCTATACACTTGTATAATAGTTACCCATAACCAGAAGATTTTTCCGTAAACCTTACATCATTCAAACAAAAAATATTTCATTTTGAATAGTAAAGGTATCTATCAGCAAACCTGGTTCTCTGTTTTTATTGGTTAACTGATAATGGACGATCTTCTTTTTGTGGCAATTTAAAAAACCTTTTCAGCATTGTCAACCATTTTCTTTCTTCCTAAGTGAATATTTGCTGTTATTTCAGCTATTTGGATACAAAAAGTTTAGAAATTACCTTTGTGCTATCAACTTTTATTCTGAATGGTAAAGGAGGTTACGAATCAAGAAACAGCAAATTGGCAGTTGGAAACAATGACAAGTACCTTTAAACTTGTAATCCTAAGAATAAAAATAACTTATCAGACAACATCATCCTGCACATTCGGATGATTTTTATTTCATGTCAATTTTAAAAATAATGCCAAAAGAAATTTTATTAATAGACACCTTTCATGAAACTTTTATTCCCAAGCTTACTACGTTGGGATTTAATTGTACTGAAGGATATGAATGGAGCCTTGAACAGCTACAACAAACCATAGGCAACTATGAGGGTATTGCAATCAGAAGTCGCATACCCTTAAACAAAGACCTGTTACAACATGCTACAAACTTAAAGTTTATTGCCCGTGGAGGTGCAGGCATGGAAAATATTGATGTTGATTATGCTGTTTCAAATAACATTAAATGTCTGAATGCACCCGAAGCTAACTGTGATGCTGTTGGAGAACATGCATTAATGATGTTACTTACTCTTCTGAATAAACTACTGAAGTCTGATAAAGAAGTACGCAATGGTATCTGGCTGAGAGAAGAAAACCGAGGCACAGAATTACAAGGTAAAACTGTCGGCATCATTGGCTTTGGCAATATGGGTAGTTCTTTTGCAAAAAAACTAACCGGCCTTGAGGTGAACATTTTAGCTTGCGATCCTTACAAAACGATTGACGCTGCTGAATATCCTTTTATAAAACAAGTTTCTGTTGAACAATTGCAAGAGCAATCAGACATTATTAGTCTGCATGTGCCATTGACTGCAGAAACTAAATACATGATTAACGACAAATTTATCAGTCAGTGCAAAAAAGAAATTTACATGATCAACACTGCACGAGGCAAATGCCTGAACACTGCCGATTTGGTTAAGCATCTCAAAACGGGCAAGGTGAAAGGTGCCTGTCTTGATGTACATGAATACGAAACTTCATCATTTGAAAGATTAGAAACACTACCTGAGCCTTTTGAATATCTGATACAATCTGATAAAACTATTCTAACTCCACATATTGCAGGGTGGACACATGAATCGAATCGAAAAATTGCAGAAGTTTTGTCTAAGAAGATAGAGCAGTTATCTTGAAAACAGTATTTATTGCTATAAAGTATAATTTACTGATATTCAGTAAAACCATCAGTTAAATTCATAAAATTACCCGCTCTTTTGATATATTTGCACAGTAAAAAAAGAAAAGATTGTGACATTAATAAAATCTATTTCAGGCATCAGGGGAACTATAGGCGGTAAATCGGGAGAGTCACTCACCCCTGTTGATGTAGTAAAATTTTCTGCTGCTTACGCCACATGGCTTGCGGCACAATTTCCGGTAAAAACAAAATGCAAAGTTGTTTTAGGTCGTGATGCACGCATCAGCGGGCCCATGATACATAACTTAGTTTGTGGCACACTCACTGCTATGGGACTTGATGTGATTGATGTGGGTTTATCAACCACACCAACAGTTGAAATGGCTGTAACATTTCATCAGGCACATGGCGGAATTATTCTAACTGCAAGTCATAATCCCAAACAATGGAATGCACTGAAGTTGTTAAACAGCAAAGGCGAATTTATTTCTGCTGCTGATGGCGAAACGCTTCTGAAAATTGCAGAACAGGAATCGTTTGAGTTTGCCAATGTAAATCAGTTGGGAACAGTGACTACTGATGCACATGCCATTGACAAACATATTGAAGCCATTCTTGCATTACCATTAGTTGACACAAAAGCTATAGCAGCTAAAAAATTCAAAATTGTTATTGATTGTGTTAATTCATCAGGCGGCATTGCATTACCACCATTATTAAAAGCACTTGGTGTTGAAGAAGTAACAGAACTATACTGCACTCCCGATGGACAGTTTCCACACAATCCTGAGCCATTGCCCGAGCATCTTACAGAGCTCAGCAAAACAGTGATTAAATCAAAAGCACATTTAGGAATTTCTGTTGACCCTGATGTTGATCGTCTTGCATTGGTTTGTGAAGATGGAGAAATGTTTGGCGAAGAATATACCTTGGTGGCAGTAGCAGACTATGTTCTGAAAAACAAAAAAGGTAATACGGTAAGTAATCTTTCTTCAACACGTGCGCTGCGCGATGTGACTGAAAAAGCCGGTGGAAGTCACTACGCATCTGCCGTTGGCGAAGTTAATGTGGTGGAAATGATGAAAGCTAAAAATGCAGTTATTGGCGGTGAAGGAAATGGCGGAGTAATTTATCCTGACATTCACTATGGCCGTGATGCTCTTGCAGGTATAGCGCTTTTTCTGACGCATCTTGCAAAATACGGAAACACTGTTTCTATGCTTCGCTCGTCTTATCCTGATTATTTTATTTCTAAAAATAAGATTGAACTTACTCCTGAAATAAATGTTGATGGTGTTTTAGAATCTATTCAGGAGAAATATAAAAAACATAAAATAAATACTATTGACGGATTAAAAATAGAATTTGATAAAGAGTGGGTTCACCTACGGAAATCAAATACAGAACCCATCATCCGCATTTATGCAGAAAGTGACAGCATCACTACTGCCAACAATCTTGCTGAAAAAATTATTTCAGATATTAAAGAGTTAATTAGCCACCCTGCAAAAGTCTGACCCACATCACACTTAATCAAATACACAAACAATGAAAGTTTATTTTGACAATGCTGCAACAACTCCACTAAGACAGGAAGTTATTGAAGCCATGTTACCTGTAATGCAAAAGGTATATGGTAATCCATCATCCATCCATTCTTTTGGAAGGGAAATGCGATCGGCAATTGAGAAAGCACGAAAAACAATTGCTACATTATTAAAAGTTGCTCCGTCAGAAATATTTTTTACATCAGGTGGAACCGAGGCTAACAATATGGCTATACGTTGCACCATTCACGATCACAAAATTACACATGCCATTTCTTCTCCCATCGAACATCATGCCGTTACGCATACTTTGGAAGATTTAGAAAAAGAAGGTATCATTAAACTTAGCTGGGTAAAACTTAACGATAAAGGCGAAGCCGACTATGAGCATCTTGAAGAATTACTAAAAAACAATCCACGTTCATTTGTATCATTAATGCATGCCAACAATGAATTGGGAACTGTTAATAATATTTACCTCATAGGTGAATTATGTAAAAAATACAATGCAATTTTTCACTGCGATACAGTGCAGACAATGGGTCATATTCCTCTGGATATATCAAACCTGAATGTAGATTTTTTCACCTGTGCTGCGCATAAATTTCATGGCCCCAAAGGTGTAGGCTTTCTTTACATCAATCACAAACTAAAGATACACCCGTTAATTACAGGCGGTGCACAAGAGCGCAACATGCGTGGTGGAACAGAAAACGCTTATGGTATTGTTGGTATGGCTAAAGCATTGGAGTTGGCTTATGCAGAATTAGACGAAGAACGCAAACATATATTAGGTTTAAAAGAGTATATGAAGCAACAGCTACTGGATGAAATTCCAGGAGTGAGTTTTAATGGAGATGTGAGTGAAAATAGTTTATTTACTGTACTCAATGTTTCATTTCCACCTTTTGAAGGAAAAGACATGTTACTTTTTAATCTTGATATTTCAGGTATTGCAGCATCAGGCGGCAGTGCCTGTTCATCAGGTAGTGAGATTGGTTCACATGTATTACGTGGAATTAATTCTGACCCTGAAAGACCTGCTGTCCGTTTTTCTTTTTCGCGCTATAACACAAAAGCTGAAATTGATTTCTGTATGGATAAACTTAAAGCATTGTTTGTGGTAAAGGCTGCAGTAAAATAAACTTTCTTAACGCTTATTTTTGAGTTTTCATTGCTGAAAATTTGTTAATCTGACTTGTTAGTATTATTATTGCTAACAATAAAACATCAAGCAATGAAAAAAGAACTAACTATAGCAGTTGTACTGTTAATGGCGTTTTTTAATGCCACCGCTCAAACAACATGTACAGTACAAGCTTCAGTAACCTACTCTGTAGGTTCACAAGGGCGATGTGCCGGAAAAGATGTCATTCTGGAATCCTTCCCTAATAATTTTACTACAACCTATCAATGGACATGCCCAAACAACAACTGTCCACCAAATTTTAACTACAATGCAAGCAATGGTTCCTTTATATCTGCAAAAGATTTGTCTAACAATGGATATTATGTTGTAACGGCTACGGACAGTAGCGGTTGTGTGGCAGTAGATAGTGTTTTGGTTGACTCGTACGAAATTCCTTTTGCCGGTGTAAGTATACAGGCATTGGGGGTTTGTCCTGGCGATACTATTATTTTTTGTGCAACAGATACTTCAACTACCAACACAATTATAAGTTACTTGTGGGACAACGGAGACACAACAGAATGTGTCTATGGCTATCAATCCACAATGAATTACCCTTGTCCACCGTGCATTGTTACCAATCAGTTAGGTTGCGCATCCACCAACTCCATTATTTGGAATGTCATGGCTGTTGAAGACTTTCCCGATACCACTATCAACATTAATGGCAGCTTAACATTTTGCCATGGCGACAGTGTTGAGTTATGTTCCATTGCAGGTTCTCTCACAAGCACTTTTCTCTGGTCGAATGGGTCTGCGCTTAATTGTACTACCATTGATAGCAGTGGCAATTATTTTGTTGTAATCACAAATTTGTCAGGTTGTTCAAGAAGCAGTGCCCCTATATCTGTAACTGTTTATCCGGAGCAAATGGCACAACTTACCTTTTCTGCAGCCAACGACACCCTTCTATCCAACATAAATGGCAGTAATTTCATCTGGTATTTTTCTGTTGATGGAATAACTTATTCCGACATTCCTTCAGCATTCAACTACATGCCTGTCAGCACCAATGGTTATTATTTTTTAACTTTTACAGATACCAATGGTTGTATGGCTTTTTCAGACACCATTTCCCGAACTGTTGGATTAGCCGATTTACAAAGTTCTTTGAACCTTTATCCCAATCCGGCCACAGATGAAATAGTTGTTGACTTAACACAACTCAATATTTTAACCAATGCTACAGTTGAAATTTCTGATATGTATGGACGCAAAATAATATCATTGCCAATAAACAAAAACATAAAACATAAAATTGATATCAGCCGTTTAACCAAAGGCCTTTACACGCTACATATTAATGCCAATACCTTTAGCAATAGCAGGTTATTTGTCAAACAATAATGTTTCTACGGCCTATTCAAATCTCCATCCATCAGGATAGACTGTTCTGGTGTGTTTTCTTGTTTTAGCTACAGAACGAAGAATAGTAAACCGTGATGTGTTCCCTTTTATAGAACGCAGTGTTTTAATATCTTCAAGTAATGAAACCTGACTGTCATTTTGTGGCTTGAACAGATTCATGCAGAAATATGTATTCAACATTTTATTACTGTGTTTATTTTCTCAAGGCAATTTAAAAGCCACTAAACTCCAAAACATATTAAGTTGGGTGAATGTCTGAAAACGAAAGGTAAACTAATGCGTTTTTTCAGTTGAAAAAACGCTTAGAAATTCACTAATCCTGCATCGGCTTGTTTGTACATGTTTTCCGAAATAGAAGTGTTCAGGTCGCGAAAAAAATAAACGCCACCCCATGCATAAACGACCTTACTATAAAGCACTGTTTTATTGCCTTTAGTAACCCACACATTGTAAACAGTTTTTTTGTCTTCTGCAATTTGTTCTCTTCTTACTGAAACATTTTCGGGAGGTTCGGGTGCTGTATGAACTACTACCTCTTTTGGTTTTTCAGGCAAAGGCTTTTCAGCAGCTTTAATAACTACCGGTTGTGACTCAGCAGGAGCCTCTACCGGTGACTGGTCCGAGCCCTTTGTTAAACTAATTTTATTTTTAATAGCATCATTGCCTGCTTTCAGGTCTATATCTGACTTTTGATCTGCACCCTTTTCACTGTCGAGATTCCCTTCAGGATCATCACTTCCTCCACCTTGTGTTGGCCTTAGTGGTTGGTCTTGTCCACCTGTAGCTAAAGCATTTTTGTTAGCATTTTTAGACTCATTCTTCGCATCATCATCCTTTCTTTTTTCTTTTACAGCAACCGGTTCTTCCTGTGGTGCAGTTTTGGTTTTTTCTTTCTGCGGTTTTACTTCTTCTGCCTTAGGTTTGTTTGCAACTAAAGTACTGTCTTTGGCAGGTTTGGGCGGATTCTTTTTAAACTCCTTCTCTGCTTTCTTCAAATCATCTTCTGCTTTTTGAATTGCCGACTGAATTGACTTGGTGTAATCAGTATCGTAGTCAAACTCATCAAACTTTTTTGAATAAGTAATTTTTGCAACAGGTTGATTAAAAACAACAATATTTACACCTTCATATTGCTTCATCAACACTACCGTAAAAGGATAGGATTCAAAACCCTGCTCAACTCTTTCTTCATCGGCACCCGTTGTATTAATATTTATCTTTTTTGTGATGTATCCCGGCTTGTTAAATGATAAAATATAATCTGCCCCTATTTCAAGATTTAAAGTATAGGATGACTGGCCTGGCAGTGTTTCTATTGACTGACCATCACGCTGCAAGACCATGTAGGCATCGCTTAAATTTCCTCCTCCATCAATCTTAAACTTAGCATTGATGGTTAATGTCTTCTTTGTCTGTGCAATGGAATCGCCATATATAAACATGAAGATAGTGAGAAAAAGCCCTACAGGAACTAAATGAATTCTTTGCCCAATGCCAAACATTTGTAATTTTATTCCGTTAAAAAAGCATCAATACCGATACAAAATTAGTTAATAGTTTAAACGATAGTCCTAATTTCTGAATAAGAATGTGTGTGGTTTACGATAAAATCAATAAAGAGTTCAGTAAAAGAAGAAAGTTTTTTCTTTTGTTACTTATGCTTAGTGTTTTTTCACCTGCACTCAAAGCACAGGAAAACATTACAGTACAACAAACGCTCGACTATATTAATCAGAAATTTGGTGGGAAATATGTGGTATCTATCAACTATGGTGTCTTAATAGCAAGTTATTTTGACGGAGAAACTAAATACAGGGAGGACCAATCGTCTATAAAAGAACTTGATGCCAATAAGGTTTACTACAATGCTAAAGCAGGCATGTTACTTATCAACTGTACCAATCCACAAAAGAAATGTGTCACCCGTGAGTTCTTAGGCAAAAGACTTTTTTACAGCCGCATAAGTTTTCCTGTTTCTTATGGACAAAAAACCAACGATGGATTGGTAAAAGCTTTTCAACATTTAATACGTTTGATAAATGATAAAAATTATGAAAATTCAGAACCTTTTGAATAATGCTAAAATATTGTTCATTGTATTGTTGTCCGGCTTTTGTTTTCAGGCAAATGCACAGGTTGACTCAGCTGATTTTAAAATGCGCATTGACTCACTGATGAATCAGGGTAAAATAAAATTTAATAATGGTAAATATCAGGAAGCATTGTTGGACTACACCTACGTGGCAAACATGGATGTTGCAAATGTAAATGCAATTTTACAACAAGGATTTTGCAACACAATCTTAAAAAAATATACTGAAGCTATTGGCAACTTTACAGATGTAATTTTTTATGAACCTAATCATGAATGGGCTTATGTTTCAAGAGGCAGTGCATATAATAAAATTGAAAAGTATGATAAAGCCATTGTAGATTTTAATAAAGCATTAGAGCTGAAACCTGAAGATGCAGAAGCATATAACAACAGAGGTTTTGCCAAAAAAATGCTTGGCGATATTAAAGGTGCATGTGAAGATTGGAACAAATCAAAAAAATTAGGCAATGAAGAAGCAAAAATCATTCTTAAAAACAATTATTGTAAATGATCAGAATGCGTGAATTTGTTTTTTTAATACTGATTGGTGCAGTGGTACTTTTTTCTGCTTTCAAAACTAAGCAGGATGGAAAAGACTACGGACAATGCTTACAAAAAGTAAATAAAAAATTTGGTGCCGAAACATTATCATGTCCTGCATCAACAAAACCTTATAAAGTTTGGTTTGTAAATACATGTAACGATACACTTGCCGTTAAATTAGCGGTTCAGGAAAAATCAAAACGCTGGCGCACTTTTACAAGAACACAGCTTTTGCCGGGAGACACCATATCAGGCTATGCCTGCACAGGCGTTGGAAAATATCTTTATTACACAAAGCAATACAAAGACAACTCTGTGGACTTGCCTTCTGACGAAGTTATTGACAGCAGTAATCAGGAGTAGTTGCTTTTTTTGTTTTCCATAATTTCAGGTATTATAATTAAAAACAATTGGTGATTTGGGTTGAACAAAGGCCTAAATACTTTCAACATCAACACACATACTTGCAAGTAGAATGTGTCAATAATGCTTGCTATCCGGTAAATCAAAGTTAATGAAATAAATTATTTAAAATACTTTTTGCTATTTCTATTAAATTTTCTTATACATTTACATTCAACTTTAAGCCGTATTAAACATGAAAAAGATTGCCTTATTTATTACATTGCTTTTTTGCAATACAACACTATTTGCCCAAAATACTTTCGAAAAAATTATTGATACATTGGGTAGTGGTGGTGCCAATTGCATTCAGGAAACTTATGATGGTGGGTATATTTATGGTGGTGTATGTTCATTAAATGGCAACGATGCCATTATAGTAAAATTAGATTCAATTGGAACTATTGAATGGGTAAAAACATATAGTGGCCCAAGTATTGAAGGAGTACTTTATTTAGAGCAAATTCCAGACAGTGGTTATATGGTGAATGCTCTTTATGATGGAGGAGCAAATTCTAAAAGCTGGCTTTTGCGACTTGATGCAAATGGTGATACACTATGGACTAAAACCTTTTCTGTTGGAATAGGACCAACACTACCACCGCAGCAAAACAGTATGGCTTCTGTTAATAATGTTATTTATGGGTTGTCTGGATATTACATACCTCCGTCTTTTATGCCGGATATTTTCTTTATATCAGTAACCGGAAATGGGTTTTTACTTTCGAGTAAAGTATATACAACTCCTTTTAGCTCTGATGGCGGCTCAATATGGAAAACTCATGATGGTGGCTTTATTATGGCAGGTGAGATAGGCACACCATCATTCCATTCTGATATTTATATGATTCGCACCAATACTTATGGGGATACTTTGTGGACAAAATCGTACGATCTTTCCTATCATGAAGTAGCTCAAGATATTAAACAAACCAATGATAGTGGTTTTGTGATAACAGGTTACGTTGAAAACACAGCAACATTTCAATATAATATTGGTATTATTAAAACTAATGCTATTGGAGATACCCTTTGGACAAAACTCTATGGCGATACAATTAGCTGTGGAGGAAGTTCTATTTATCAAACTAACGATGGAGGTTTTATCTTAACCGGAGTTTTTGCAGGAGACATCTATTTATTAAAAACAGATAGTAATGGCGATTCGCTTTGGTCAAGACGCTTTGGTCAGTTAAATACCGGTGACTTTAGTTTTTTTGTCAGACAAACCAAAGATAACGGATACATAATTGGCGGGCAAGGTATTGTCAATGGCATTGGTGGTTCTTATATAATTAAAACAGACAGCATGGGCAATGTAAACTCAGGCACAGGCATTGCAGAAGTAAATAATCCATTTAAGTTTAACATTTATCCCAATCCATCTTCAGGAAATTTTACTATTCAGGTTAAAGGGCTTCCACAAAAAAATACGGAGCTTAAAATTTACAACCTCATGAATCAATGTATATATTCATGCAGGTTAAGCAATAACGTAAAGGAGCAAATAGACTTAAGCCATCTGCCCAATGGAATGTATGTTGCAACAATAATGGTGAACAACAAAATGGTTTCGCAGAAAATAAGTATTTATAAATAACATATTATTTAAACTACAAAAACCAAACAAAATGAAAACGTTAACACAAATTGCAATCTTTATGTTTGCTGTTTGCACAACAGGGTTGTCGCAAACAACACAAATGAACAACTGGTACATTGCACCAAATAGAATTAACATGACAGTGCCAAATCCTTTTCCTGCCGCCATTAGTCCTGCAATTGGTAGCACTACCGCTGCTACCGCTTTACATGTTGCCAACGGTTTTTACGATAATACAAGCACAGGAGACTTATTGTTTTATATTGCCGATGGAACGGTTTATGATTATAACAACACTAAAATAGGTGCTATTCCAAACGGAGGTGCAGAAATTGCTGTTGTGCCTTTTGGCAACAATGATTACTGTCATAAAAAGTTCAATATTTTTACAACAGCCGGTGGACTTATTTATCCTGTTGCACTATGGAAAACAGTGCTTGATATGAATAGCTATTCCTTATCATCACTGCCAATAGACAGCGTGCCATTCGGCTCAGAATTTGGTGCCATTGCTGTAGGCAAAGTCATTGACACGGCTAATAATCGTTATCTTTATTTCTTAGGTGGCTCAGGATTTATTAATACCACAGGAGGATTGATTAAAAAACTAATTATACACAATGATGGCAGTGTTAGTAGTTCTGTTCCTGTTTATCCTACCTCAGCCAATCCTAATTATAATGCAGGTGGAGAAGTTTTTTCAAAAGAGCTTGAATTGTCGCCCGATGGAAAGTGGCTTGCCTGGGCAAGCTATGCATTAGTAACACATCAATCCGGTCCACAGTACCGCTACCATCTGATAGAATTGGATGGCAGTGGAGACTATATTAATAATTCCTATAAAAAATTCAATATTCCAAATTACTCAGGGAATAATATAAGTGGCTTTAGAGGTGTAGAATTTTTTCAGCCAGCAAATGCAACAAAACTTTTTATGGGTGCAGGCACTGATGGTGTTTTTTATATTAATCTGCCATGGTCAAATTGGTCAAACTATCCAACTCCTCCTCCCTCAACTGATTTCACTCGGGTCGTTAACTCAAACACACCAAATAATTTTGGATTTTCTCAAATAGAATTGGCACATAGTAATAATGGATTTATGTATGCAGTTGCTGACCCCGGTTCAATAACTAATAATGTAGGTGCTTTTAATCCTTATGCAAATACGCCACAAATTTTACCAAGTCCAAATTCCTTTCCCTTATCCAACCCCCCCTACGATTTATACAATCTTGGAGGCGTAAACCCAAACAGTACAATGTACACATTACCCGATCAAATAGATGGGCAGGATTACAGTTTAATAACATCAAGTCCAATACCGCATGTAATAACTACTAACACCATTAACTTTCCGGATAATTCCAGCATTAATCAAAATGCTACATGGAGTTATGGTGCAACAAATAATCCATTAGGAGCGTCAACACCAATCTATGTGCTTAACGAATTGCGTGTTAAACAAAATTCCAACCTCACCATCAATGGCATGATGTTTAAATTCAGTCCCAATGCTAAAGTTATTATTGAGCCGGGCAGCACTTTAACTTTGGATGGTGGTGCCGTTTTAACATCAGACTATTTAGAAGACCCTTGCCTTATTCCTTACACCTGGCAAGGAGTTGAAGTGTGGGGCAATCAGAACAATCAAAGTCAGAATATTGTTCCATCGGTTGTCGGTAAACTAATAGTAAACAATGCAACAATAGAATATGCAGTGTGTGGCGCACGTGCACAAAGAAACTATGGCTCTTATGTGAATTTACACAGAGGCGGAATAATTATTGCCACTGCAGGTGCAAAATTTAAAAATTGTTTAATGGATGTTGAGTTTTTGCCTTATCAGAATATTTATAATGGTATTGAATATTCAAACAAAAGTTATTTTGCAGGAGCTACCTTCGAAAATAACATAAAATATGTTTTTCAAGCCACGCCTATACATGCTCATATTGATGGCTGTTTCGGAATAAGATTTGTAAATTGCGATTTTATAAATTTTAATTCGCAAGCTATGTTTGATATGTTGAGCATGGGAATTAAATCGTTAAATGCAAACTATACTGTTTCTGATGGATGTACATTTCTAAACCTGTTTCATGCTATAGATGCTAAAAGAACAGCCGGTAACAATTCAATTACTGTTTTGGGTTCCACCTTTACAAATAACCAAACGGGCATTTATGTCTATAATATCAATAATCTAAAATTGCAATCAAACTATTTTTATATTGGCAACAATTTTAAAACAGGAGCAAACGTACAGCTTGGCATTAGTACCATATTTTGTAGTGGTTTTACAATAGAGGAAAATCATTTCTTTCGTTCAAATCCAAATATTGCTACGGTGTTTAAGTATGGAATATCAACAAATAGTTGCGGGCAGTCTGCCAATCAGATTTATAAAAATTATTTTACAGATATGAGTATCGGAAATTATTCAACCGGAATCAATCGCAACCCGATTGATACAAGATTAACAGGCCTTCAATATCTGTGCAATGAGAATACCTCAAACGATAATTTTGATTTTTTTATTTCAGGAAAAGGAAGTCCATTTTCAGGAATAAGACTTTTGCAGGGTACATCAAAAATCTCTGCCGGAAATATATTTTCATATACCGGGCTAACAGGAACTTTTACTGATATTAATAATGTTACAGCAGTGGCTCTCAGTTATTATTTCGATCAGTCAAAAGCGCCTCAGTATTATAACTCTCAAGTTGCTCCAATTCTTGCTGCATTCTCCAACACATGTCCCTCGCATATTTGTCAAAATTGTAATGACTTATTGACTAATGGCGAAATTCAGCAAATGACAGATAGTTATGATTCGTCAGAGACGGCATTCTTAAATTTACTTTACTCGTATAATCAGCTATTAGATGGAGGTAATACAAATATACTGCTCAATCAGATTCAACAAAGTTGGTCAAGCAATGCGGTAGATTTGCGCGACCATTTGATGGGAATATCACCTTACGTTTCTGCCGATGCATTACGTGAGGCTGCCGGTCAGGATATAATGCCACCGGCCATGCTGTTGATGGTTTGTTTGGCAAACCCCGATGCTACAAGAGATGAAGCACTACTTGAATTTATGCAATACAGTATTGTAAATTCCTTGTCACAATATATGGTTGATTTAATCAGAGCATCGTGGGATGATGGTACGCCACGCACAGCAATTGAAAATATGCTTGCAGATTATAATTCACAAATGGCAGTTATTTCAGATAGGCTGCTTTCTGATTTATATGCTAAAATGACATTAGATATGGATAGCATTATTATTGGTGACACAACAGATTATTCCAGACAAATAATTTATTGGCTAACCCGAGCACAAACATTAACTGCAAAATACGACTTAATAGAAAATTATCTGGCCGCAAACGAATTGACATCGGCAGAGTTGGTTTTAAGTTCTATTCCTGTTGATTTTACTTTGAGCGATGATCAACAGAATGCATATAATGACTACTGCTATTTTTATAGTTTTAGAAATCAACTGCAACAAGACAGCTCTGATTTGTCTATGTTAGATTCAACACAAATAAATCAGCTGATGAGTTTCGTTCAAGGAGAGTTGAGTTTTGCAAAAGGCATGGCACAAAACGCATTATGTTTCTACTATGGAATGTGCAGAGAAGATGATTATTCAACAGAAGAAGCAAGCAACAGAATAAGGTATCATGGCAATACACCAAAATCAATAAACACAAACACCACAGCAATGAATGTGAGGATTGAAGTTGTGCCAAACCCTGCAAGTCAAACAACAACTTTTAATTATTTTATACCAACAATAAAGGAACAAATTGTATTGTCTGTATTTGATATGTCAGGCAAGGAGCTAAAGCAATTTACTGTTTCTGATAAACAAGGTACCATCAAATGGGACTTAGGAAATGTTGGTAGCGGCCTCTACTATTACACCGTTAAAGACGGGGAAACTAAAATTGCCAAAGGCAAAATAACCGTTAAAAAATAAAATTGTCTTTACCAAACAAAAGCGGCTGCTCTGAATCAGAGCAGCCGCTTTTGTTATTCTACAACAATCAATTCCCCATAATCTTAGAATACTTAGTTCCGTTTGCAGGATCAATTTCATTCAGTAGATTGCTGACTTTTACTTTTTGATCGGGATAGGCTCCTGAATATATGTTTACAATCTCATCGGCTTTAGCATAAAACAAAGTTTGTAACAACAACGAACCCGGTTTTTCTTTATGTACGGACATTAACAGGTCAAGGCTTTCAGAAATTTGTGATAATCCATCATCTTTTTTCTTTGCCATTACGTCAAGTCCTTTCAGATGAAATTGATAAAACATTTCGTGATAAGGTTTAAAAATAGGATTAGTCATATTTTCAGAAAGCCAGTAGCGGTTTTTAGTACCCTCAAAAGCACGCCATCCTGCTTCTCGTGCATTCTGCATATTGTTTACTATAGTTTGTGCTCTTGCAAAATAAGGTGCTCCGCCATACAATGAAAAGCTGTCATAGTCCACACCAAGTATAATGTTTGCATAAAATGCAAGTACTGCTGTCAGATTTGGATTGCTTCCATTCTCACTGAATTCCAGCGGTTGATATTCGATATACTTAAACTGAAAATTATCGTCATTAAAATTTAACGTTGGTGAGTTATATGATGTTTGAAAAACAGGTCGTCTTGAAGTTACCTGTATGCTTCCTTTATACTCATCATTTGAAACGCGCTCGTTAATTGTTATTGTAACTGAGCATTCTATTCTTTCCTGATTCAGATATTTATCTGAAGTCCATTTGGTGTTATTCATAAATTCAAAAATAGATTGCTGCAGTGTTTCAAAAACCTTTTTATCTACATTCTGAATTTGTGGCGCCATCACATTTACCTGGCAGTTGAGTTCTTGTGCCTGAACAATATTCAGGCTCATCATCAATATTATAAAACCGAAAATTTTCTTCATTGCACTAAAGTAATTATTTTCTCAACAATGTCTGATGCAACTGCATCTTTTGATTTTTTTTCAAATGGTGTTGTCACAAGGTTTTTATCAATGATGGTGATGCGGTTAAAATCTGACCCAAAAACCTGATTTGATTCTTCCAATTTATTGAGAACGATAAAATCGAGGTTTTTATTTTTCAGCTTCCGCTCTGCATGCTGTGTTTCATCATTTGTTTCTAAGGCAAATCCCACTAACAACTGACCTTCTTTTTTCAGTTTGCCCATTTCTGCTGCAATGTCCTCTGTAGGCACTAACTGAATATTTAGTCCTTCACTACTTTTCTTCTTTATTTTTTGCTCAGAAAAACCTTCTGGTTTAAAGTCTGCAACAGCAGCAGCCATGACCATAATGTTGGCATCAGGTTGTGTTTGTTTACATGCCTTAAGCATATCAGCAGCTGAGGTAACATGGATTACCTTTATTGACTTATTCAAATTTCCTAAACTAACTGATGGTCCTGAAATTAGAATTACTGATGCGCCTTTAGCTGCTAAACAGTTTGCAACAGCAACACCCATTTTGCCAGATGAATGATTTCCAATAAACCGAACAGGATCCAACGCTTCCTGAGTAGGCCCTGTAGTCACAACAGCCATTTTGTTTCGCAAAGGTAACGATGGATTAAAGTAATTGATTACTTCCTGCACAATATCTTCAGGCTCTGTCATGCGACCTTTGCCTGTAAGTCCGCTGGCCAATTCGCCACTCTCCGGTCCGATAATTCTAATATTGTTTTTAGCAATAATCTCAAGGTTTTTTTGAGTTGAAGCATGTTTAAACATGTCCACATCCATTGCAGGTGCCACCATAACTGTATTGCGACACGACAAAAAAACTGCAGTCAATAAATTGTCGCAAATCCCATTGGCAAATTTTGCCAGTGTGTTTGCTGATAGTGGAGCTACAAGAAAAATATCGCACCACAATCCTAATTCAACATGGTTATTCCACGTAGAATGATCTTCTGAAGTAAATGTCTGAAGTGCTTCGTTTTTTGAAACAGTAGCAAGTACAAGAGGTGAAACAAAATCTTTAGCGGCAGCAGTAACAATTACTTTAACAGATGCTCCTTGTTGAACCAATTGCCGCACTAATTCCGGTGTTTTGTAGGCTGCAATGCTTCCTGTAACACCAAGCAGGATTTTTTTTCCCTGCAACATGGTTTTAATTTTCTGCGCTGTCTCTGTTTTCTTCTTTTGCAGGACTACGGAAATAGATTTTATCATCTAAAAAGTCCTGAATGGCAACCAATGTTGGCTTTGGCAGACGTTCATAATATTTAGAAATTTCAATCTGCTCGCGGTTTTCAAAAACCTCATCCAAAGTATCTGTTGAGGAGGCAAACTCGCTTAGTTTATCGTGTAATTCTTCACGGGTTTCGGCAGCAATATGATTGGCACGCTTTGCAATGATGGCAAGACTTTCATAAATGTTTTCAGTCTTTTTTTCAAAGTCAACCACATCGCGGGTTACTGTTGTTTGTGCTACGTTTCTGCTATTCATTGTTTTAATCAATTTACAGTATGATAATCTTTTAATTTTTCTTCGGCTGCCGACATTATCCGGCTTGCTTCTTTCTTATATTCCGTTTCAGGAAATATCTCTATCAGCTTATTATAATGATCTATAGTACTCTTGTAACGCTCTTCCTTTTTCGATTCTATGCTGTTTTGAGCATAGAGATAAGCCGATTTCAGCGACAAAAATAAGCATTCTTCCTGATATTTGGTAGTTGGAAAATCCTTCACCACGTTTTCAAACGCAACAATAGCCGATTTATACTCTTCCATTTTATAGTAAAGCATTGCATTATCCCATGCCTTTACTTCGAGTTTACTTCTTAATTCATCAATATACTTATTACATTCAGCAACACGCTGACTTGTTGGATATTTATTAATAAATAACTGAAACTGCCTGATGGCATCGAGGCTGCTTTGCTGGTCGAGACTTGAAGGTGGTGAGTCTAAATAGTAGCAATAAGCATTATAGAACAAAGCATCTTCTGCTTTGGCACTCATTGGAAATGTCTGTGCAAAATTATTAAAATGATAAGCTGCACTGGTATAATCACCCGTGTAGAAATAGCTTAAACAATAATAGTAATAAGAACTTTCAGCCTTATCAGTACCTTTAAGCACTACTATTAACTCTTCAAAAAGCTGCAGTGCATTATAATACTTTTTGTTTTCGAAATATTTTACGGCAGCATCATACTTCATGTTCATATCGCCACTTTTACGAATGCGATTAAACTTACTGCATGAGCCTAAGGTCATCACCAAGGCCATTAATAGGAAATAAACCGATAGACGATTTTTCATAAGCGTGCAAAAGTAACCAAAACACTGATATAATGCAGCGTTTTTCTGAAACCCTTTATATTGATACTCAATTGTTAAACAATTATTAATAAAACGAATGTTTTCTTTAATTTAGACCCTTTATTTAAAATTCATAAAATCAAATCAATCTATGTTAAAACGATTTCTCTTTATTTTAATGTTGTTTACTACAACAATCGCCATGGCGCAAACAGACTTTCGCCTGATGTTTTTAGGTAAAGCTGTTTTACCCACAGAAAACTTAAACTCATTTATTCAGGAAAAAGTATCGGAAAACGATATTTACAATGGGTATTACTATCGCATCATACAGTTTTATTCAGTACCGACTCAAGCTGAAAAAGCTGCAATCGAAACTGCAGGAATTAAATTGTTGGAGTACTTACCAAAGAATGCTTTTAATGCAGCAATTCCGATTGGGCTTAACAAACAATTACTCTCAGGATTTAATGTTAGAAGTGTAACCAATCAATCCTCTGAACAAAAACTTTCTGTCAGCATGTTAGGCGATTATCCTGCCTATGCTGTTCCTGCAGCAGGAATGGTTGATGTGCGACTTCAGTTTCAGAAAAATATTTCAATACAGGAAGCACAGCTAATTGCTGCTTCTTATGGTAAAGTTTTAAGTTCAACTGAAATAAACAATATGGTTGAAGTGCGCATGCCGCAGCAATCAGTTGCCTCTGTTTTACAACAGCCCTGGTTGTTTTTTATTGATTTAACCTCACCACCATCTGTTAAAGATGATTTGGAAGGACGTAGTTTACACCGTAGCAATGTCATCAACAACGACTTGCTTATGGGTCGCAAATACAATGGAAGTGGAGTAGCCGCAGCATTGGCCGATGATGGTTTTGTTGGTCCGCATATTGATTTTACTGGACGAATTACCAATTATTCTACAAATACCGGTCCTTCTCATGGTGATATGACAGGCGGAATTCTTGCCGGTGCAGGTAATTTAAATCCTGCATATCCCGGTATGGCCAATGGTGTTCAGTTGCATGTTTTTGATATTGGAAATTATCCCCAAATTATTGATGCTGTTGCTAACTATAACAATCTTGGAACTGTGGTGGCTTCAACAAGTTACTCGCAGGGATGTAATGAATATACCACCGACACACAATTTGGAGATCAAACTATTCATGACAATGGACAACTTGAGTTTGTTTTTTCGGCAGGAAATAACAATGGCGCCAATTGTGGCTATGGTGCAGGTGGTAACTGGGGAAATATTACAGGCGGATATAAGCAAGGAAAAAATGTTATTGCTGTAGCCAATCTTGATGCATTGGAAGTTATTGATCCATCAAGCAGCATTGGCCCTGCTTCTGACGGACGTGTTAAACCTGATATTGCTGCTAATGGTCGCGACCAAATGTCAACAGATGAAAACAACACCTATCAGGTGGGGGGTGGTACTTCTGCTGCCTGTCCCGGAATTGCAGGTATCTGCACTCAACTTATTCAAGCCTATAAACAAATTAATTCTGCTTCCGATGCACCAACTGCTTTGATTAAAGCTTGCTTGCTCAATGGTGCTGAAGATATCGGAAACCCCGGTCCTGATTACAAATATGGTTGGGGAAGAGTAAATGCACTTCGCGCTGTTACTACAATTGAAGATGCACGTTATTTTACTGACAGTATTAATCAGGGTGACTCATTGACTTATTCAATTAACGTTCCTGCAGGTACTTCTCAAATGCGTGTTATGGTTTATTGGCATGATGTAGGTGGATCTCCTGCTTCTTCGACTTATCTTGTTAATGATATTGATATGCAGGTTACAGACCCTTCTTCTGTAAGTTGGAATCCATGGATACTTGATCCCACACCAAATGCAGCCAACCTGAATGCCCCTGCTACAAGAGGTATTGACCATCTGAATAACATGGAACAAGTTACATTAGACAATCCTGCTGCAGGCAGCTATATTGTTTCGCTTAAAGGTTTTGCTATTCCACAAGGACCACAAACTTATTATGTAGTTTATGAGTTCAGAAATGATGACATAACTGTTACCTATCCAATGGGAGGAGAAGGTTTTGTTCCCGGTCATCCTGAAATTATTCGCTGGGATGCATTGAAAGGCCTCGGATCATTTGATGTAGAATATACCACTGATAATGGTACTACATGGAACAACATAGCTACTGTAAATCAGAATACATTACAATATACGTGGAATGTGCCTAATAACATTGCCACAACCGGTGATGCCCGAGTTCGCGTTACAAGAGGTAGTGTTTCCGGTTTGTCCGACACAACATTTACCATCATTGGTATTCCACAAAATTTAAATGTTATTTACTCTTGTCCAGACTCAATTAAAATTGGTTGGACAGCAGTGAGTAATGCTGCATGGTATGAAGTAAGTATGCTAGGTGCAATGTATATGGACTCTGTGGCAACAACAACAAACAACAGTTATGTCTTTACCAATCTTACATCCTCTAACACCTATTGGTTTAGTGTGAGAGCAGTGATGGCTAATGGCAATAAAGGCCGCAGGGCAAATGCTATTGAAAAACAACCCGGCATTTTCAATTGTCCAAACATTCCTCCTTTTGTGCAGTTTAGTGCAAACTTCAATGTTGGTTGTACAAGCAAAACTTTCACTTTTACTGATCAAAGTTCTAATGCACCTTCAAGTTGGAACTGGACTTTTAACCCCAGTACAGTGACATTTGTAAACGGGACATCAGCAACATCACAAAATCCACAAGTACAGTTTAACGCATCCGGCACTTACGATGTAACCTTAGATGCTACCAATGGTATAGGAACATCAAGTTCAACACAAACTGCAATGATTAATATTCTTGCTCCTTCATTACCACCAATGACACAAGATTTTCAGGCAACAGCATTCCCTCCGGCAAACTGGACTATTGAACCATCAAATATTAATTATACCTGGCAAAAATCTGCTCTCATTACAGGATCGGCAGGCACTTCTACTTATGCTGCCCGCTTCAACAATTTTTCCTATAATAGTTCAGGAGCAGAAGACGGTTTGATAAGTTATGAAGTAAGTTTATCCAATGCAGTTGCTGCACTTTTAACCTTTGATGTTGCGTATGCACAATATTCAAGTGTTTATGAAGATGGGTTGCGCGTTGATATTTCAACTGACTGCGGAAATACCTGGGTTGCATCCGGTTACTTAAAAATCGGAGCGGCTCTTGCCACAACAGGAACCACAACCAGCAACTTTGCACCAAGTGCTGCCAATCAATGGCGCAATGATACTGTTTCATTGAGTGCATACCTTGGTCAGGATGTGTCAATAAAATTTGTAAACATTAATGACTATGGCAACTCCATGTACGTTGATAATGTAAACCTTGATATTACCACTGGGTTAACTCAATTAAACAACAGTGTTGGAACGTTGAGTATTTCTCCTAATCCATCTGACGGGAAATTTATTATTTACAGCAATCGAAGCTCACATGAGTCATATACCCTTACTATTTATGATATTAACGGAAAAGCTATAGCTAAAGATGAATTCCCGGCTAACAATAAAAGTCATGCTGTTGATATCAGCAATTTTGCCAAAGGAGTTTATTTTATAAAAGTTGAAAGTCAAAACTCTGTGCAGCGTTTGAAAGTTATTTCCAGATAAGCATAATGCAATCAATAATAAACCGGTTGATAATTTCAGCCGGTTTTTTATTTAACCCTGTATTGTGCTGAAAAGCCGGGACATCAATAATTATCAAATCTATTCGTTAATAAAAAATAACAATTATTCATTCTGTCAGACTTTAATTTCATTTTTTTGCGTTTAAATTCTATCAAACAAAATTTAAGACAATTTTTTTAAAATAATGAACAAAAACAATTACTGCGTAATAATGGCCGGAGGCATAGGAAGCCGTTTCTGGCCAATGAGCAGAAATGCTTTTCCAAAACAGTTTCTTGACATTTTAGGAACAGGTCATACACTTTTACAGCAAACATTTAATCGTTTCAACAAAATTTGTCCTAAAGAAAATATCTATATCGTTACCAACGAAACGTATATTGATTTAGTAAAAAAAAATCTGCCGCAACTACCGGTAGAAAATATTCTGGGTGAACCACTAAGACGAAATACAGCACCATGCGTTTCGTATGCAGCATTTAAAATTGCAGCAAAAAATCCTGATGCCAATATTGTTGTTGCTCCATCTGACCATATCATCACCAAGGAAGATGCTTTTACTGAAGCTATTAATAAAGGACTTTCTTTCACTGCACAAAATGACTGCCTGCTGACCTTAGGTATTACACCAAGCAGACCGGATACAGGATATGGCTATATTCAGCTTGTAGATGAAAAACACAATGAAACAAATAAGATTTTCAAGGTTAAAACTTTTACTGAAAAGCCAAACCTTGAAATGGCTCGTTTTTTTCTGCAATCGGGTGAGTTTGTCTGGAATGCAGGAATATTTTTATGGAACCTGAAGTCAATATTAAAAGCTTTAAAAGAACATCTGCCTGAGATGTATCATTTATTTGAAGAGGGCAACAGTGTTTATAACAAAGCTGGCGAAGAAGCTTTTATTAAGACTGCTTACTCGCAATGTACAAACATCAGTATAGACTTTGGTGTGATGGAGAAAGCCAATAATGTATATGTCATGAGTGCTGATTTTGGCTGGAGCGACTTAGGTACTTATGGTTCACTTTATGAGCACATAACACACGATGCAAATAAAAATGCTGTGGTTGGAAAAAATGTGATGTTATACGATACTAAAAACTGTATTGTCAATATGCCGCATGACAAGCTGGTGGTATTGCAAGGCCTTTCTGATTATATTGTTGTTGAAGCAGAAAATATTTTATTGGTTTGTCGAAAGCAGGACGAACAACAAATACGTCAGTTTGTGAATGATGTAAAAACTGCTAAAGGTGAAAAATTTGTATAGTTGATTTTACTTCCTTCTCTAGTACTAATTTTATACTGATTGCTTTAACATAGTGAAGCAGCAACTACAAAAGGCCATTGAAGTTAAAGTGTGTATTTGCTGAACCAGCTTTTTATTTTCATCTGAATAACTCCAAAGAAAGCTTCTTTAAAAATTCCGCTGCTCATTTTTGATTTACCTTCGGTGCGATCAGTAAAAATTATGGGAACTTCGATAATTCGAAAGCCGCTACACCAGGCAGCGAATTTCATCTCTATCTGAAAAGCATATCCCATAAATTTAATCTTTGACAAATCAAGTGCTTCAAGCACACTGCGTTTGTAGCATTTAAATCCTGCTGTTGCATCACGAACAGGCATGCGTGTAATCAGTCGTACATAAACACTGGCGTAATACGACATAATTACTCTGCCAATAGGCCAGTTTACAACATTCACACCATTGATATATCTAGAGCCTACTGCTACATCGGCACCACCATTTTTACAAGCATCGAGCAATCGCTGTAAGTCAGCAGGATTGTGAGAGAAATCGGCATCCATTTCAAAAATATATTGATAGTTGCGCTCTAAAGCCCATTTGAAACCGTGTATATACGCAGTACCCAAACCCATTTTTCCTTGCCGCTGAACCAAATGTAATGACTCCGGAAACTGAGGCATAAGTTGTTTCACCAAATCAGAAGTGCCGTCTGATGAATTGTCATCAATAACCAATACATGAAAAGTATTCAGCAGATTAAAAACAGCTTTAATAATCTTTTGAATATTTTCTTTTTCGTTGTATGTTGGTATGATAACTAATGATTCAATCACACAATTTAATTTGAGTTCAAAAATATTATTCTCTGAAATGAGTAATTATAACAATATGTTAATTGACAAAACTATTCATCAATTATTTACCTGTACTACCAAAACCACCTGCACCACGATTGGTTTCTGACAACTCCTGTGTTTCCTTCCATAATACTCGTTGGTGTGTTGCCACAACCATTTGTGCTATTCTTTCGCCATCATTTATTGTGAATGCTACAGATGACAGATTCACTAAAATAACTTTTATCTCACCTCGATAGTCTGCATCAATTGTACCGGGAGTGTTTAATACAGTAACCCCATGCTTTGCTGCAAGGCCACTTCTAGGTCTGATTTGTGCTTCATAACCATGTGGCAACTCAATATAAATCCCTGTTGGTATAAGTGCACGCTCTAATGGGTTAAGCACTATGGCTTCTTTTATATCAGCTCTTAAATCCATTCCTGCTGCACTATTGCTTTCATATGCAGGAAGCGGATGCGATGATTTATTTATAATCTTTACTTCTGTATTGTTTTGCATTTTTTAATATTACACTATTTGCAAAAATATCGAATCTTGTCAAATATACATTCAATTCCTTCTGCCTATTGTATTCTGTTGCGATTCCACATTTTGTTTTTTAATTAACTCTCCTCTATTCATTCTGAATACAACAAACGGAAAAATAAAGAGTAAAATTATGTTGACAATCCATTTAACAGAACCCGGTAAATCAAGTTGATGTTGCAGATAAACTGAAAGTGAAAACAGCATTAGTGATAACAAAACATAAAATACATCATTCTTAACTTTATAAGGAATTGGATAATGTTTTTGCCCTGTGATGAAAGATACAATCATCATTGCAAAATAGGTAATGAAAGTAGCCCATGCAGCACCCATATATCCAAATGAAGGAATAAGAACAAACAGCAGTATTATTGTCAGTACTGCTCCGAAAATTGAAAAATATGCACCATAGCGTGTTTTTTCTGTAAGTTTATACCACATACTTAAATTGTAAAACACACCAAGACATAGATTAGCCAACAATAGTACGGGAACCACATCAATGCCCGATCTGAATTGCTCACCAATAAAAAGTTTAATGACATCAATAAATAACATTACCCCTAAAAAAATAAAAGAACAGGTAATTACAAACCAAGTCATTACCTTAGAGTATGTTTCTTTCTTGTCTTGTTTATCGTGCTGCGCAAAGAAAAAAGGCTCGGCAGCATACCGAAATGTCTGCACAAACAATGTCATGATGATACTAAGTTTGTAGCAAGCGCTGTAAATTCCCAAATCACGTAGCGCGTGATTGGCATCCGGAGCTAAGTATTTATAAACAGCACGGTCAAATGTTTCGTTAACCATACCAGCAAATCCTGCAATAAGCAATGGAAATGCATAATACAGCATTCGCTTAATTAACGCACTGTCGAGATGCCAGGTTAGATTGCTGAATTGCCGGTAGAGTAAAAGCATGGTTAATCCACTGGCTATGACGTTTGAGATAAACACATAGCCTACTCCAACTGTTGGAGAATAAAACGTAACAGCAAGTTGTGACAACAGACCATCATTGCCTTTAATCCATACCGGGCAGCCTACAAGAAAAAATAAATTCAAGCCTATATTAATCACAATTCCGGCAATCTTTAATAAAGCAAACTGCAATGCTTTGCCTTGTTGTCGCAATCTTGCAAATGGAATTGCAGTGATGGCGTCAAATCCTATAATTAATGCAAGCCAGATGATGTAATTTCCTTTTCCGGGGTACTCAATAGTTGCAGCTAAAGGCGATGAGAAAAATATCATCAGCAACACCAGAATTGTTGTTGTATAAGAAACTAATGAAATACAATTCTCATAAACTTTATTTTTATTATCTTCTTTCTGCATGAAATTAAAAAACGCTGTTTCCATGCCGTAGGTAAACAGTATCAGAAGAAATGCTGAATAGGAATAAAGTTCAGAAACCACACCATATTCTGCCGGAGAAAAAATGCGGGTATAAATAGGAACGAGTAAATAATTAAGCATACGCCCAACTATGCTACTCAGACCATAAAGTACTGTTTGACCGGCTAATTTTTTTATTCCACTCATGAGTCGGCTAAAGTAGCCGTTTTACAATTTATTTACACTTACTACTGTATTTGAAATGGCTCACTGTGAATGACAGAAATTTCCCTGACAACAACATGCCTGACTACCGACATGGGTGAACCCTTATGACACCATGTAATAAATTCTTTTATCTGCAATTCGCTACCTGTTGCCTCAATATAAACCGAACCGTCAGGACGATTACAGACAAAGCCGCAAAGGTTTAATCTACATCCTGTCTGCTGTGTATATTTTCTGAAAAATACACCCTGCACTTTGCCTATAATTTCAATTGCTACCGTCTTTCTCATTCAGCTAATAAACAATGAATTGCAATGTTAAGAAATTTGTTTACTCAGAAGATTTTTACCTTATCCACAAAATAATACTATTCACCTATAATTTTAAAACTTTTACCTATTACCTAAAAAGCGAATTATCAAACATTTTAGTTTTGGCACGTTAACTTATAAACCATAAATCATATAGTATGAAACGTTCAGTAGTAATCATTGGTATTTTACTTGTTGTTGCATTTATAATATACCGATTGTTTGCAGGTACCTACAATAGCATGGTAACTGCTGATGAAAATGTTAAAGGAAAATGGGCGCAGGTTGAGAACCAATACCAACAACGAATGGACCTTATTCCAAACTTAGTGAATACAGTTAAAGGTGCTGCAGAATTTGAAAAAGGTACTTTAACAGCAGTTGTTGAAGCACGTGCATCGGCAACACAAGTAAAAGTTGATCCTGATAAACTTACACCTGAAAACATTCAGAAGTTTCAGGAAGCACAAGGGCAATTAAGTACTGCATTAGGCCGCCTATTAATGGTGACTGAAAATTACCCGGTACTGAAGGCCAATCAGAACTTTCTTGAATTGCAGGCAACACTTGAAGGAACAGAAAGAAGAATTGCTGTGGCACGTAAAGATTTTAACGAGGCTGCACAACAGTTTAACACTTACATACGTAAGTTTCCTCAAACATTGCTTGCCGGCATGTTTGGGTTTTCATCAAAAGGTTATTTTCAATCTGATAAAGGTGCCAATAAAGCGCCTGAGGTTAAGTTTTAGTTATGGCCAACGCTGCCGATTACTTTTCTGATGAACAACAACTGTTGCTGAAGAATGCAATAGCACGAGCAGAAAAACATACATCAGGAGAAATCAGGATTTTTATTGACAGCAAAGTAAAGAGTGAAATTATTGACCGCGCAGCAGAAGTATTTGAAAACCTCAAGATGCATGAAACCAAACTTCACAATGGTGTTCTGATTTATGTTGCCATTGAAAACAGACAATTCGCCATCATTGGAGATAGTGGAATTCACCAATACGTAAGTCAGGGCTTTTGGGACAAGGTTAAAGAAGAAATGATTCCATTCTTTAAGAGAAAAGATTATACCGGTGGGCTATTGCATGCCATTGAAGAAACAGGTCAGAAACTTAAAATGTATTTTCCTGTGGCTAAGAATGATTCAGACGAACTTTCCAATGAAGTGGTTTTTGGTGATTAAAAAACAGGCACGTCCAATTTTATTATGGATGCTATTGTTGCTACAGGTTGCAATTGTTGGCAATGCACAACAAATTCCACCTCAAAGCAATCCACCCCGTTTAGTCAACGACTATGCCGGGGTCTTGAATGATGTTGATGAAAATCTTTTAGAACAAAAACTGGTACAATTTAACGATAGCACTTCTACACAAATTGCCATTGTATTAATTCGTAGTACCGGTGAATATCCTGTGGATGATTATGCAATTACACTTTTCAGAGATTGGGGTATTGGTCAGAAGAATAAAGATAATGGTGTGTTGATTTTAGCTGCTATGGAAGACAGGCGCATGACTATCATTACAGGCTATGGTGTTGAAGGTGCCTTGCCTGATGCCATTTGTAAAAGAATTATAGAGCTGAAGCTAAAACCCGCCTTCAAATCTCAACAATATTATCAGGGACTTGATGCTGCAGTTACAGAAATTATGCAGCGAACAAAAGGAGAATTTGTTTCAGATGGCGAAAATGCAAAGAAGAATTCACCGGCATGGGCACCAATACTTTTTGTGTTTTTAATTTTCGGTTTGATTATGCTGATGAAAGTTTTTTCTGTCAGGCGCTATGCACATCTCAACAATTTAAGTTTCTGGACTGCCTGGATGCTTTTAAATGCAGCCAATAACAGACGCAACTCTTCCGGAGGTGGTGGTGTTTGGGGAGGTGGTGGCAGCAGTTGGGGCGGTGGCAGTAGCGGAGGTGGATTTGGAGGCTTTGGTGGTGGTAGCACCGGAGGTGGTGGTGCCACCGGTGGATGGTAAACGCTACTATTAACTTCAGATATTACAAAATACTTTTTTGCAATAAATAATGCTCAACTGTTAATCACAAATAAAAATTAAAGCGGCTCAAAATGCGCAGTAAAATGTCGCAGAAACTGTGGTTCTTTTACAATCTTTAATCCTTTAACCTTATCTTTTGTTCGCACTATCTCATCAAAAATTTCAATCACATAGTCAATGTGGCTTTGTGTATAAACTCTTCTTGGAACAGCAAGTCGTACCAACTCCATTGGTGCAGGAATCAGCTTACCATCCGAATCATATTTCCCAAACATTACAGAACCTATTTCAACACTGCGTAAACCCCCAATACGGTACAATTCACATACCAGAGCCTGTCCGGGATATTCATGCGGAGGAATGTGTGGATATAAACTTTTTGCATCAACATAAACTGCATGCCCTCCAACAGGGTAAATAATATTCACGCCTTTGGCTTTAATGTTTTCGCCCAAATATCTTGTACTTACAATACGATAATTCAAATAACCAGGATCAAACACTTCCTGCAAGCCAACTGCTATAGCTTCCATATCACGTCCGGCAAGTCCGCCATAGGTTGCAAAGCCTTCAGTAATAATCAACAATTGTTTACAAGATTCAGCTAGATCAGCATCCTTCACTGCAAGAAATCCGCCCATATTTACCAATGCATCTTTCTTAGCACTCATCACAGCAGCATCACCCAAACACATCATTTCTTCTGCAATCTGTCTGTAACTTTTATTTTCATACCCTGCTTCGTTATGATGAATATAATAACTGTTTTCTGCAACACGGCAACAGTCAATAACAAACAACACTTTGTTTTTACGACATACATTTGCAACAGACTTGGCATTCTCCATGCTCACAGGTTGACCTCCACCACTATTGTTGGTAACGGTTAAGATTACCGCACCGATATTTGCTGCACCTTTTTCTGCAATAGTTTTTTCGAGTAACGCTATATCCATATTTCCTTTAAAAGGGAAATCAGAAGCAAAGTCAAGTCCCTCCTTCACCGGAATATCAATTGCTTCGGCACCACTAAACTCAATATTTGCACGGGTAGTATCAAAGTGGGTGTTGCTAATAAACGTTTTTCCCTTACCTCCAAGTTTGCCATATAGAATTCTTTCTGCAGCCCTACCCTGATGTGTTGGCAACACAAATGGCATTCCTGTAAGGCTTTGCACTTCTTTCTCAAAACGCAGCCAGCTACTGGCGCCCGCATACGATTCATCACCGTTCATCATAGCCGACCATTGGTCGGAACTCATAGCCGAAGTACCACTGTCAGTCAGAAAATCTATAAGTACCTGATTGCTGTTAAGCAGAAATGGATTGTAATGCGCCTGCTTCAGATAACCTCTCCTTTGCTCCTCCGTACTGAGGTGGATAGGTTCTACCATTTTAATTCTGAAAGGCTCGATAATTGTCTTGAATTTCATATTAGAATTTAAACAGTGCAAAGAATCAAATAGATTTTCTATTGCTTAATGATTTGATTAAATTTTGCTAATGATTATAATCATTTGTTTTTTACCTCCGTGTTAGCAAATATACCAATCGCTTATAATTCAAACGCTTTGTTTGATCCACTTTGTTAATAATAAAATTAGTGAACAATGGTTGTTAACAACGTCTGATAAATATTAGTCAAAACCTTATGAAAGAATTTTTTTTGTCTATATTATTGCTTGACTTAAACAAATAAGAAATTCTAAATATGTTGATTGAAACCATTACAACTGAGAGTCAGATGACCACCTACGAATATGAAAGCGTATTGAAAGCAAGCCTGGAATATTTTGAAGGCGATGAACTTGCTGCTACTACATGGATGAACAAATATGCCATGAAAAACAAAGAAGGAAAGTTTGTAGAGCGAACACCACATGATATGCATTTGCGTATGGCACGTGAATTTGCAAGAGTTGAAGCAAAATACAATCTGTTGAACGATGGCAGCAGAACTACGCATCTGTCTGATTATGGAAAAAAACGCCAACAACTGACGACAGAAAAAATCACACAACTCTTCGATCGCTTCCGTTATGTTATTCCACAAGGCAGTGTCATGTCTGCATTAGGCAACCCCTTCATGATAGCATCTTTATCCAACTGTATTGTTCTTCCCGAATTACATGATTCATACGGTGGAATATTTTTTGCCGACCAGCAACTTGCGCAATTATATAAGCGCAGATGCGGTGCAGGCTTAGACCTTTCTACTATAAGGCCTGAAGGTATGCGTGTTTCCAATGCAGCAGGTACTACAACCGGTGCTGTATCTTTTATGGAGCGTTTTTCTAACACCACACGTGAAGTTGCTCAACTTGGACGCAGAGGTGCACTGATGCTTACATTAGATATTGCTCACCCTGATGTAGAAAAATTTATCACCATAAAACAAGACCTGAGTAAAGTTACCGGTGCAAATATTTCCGTGAAATTATCAGATGAGTTTATGGTTGCAGTTAACGAGAATACTGATTTCAACCTGAGATTCCCTGTTGATTCTACTGATCCTTATATACAGAAAAAAGTTAACGCCCGCGAATTATGGAAGACCATCATTGCCTGTGCGCATCGTACTGCTGAACCGGGAATTATTTTCTGGGACAGACAACATCATTATTCTACCTCTTCTGTTTATCCTGGATTTAAAAACGTATCAACAAACCCTTGCTCTGAAATTGCAATGCAGGGTGGCGACAGTTGCCGATTAATTGCAATTAATTTATTGAGTTTTGTAGATCATCCATTTACACAGAAGGCTAAGTTTAACTTCACCCGTTTTTATGAAGTTACTTATGAGTCACAGCGACTCATGGATGGTTTGGTTGATTTGGAATTGGAAGCTATTGAAAGAATTCTACAAAAAATAGAATCGGATCCTGAGCCTGACTACATTAAAGAAGTAGAAATGCGTACTTGGATAACATTGTATGAAGCAGGTAAAAAAGGAAGACGTACAGGACTTGGATTTACAGCATTAGCCGATGCGCTTGCTGCCATGAATATTGCTTTTGACTCTGACAATGCTCTTAGCATTGTAGAAATGATGATGAAAGAAAAATGTCGTGCAGAATTTGATTCAAGTATTGATATGGCCATTGAACGCGGAACGTTTGAAGGCTTCGACACGGCAATTGAAGATCAGTCGGAGTTCGTAAATATGATGAAAGCCGAGTTACCCGACATTTACAACAGAATGATGAAATATGGAAGAAGAAATATTTCTATCAGTACTGTTGCGCCAACAGGAACATTAAGTTTACTATCACAGACATCATCTGGTATTGAGCCAGTGTTCATGCTAAGTTATAAACGCAGAAGAAAAGTTAATGCCGAAGACAGCAAGGCTAAAACAAGTTTTGTAGATCAGTCCGGTGATGCATGGCAGGAGTTTGAAGTTTATCATCACGGATTAAAAAAATGGATGACTGCAAACAACAGTACAGACTACAGTAAAAGCCCTTATGCAGGAAGTACTGCTAATGAAATTGACTGGAAAAAAAGAATAAAAATGCAGGCAGTAGTGCAGAAATATACTACACACTCTATCAGCTCTACTATTAATCTTCCTGAAAATGTTTCGGCAGAAACTGTTGGCGAAATTTATATGCAGGCATGGAGTGCCGGATTAAAAGGCATTACTGTTTACAGAGAAGGTTCACGAAGTGGTGTATTGGTAAAAAAAGAAGAGAAAAAAGCTAAACCTATAATAACAGAATCGAGTGCACCAAAGCGTCCTGAAATACTTGCTGCAAAAGTTATCCGTTTTATGAATGCAGATGAAAAATGGATTGCATACATCGGCATATTAGACAACAAACCTTATGAAATTTTTACCGGTAAGGCAGAAGATGCATTCAGTATTCCTGCATGGGTTTCTTCTGGATGGATTATCAAGAGTAAAAACGGACATGGTAAATCAAGATACGATTTTCAGTTTAATGATAAAGAAGGATTTAAAGTAACTATTGAAGGGCTATCGCGTTCGTTTGACAAAGAATTCTGGAACTATGCAAAACTTATCAGTGGTGTATTGCGACATGGAATGCCAATACCACAAGTAGTTAATCTGGTAGAAAATTTACATCTTTATTCTGATAGCATCAACACCTGGAAAAATGGTGTAATGCGTGCATTGAAACAATTTATTCCTGACGGTACAAAAGTCAACGATAAAGTTTGTGCAGAGTGTGGAGACAAGGAAGGATTGTATTTTGAAGAGGGTTGTATTAAATGCAAAAGCTGTGGCCACAGTAAGTGCGGCTAATGCTTTTTTAATAAGATAGCAATTTAAACTTAACTGCTATTAAATCATTTTTCTATTAAATGATTTAATAGCAGTTTTTTATTGAGGTCTGATAAAAAACTTACTATCACTTTCTACCTTGTCCCATCAAACCGATAAATTTTCTGAAGCTGTTATAATAAAGTGTAACCATCAAAATAAAGCTCATAAGCCAAATCATAAAAAGATTTACATACCATGTATGAATTTTCATTCCTAAAAAATTCTTCTCATAAACATACAGTGGTGCTCTGAATAATGCTGATGGGTTAGGCTGCATATAAACAGGTTGAAATCTTTGCACAATGCTGTTGCCATCTTGCACAAGAATGGTAAAATCATTTCTGTTTAAAACAAGATCATTTAAGGCATTATTGGTAAACTTTTCTTTTTGTTTGTTCATTCGCGCTACAGTTGAATGACTCAGTGCTTTCTTGACAAGTCTATCCTTTGCAGCAGATGCATTGTTATACATTTCAATATAGAAATTACGAAGTGTGTCTGTCAGTGGTTTAATTTGTGATGCAATTTCTAAAGCATCTGACTTCTCAAAATCAACTGAAGGTTTGAAATTTTTGTTGATTAAAGCCTCTTTATGGAATTCATTTGCAATTAACGCAACATCTTGTTTTGGATTTTTAGATTTATTTTTAGAAATGTCATCAGCAATATCATTCAACTTCTGCAACCAGAAATCCTTCTTGTAAGTAGCTTCGCTCATTTGCCTGTCCACATTAAAGAAGTTTTTTTGATAAGGATTATTACTAAACTGATTCACTGCAAGCGCTTCAAATGCCCATCGCGAAACCATCATCTCACCAATTACAGGAACATGTCGCTGCGAAGTTAGATATGGATTCAGGTCTTCAAACTTTACCATTACGCCACTTAAAATAATTTGTGGTATAATCAGAAAAGGAATGAGGATATAAATAGTAACAGCACTGTCAAACATGGATGAAACATTTAGTCCCAGCAAATTGGCAAAACAGGAAACAGAGAATAGCATTAGCCAATAATCTAAACTCATACTTTGAATACCAAAAATGAAATTTCCTATAATGACAAATGAAAAAGTCTGAATGGCCGATATTAAAAACTGAACCAATACTTTTGCTGACAAGTAACTGCTTCTGCTGAGGTTAAGAAATTGTTCGCGTTTAAGCATCTTTCTATCTCGGATTATTTCTTCGGCACTTACAGTAAGTCCCATGAAAATAGCAACAATAACTGCCATAAAAAGATAGGCTACAAGATTTTTATTTTCACTAAAAATATAACTACCTCCTGCATGAAAATATCTTAGAAACCAGGCAAGAATAACTGCCAGCACGGGTGCTTCAAGAAATGTAATGAGCATGTACTGTTTGTTTTTAAGCTTGGCCAGAACATCACGAGTGATATATACTTTCAGCTGTTGAATCCAACCGGGTTTCTGATTTGCACTTCCCTGTACAGGTTGTCGCTCATTCACTTTACCATAACCACTGCTATGTTCCTTAAACAACTGATACCAATCTGAAGGAGTCAGTTTACGTTGCTGTGTTGGATTTCCAAACTCATCCATCACTTTCGATTCAAGAATAGAAAAAACCTGCTCCGGATTTATATTCCCACAAGTTCCACATTCACTATAATCGGCATCAGCAAAAGAAGCCCGCTGTTTAAAATATAATAATGAATCAACAGGGTTGCCGAAGTATGCAGGAAAGCCACCAATATCAAGTACAAAAAGTTTGTCGAACATTTTAAAAATATCACTCGATGGCTGATGTATTACTACAAAAACCAGCTTGCCGTGATTAGCAAGCTGTTTGAGCATATCCATAACATTCTCTGAATCGAGAGAGGATAAACCGGAGGTTGGTTCGTCAACAAAAAGCACTTCCGGTGCTCTGATTAATTCCAATGCAATGTTGAGTCGCTTGCGCTGACCTCCACTGATAGAAGTACTGAGTGCATTTCCAACACGCAGATGGCTTGCTTCACCAAGACCAACATTATGTAAAAGTGCTTTTACTCGTTCATCAATTTCACTATCGGTTAAATTACCAAAGCAAAGCTTTGCATTATAAAATAAGTTCTGATAGACAGACAAATCTTCTATCAGCAAATCATCTTGTGGCACATAGCCTATCATACCTTCAATCAGATGAGACTCCCGATACAGATCTATTCCATTAATAGTAACTTTTCCTTGCGTAGGCTTATTGTTTCCATTTAAGATATTTAGTAGCGTGGATTTTCCTGCGCCACTTCCACCCATAATGCCAACTAGATTTCCGGATGTTGCACTAAAGGTAACATCATTAAGGCCACGTTTTCCATTTGCAAAATCATAGTACACATGTTGCACATCAAAATGCAACAAACTCTGTTGCTTAAAATTTGAAAACAGTCTGATAATGTCAGAATAATAGATTGTATTTACCTTTGAACCTCTTATAACTGAACCTGCAGAAAAAACATAGCACACATCATCATTGAGTGGTAATCCATTTAATGTAAAAGACTCTGTACCGTGATATCGTACAAAAAGTAATCCTGCATTTTTAAGAAATAAAAAACGGAAAAAACCACTTAGTCCTGATATGCTTTGGGTTTTAGTACTTAAATTACTGCTCTCATCATCTTGTGAAGATAGTACTAAATATTTAGGAGTATCTGAATATTTATCTTCTGTACTATTACAAGCCAATTCCATGCACAACTGAACATCATCAGGCGAAATATGGAAAACCTCAGCAACTGTATAAAGAAATTCTCTTTCCTGACTGTCAATAATTTTTTCAGAAGTATAAACGAATTCAATTAGCCGCATTAAAACAATATGCTTTTGTCTGGTATCAAGTTCGGCATTGATGTCGGTACAGATGCGCAATACTTTTACAGAGTTCACTGAAAGTCGCTTTTTCAACTTTCCTTCAGTTGCCTTGCCTCTAATATTTTCAAGATATGCGTCAAACAATTCAAGATATTTTAACACATAAGCACGACTGATTTGCTGACGTAAAAAAGATTCAACTATACTTCTACCTTCGAGAGAAAATTTTTCAGCATTTGCCAGAATGGCAAAAAGGTGCATCAAGGCATCTAATAATTTATGACTCATTTACCTTTCCGATTTAATGTAGCGTTGCGAATATACAAATATCATTAAGCCACCGAAAATCGGCTATTGAACAATCTCTTAAAACAAAATTTGCAGCGTTTCGGGTTTACTACACTCAATCATTGTTGGCGGATGCGAATGTTTATGACAATCGGCATCGAAATTCATGAAAGCTCCTCTGTAGATAAGAAATAGCGCTAAAGCTGCAGAAATCCATGGTGTGGCCTTAGTTACATAGCGTGACATTGAAAAATTACACCACGATGCTGCATAGGAAACAAGAAGCATAATAGGAAAAGTACCTAATCCGAAGAATGCCATATACAGAACACTATTCAAAACACTGCCTGCATTGATGGCTCCTGCTGTTGCTACATAAACAAATCCACATGGAAGAAACCCATTAATGATACCAATACCAAAATGATGTAAGGCTGTTTTTCCTGAAAAAAGTCTTTTTAATACTCCTCTGAAAGGAATATTTATTTTTGATGAAACACTAAGTACTTTCTTTCTGGTAGAAGGAATTAAAGTAAATATTGCAATTAATAACAAAATAATTCCTGTTATAATACTCAGGTGTTTTTGAAATCCATTTAAAACAAAAGCAGCACCCAGTAATCCAAACAACATTCCAATAAACATATAGGTTATCATCCTTCCAATGTTGTAAAACATTCTGCCAAAAAATGCCACACTGCGATTATTTAACTTATTTGCCGGAAGCATTAGTGCGATTGGACCACACATTCCTACACAGTGAAAGCTACCAAGAAAACCAAGTAGTAAAGCTGCGAAATAGAAAGTGTTTTCGTTCATTAGGGAATAAAAATTTTCTTTTCGTAAAAATACGGTTTACCATCAACATTCCAGCTTACGTTAACGCTCCACCGGCCATGCGATAATTGAGGAATAACAGCACTATAAAACCCGGTATCGTTAACCTGAAAAGAAGTATTAAAATCTTTAGCTGCATTATCAGGCTTATAAAACTGAAAAGTACCATTTGCATTAGGCATATTTCGGCCTAATACCAACATTAGCTGACCGGATTTGATATTGTATTTAACCTCTGCATTTTCATTTAATGCATTTTTTTCTGCATCAATTCTTTGCTGATAAGCTACTGCTTTCTCGTAGTATTTTTCAGTCACTAATTCATTCTTCTGCTTAGATGCAACATAAACAAACACCAATATTGATGATGCAAAAATCACTAAAACTACTGCAATACCATGTCCCCAGTTGAATTTCATTTCTAAATTAATTATTGGGGCCTAAGAATGACGTTTCATAACGATCTATTTTTTCTCCTTCTGACCAGATTTCAAAAATCACTTTTGTTTTTGTTTTTTTAATTTCCGTCTTGGGTAATATCAGAAAAAAAGTACTCTGTGCCACTGATTGTTCTTTAAGATGTGTAATGCCATTGCCTACCCATTTGATTTCTCCCTTTGGTTCAACAATTTTTAATTCAATTGGCATATCACCAAAAGTTTTGTTTATCAAGGCAATGTTATAAAGGTTACTGATATGGCTTTCATCAGGTTTTTGATACAACAGCCCTGAGGCACGTAAAATTGTTGTTTCAATATTACTACGTCTTGCTAATAAAACTACGAACGTAGAAAACAATATTGTTAAGACTATGCAATAACCAATAATGCGCGAATTAATTTTAAATTTAGCATTTTTCTTAATTGCATTCTCACTTGTATATCTGATAAGTCCACGTGGCTTCTGGATTTTATCCATAATGTCATCACAGGCATCCATACAAGCTGTGCAATTTACACATTCAAGTTGCGTTCCATTTCGAATATCAATACCTGTAGGACAAACCTGAACACATTGATTGCAGTCTATACAATCGCCATGTTCATTGTTGTCTTTACTAAGTTTTCCTCTTGGTTCACCTCTTTTATAGTCATAAGCAATAACCACAGTATTAGGGTCGAGCATTACACCTTGCAAGCGGCCATAAGGACAAACCACAATACAAACCTGCTCACGAAAACGTGCATAAACACCATAAAACACACCTGCAAAAATGATGGTCGCAAACAATCCTCCAATATGATCTAATGGATTATCTGTGATAATTTTTTTCCACTCATCAAATCCGATTATATACATCAGAAAAGTATTAGAGATAAGAAATGCTATGAAAAAAAATACAAGATGTTTAGTAGTCTTGATTCTGATTTTTTCTGCATCCCAAGCTCGCTTATCGAGTGCTTTTTGTTTCATAAAATCGCCTTCTATCAAATACTCGATTTTGCGAAATACCATTTCCATAAAAACAGTTTGCGGACATGTCCACCCACACCAAAGCCTTCCAAACAGTGCTGTAAATAATGCAATAAACACTACAAAGGTTAGCATGGCCAATACAAACAAATAAAAGTCTTGTGGGAAAAAAGCAATTCCAAACAATACGAATTTAAGCTCTACAACATTGAGCAGAAAAAACGGATGTCCATTAATCTTAATTAATGGTAATGCAAAGAATATAATCAGAAATACAACACTTACCCAAGTACGGGCATTGTAATATCTGCCTTTGGGTTTCTTGGGATAAATCCATGCACGTTTGCCATCTTCAGTAACTGTTGCAATACTATCTCTGAACGATTCATCAATATGCTCCATTTTATTCTCCACCATAAAAAAGAGATTTAATTTTATTTAACTGCAGCTTCTGCTGAAGCTACGGCAGTGGTATCTCCTGCAGTGGCAGTAGCATCTTCTTTCCACTCATCACCTTGTGGCTCTTTAGGCGCTGCCGGTTTTGTTCCATGAAGAGTCATGATAAAAGAAGTTACTTCCTGAATTTGTTTTGGTGATAGCTGTGCCTGCCAACTAATCATTCCTTTAGCAGGAACACCATAAGTAATTGTTTTAAAAATATTCTTTACACCACCACCATGCAGCCAATAGTTATCGGTAAGGTTTGGCCCTACCATTCCACCACCATCAGCCATGTGACAAGCAGAACAGTTTTTTTCATAAATATCTTTCCCTTTTGCAATTTCAGCAGCATCAACCAACACTGTCACATTTTCTTCTGTAATATTCTCTGCTGAATTTTTCATTCGTTCTTCTTTCTGCTTTGCTGCTACGGCAAGTTCATCAGCATATTCTTCGGCTTGTAACTTTCCTGTTCTTGTGACATGATAAGCCAGCATATAAATCACAGCAGCAATAATTGTAATATAAAATCCCCACTTCCACCATGGCGGCAGATTGTTGTCAAGCTCCTGAATACCGTCATAATCATGATCTAAAAGAATATCTTGTTCTTTAGCAACAGGAACACTATCTACTAAACGCAAATACACTTTACGCATAAATGTTTCACGGTTTTTCACTCCGGAAACTGCTCCTTCTACTGTTGTTTGCTTCTCATCGTCAAATGCATGAGGTGCAATCATTTTGATAAGTTTCATATTTGTTTTGTACAATACAATAATTGTAGCAAGTAAAATAAGAACTATAAATGCAATCAGATATGTATTTGGATGTAATGCCCAGTCAGGTGGTTGTGCTGCAGTTACCTTTGCTACTTCTTTTGATTCAGTAGTTTCTGCGGCAAATGCAGAACCCGAAACAAACATAACAATACAAAACGATGTTATTTTTTTAATCAGCTTCAGACTACTTCTGAATAATGCCAATATAGTAGCGAGTAAAACAATCACAACAAATGCAATAAGATAAGTATTTGCATTCATTGCCCAGTCCGGAGGTTGAGCGGCTGCTACTTTTGCTGTTTCTGTTGCCTGTGAATTATCTCCGGCCCATGCAGATAATGAGATAAGCATTATCAAACATATTAAATTAATTATCCTTTTCATTACTTAAAGTATTAATCATTTTTTTCTTCTAATGGCAGTTTACTTACAGACTCAAAGTCTTCTTTCTTTGATTTCAAAACCCAAATACCTACGATGGTAAAAAAAACAAAGAAAATGACGAAAGAAAATACAGGATAGATACTGATATCTTTTATGGTTGCCATTACTTCTTTATACATAATATTCCTCCTGTTTAATTTACTGATGCAGTAGTCTTTTCTGCTTTTATATCAACTCCCAATCGTTGCAAGTATGCAATTATGGCTACAATCTCTTTATTACCCATTACTTTGATTCCATCTTTCTCAAGATTTGATGCAATACTGTTTGCCTGCTTCATCAGATCTTTGTTGGCATGTGCATCATAACCATCAGGATATGGCACTCCTAACTTTTGCATAGCACGTATTTTTGCTGCAGTAGTGCTAGTGTCTAAATCATCATCAATCATAAATGCATACGAAGGCATAATACTTCCGGGTGACATTGTTTGCGGGTCGAGCATGTGATTATAGTGCCATGAGTCAGGATATTTTCCTCCCTCGCGATGTAGGTCAGGACCGGTTCGCTTACTTCCCCATTGAAACGGATGGTCATAAACAAATTCACCAGGCTTGGAATATTCACCATAGCGTTCAGTTTCATAACGGAAGGGTCGCACCATTTGTGAGTGACATGTGTAACATCCTTCCCGTACATAAATATCTCGACCCTGCAACTCAAGAGGTGTATATGGCTTAACACTAGCTATGGTTGGCACGTTTGACTTCACCATAAAAGTTGGAATAATTTCAACCATACCTCCTATGAGAATTACAATAAGACTTCCAATAAGCATTTGAACGGGTCTGCGCTCAATCCAGCGATGCCAGTGGTCATCATGAGCAACATAATTTTTTTCTAATGCCGGTGCTTCTGCTTCTTCATTGGCAACCATTTTTCCTGCTCGCACTGTTTTAATCAAATTGTAAACCATCACCAATGAGCCAAGCAAATAAAGTGATCCACCCAATGCACGCAATTTATACATTGGAACAACCTGAACTACTGTTTCGAGGAAATTGGGATAACGCAGCACACCATCTTCAGTAAACTCTTTCCACATGAAATGCTGTGTAATGCCTGCCCAGTAAAGTGGAATTGCATAAAAGACAATACCAAGTGTTCCGAGCCAGAAATGTATTCCCGCTAATTTTTTAGAATATAAATTTGTGTTGAATAATTTTGGGATTAGCCAATATAAAATTCCAAAAGTCAGAAATCCGTTCCAACCTAATGCACCAATGTGTACGTGAGCAATAGTCCAATCGGTAAAGTGGCTGATGGCATTAACCGATTTAAGTGAAAGCATAGGGCCTTCAAAAGTTGCCATACCATAAGCAGTTACTGCAACAACATAAAATTTAAGCTCCGGATTATCGCGTACTCTATCCCAAGCACCACGTAGTGTCAATAATCCGTTTATCATACCACCCCATGATGGAGCAAGTAACATTATTGAAAACACAACACCTAATGACTGTGCCCAATCAGGCAATGCAGTATAGAGCAAGTGGTGTGGTCCTGCCCATATATAAAGAAATATTAATGACCAAAAGTGAATGATTGAAAGACGATAGGAATACACAGGACGGTTAGCAGCTTTTGGCAGAAAGTAATACATCAATCCCAGATAGGGTGTTGTAAGAAAAAATGCAACTGCATTGTGACCGTACCACCATTGAACGAGTGCATCCTGTACACCTGCATAAAGAGAATAGCTTTTAAATAATGTTACAGGTATAGCAAGTGAGTTTACAATGTGCAATACAGCAACTGTTACTACAGTAGCAACATAAAACCAAATTGCCACATAAAGATGACGCTCACGTCTGCGCATCATGGTGCCAAACATGTTGATACCAAATATCACCCAAACAATTGCGATGGCAATATCAAGTGGCCATTCTAACTCTGCATATTCCTTGCTGGCAGTAATTCCTAAAGGAAGAGTGATTGCTGCACCTACAATAATTAATTGCCAACCCCAAAAATGAATATAGCTTAATAAATCACTGTACATTCTAGCTTTGAGCAAACGTTGCAGTGAATAATAAATTCCCATAAACATTCCATTACCCACAAAAGCAAAAATGATAGCATTAGTATGTAATGGTCTGATACGTCCGAAAGTTGTATGCGCATCAAAATTTAATACAGGAAAAGGAAGTTGAAAAGCGGCTAGCAGGCCGACAAGCATGCCCACGATACCCCATATTATAGTTGCCCATGCAAACATGGCAACAATCTTGTTGTCATAGCGAAACTTTTCTATTGTCATAATTTTAGTTATCTGTTATGTTTGAATTTGATTTATCTGATGTTAAAGTTTTGTCATTGTCAAAAAGTATTCTCACAGAAGGCGAGTAATCATCATCATACTGCCCACTACGAACGGCCCAAAAAAAAGAAACCAAGAAACCTGTTGCCACCACCAAGCTAGCTCCAATTAGTATAAAAAGTACACTCATAAAAAACGATTGCAAATCTACTCCGCCTAAAATAGCTATTTTATGATAGCAATTAAGTATTGATATGACATAAATCAGTTTTTACTTACAACACATTGTTTTTGAATACTCCCGAGAGCTATTCAAGCATTTTCAAATTTCAAAAAAACAATGTCTGGCTGTAAAAATTTAAACGAAAAAAAATAAAAAGTATCAATTTTCAATTACTTGCGCCCGAAATCTGCAGGATTTTCACCCCAAATTTGCGTTTCCCACTTAAGCAGTTTGTTAGCATAAGAATTATTCTTCAACCACTCTTCTGCACGGACAATTAATTCAAACAATTCGTCATTTCGACCCGTTGAAGCCAATTTAGTATTTGCTCTTTTCGTCCTTACCCATTTCAAAGCTGTCATGCTATCGGAATAAATGGGTAAATTAATCTGATGACGTTTACAATAAGCCAATGCATGAACAAGAGCTAAAAACTCCATGATGTTGTTAGTACCATCAGCATAAGGACCTTTAAGAAAAAGTTGTTTTCCGGTTTTTACCTCTACACCTCTGTACTCACTTTCCAACGTTTTAGTATTCCATGCACCATCAACTGCAATACTTTCTTTTATTGGTTTTGATGCTGTTTTTTCTACATGAATCAAAGGATGAGCTTCACCTTTTTTCTGAAAACCTGACAATCCCTTTTGGAATGCTGTAAGAGCAGCATTTTCTGATTCAAAACTTTTATACAATGCTCCTGCATAACCATCTATCTGCCTCTTACAATCATCCCATGAGTGATATACACCAGGCATTACTCCTTTCCAAACTACATAGAATTTTTTTTTAGCCATGAGTTTAAATTCCGAGATTACTTCTGAAAAGTTTTACAGCAATAGCTAATAAAATAAAACCGAAAACTTTTCTGACGATGGCTATACCTGTTGGACCAAGTAGTCTTTCAATAAATCCAAGATTTTTCAGACAGAGATATACCCAAATCATATTTAGCAACACGCCAATAATGATAGTTAGCATATCATACTGACTGCGTAAAGATAGTAATGTAGTCATGGTGCCACTACCTGCAATGAGTGGAAATGCAATCGGAACAATACTTGCCGATGCCGGCATTTCATCTTTATAAAGCTTTACACCAAGAATCATTTCCAGAGCAAGAAAAAAAAGAATGAATGAACCTGCAATCGCAAATGATGAAACATCAAGCCCAATCAATGAAAGAATATTTTCTCCTACAAAGAGAAAAACTATCATAATCATCAATGCCACCAACGATGTTTTTTCGGGGTGAATGCTTCCTACACTTTTTCTGATACCTATTATTACCGGTACAGAGCCAATGATGTCTATCACCGAAAACAAAATCATTGAAACGGTGACAATTTCTTTTATCTGAATATTCATAAATTATGTGTTAGGGGATTTGTGTTTAATCAGATGTGTATGGCTCTGTTTGCAGTGGCTGCAAGACAGGCTTCTTTAAAACTTTCTGTAAATGTTGGGTGTGCATGACAAATTCTTGCTATATCTTCTGCTGATGCACGATATTCCATTGCTACCACAGCTTCTGCAATCATGTCTGCTGCACGAGGACCAATAATATGTACACCAAGAATTTCATCAGTATCACTATCTGCCAACACCTTCACAAAACCATCGGTATCCATGCTTGCTCTGGCTCTGCCACTGGCTTTGAATGGAAAGTTTCCTGTTTTATATTTTGTTCCTGATTCTTTAAGTTCTTCTTCAGTATAACCAACGGATGCAACCTCAGGCCATGTGTAAACCACTCCGGGAATAAGTCTGTAATTGATATGTGGCTGCTGACCTGCCAGCTGTTCTGCCACAAACACGCCTTCTTCTTCGGCTTTATGTGCAAGCATTGCCCCTTTAATTACATCGCCAATGGCGTAAATGCCAGGTACGTTGGTTTGTAATTTTTCATCTGTAATAATTCTTCCTCTTTCATCAATTGCAACGCCTGCTTTATCAAGACCCAAATTTTCTGTGTATGGCTTCCGGCCAACAGATACCAAACAATAATCTCCGGTAATGTTAACCTTTTCGCCATTGCTGCTTTCTGCAACCACTTCAACTTGTTTGGCTGATGATTTTACAGATTGCACTTTATGACCAAGTAAGAAGGTAAATCCTTCCTTACTCAAAACTTTCTGCAATTCTTTTCCCAATGCACGATCCATTGTTGGAATAATAGCATTCATATATTCAATAACAGTAACCTTTGCTCCCAATCGTGCATAAACCGATCCCAACTCAAGACCAATAACCCCACCGCCAATAACCACCAAATGATTGGGAATAGTTTTCAGCTCTAATGCCTCTGTTGATGTGATGATACGCTTCTTGTCAATTTCAATTCCGGGCAGTGATGATGGTTTTGATCCTGTTGCAATTATAAAATTAGTTGCACCTATTCTGTTTGACTTACCACTGGCATCAACAACATCCAATTGTTTTGCATCAACAAAAGTAGCATGACCTGTCATTACTGTAATTTTATTTTTCTTCATCAGAAAGCTAATGCCATCGCAAGTTTGTTTCACAACCTGAGCCTTGCGCTTAATCATCTGCTCCATATCAGCTTTAATATCTTTGACTTTTATACCATGCTCACCGAATTTATTTACCGCATTAAAATAATGTTCAGAAGAATCGAGCAATGCTTTTGAAGGAATACAGCCAACATTAAGGCATGTGCCGCCAAGTGTATTATACTTTTCTATGATTACAGTTTTAAAGCCAAGTTGCGCACAACGAATTGCAGCTACATAGCCACCGGGACCGGAGCCAATTACTGCCACATCAAAATTTTCCATTACTATTAAAATTTATTGCACAAAATTCCGAAAAAAAACTACTGATTTTTTCTTTTTCCGAAAAACGTAATAACAATAACCGGCAACACCAATATTGAAGCTATTAGCCCGGGATAATCGCCATGTTGTGCAAAAAATGTTAATTTATCGTTCTTGTTGATAGCCTGCCGCACTACTGCATCTTTCCAATAGGGTGTTTGTTGAAATGCATCACCACGTTGATTGATAAAACCACTGATTCCTGTATTTGCCGAACGGCCTATACTTCTTCGTAAAGAAACCGCCTGCAATCGTGCATAGTTAAAATGCTGACGATAGCCCGGAGTGTCGCCCCACCATCCATCATTAGTAATAATTGCAATCCATTGTGCACCCTTACGAATATACTTTGCAAGATAACCTCCATAAATTGATTCATAACAAATAACAGGTGCAACAATCATTCTGTTTTTTGTTGTAAACACTGTTGGCTCATCCTGAATCCCTAAACTTCCTGCAGTGCCTCCCATGTCTATTGAAAGTTTTTCAAGAAAACCGAAAATCTTTGGATAAGGCATTTTCTCAACGCCCGGCACTAACTTCGATTTATGAAAAATCTGTGCAGGCTTTCCATTTTCAAAGAGCAAAGCTGTGTTATAGGAATCATAATAACCATCCTGATCTTTAAACTTTCTTGCTGTTGCAGATGGCTTTTGTCCATTCAAGTAAGCAAGGTTTGTTGATGCACCAATAATGATAGTTGCACCGGGATTTGCCTGCAAGTAATTTCTGATTAATTTTATTTCAGGATAAAGTTCTATCTCATCTTCCCAGATTGAATTGGCAATGGCTGTTTCAGGTGCAAGAATAACATCGGATGAATCGTAAAGTTCGAGATTGGCTAAGCGTAACACCTGAATCAACTGGTCAACATTACTCATTCCGGAAAATTTCTCTCCATAAGGGTCAATGTTGGGTTGTGTTGCAATAACATTAACAGGATTCTCTTCTTCTTTATAAGTGTAATAACGCAGTATTGAAATCAGCACAGGAAAAATAATTGCAATAGTTGCATACATAATGTTGCGCTTCAATTTATCTGCTGATGCAAGAAAAATTCTTGTAATTAAAATATTCACCAACAGAACCCAAACTGTGCCACCTAACACTCCTGTCAATTCATACCACTGAATCCATTGTGGTTTTGTTGCAAACACATTTCCTAATGTCAACCAGGGCCAGCTTAACTCCCAGTTTAAATGCAGGTATTCAAAAGCGACCCAAAAAATTATTAATGCTGCATAACCGACCACATGTCCCTTTTTCTTTTTAACAAGATGAAAAGCATAAAACACACCTGTCATAAACAATGCATTGCAGAAAATAGCAAACAGGCCGCCACCAAAACTGGCATTGCATACCCACCATGTGGTTAATGCATTCCACACAAGAATGGCAAAATATGCCCAACCAAACAACCTAAATTTTTTCTGTTCCTTATTCTGCGAGCTATACGCTTCCAAAAGCAGCAATGGTACCCATGCAATAAAAACAAGTGGGGTTAGTCCACGCTCAGGCCAGCTTAACGAAAGCAGTATTGCTGAAAGAAGTGCTAATATAAATTTGTTCTTAACCTGCATAAAAAAAGAATTAATGCAAATAAAAAACAAATTCCCTCACAAACACTTTTTCATTCATCAATAACAACTTAGACGACAATAAATGTTTAGCAACATTATTAGCCTGTTATGATATATTACAAACAAAATAAACTTAAAATATCTTATATCTTTGTGCTATATAAACTTATATATGTCAGAAATAATTCGTCAGCATTTTGAAGAAGCCAAAAAAGTACTTGAAACTTTTTTATCAGACGAAAAAAATATTGCAGCCGTAACAAAAGCCGGTGAGTTGATGACTGCCTCTCTTGCAGCAGGAGGCAAAATTATATCGTGCGGCAATGGCGGAAGCATGTGTGATGCCATGCACTTTGCCGAAGAACTTACAGGACGTTATCGTAACGACAGAAAACCAATTGCAGCAATCAGCATTTCTGATCCTTCATATATGAGTTGTGTTGGAAATGATTACGGTTTCAATTATGTTTTTTCAAGATTTATTGAAGGTGTTGGAAATAAAGGTGATGTTTTATTAGCCATAAGCACAAGTGGCAACTCTGCCAATGTTTTAGAAGCAGCTAAAGTGGCACAATCAAAAAATATTACCGTAATTGCATTGACAGGTAAAGATGGTGGTGCATTAAAAAATCATTGCGATGTTGAAATTCGCGTTCCTCATTCCGGATATGCCGACAGAACACAGGAAATTCATATCAAAATTATTCATGCCCTGATTGATTATATTGAACAACATGGCAAAAACAGATAGCAACAAACCTTTTAATCTTATTCTGAAAAATATTTCAAGATATATTTTGCTTTCAGAAGAAGAAGAAAAAATATTTACATCTCTATTAAGTACCCGTTTAGTCAGACGCAAGCAATTTATTATGCAGGCAGGCGAAGTTTTTTCGGCATCATGTTTTGTAAATTCAGGTTGCTTACGTGCTTATAATATTGATAAAAACGGAACAGAACATATTTTACAATTTGCACCACCGGGATGGTGGATTGGCGATTTTTATAGCAGCATAACGGGCCGACCGGGAATTCTATTTATTGATGCCATTGATGAAAGTGAAATTGTTGTGCTTACAAAAGAAAACAGAGATCTCTTGTTTGATAAAATTCCCAAGTTTGAACGTTTTTTCAGAATATTGATTGAAAACAGTATGGCAAGTCAGCAGGAGCGGATTCTCGATAAACTTTCTCTGACCGCGGAAGAAAGATTCGAAAAATTCTGTCTGAAGTATCCTGCTTTGGTTTCCTGTTTACCACAGAAATATATTGCTTCCTATATTGGTGTCACGCCAGAATTTTTCAGTAAGATGCGTGCACGTATGACTAAAAGCTGACAACAAAAATCACACACACAAATTAACTTAACCTAAATTAAGTCACTTTATTAATTCAGGTTATTGCTGACCGCTCAAGGCCGTTCTACTTTTGTACCATAAATTTTAAGGATATGGAAAATAAAGTAATTCACAGAGCAGAAAACAGAGGAAATGCCGATCATGGTTGGTTAAAAGCAAAACACTCATTCAGTTTTGCAAACTACTATAATCCCAATCAAATGCACTTTGGTGTGTTGCGCGTACTCAATGACGATCATGTTGAACCGGGAATGGGCTTTGGCACACATCCGCACGACAACATGGAAATTATTACTATTCCTTTAGCAGGAGCACTCGAACATAAGGATAACATGAATAATCATGGCATAATAAAATATGGCGATGTGCAGGTGATGAGTGCAGGCTCAGGCGTGACACACAGTGAGTTTAATGCCAGCAAAACTGAGGCAGTAAAGTTATTTCAGATATGGCTTTATCCCGACAAAGAAAATGTAAATCCACGCTATGATCAACTTTCACTCAACGTCAGTGACAGAAAAAACAAACTGCAGACAATCGTTTCGCCCGATACAGAAAAAAGCGGATTGTGGATACACCAACAGGCATGGCTCAGTATGGGCAACTTCGAAAAAGGTAAAAACACCTCATATAAAATAAAAAAAGAAGGTAACGGTGTTTATGCCATGGTAGTGAAAGGCGAATTTGAAATCAACAACAATGTGTTGTATGAGCGTGATGCTATTGGCTTATGGAATACCTCTGAAATAAACTTTATCGCTAAAACCGAAGGTGCCGAAATATTACTGCTGGATATTCCAATGCAACTCAATTAAACAAAACAATTAACAATTTAAAAAAATAAAAATTATGACAACACTCACAAAAACAACATGGGGCATAGACCAGGCACACTCCGAAATTACATTCAAAGTAAAACATCTGATGATATCGAATGTAAAAGGAAACTTTGCAAAGTTTGAAGGCACTGTACAATCTGACGACAATAATTTTAGCAATGCAAACATCAATTTCAGTATGGATGCTTCAAGCATTACTACCGGTGACACACAACGTGACACACACTTAAAGAGCGGTGACTTTTTTGATGCAGAAAATCATCCTTCTATTTCATTTAAGTCAGAGAGTTTTTCAAAAACCGGTGACGACATTTATGCACTGAATGGTCAACTTACAATGAAAGGTGTTTCTAAGCCTGTAAAATTGAACGTAGAGTTTGGTGGTATGATGAAAGACCCATGGGGTCAGGAAAAGGCAGGATTTACATTATCCGGAAAAATTAACCGCAAAGATTGGGGCCTGAACTGGAACACAGCATTAGAAACCGGTGGTGTATTGGTTAGCGAAGACGTGCAGATTGCTGCAGAAATTCAGTTGGTGAAGAAGTAAAATATTTGATAGTTTGGTTCAGAAGGGCTGTCTCAAAAAACATTTTTGAGATGGCCTTTTTTGTAATTTGTTTATGAAATAATGTTATTGAAAACAATGCAGCATGTAGCATTTGAAATTGAAGTGCCTCTTTATTTTGCTTAATTTTAATATCTGTAAAAAGCCCCCCTTGCAAATACTATCTATTAACCATACTTTAGTCAACAGATTTTATAAACCTTTTTATGATGAATAGAATTTTACTTTTTGTATTTGTTTTTATTTCCAGCGGACAAAGTTTTGCTCAATGTCTTGACCCTTATTATCCGAGAATCTATCAAACCTATGTTGAAAGAGATATAAGTTATGGTAGCGACACTGCCTATAACCATACAGTGGCGAATCTTCAAATGAATATCTGGAAGCCAATAGGCGACAACAACACATCACGCCCTATAATTTTATGGATTCATGGCGGAGGTTTTTTTACAGGCAATAAAAATGATATGGACGTCATCGCACAAGCTTATGCAGAAAGAGGTTATGTTTCTGCAACCATGTCATACAGATTAGGGTTTTATGGAAACCTGTTTTTTGGCGCACCATTTACATTCGACTCAAGCGAAGTAATCAGAGCAGCATATCGTGCTGTACAAGATGCACATGGAGCCATGCGTTTTCTTAAAGCACGTACAGCAATTGACTCAAGCAATATTAATCTTGCTTTTGTTGGCGGTGCCAGTGCTGGCTCTATCACAGCGATGCATTTTACCTTTGTTGACAAACAAAGCGAGGCTCCGATAAATGGTGGAGCAATAAGCGATGTAACAACGCTCTTTGGTAATGTACAAAGGAGTGATTTGGGTTCTATTTTTGGAAGATTAAATCTTAATGGACAAAGCAGCAACGTGCTTGCAGCAGTAAATCTATTTGGTGCATTGTTAGATACTTCTTTTATAGAATCCAACACAGACCCTGCACTTTTCTCATACCATCAGACAGGTGATGGCACTGTTGGTTGCGGCTATTTGCCGGGGCTTTGGAATCAACCTATGAATGTATCACAAAATTACCCACATCTTTTTGGTTCTTGCGTGATAAATGACAGAATGAATAACCTTGGTTATTCAAGTCAACATTATCAGGCATTACTCTACAATGGTAACGTACATGGCATTCATGATGATGTACTGATTGATACTCTTGTTGCACGTTTTTTAAGTGATATTATTTGCGAAAATATATCGGGCACAAATACTGCTGATTTGCCTGCCGTTCATGTTTATCCTAATCCAGCAAAAGGACAAATCAACATCAACATACCCGGAAAAACATTTTCTTGCAGCATGTTTGATGTTCAGGGAAGAAATATTATTCCTTCAACACCTTTGTTGCATGATTACACAACTTTAAATATAACAGGTGTTTCCAAAGGAATGTATCTGCTCAATATCATTACCGATAAGCAATTGATTTCAAAACGCATCATCATAGAGTAAATATGCCTGAAATAATTACCCCCATTCAAATCCGCTTTTCAGACATAGACTGTATGGGGCATGTTAACAATGCCGTTTATCTAAGCTATATTGAAAAAGCAAGAATTGATTTTAGTGAACGTCTGCCATTAAACATCAACTGGCGCGAAACAGGATTTATTCTTGCACAGACACAAATCAACTACAGACATCCTGCATTGCTGAATGATAATATTTCCGTCAGAACATGGTGTACTCGTGTAGGGACAAAAAGTTTTGACCTTGGCTTTGAAGTTTTTAAAACAACTGATAATAATAAAATTATTCTGGCAGATGGACTTACGGTTTTGGTTTGTTACAATTATCGTCTTTCTGTTAGTGAAAACCTTCCTGAAGAATGGAAAAAGCTTCTTTTAAAAAAATAATGGAATTTCGGTTATGGCATTGCCGTAGTACAGGAATTAAAAAACCAAATTGGCTATTCTTACTTTCACAAATTTTATCACCATTGTTAGTAGTCTGTTTTTTAAACTTTGGTTGCAAAAAAAAATCTGATGATAGTCCGTCACCTTTTTTAGGTATCACAGTTTATAATGACTTTAAAACACATCCCGACACTTTTATTTTTAAAGCTGAATCAACTATTCCATGTAACTATAAATGGAATTTTGCCGATGGCAGTACAGAAGTTACAGGCGATAGTGTTATGCACGTTTTTGACTATGGATTTTTTAATATTGTCTTAAAAGGCGAAACTGCAGCGGGCAAAACAGCTACAACAATAAAAGGTATCAACGCATCACCCTATACAAAAGCCAATATAATTAACTTTAGTCTGAATAGCTGGCCTGTTCATAAATCAGATGGAACAGCTTGGGATAGCGATGGTTCTGCAGCCGATATTTACTGCCAGATTTGGAATGGGAATACCTATGTCAATACAACAGTCAGCAATAATGCACCGCAGGGCACAGCAATCAACTTCAATTTTATTACACCCTTTGCCATTACACAGTTCGACAAGTCAATTATTATTAAAGTGTTCAACTATAACCTCAGTCCTGAAACTGACGATTTAATGGAAACCGTAGTGATTGAAAAAAACCTTACTCCGTTGATGACCAATCAACTTCCATACGCTGTTCAGCAATCGTTTAGCGGAAGTCAAACCAATGGCACATTAAGTTTTATATGGCAATAAATCAACATTGATTTTAATGAAAAAAAACGATCCTAAAGTTTTACGCGCCTGGACATTTTATGACTGGGCCAATTCAGTTTATTCACTAAGTATTACTACAGCCATTTTTCCAATTTATTACAACAGCATTACCAGTGCCAACGGTAGTGATGAGGTAACATTTCTCGGACGTACTTTCACCAACACCGCACTTTATTCTTATGCTTTATCTTTTTCTTTTTTAGTAATCGCCTTCCTTTCACCACTGCTTAGTGGCATTGCAGATTATAAAGGAAATAAAAAGTTTTTTATGAGACTGTTTTGTTTTCTTGGCTCTGCATCTTGTGCCTCACTTTATTTTTTTAAAGACCTCTCTTCTCTCGACATGGGAATCATTTCATTTATACTTGCCAGCATTGGCTGGGCCGGAAGCATCGTCTTTTACAATGCCTTTTTGCCCGAAATTGCAACGGCTGACATGCAGGACAAAGTGAGTGCGCGAGGTTTTGCATTAGGTTATATAGGCAGCTCTCTTCTTTTGATTTTTAATCTGGCAATGATTTTAAATCCATCGTGGTTTGGTATTACCAATTCAGGCATGGCATCACGAATATCTTTTTTAATGACAGGAGCTTGGTGGTTTGGATTTGCACTTTTCACATTCAAATATCTTCCTGAAAAAACAAGTACGCATAACACAAGCCAGCAACTACTGACAAAAGGTTTTAATGAATTATTAAAAGTACTGAAACAACTTCAGTCATTGCCCATGCTAAAACGATTTTTGATTTCGTTTTTTTTCTACAATATGGGTGTGCAAACTGTAATGTATGTTGCCAGTTTGTTTGGCACCAAAGAACTGCACATGCGCGATGATGAACTAATCATTACTGTTCTGATTATTCAGTTTGTTGCCATTGCCGGTGCTTACTTGTTTGCTTCTCTTTCATCAAAGGCAGGAAATATTAAAGCTTTGTTGATTGGTGTTACCATTTGGATTGGTATTTGCTGGGCTGCCTATTTTGTAACTACATCAGTACAGTTTTTTGTATTAGCATTTGCTGTTGGTATGATTATGGGTGGCATTCAGTCATTGTCACGTTCAACTTATAGTAAAATGCTGCCAAAAACACAGGACAACGCATCGTATTTCAGCTTTTATGATGTTTGCGATAAAATTGGTTTGGTACTGGGAACAGTAGCTTACGGATATATTGAAGAGCTAACGGGTTCAATGCGAAATTCAATTTTAGTTTTGATGACTTTTTTTGTAGTGGGACTTTTTTCATTACTTAGCATCAGAAATTTAAAATTACAAAGCACCTGATTTTTTATAGGATATTTGCAAATAAAGAATGATAGTTGATTTACTTATTCCCTGCTATATGGATCAGGTTTTTCCTGAAACAGCCAATAATGTTGTGAAAATTATTGAGAAATTAGGATGTGGAGTAAACTATAATGTGGAACAGACATGTTGCGGCAGAACAGCATTTGAAGAGGGTTATCAGAAAGAATGTAAAGCTGTTGGCGAGAAGTTGATTAAAGAATTTCAGAATGAACGATACATTGTTTGTCCCGGTGCTTATTGTTCCGGAATGATAAAAAATATTTATCCGCAGATGTTTCACAACTCATCGTTACATAATGAATATAAAAGTGTTCAGAAAAACATTTATGAGTTTACAGATTTTTTAGTCAGCGTGCTGAATGTAACCGATGTTGGTGCACGATTTAATGGAAAAGTAGTTATCCTTGACAGTTGCAAAGCCATTAATGAACTCTCTGTAAAAGATTCTGTTCGCACCCTGCTCAGTAAAGTAAAAGGTCTTGAATGGACTGAAAGCACTGACAGTTGCTGTGGTTACTCTCCATCATTTACAGATAAGTACGAAGCCATATCAGTAGATATCGGTAAAAGAAAAATTCAGGAATTGATTCAAACAGGAGCTAATACAGTTATCTCTACTGACTATACTTGTCTGATGCATTTAAAAAGTATTGCAGACAATGAAGTTTCCTCATTGCAGTTTATGCACATTGCCGATGTGCTTGCCAGTGGGTGGTAATGGTAATCGAATAACTATTTTTTTGAGTTAATAAAAAAGGCCGTCCTTTTGAGACAGCCATTCTGAATTCACATTAACGCTTTAATTAAATTTTATAGCCTTCAACAGAGAAAGTTGCTTTTACTTTATTACCTACTGTCGGGCCTGATTCACCAATGCCAAAATCAATTCTGTCAAGATCTGCTTCGCCTACAAAAGTATGGGCATCTTTAGCTGCATATTCATTTGGCAATGCCCCCATGTAGTTAAACCTTAGTTCTACAGGTTTTGTAATATCTTTAATTGTTAACTCACCTTTAGCAATATAACGGAATGCTGAACCATCTGCAGCCTTTTCAATTTTGTTTGATTTAAAAACAATAACAGGAAATTTTTCTGCATCAAAAAAGTCGGAACTCAAAAGATGATTGTTTCGCTTTGTGTTTTTTGTGTCAATAGATTTTACATTCAACTGAACAAAAATTGTACTTGTTGCTAAGTCATTAGTGATATTAATATAACCTGTATCAACAGCTAAAGTACCATTAGCAGTTGTCAGGAAATGAGAGATGCCAAACTGCATCCAGGAATGACTTACGTCAAGACTAATTGTTCCGGCCATAGCAGCAAGGTCCATTTCAGGTGTACTATTTACCGTTGAAGTAACAGCTGGTGCAACAACTTTTGCTTCGCTCTTGTTACTAAACGAATCTTGAGTACCAATTGATGCAATATGTGGTGCAATAATCAATGAAACAATGCTCATCAATTTAATCAAAATGTTCATTGATGGCCCTGATGTATCTTTAAATGGATCACCAACAGTGTCACCGGTTACCGAAGCTTTATGTGGTTCTGAACCTTTGTAATATGTCTGACCATTTATATCTACACCTTTCTCGAAAGATTTCTTTGCATTATCCCATGCACCACCGGCATTACTTTGGAACATTCCCATCAACACACCGGAAACTGTAACTCCTGCCAACACACCACCTAAAACTTCGGGACCAAAAATAAATCCTACTACTACAGGCACAATTAATGCTAATGCACCCGGAGCAATCATTTCTCTGATAGAAGCTTCTGTAGAGATAGCAACACACTTCTCATATTCAGGTTTAGCTTTATATTCCATGATGCCCGGTATTTCGCGAAACTGTCTGCGGACTTCCTCAACCATACTCATTGCCGCACGACCTACGGCAGCAATAGCCAACGAAGAAAAAATAAATGGAATCATGGCGCCAACAAACAGGCCTGCAAGTACGTTTGCTTTATAAATGTCAATATGTGAAATGCCAGCAACGCCAACAAAGGCTGCAAACAGTGCTAATGAAGTTAATGCTGCCGATGCAATAGCAAACCCTTTACCCGTTGCCGCAGTAGTGTTTCCTACAGCATCAAGATTATCTGTACGCTGACGAACTTCTTTTGGAAGCTGGCTCATTTCGGCAATACCACCGGCATTATCTGCAATAGGACCAAAGGCATCAATAGCAAGCTGCATAGCTGTCGTAGCCATCATACCGGCTGCTGCTATGGCTACGCCATATAAACCGGCTAATGAATAGGAAAGAAAAATACCTCCTGCAAGTACAATCATAGGCACTGCAGTTGATTCCATACCTACGGCTAATCCACCAATAATGTTTGTGGCATGACCGGTTGAACTTTGCTTAACGATTGACAAAACAGGGCGCTTTCCGATTGCTGTATAATATTCTGTGATGATACTCATTAATGCACCCACAACAAGCCCAACGAGAATGGCTAAATAAACATTCATAGGTGTGAATTCAAATCCACGAATAACTAACTTTTCCGGAAGTAAATAGGTCACGGCAAAATAGCTGGCAATTGCTGTAAGTACAATTGATGACCAGTTACCCATGTTTAAGGCATTCTGCACATTGTCGTTTTCATTCTTAATTCTCACAAACCATGTCCCTACAATTGAAAAAATAATTCCCATTCCGGCAATGAGCATTGGCAATAAAATAGGCGAAAGTCCACCAAACTTATCAGCAGAAGCATCTATCTCCTGACCTAATACCATTGTAGCAAGAATAGTTGCAACATAGGAACCAAATAGGTCAGCACCCATACCGGCAACATCGCCAACGTTATCACCAACGTTGTCAGCAATGGTAGCTGGGTTACGCGGATCATCCTCAGGGATACCGGCTTCTACTTTTCCAACTAAGTCTGCACCTACATCGGCAGCTTTAGTATAAATTCCTCCGCCAACACGTGCAAACAAAGCAATACTTTCTGCACCGAGTGAGAAACCTGCCAAAACTTCAATTGCCTTTTTCATTTCAACACCTGTAATGGCTGCACCTTCAGGAACAAACAACTGATAGAACACAATAAACAACGAACCTAAGCCAAGCACGGCAAGCCCTGCAACACCCAGGCCCATTACTGCGCCTCCGGTAAATGAGACTTTTAATGCTTTTGAAAGACTACTGCGTGCAGCCTGTGCTGTACGAACGTTTGCTTTTGTAGCAATGTTCATTCCTATATAGCCTGCTACTGCAGAAAAAACTGCACCTATCACAAAAGCAATCGCTATAATCGGGCTTGAATGAACCGGATATTCTTCTGTGCCATGTAATGTTCCTGAATATGCCAAGAGCAATCCTGCTATTACCACAAAATAGGATAAAATTTTCCACTCTGCCTTTAAAAATGCCATGGCTCCATCTGCAATGTGACCTGCAAGTTCCTGCATGTTCTTTTCACCTGCATCTTGCTTGCCTACCCACGAGGCTTTTATAAACATATAAACCAGGGCCAACAAACCCAACACCGGAACTACATAAACTATTTGACTCATAAAATACTACGGTTAAAATTTTTGAGGTTGCGAAAGTATAAAAAAACTTGATTAAAAAGCTCCTCTATCCGGTCTTAAAATCAACTTAAATAAGACCTGATTTTAATTATTGTAACTATCTAACAACTAATATGTTATATTAAGCCCATAATAAATAACAAATTGCAATTGAAAATATTACTCCGGCCAGGTCGGCAAGAAGCATAACGGGAATAGCATAGCGCGTATCTTTTACAGAAACAGAGCCAAAATACAATGCAACCACATAGAATGTTGTTTCGCTTGAGCCTTGCAAAACGCTGACTAATTTTCCAATAAAAGAATCAGGCCCGAAAGTGCGCATGGCATCAATCATAAATCCTCGTGCACCACCGGCACTAAATGGGCGCAGCAAGGCAGTAGGTAAGCCTTCTGCCCATCGGGTGTCCATACCCGAAATTGCAATAAGATGTTTTATAGGATTAATGATTAAATCAAAAGCACCACTGGTTCTGAGCATGCTCACTGCAACAAGCATTCCCACCATGTAAGGAATAATACGAACGGCTGTTTCAAAGCCCCCTTTTGCGCCATCAACAAAAGCATCAAAGAGATTGATTTTTTTGTATAGCCCTCCGGCAATGATTCCAAAAAACACCAATAAGATAGCACCATTACTGAATGCATCGGAAAACTGATCCAATGCAAATGGTCGCAGGCTGCTTAAGAACCATACAAAAAGACTTAATGTTAAACTTAGCCCTGCAACAGGCAGAAGCAATCCACGTTGGAATAAATTAATTTTTTGCTTGAGCGAAGTCACAACCATAGCTGTGAGCGTACAAACAAAAGTTGTCAGCATAAGCGGAATAAAAATCTCATTGGGATTGTGCGATCCATTTGCAGAACGAACTGCAATGATTGAAACGGGAATCAGTGTTAACCCCGATGCATGTAATGCCAAAAACATGATCTGCGCATCGCTTGCTCTATCTTTATTGGTATTTATCTCCTGCAAACTCTGCATGGCTTTAAGTCCAAAAGGTGTAGCTGCATTGTCGAGGCCAAGCATATTAGCTGAAAAATTCATCACCATGTGTCCAAAGGATGGATGATCTTTAGGCAGTGAAGGAAAAAGTTTAGACAAAAATGGACTGATGAGCCGGCTGATGACGTTGATACCACCTGCACGTTCAGCTATGTTGAGCAAGCCCATAAATAATGCCAGTGTACCAATTAGTCCAATGGCAATAGTCACTGCAAATTTTCCGGTTTCAAAAATACCATCAATATTTTTAGGAAGCCAGAGAAGTACTTGATCGCTACTGACAATTTTTTGTCTGTTGCTGATAGCCGTCCAAGCTGCTCGAAGAGAGTCTGTATTTACTTCTGATGTGTGAACAACAGTAGCCTGTAGCAGGTTGTTTGTTGTATTTAATGTACTATCGGATAAAAATTCCTCGGTATAAATCAATTTTGATTTGTCAGCAATGAAATTATCTTGAGAGTTAACATTCGTGAAACCGATTTTTGCAAGTTGATTACTTAATTGCTCGCGCAGATTCTGTTTTAATTCTGAGGTGGTGATGATTACCTGTGCATCCGAGAATTTATCTGTCTTTACCCAATTGGCATTTTTTAATTTAATGTCTTTGAGAACACTGTCAATGCCCTGACCTATGACGTAATAAGAAACTTTACTGAAGGTTTCTCCAGCAGTTAGTTTCTTTTCAACCACCATGTCATTAAAAATATTCTTGTCGCCTTGCAGATAGCGATAGCCAGCTACTGCAACAGCAAACAAAATCATGTAAGACCAAATTCTGCTTAATGCCATGTATTAAATTTCGGACTGAAAAATAAACGACTGTTGCCTGCAATAATCCTTGCCGGATTGAATAATATTCACACGATTATGTGTGAAATAAAAAAAGCGCTCCGGGCAGAACGCTTTTAATTACTGTTGTCGGGGTGACTGGATTCGAACCAGCGACCACCAGCACCCCATGCTGATACGCTACCGGGCTGCGCTACACCCCGAACGGTGTAAATAATTGGGATGACAAAAGTATAAAAAAACAGAGAGGTGATTAAATGGAGTTCCAAGAAAAAAGTGGACAAATTATTAATAGCCTCATGCGCCAGTGGGGAAACTCTGTGGGAGCCGCCTGCTTGATTGGCGGTAGTTTTTTATTTCGCTTTATGCTTTCATTAGTCTCAGGTTTCTTAATTTTGTGTTATAATAACACTAATGCAAACTATCATCCATAATGCAACCCTTGTTAACGAAGGCAGACAATTTGTTTCAGACATTTTTCTGCGCAATGGCATCATTGAAAGAATTGACCCTTCAATAAATGTAAAACACAAGGTAGATGAAATAAAGGGTGATGGTTTAATTTTAATGCCCGGTGTCATTGACGATCAGGTTCATTTTCGAGAACCCGGGCTTACCCATAAAGGTAACATTGCATCAGAATCTGCAGCAGCAGTTGCAGGCGGCATAACTTCTTTCATGGAAATGTCCTACTGGCGCAAGTCTTCAGACTTGTGCCATACTATAATTCAAGCAGCATTAAATCAAAATAAATTCTTTATCTCTACTCATGGTTGCAAATGTGCAATTTTTAATGACAGGGAGGCACAAGTCTGAAGACTTGCGCCAGAGGGTACGGGGGTATCGGAGTGATTTCATTTAAAACAAAAGTTATTCAACAACAAATTTATTTGCCAATCTTTCTTTTTCCGTTTGCAACGAAACAATGTACATGCCTTTTGCAAGTGCGCTGCAATTAATATCCTGTGTAAAATAACCGCCTGCGCTACCCCCAACCCCTGAAGGGGAGAGCGCACGCGCAGTGTTATAAATTAGCTTGCCTGTAACATCGTATATGGTTAGCGTTATACTTTTTCCTTTTAAATGCTGCGCATTTACAAACAGCTTTTGCCATGATGCTATGTAGGTAACAAACAACTCCGCTCCCTTTGCTGATGTTGCAAGAGGTGCTATGCCCGTTAATGTATCGCAAATGCTTCCCGTTAACGCTCCCAACTCATAATTGGGATTATTAGGCAAGCTGTAATATGTACGTTTGCCGCCTAAGTAGAAACTGAACGGTTGATAATTACATGCTGCACCAAGATTATCAGGCTCGTTAATTACACTCAGGTTCATGTTTATGTAATTATACATACTATCTGCATAAGGATAACTATTTACACCCGGACTTTCATAACCACGACTGTAATAAATTTTACCATCAGGAGCTAAACGTACTGCTCCGGGTCCTATTGGTTGGAAATAATCATCAAGTGTATCGCAGCTTGCAGGAATATCTGATGCAGTAAGATCAAACTGTAATAAATAGCAATTAAGAAACAATGGATAGCGATTGGTAGCAATATAAAAAACACTGTCATTGGGTGAGTACGCACCCTCCCAAAAAACTCTGTTATAAGGGAGTGAGGTTATTTCAGGATAAATGACATGAGGATTGCTGATGACACCGCTGCAACGGTCAAAATCAAATTCGCACATATAGCCATAAAGATTAATATTCATAATCTTAGTATAAGAGTTATTGAATATAATTTTTTGGAAATCCATGTCCATGGCATCATTAAAATCATAAAACACGGGAGTAGAAATGCCATTAGGCGTAACTAAAAAAACAGCAAAACGATTATAGGTTGTATGGTTAGCATCCGAAAATTTAGTAACTAACCACCAGACCCTGCCATTGCCATGTTTAACAGCCTGCAAACAATCGGCTATACGGTGATTAGTAATCTGCTGCCCTTTGATAATAACCTCGCCCAAACCGGGTGTTCCCCATACGGTATTCATATCAATAATGGCATAAAAAATACCATCCATAGATCCGGCAAAATTTTGATAGAACAGGTAATATTTATTCTGCCCGTCAGGAAAAGGCACTATCTGTATGTCATTAAATCCCCCCCCGCCCCCCATGGGGTATGAGTTAGTCATGGTATCATTCAAAGCATTCCATACTATTGTTCGGGCTGTATACATCCATGTATTACTATAAAATAAAAGATTACCGTTGTTGTCTGCTATGCTAACACATGAGCCTCTGCCTTCAACAGATGAAGTAAAAGGCACAGGATTATTGATATTACTAAAATTAATCCCTGCGCTGTCGCCAAAGCACCAGATGCTGTTTCTATTTTGCGCAGTTGCATAAAAACTCATTGCCAAAAAGAAAACAATAAGTAATTTCCCTGATTTCATACCTCAAATATACAAAAAATCCCGCCTTATAAGCGGGATTTTTTTAAACTATTACCTGATAATTATTAATTTATTGGATTGGCTGTAGGCATTGTTTATAAACACACGGCATAAATACA
>JRYD01000606.1_pt1 | contig 102467 bp, 77 predicted proteins | sample 235311 | NCBI WGS metagenome assembly JRYD01 (sample SAMN03074213, study PRJNA261472) | activated sludge metagenome | biome: Common Effluent Treatment Plant; feature: Wastewater; material: Activated sludge; isolation source: activated biomass in a lab-scale reactor treating industrial wastewater... | reverse complement strand
TCGTCGACGTCGGCGACGCAGACGGGGGTCGAGACGCAGGAGTTGAAGGGCGAGGCGGAGTTGCGCGGGGCGGGCGTCGAGCGGTAGAAGTCGACGTCATTGTTGTCGGTGTCCTGGCAGCCGCCGTTGAGTCGGAAGGATGCGACGGTGTTGCTCAGGGAGCGGGCGGCGCCGTGGCCTTCGAAGGAGGCGAGGGGCGAAGCGCCGTTGCTGCCGTAGCCGAGGCGGTCCATGATGGAGGCGTCGGTGAAGGAGGTGAGGGTCGCGCCGTTGTTGGAGAGGAACATCATGCCGTCGGAAGCGCTCATGGTCATCTCGCCGATCGCGTCGGGCGTGGGGAGGGGCGTGGTGCCGCCGTTGCCTGCGGCCTGCTGGACGAGGAAGTATTGGCCGGGCTGGATGACGCCCGAGGGGATCTGGAAGTAGTTCGCGACGACGGTGGGGGCGGGGAAGTCGAGTTCGGTGCCGCCGGCGCTGAGGCGCTGGAGGGACCAGCCGGTGATGTCGACGGGGGTGGTCCCGCGGTTGAAGAGTTCGACGAAGTCATTGGTGTAGACCGAGCCGGTGTTGCCGCNNCCTGCACCTCCTCCGCCGTAGAGCTGGCTGATGACGATGGTGGAGGCGGAGGAGGTGCAGGCGCCGACGTTGGTGATGTCGGCGGTGTCGGTCCCGGTGCGGAGCTGGTCGTCGGCGATGTTGATGGTGAAGGAGACGAGAGCGGGCGAACCCGAGGGGAGGGTGTAGAGGACGCCGTAGAACCCGTCGTTGGCGACGGGGTCGCCGTTGGTGCCGTCGTCATGCATCGCGACGATGCCGGCGCCGATGGAGGTGAGGTCGGCAGAGACGGTGAGGCCGGTGGAGGCGGGTTGCTGGCCCGGAGTGNNCTGTCGGGCGGCGAGCGGCAGTGCGTGGCGATCGCCCGGGCGGTCTATTTCGGCGCCAAGGTGCTGATCCTCGACGAGCCGACCTCGGCCTTGGGCGTCAAGCAGGCCTCGGTGGTGCTGCGCTACGTCGCCCAGGCGCGGGCCCGCCAGCTCGGGGTCATCTTCATCACCCACAACGTCCATCATGCCTGGGCGGTGGGCGACGTGTTCACCGTGCTCAACCGCGGCCGGACGCTTGGCACCCACGCCAAGGGTGCGATCAGCCGCGAGGAGCTGCTGTCCATGATGGCCGGCGGCCGCGAGCTCGAGGAGCTGGGGGCGGAGCTGGCCGAGTTCGCGCGGGCCGATGCCGCCCACGCCGGTGGCCGGCGGAGCCCGCTCGAGGCCGGGGCCGCCGCCGAGGGCGGTGGTGTCACCGGAGACGGCGATGCCCGTGGAAGTGGGGCTGGCGCCGGGGGTGACGGCCACGGTCATCACGACGTTGGCGTTGACGCAGACGGGGTTGGGCGTGGAAGCGCCGACGCCCGAGGGGGGCGTGCTGGCGGAGCAGACATTGAAGGGAGAGGCGCTGTTGCGCGGATTGGGGGCGAGGACGGCGAAGTCGGCGGCGTTGTTGTTGGAGTCCATGCAGCCGTCGTTGCCGCGAACGATGGCGGTGGTGTTGGAGGTGCCGGCGGCCTGGGTTCCCTCGAAGCAGGTGACGGTGCTGCCGCTCCAGCCGACGAGGTCGACGAGCGCGGGATCGGTGCTCGGGCAGGCGCCGACGAGAGCGACGGCGTTGTTGGTGAGGGCGACACGCGCGCCCGAGCCGCCCATGGCGATGGTGCCGATAACGTCGGGAGTGGGGAGGGGCGTGGTGCCACCGGCGCCTGCGGCCTCCTGGATGAGGTAGTACTGACCGGGCTGGAGGACGACCGCGCCGCTGCCGATGACGCCGGGGATGGCGGTGAGCGCGTTGAACGAGTTGCCACCCGCGGAGCCGTACTGCACGGCCCAGCCGGAGATGTCCACGGCGGCCGCACCGCGGTTAAAGAGTTCGATAAAGTCGTTGGTGTAGGTGGCGCCGCTGTTGCCGCCGCCGCCGTAGGCCTGGCTGATGACGACCTGGGCGTTGGCGCTACCCGCCGCGAAGGCGAGGGCGGCGCACGCCGCGAGACACGTGTTCTTCAGGGACATTCGCATGGATCAACCTCTCAAAAAAGTGGTGGACGTTGGCGGTCACACACAGGACGCTTCGAACGGCACGCTCGCGACGACCGCGAGTGGATGAACGGCGAGGGAAGAACTGGGTGAAATCGACCGAAGGACGATGAGCGCCGGCCTTGCCTTGGTGGCCCCATCGAGTGGGCCGACCTTGGGAGGTCGTCGACCATGGTCGAGCGTTGATCCTGGAGACGGATCCAGCCGTTCGCCCCGGAAGACCCTCCGCCGACTCGTCGGTGGCGAGGAACGCTGGGATCACGGCTCGGAATCAGAACTGGGCCCCATTGGGACTCCAGTTTGGGGCCTTGACGACCCCGGCACACACATCTCTCCCGATCTCGACTCTTCCATCAGTAGAGTATGGATTGGGGGGGTGATGTCAACGCGATTCGGGGTGAAGGACGCGGAAAATGTCGATCTTTGCGCGTCCGTAATAGTCTGCCCGGTCACAACTTGGGAGAGGTGAGGGGAATCGGTTGGGGTTTGGGCGTGGACGGTTCTAGGCCTCGCAACCCCAGTGTCGCCAAGGCCTTGTCGAGGAACGATCTCGAGGTGATCGGACCTTGGACGGGGGGGTGGCGGATCCTGGAATGGTGGCATGATGCACTTCTTCGGGGCTGCCTTGCGCCATCGAGCCCAGAGCAAGGGCGATCCTCCTGGCCTGGGGGGTTGAAGGAGTGGAGCCCTGGCGTTTCGTTCCGAACGAGAGGGGCACTGGTTGGGGTGGGCGGTGGGCTAGCAGCCATCGGCGAAACGGACTATGTAGTAGAGGAGGTCGTCGANNAAGTCGGCGACGCAGGGGTTGACGGCGTTGCAGTCTTTCCATCGGGCCCAGCCGACGGCGGGGATGCGGTTGGCGAAGTTGAAGAGGCCACCGGCCCAGAGTTCGCCGCTGGAGTGGTTGAGGAGGGTGCGAACGTGGGTGTTCATGCCGTCCTGGAGGGGCTCCCAGGCGGCGCCGGTCCATCGGGCGATGTAGTTGGCGTTGGCGCCGGTCATGGTGGTGAAGTTGCCGCCGGCGATGATGGTGCCATCGGGGCGCTCGAGGACGGCATAGGCGAGGGCGACGCCGGAGATGGACTCGTTGCCCAGTGGCGTCCATGTGGTGCCGTTGTATCTCGAGACGCGTGAACGGATGGTTGTGGGTGAGATTTGGGTGAAGTCACCGGCGGCGAGGATGTCGCCGTTGCTGGCGAGGGCGAGGCCGTAGACCGTGCCGTTGGGTCCGTTCTGCGTGCCGCTCATGAGTGGTGACCAGCCGGAGAGTTCGCTCCAGCGGGCGATGTTGCCCGCGGCGATGCCGCCGATGGTGCTGAACCCGCCTGCGACGATGAGGTCTCCGTTGGGGAGTGGGAGGATGGCGTTGATAGTGCCGGCGGGGTTGGTGTTGAGTGCGGCCCAGCCGAGGGTCTCGTTCCAACGGGCGAGACCGACGGCCGCGACACCGGAGATGGAGTTGAAGTTGCCGCCGACGATGAGGTCGCCATTGGAGCGGACGGCGAGGGCGTTGACAGCGGTGCCGTTGGCGGTAATGCCGCCGCCCATGGTGTCCCAGGAGGTGCCGTTCCACTTGGCGATGCGTCCGGCGGGGGTCATGGGGGCGACTCCGCTGAGCATGTTGAAGGTGCCGCCGACGACGATGTCGCCGTTGTTGAGGCGTGCGATGGCGTTGCAGAGGTTGTTGGTGCCTGTGGCGAGGGCGTTCCAGCGTTCGCCGTCCCAACGTGCGACGCGGTAGCAGTTGACGCCGCCGGAGACGGTGAAGGCTCCCGCGGCGTAGACGTCTCCGCCCGGGGCTTCGACCATGGCATAGACCCCGCCGTTACCCTGGCCGAGGACGCTCCATTGTGTGCCGTTCCACTCGGCGACGCCGCCGGCGATATAGGGACCGAACGAGGAGGATTGGCCCGCGACGATGATGCGGTCGTCGGCCGGGGCGAGGATGGTGTTGGTCGTGCCCCCGACGCCTTGTTGCAGGGTGTTCCAGAGTGTGCCGTCCCACATGGCGATGCCTTGGACGAGGACGGCGGGGTGTCCGTTCTGTGCGGGAGCGCCGGAGAAGGTTCCGCCGCAGTAGACGTTGCCGTTGGGTGAGGCGGCGATGGCATTGACGATGGCGCCGCCACCCGATCCGAGCCCTGCGCCCAGGGGCGCCCAGGAGGATCCGGTCCATCGCGCGACGCCGGTGAGGCCGTTGCCTGTGAAATCGGTGAAGGAACCGGCGGCGTAGAACTGGGTGGTCGAGCCCGGGACCGGGCAGAGGGCGTTGACGCTGTAGACTCCTGTGGGATAGCCGACCCAGGCGGAGCCGTTCCATCGCGCGAGGCCGGTGATGCCGGTGGAACTGAACGAGCCTCCAACGACGACCTCGTTGTTGACGACGAGGATCGTGTTGATGTTGTTGGGCGAGGTTGGGGCGTAGGGGGTCCAGGCGGAGCCGTTCCATCGCGCGACGGAGGTGACGTTATTGAGGCCCGAGGTGGTGAAGATTCCGGCGGCGAGGAGATCGCCGTTGGGCAGGAGGGTAAGGGCGTTGACGCGCGCGCCCAGACCGTCGCCCATCGGGGTCCATGTTGTGCCGTCCCATCGCGCGATGTTGGTGGCGGTCACGCCCGCGGCGTTGGTGAAGGAGCCGGCGATGACGAGGCTGTTGTCGGGGAGGACGGCGAGGGCATTGATGGAGCCGAAGAGGCCGGTGTTGATCGCGGTGCCCTCGGGGACGAGGGGGATGAATCGGCGGCCGTCCCACGCGACGAGGTTGCCGATGGAGACGGATTGTCCCAAGGGGCCTTGCTCGACGACGACGCTGAACCCGCCGGCGAGGACGAGGAGCGGATCTTGCGGGCCGGCGCTATCAGGATCCCAGAGGATGGAGGCGTTGACCTGGATACTCCCGCTGACACCGGGGAGTCCGTTGCCTGGCTGCCAGCCCGGCTCGCACTGGGCGAGGGAGGCGCGGGTGCCGAGGAGGAGCACGAGCGTGGCGACAAGGGCCCGGGTGCGTGTGCAGTTTCGTCCGCACACACTGGCGAGCGAGAGCACACCACGGACACGCAACCATTGCAGCAACACCATGTGGCCTCGCATTCCGCACGTACCTTTCGGGATCGGCCCACGAGGTTGCGTGGGCGCACGTCACAATGTATCGATGGTGAACGTGGTCCACAAGGTGATTGTGAGGGAACGTATTGCACGCAGGACGGGGAGTGCCGCACAGCGTCCGTACTGGCTTGCCGAGATTGCCGTCTCTGGGCGGAGCGCCGAGCACCCAGCGGCGAATCGAGCCAGGAAGTCGAGGAGATCATCGACGGTGACGCCGGCATCGCACGGGCCGCTGTTGGACCCATCATCGATGTGGGTGACGCAGCGATAGGCGGCGGCGTCGGCGGGGTTCTGGTTGATGGGCGGCGTCGATGCGCCGAGCTGCATGGGGTATCCGATGGGTTCCGGGAGATGCCGTTGTTGAGGGTGTAGAAAGTGAGCCGGCCGGCGACGTAGATCGTGGCGCTCAGCCCGTTCGCGCCGGGACCTGGGCGGCATTACGGCTCACAGTGGGCGAAGGGCACGGAAGCAAGAGAGGCGATCAGGAGCACCGCGCCACAACGCGCGGCGGCACACATCGCTCCTCCTCCCTCGGGTCGGTTGGATTCCGAGCTGGGGCGCGATGTGATGTAGACCACGAGAAACTCGGTGATTTCGCGTGTCGCGGTGGCGTACCAGGAGCGATCTCGTGGCGAACGCCAACCGCATGGGGAGCCAAAGTCGGCGGTCGGGACTCTCTATTTCAACAGTTCCGCCATCGAGGGCTGGTGCTCGACGTACTTGTCGTGGACGGCCTTGTAGTGCTTGCGATAGATCGCGTCGCACTGGTCGGCGGTGGGGAACTTGGTGCTGAAGCCCGGGACGGTGTGGTCGAGCGTCGCCTCGGAGGCCTTGATGAGATGGGCCATGAGTGTGCGTGGGTCTTCGGCGCCGACGGCGACGCGGACTGTGGTGGGCATAATGCCCGCGGCCTTGAGGGCCTCGTCGGAGAGCTCGCTGTGGCTGGTGATGGCGGGGCAGAGGACGACGGTGTTGGGCTGGCCGAGGGAGACCTGGTGGCCGAAGATCGGGTCGAGACAGTCGAAGAAGCGGGCGAAGGTGTGTCGATCGATATTCGGCCTGTTCTTGCCGTTCTTGCCCTCGAAGTCGAAGGTGAAGAGGGGCGCGGGGAAGCCGAGGTAGAGGCACTTCTCGCGGATGGCGGCGTTCTCGTTGCCCGGGGCGGCGGAGCACTTGACGTTGATGTCGGGGTGGTGGCCCAGGAACTCGGCGAAGGCGAGGGTGTTGACGACCTTGGTGAGCATGCGCATCTCGAGGGTGTGCATGCCGTTGATGACCTCGTAGGACTTGTCGCTGTCGAGGAAGGCGCCCTTGATGTAGTAGACATTCCAGAAGAGGGTCTCGTCGTAGGAGTACGTCCGCGGCTTGCCGTCGGGGCCGGTGCCGGGCATGGAGTCGTGCTTGCCCATGAACATTCGTTCGTTGCGTCCGATGACGACGCCGGCGGTGGTGGAGCCGTGGCCCGAGAGGTCCTTGGTGTAGGAGTGGATGATGAAGTCGGGGCGTTCGAGCGGGTCTTTCTTCTGGAGGGGGCGGTGGAGGAAGGGCGTGCCGACGGTGGAGTCGCAGATGACGTTGAGGCCTCGTGCGTGGGCCTCTTTGCAGATGCCGGGGACGTCGACGCAGTAGCCGTGGGGGTTGCAGGGGGACTCGAGGTAGACGTAGATCTCGCGGCCTTGTTTCAATCGATCGGCATTGTCCTTCTTCACCTTCTCGAGGGCGGCGAGGAAGTCCTGGACGGTGAAGCCGTCGAAGAAGTTGACGCTGACGTCGAGGTTGCTTTTCTTGGCGTACCAGTCGTGCATCAGTTGGTAGACGCCGCCGTAGACGTTGCGCGTGGAGAGGATGATGTCCTGGTAGCCGACGAGGTGGCTGAGGATCGCGTCGACGGCGGCCATGCCGGAGTTGAAGTTCCAGGCGAAGTACTCGCCGGCGTAGGGCCCGGCCTCGATGTCGACGATGTGGTTCGCGAGGCTGACGTTGGTGGGGTTTAGGAGTCGCGAGTAGACCTCGAGCATGAGCTCCTTGCCCTCGAAGGCGTCGGAGACCCACTCGGCACAGGCGTAGATGTACGTCGCGGTTCGCGTGATGACGGGCTTGGCGGAGAAGAGGGCGGTGACGTTGTCGAAGATGGGGTAGGGTCCCTTGGGGAGTCGCTGGCTCGTGGTGGTGACGAGGGATTGGTAGTTGGCGCGGAAGCCGTGCTGGAGCGTGTCGAGCATCTTGGCGAGCTGGTAGCAGAGGAACTTCTGGGCGGCGAACCGCTCGGCGCGGTCCTTGCGCGAGAGGGCGGCGAGCTCGCGAACGCCAACGTCCCACAGGCGGCGGACGTCCGCGTGCCCGGCGTAGAGGTGCTTGGCGAGGTCGCCCATGGAGCGGCCAAAGTCGGAGTTGGAGTCCAGGCCAAAGTGGGCGAGTTGCTCCGAGACCAGCCCGTCGAGGTCGTGGGCCTGTGTGGTCTTTCGCCGGGGGGAGATCTGGCGGGCCAGGTCGAAGTCGCTTTGGGTCTTGTGAGAGGAGGACGTGGCCGATCGGGGTGTGTTCGTGGTGGTCATCGTGGGCGATTGTATGAGCGGGGGATGCCAAAGGCCTTCTCCGCGTGTCGGCGGACCAGACTCCGGATTGTGCCGGGCGTGCGGCGTCGTGGACCTTGGAGAGGATCCAACCTATTTATTTTGCCACCTCTCGATCGATCGGGAGGGCATTCCCCAGAGGAGTCCGTGCCATGTCCGAGTCGGCCCGTGTGTCGGTTATCGTGGTTGGTGCGCTTGTTCTCGGTGCGGCGGTGATCGGCGCTTCGTGGCGACACACGGATGGGACGAGGGCGCACGAGACGGGCGGGCCTCGGTCCGCGACGGTCTCCTCGAGGCCTGTGGCCATGAGTTCGGCGATGGCCACGCCCCCGGTGTCGGAGCCCGGCATGCCGAGCGACGCGGAGATCGCCCGCCTGCGGCGCGGGTCGTACCTGATGATGATCGGCGGATGCAACGACTGCCACACGCCCAAGGACGAGAAGGGCCAGCCGATGGCGGGGTACTACCTCGCGGGGCACCCGGCGGACGCGCCCCTGCCCAAGTGGGACCCGTCGATGCTCAAGGACAACGTGCTCGCCACGATGAATCCGCATGTCACGGCGTTCGCCGGGCCCTGGGGCGTGAGCGTGGCGCCGAACCTGACGCCCGATGAGGAGACGGGGATCGGGAGGATGACGGCGGACGATCTCATCAAGAGTTGGCGCGAGAACAAGCACTGGAAGTTCGATCGCCCGATCCTGCCGCCGATGCCGGCGCCTGGGCTTAGCGCGATGACGGACGACGACGTCCGTGCCCTGTTCGCGTTCCTCATGACGCTGCCGAAGGTGAAGAACAAGGCTCCGGACTCGATCGTGGCCCCGCCGCCTGGCGCGCCCGCGGACACGTCCTCGCACTAGGGGGGGTCGCAGCACCAACAAACACTTTTCGTGATTGGTGCTAACACCCCGCGTTGAATCGATCGAGGAAGAAGAGCAGATCGTCGATGGTGACGGCCCCGTCTGGGGTGCCCGTGCCACTGCCGTCATCAAGGTCGGCATCGGCGTTGCCGGACTGGAAGACGCCGATGAGGTAGAGGAGGTCATCGATGGTGACCGCGCCGTCCTGCGTGCCGGTGCCGGATCCATCGTCGAGGTCGGCCGCGCAGGCGGGCGGCCGGAGGCGGGCAGACCAGGCTTCGTTCATTCCTTGCGGATTGGTTCCATGGCCCACGATCGTCGAGCCGTCGGCCGAGATCGACTCGACATTCAGGAGAGTCCATCCAGTCAGGTTCGAGACGCCCAGCGCGATGAGGTGGTCTTTCAGATTCACCATCCCCAAGGTCGGCGTCCACAGGTAGGCCCGGCCCCCGACGTTCGTGGCGCTCACTCCCACGACGGCATTTCCGTCCGCGCTCACGCCAGTCGCGCCGCTTGAGAACAGGCCGCCGGGCAGGTCGCCCAGGCCGACCATGCCTTCCGTGACCGTCCAGCGGAACGCTTCCGAGCCCGATGCGGAGGAGGCGGTCCCGACGATGACCGTGCCGTCCGCGTTCACGTTATACGCATAACTTGCGAACGATCCGCCCGGAAGATCGCCGAGCGCGATCATCCCTGTCGCGGCAGTCCATCGGAATGCCTCGCGCCCGCCGTTGCCGCCGAGGCTGTCGCCGACGATCACCGAGCCGTCGGCATTCACGGCCCATGCGACGCTGAAGAAACTGCCACCTGGAAGATCGCCCAGACTGACCATCCCTTCCTCGGCGGTCCACCGGTAGGCATTCGAAGCGCCGGAGGAGGAGGCACTATCGCCGACGACGACGAGCCCATCCGCGCTCACGGCGGTCGCCTGGCTTTGGAATGATCCGCCGGGCAGGTCGCCGAGACCGACCATGCCGCCCTCGGAAGTCCACCGGAAGGCCTGGAGGCCCGCACCAGAAAATCCAAATCCGACGACGACCGAGCCGTCGCCGCTCACGCCATAGGCCGTGCTGTTCACCGAACCGCCGGGCAGGTCGCCGAGGCCGGCCATGCCTCCCGCCGCCGTCCATCGGAACGCCTCGACGCTCGGGCTCAACCCCTGGCCGACCACGACGGAACCATCCCGACTGACCGCGTGCGCCTGGCTGTTGAGAGTCCCGTCTGGTAGATCGCCCAGGGGAGTGAAGGACGCCTGGGCAAAGGCCGAATCGGGCGAGAGCGCACCAATGACCAGGGTTGACGCGATGAGGACCTTAGCGAGTGACATGTATTGATTTCCGATTTGGGTGCTGTGAGTTGGTCGCGCTCGTCTCTGTGGAGTTTGTCCAAGGGGTGCGGGGACACCGAGCATGGCTCCGCGGTCGGCCGCGAGCGTCGCCCTATTGCTCTTCAACGTCTCGACATCGATCGCCCACGACCGCATATTGGCTCGCGGAGAAGGCAGAATCGACGCCATTGAGCCCGCTGTCGCTCTCGCTTTGCCAGTAGATGGTTCTCATTGTCGCGCATTGGTCGACATTGTGCCCAGAAACAGGGATCATGTCGAGACAATTGTGGTCGGAGTCCAGTCGATCGGGGGGGGTCGGACATGCCTTTGTCAATCTAGATTGGTGTGGAGGCTCGAGGTGCGTTGCCGCGTGACCGGGATAAGTTGGTCGAGGGCGCGACCGGTGGCACCCGAATCAATCACGACTTCACCCGCTCAACTCGTCGGTTCTCCATTCCCAATGTCCCCTCCGTTTTCCTCTCGCCTCCCTCGGTCTACCTCGGCGATCTGCCTATCACGCCATCGCGGCCCGCAGGCGATCGCGGAGGGCCTGGCGCTGCGCTGGCGTGAGGGTGCCCTTGAGTTGGGCTTCGCTCCAGCCCCAGACGGGCTTCCTGGGGTCGGGGTCGGTGGGGTCGGTTGGATCGCGGGGGATGATGTGCCAGTGGATGTGGGGGACGACGTTGCCGAGGCACTCGTAGTTGATTCGGACGGGACCGAAGAGGCCGCGGATGGCGTTCGCGACGCGGGCGACCTCGGCGAAGATCTCGGACTGCGTCTCGATAGGGAGGTCGGCAAGATGCTCGTCATGCTGACGCAGGATGAGGACGACCCAGCCGCCGGAACCAGATGGAGAGTCGGGGCCGCGGCCGGCGAGGGTGCCCTGGTTCTCGCTCAGGATCGCGTGGGTGTGGGTGAAGGTAGCGACGTGATCGACGAGTGCGGCTGGTTCCAATGCGTCAATGGCCCGACAGCGTTCGCACAGGGGACAATCAGAGACCAAACCTTTGGGAGTGGTGAAGGGCATTGGATCGGCTGAGGCCAGGGCCTGGTGTGTGGGGCATAGATAAGGAGGCTGGGAGGCCGACGTGCATCCCGGAACCTCGATATTGTGTATGAAGATAGGAAGACCCGGCAAGGATGGCCTGGGTTTGGACACCCTCGGGCGATTCGTGCGTCTGAAGGGTTGGACGACAAGCGTTGCGCGCGCGACTCCCGCCTCGGGACGGGTCGCGGTCGGCGGAAAAGCACCTCTCCCGCGACCAATGGAGTCTCCGATGCAAACGAACCGAACGAACAGGATGATCAAATCGGGAACACACGCGATGCTCGCGGGGCTGGCGCTCGCGCTGGTGCCGGCGACGATGCCGACGGGCATGATCGAACTCGGCGGGACGGCGATGGCGAGCGTGCCGCTGGCAACGCTGGGTGTGGGGGATGAGGCGCCTCCGATCAAGGTCGAGGCGTTCCTCAAAGGGGACGAGGTCAAGGAGTTCAAGGCGGGTCACGTGTACGTCGTCGAGTTCTGGGCGACGTGGTGCGGGCCGTGCATCGCGAGCATGCCGCACCTCTCGGAGTTGCAGGCCGAGTACAAGAGCAAGGGCGTGACGTTCATCGGTGTGAACGTGTGGGAGGACAAGGTCTATAGCGAGAAGACGCTGGCGAAGGTGCGCGAGTTTGTCGAGAAGCAGGGCGACAAGATGGCGTACACCGTGGCGTTCGACGGGGCCGCCAAGGCGATGGACCAGGCCTACATGAAGGCCGGGAAGCGCAACGGGATCCCCAGCGCGTTCCTGGTCGATGGCTCGGGAAAGATCGCGTGGATCGGGCACCCGATGGAGTTGGACTTTGTCCTTCCCGAGGTGGCGAACGGGACGTGGGACCCGATCGATGGCCCCAAGAAGATCAAGGCCGCCCAGGAGGCGTTCATGAACGCCGGGCAGATGTTGCAGTCGGACGCGAAGGCGGGCGCCGAGGCGTGGGCCAAGGCCGAGAAGGATTACCCCGTGATGGGCCGAATGATGGAATCGCGGAAGTTCATGGCGTTCCTCATGGCGGGCCAGTACGACGACGCCTATGCCATGGGGGCGAAACTGGTCGACAAGGCGATCGCGTCGAAGAACTCGCAGGAACTGAACGAGTACGCGTGGACGATTGTGGACCCCGAGGCGACGATCGGCAAGCGTGACGTGGACCTCGCGCTCCGTGCGGCCGTGAAGGCCAACGAGTTCACGGGCGACAAGGACGCGGCGATCCTCGACACGCTGGCGCGCTGCTACTTCCTCAAGGGCGACTCGGCGAAGGCGATCGAGACGCAGCGCCGGGCGATCTCCAACTGCGAGGCGGGCCCAATGAAGAAGGACCTTGAGAAGACGCTCGAGGAGTACACCAAGGGCGTGAACTGAATGGGTTTTCACGGTAAGGGAGTTTGAGACTCCCGGCGTGGATGTGTGCTGAAGACCCCAAGCCCGCGAGCCTCACGCTCGCGGGTTTTTTCGTGCGCGACGGCCGCGGTCCAACGGCTGGATCACCACGGCCCGCGCGTGGGGTTCACGACCATGTTGTCTCGACCGAGCACGAGCAGGTCGGCGATCTCGACGGCCTCCTTGAAGCTCTCTCGCGCTCGATCGAGATCCACGGCCCCCTGCATGACCATGCCACGCTCGAGGTGCTCGACGGTGGGGATGGCGTCGCCACAGATCAGCGTGGTGTGCCGCGACTGGGCGACGAGCAGGCCGCACATCCCTGGGGAGACGCCGGGGAGCGGGAAGAGATCGACGCTGGGCGCGATGGAATCCTCCGCCGGGGTGCATCGCTGGAGAACGGCAACGTCCTCGGCAAGGACCTTGCGGAGGGCCTCGTCCGCCTGATCATCGTCGGCGAGGTCGCGCAGTCTGGCGGCGAGGGGGACGCCGACGGCCTCGCGTTCGCTCTCGGCGATGAGCCACGTCGCGCGGGTGAAGATCCCGATGCCGCGGCGTGTGTCGGGGCGGAAACTGGTGAGGAAGACGTGGGTGATGTCGTCGGGCGAGAGGCCCGCGCGTTCGCTCAATCGTGCGGCAAGTGCGGCCCCGGGTAGTCCCGGATCGACGAGCACGCGGACGTTGTCTCCCGCGATGAGCGTGGTGGTCGAGTGTCCAGTTCGCGCCTGCTGTCGCTCGCCCCAGAGCGGGTGGGCCGGGAGAGTGCCGATGGAGATGACTCGCACGTCGAGTTGGTTGCTCATGGGTCGTTCCGTGGGACGTGCCAATGGAGGTGCTGTCGAATGCTGGTGCGAAAAACGGGGGAAAAACGTTCTGTATCGTTGGTTTGTAACGCCCGGGTTGCGCCGGGGTGACAAACCAGACGGGGAGTTCAGCGTAGGTTCCTGTCGAGAGCCGCCGGGGATCGTGGGGGCGGCCGGGTTGGATGAACCACAAGGAGGCTCGCATGGGCACGACGGACACATCAACGGGGTTGGGACGACGGGGCGTGATGGTGACGCTTGGTGTGAGTGCCGCGATGTCGTTCATGGCGGGGCTGGTGGCGGCGATGAGCGAGCCGGCTCCCCCGGCCGCGTCCGCGAGCATCTCCGCCGAGTCAACGCCAGCCCAGCCCACGGCTCGCCGACCGATCGTGCAGATCGCGCTCCTTCTGGATACGAGCAACAGCATGGATGGGCTGATCAATCAGGCCAAGACGCAGTTGTGGAACATCGTCAACGAGTTCGCGACCGCGAAGAAGGGCGACGTGAGGCCGATGCTCAACATCGCGCTGTACCAGTATGGGAACGACTCGCTCCCGCCGGAGGAGGGCTACATCCGCCAGGAGCTTGGGTTCACGGACGATCTCGATGCGGTCTCGACGAAGTTGTTTGCGCTCACGACCAACGGCGGGAGCGAGTTCTGCGGGCACGTGATCGACGTGGCGACGCGCCAGCTCTCGTGGTCGGACAATCCCGACGATCTCAAGGTGATCGTCGTCGCGGGGAACGAGGCCTTCACGCAGGGGACGGTGGACTACAAGGAGTCGGTCCCGACGGCGGTGAAGCGCGGGATCATCATCAATACGATCTTCTGCGGCAACACGAGCGAGGGACAGAACACGGGGTGGCTCGACGGGGCGCGACTGGGCGAGGGGAAGTACGCGAACATCGATCAGGACGCGACCGAGTTGCACATCGACGCGCCGCAGGACGCGCAGATCCTGTCACTTGGTGCACTGATCAACGACACCTACGTCGCGTATGGGGCCGCGGGCGTCGAGTCGAAGCGGGCGCAGGCCGCCGCGGACTCGATGAACACCGCGGCGAGTAGGACGGCGGGGGTGCAGCGGATGCAGGTGAAAGCATCGGCGCTGTACGTCAACTCGACATGGGATCTGGTTGATGGCGTGCGCGACGGCACGATCAAACTCGAGGACGTCAAGAACGAGGACCTCCCCGAGGCGATGCGGAAGATGACGCTCGAAGAGAAGCGGGAGTACATCACGACGAAGCGCGAGGAGCGCGAGCGAATCCAGAAGCAGATTGCGCAACTCCAGAAGGAGCGTGCGGAGTATTGCGCCAGGATTCAGGCCGAGAAGGCCGAGAAGGATCCGACGACACTCAAGGACGTCATTGTCGCGGCGATGCGCGAGCAGGCGACGCGTCGTGGGCTGACATTCGAGAAGAAGTAGGAGCCGAGTCCGAGCCGCCAACGCGGCGACATGAACACCCCGGCGCGCCGGGCACACGATGCGTGGGAACGAGACGTGGCACCCCTCCAGTCCGCCCCCCGCGCCCGGCGCGCCTTTTCTTTGGATTCACACGCGCCTAGGCGTCGGCGCGATCGACCTCGCTGGAGCGCAGCCGCTCGAGCAGCGGGTGGCGATCCTTCTTCTTCTGCGCGAGAGCCTTGACGACGAGGTCCGGGACCATGGACTTGAGCGACGAGAGGTCGCGGCCCATCGCCGTGATCTGGCGGATGAGGCTCGATGAGGTGTAGGCGAAGGATTGACCGGCGACGACGAACGCGGTCTCGATCCCCGCGACCTCGCGGTTGGTGAGCGCGGTCTGGACCTCGTACTGGAGATCGGAGAGGTTGCGGACGCCGCGGAGGAGGGCCGTCGCCTTGACCTCTCGGGCGAAGTCGACGGTCAGGCCGTCGAACGATCGCACGCTGACTGGCGCGGCGTGAGGCTCCTTTTTCACCATGTCGGCAACGAGGGACTCGGCGATCTCCACGCGTTCCTCGGCCGTGAAGAGAGCGTCCTTGCCCGGGTTGCGCCCGATGGCGACGATGAGTTCATCGAAGAGGTGCCTGCCTCGCGCGATGACGTCGAGATGCCCGAAGGTCATCGGATCGAAGGAGCCTGGATAGACGGCCAGGTGCGGGGAAGTCCGGTGCGGGGCTGGCATGGGAGAAAGTGTAGATGTTCAAGGGCAAGGCTTAACGGAGCGGTTGGATTGGGTGTTTATGGCTCACGCGTCCAGCAGCACCCGTGCGACCTGCTTGGCGCGGAGCGCCGGAGCCGGGGATTTCCACGCGGCGGCGAGGGCGATCGAGCCATGGATCAGGATCAGGAGTTGGTCGCCGAGTTCCTTGGGGCGCTCGGCCCCGGCCCGGATCGCGAGGTCCTCGAGGATCGCCCGCATGGCGACCTTGTGGTTCATGGCTTCGACTCGGGCGGGATGCTCGGGGTCGGCGATCTCGAGCGTGGTGTTGAGGGCGAGGCAGGCGCGGAACTCGCTCTTCTCGAACCACTCGGCGAGGGCGTCGAAGAGGGCGAGGATCTGGCCGGCGGCGTCCTCGCCGCGTCGCCTGGACTCGCTCACCAACCAATCGCGCATGGCCTGGCTGCGCTTTCGAACCACTTCTGCCGCGAGCAGGTCCTTGGACTCGAAGTGCTTGTAAAGTGTCATCTTTGCGACACCCGCCTCGGCGACGATGAGGTCAACGCCGACGGGTTGAATCCCCCGCAAACAGAACAGTCGTTCTGCAGCCTCGAGAATGCTCACTCGTGTGTGACGAGCCCGTCCGGGTGTTGCTGTTGTCATAACAAAGTATACCAACCAGTCTGTTTACAGATGTCTTGTGTATATAATTTTGGAATGTTCGGATCTCGTGCAGGGAAGATCAAGCCCATGAGAAACCTTGGGACGTGCCCTCGTGGTGGGCGTTACTTTGGCTGCTGGCGCGCCGATGATTGTGCCGTTCGTGTGGATGCACGTGTCGAGAACGGAGTCTAAGGCCATGCTGGAGGCCGACCTATGACGATTTCCGACAGCGCAAACCAGAAGTATCACACTCCAGCGGAGCTGGGGGATCTGTTCACACGAACGATCCGGGTGGATGCCCATTGCCACACTTTGGCGTCGGATGGACCGGCGGTCCGGGCGTTAGGGTGGATAGGCTGCCCGGAGTCGTACTCGCCTCCGGAGAGGGTGTACGAGCAGGCGATTGGACGGGGCATGGATCTCGTCGCGATCACGGATCACGACACAATAGCCGGGGCGATGTCTCTGGTTGAACGAGGATTTGACCGTGTGATCGTTGGCGAAGAGGTCACGGTCGTCTTTCCGGAGGACGGCTGTAAACTGCACGTTCTAGTCTGGGGTTTGACGCCGGAGTTGCACGAGGAGATCGAGACTCTTGGGCTTCGCCGAGACGTGTACGCCTTTGCTGGGTGGCTTCGTGAGCGGAACCTGGCCCACTCGTTCGCCCATCCGCTGTATGTGCAACATTCGGCGTTGTCGCGATGGCATCTCGATCGGTGTGCGCTCCTCTTCAAAGGCTGGGAGATCCTGAACGGGGCGCATAGCGGGACGCATCGTCGCGGGCTGGAGGCGTATCTGTCGGCATTGACACCCGGGCGGATCCATCGCCTGACGCAGGAGCACGGGCTGACGATCCACTGGCCTCGGATCTGGGAGAAGGGAAGGACCGGGGGGTCGGACGATCACGCGCTGCTCAACGTGGGGCGGACGTGGACGGAGGTCGATCTGCCACGGGATGTCGAGGCGGGGCCTCGCGAGTTTCTTCGTGAGGTGATGGGCGGGCGCAGCCGGGTTGGTGGCACGGCGGGGCATTCGGCGCTGCTGGCGCACCAGTTGGTGAGAGTGGGGGCCGAGTTTGCCGCCCGTCGGATCGTGCCGAGGCTTCGCCCGATTGCGCGGAAGCGGGCGGGCGTGCTGCTGCGGATGTCGGGCGTGGATGTGCCGTCGCCGAGCAAGACATCGCTGCTCTTCGACGCGATCCGGCAGAAGGTCTCATGGCGTCGGGGGCGGCCTCGGTTTTCGGGTGTTTTCGAGGCGCTCGGGCCGGCGATCTCGACGGGGCTGGCGACCCATCCCGGGATCAGAGACGCGATGGGCGATCGCGACCCGGTCCGAGGGAGCGCGATGGCCAGCCACGACGAGATGGCGTCGTTCATCGATGGCGTGGTCTCGTCGGTGCAGGAGGCCCTGGCAACGGGGGTGATGCATGGGATCAAGGATCGTCGGGGACGGGAGATCGTGAACGGGATCGCGTCGGCGTTGCTGGTCGAGTTGGCCCGGGTGCCGTATGTGTTCAGCATGTTCCACCAGAACAAGGAGCGCCCCTTCGTGGATCGCATCGAGCACGAGTCGGTCAGGCCTGGGAGTGGCGAGAGCGCGGTGGAGCGTCCGACGAGAGTCGTGCTGTTCACGGACACTCTCGGGGACGTGAATGGCGTGTCTCGGTTCATCCGCAACGCGGCGGACCAGGCCGCGGCGACGGGGCGAGATCTCACGGTGCTGACGAGCACGCGGTTCGAGTTGCCCCGGCAGAAGAACATCGTGAACTTCGTCCCGATCTTCGCGACGGCGATGCCGAAGTATGAGAATCTGGAGATTGTGGTGCCGCCGCTCGCGCGGATGTTGCGCTGGCTGGACCAGAACCAGCCCGACGTGGTGCACATCTCGACGCCGGGCCCGGTGGGGTGCGTGGGGTATGTGGCGGCGAAGATGCTGAAGGTGCCAGTGGTCGGCGTGTACCACACGGATTTCCCGGCGTACATCGAGCACCTCTTCGAGGACGAGGCGCTGACGTGGCTGTGCTCGAAGTTCATGAAGGGGTTCTACGCGCCGTTCCGCTCGATCTTCACGCGGAGCAGGGATTACGTCGAGGCGCTGGCGAACCTGGGCATCAGGCGTGAGGTGGTGCTGCCCTTGATGCCGGGGATCCGGGTCGAGGAGTTCCACCCGCGATTCAAGGATCGGGACTCGTTGGGCGATCCGCAGACGCTTCGTGCGCTGTTCGTGGGGCGTGTGAGCATCGAGAAGAACATGCCGCTCTTGAGCAAGGTGTGGCGTGAGGCGGATCGGCGCCTGAAGGCGAAGGGGATCAGGGCGGAACTGGTGATCGTGGGCGACGGTCCGTATCGCACGACGATGGAGGAGGAACTCCGGGGGACTCGCACTCGATTCCTGGGGTTCAAGCATGGCGAGGAGTTGTCGAAGGTGTATGCCTCGTGCGATCTGTTCGCGTTCACCTCGCTGACGGACACGCTGGGCCAGGTGGTGATGGAGTCGCAGGCCTCGGGGATGGGCGTACTGGTCTCGGATCAGGGCGGGCCCAAGGAGGTCGTGGAGGATGGCGTGACGGGGCATGTGCTCCCCGGGGACAACGCGGGCGCGTGGGTCGATCGCCTCGTCGAACTCTTCTCGGACCGCGAGCGTCTTGCACGAATGGGGGAGGCGGCCCACGAGTCGATGCAGAAGTACTCGATGCGGCGCTCGTTCGAGCACTTCTGGGAGGTCCACGTGGCCGTCCATCACGAGGCGCTCGCGCGCCACGGCATCACGCGCGAGACGCTCGGAACGCACGGGGTGCGGTCGGGGAGTTCGAATCGCGGCGTGGCCAAGCAGGAGACCGGGCGAGCGGCCCCGAACGGGATGGCCGATCGCGAGTCGATGGGATGGAACGATGCCGATGACGTGGGGCTGGGTCAGGACGTCTTGCCCACGGGATGATTCTGCGTCACTATCGTCGTCGGCGTGACGGCGAGTTCACGAACTCAAAAATGGCCGCGGGCGAGTCTTGGACTCGCCCGCGAGTGTCTGTCCGTAGATGAAGGCTTAGGCGGCCTTGCGGGCGGCGGAGAAGAAGCGAACGGTGGAGGCGCGCTTCGCCCAGGTGCGCTTGGCGGTGGAGCGCTTCGCGGCCGGACGCTTCGCGGAGGAGCGCTTGGCGCTGGTGCGCTTGGTGGCCGAGCGCTTGGCGGCGGTGCGCTTGGCGGTCGAGCGGCGAGCGGTGCGCTTGGCCGTCGTGCGCTTGGCGGCGGTGCGTTTCGCGGTCGTGCGGCGCTTGGCGGTCGTGCGCTTGGCGGTCGCGCGCTTGGTGGCGGTGCGCTTGGCGCTGGTGCGGCGCTTGGTGGTCGCGCGTTTGCGGGAAGCCGTGCGGGTCTTGTTCGTGCGAGTCGTAGCCATAATCGATCACTCCTTTGAGACCGAGCCTCCGTGCTCGAGGTTGCCCGTCGTGGGCGGTGGTGGTGGGTGGCCGAGCACGCGCTCGGTCGTTCCCATTCGCGGGCGTCCATGCCTCGCGTGTGGTGGGCGGTCAGGCGGCACGATGCCGCGGAAAAGAGTGATAACCGCCTATCCGACCTTGGGAATCGACCGCTCGGACCCTCGAGTTGAAATCTTCCTGGAAAAAATCTTTCATCTCGATCACTACACTGTGTTGGTTGAAGACGAGACCGGGAGGCGCACGGGTGGGCACGAGCGGGCAACACGAGAGCAAAATCGGGCCTCACGGGGCCGAGAGGGGCGATTCTGGTCCATGGAGCGTGGACTCGTGGCGTTCGAAGCCTGGGGGCGAGGTGGTTCGATTCGACGATGCTCGGGCGTTGCGTGAATCGACGTCGCGGCTCGCGCAACTTCCGCCTCTGGTGACGAGTTGGGAGGTCGAGCGGCTCAAATCACAGTTGGATGAGGCGCAGCAGGGCGAGCGATTCGTGCTGCAGGGTGGCGATTGTGCCGAGTCGATCGAGGAGTGCCGCCCCGAGGTGATCGCGGCGAAACTGAAGATTCTGCTGCAGATGTCGCTGGTGCTGGCGCGCGGGGCGAAGCGGCCCGTGGTGCGCATGGGCCGATTCGCGGGGCAGTACGCCAAGCCACGGACGAGCGTGGTCGAGACGCAACGAGTGGATGGTCGGGAGGTGACCCTGCCGAGTTACTTCGGCGACATGGTGAACTCGATCGAGTTCACGCCGAGGGCTCGCACGCCGGACCCCTCCCGGCTGGTCGGGGCGTACATGCATGCCGCGGCGACGCTGAACTTCGTGCGCTCGCTCGTGCATGGCGGGTTCGCGGACATGCACCACCCGGAGAACTGGGAACTGCCGGTGCTGCGTCACGCGTCGCCGACGCGGGAACTCCGGGCGCGGTACGAGCGGCTGCGTGAGAGCGTGGCCGAGGGCGTTCGATTGATGGAGTCGGTGGGCGAGCGGACGATCGAGGAACTGGCTCGCGTGGAGTTCTTCACGTGCCACGAGGGGTTGATGCTCGAGTACGAGGCGGCATCGACGCGGAGCGTGCCGAGGCGCACGGGGTTCTATGACCTCTCGACGCACATGCCCTGGATCGGCGAGCGGACGCGTCGCGTGGATGGGGCGCACGTGGAGTTCGCGCGCGGGATTCGCAACCCGGTGGGCGTGAAGATCGGGCCGACGGGCACGCCCGACGAGGTCGTGCGTTTGTGTGCCGTGCTCAACCCGCACGAGGAGGGCGGCAAGGTGACGCTCATCACTCGACTCGGGGCGATGGAGGTCGAGCGGGTGCTGCCGCCGCTCGTGCGCGCGGTGCGCCGGGCGGGGCATCGGGTGCTGTGGATCTGTGATCCGATGCATGGGAACGGGCGCACGACATCCGGCGGGCTCAAGACACGACGCTTCGAGGACATCACGACTGAGTTCGAACGCACGCTCGATGTGCATCGGGCGCTCGGCTCAAGCCTGGGCGGGCTGCACGTGGAGGTGACGGGCGAGGATGTGGCCGAGTGCGTGGGTGGAATGGCCCAGGTCCGCGAGGAGGATCTCGACGGACGCTACCGCAGCGCCTGCGACCCGCGGCTCAACTATCAGCAGGCGCTGGAACTCTCGTTCGTGGCCTCGGAGCGGCTTGGCGCGGTGGTGTAGCGCGTTGCCCGAATGGGTCGTGGGTTCGAAGGATTTCTATCGGTCTTTCGGGCGAGACTCCGGGCGTGATGGGTTACGGGCGATTGGCCCTTCGGATTGCGGCTCGGACCTCAGCGGCGGTCAGATTGCTGGCCGAGATGCGGCGATCCGCCCGGAGGTCCCGCCGATGGGCCCGCGTCGCGGGGTTGGCATTCGCGGGCGACGCGTTGGCGCTGCTGGTGTTGCCCGACGAGGCGTTCACGTCAACCCGCGTGGCCCGGAGCATGGCCGGCGCGGGAGTCGAATCGGGGGGCGGGGAGGTCTGGTTCAGCGATCTCGTCCCCGTGGACGATTCCACGAGGGTTCGGAGCATCGGATTGAGGCGTTGATTCATGTAGTCGCGCGTGCGGATATAGGACTCCGGGATGACGACGTCCCAAAGGATGAGCCCGCTGGCGCCGAGTTCTTTCGGTCGTGCAAAGGTGTTGTTCAGGTCGAATTCATTGAGGAACGTGTTGTTGATTTCCGGGTGTGCGTCGTGGTATCTGATCCACACGAACGGGTAGATGGGTTTGCCCTGGGCGACGCGCTGGGCCTCCTGCATGTTGGTCAAGACCAAGCGTGAGTTGAACCACTGGTTCTTCTCGTAGGTGTGCTGCACCTGGACGTTATCGGGGACAGACTTGAAGATGTTGTAGAGGACTGGATACAGGGCCCCTTGGGCCTCGTAGAGCCAATGGATCCGGTCGTTTCGGAGTGTCCAGAAGGTCGGGGGGTCCTGCATGTACCCGGATTGGACCTGATTCGGGAAGCCGAAGTAGCCCCACTTCGCGTTGGGTCTCACAGTTTTCGCGGCCTCGAGGAATCCCAGAAAGAATCGTTTCGCGACCTCGTCATAGGTCTCGGCGAGCTTGTTCTCGAGAGACTGCCCGCGAAGTCCCACGAGTTCGGTGGGCCGCTGGGTGCGCATGTAGTCGATCCACGCGTTGAGGACGGCGTTATCCGAAGGCCGATTCTGTGGCTCGGGCCAGTGCGGGTGCCACGATTCGAAATCGATGATGGCGCACCCGTCGAACGAGGGATCCGGAATCTTCTGGGCGACCACCTCGCGAACCTGCTGGAGGAAGGCGTCCATGTCGGCCTGAGAGTCGACGAGATGCGGGCCCGCCTTCGGCATCCTGGAAAAGAACCCCTCATAGAGGATGGCGACGTTGTGGTTCAGGCTCGTCTCATCGAGCGGAAGCGGAGGCGGGACGGTTGCGCCTTGTGCGCGCCGATCGATCACGGCCCAATATGCCTGGAAAGGAGGCGCGGAGGCCGTTTCCGTGTTGGGTGTGGGAGGGTTTTCGGTCGTGAGCTCGGCCTGTCCAGAGACACAGGCGGGCATGATCGCCAGGGCGGTGCCGATGGTGAGGGATCGTGTCAGCAGGGAGAAACGAGCCATGACTACACTCCAGAACCTCGGTGGTGTTGAGAGGTAATTGGGATACAACTGGGGGTGATTCAAGGTGTGCGATTCCAGTTGCTGGGAAGGAATGCCGACTTGAAGGGTCCGGGGATCTCTGGGCATTATTGGACACATCGTTGGGTGGGCTGGGTTGTTCTGAGGATGGTTGGCTATCGGCATTGAGAGTTCGAATATCGGGCTGTTGCTGGTCGGGACATGCGCGGGTTTCGTGCTGCTGTCCATGCTGTCTGTGCGCCTCGGCGCGGTGTTCTGGGTGCTCGTGTTGATCACGCTCTTCTCGGCGATCTCGAGCCCGGACAGCAACGACACCCGGCACGGCGTCGTCACACAAACGATCTTCGAGGGGATCCAGCGGTATCGGTCGGAGGCGGTCTTTGGAGTTTCGGTTGTTGCCGCGATCGGAGTTTTTTTTCACGGCAGCAGGGTGTCGCTGCTCCATCTTTCCGGCGTGGTTTTGTGTCTGACGGGGCTCGGCGTGTACAACGGGATCATCACCGGGCTGCACGACGGAATCGGCGAGTCGTCCAAGACCATTGTGACCGCGGTGATCACCGTCCTGCCGCTCGCGCTGCTCCTCTCTGGCGCCATCCATGAGTCGAGACGATTCGAGCAGGCGATCCGGCCGATCGTGGTGGTGGCCGTCCTCTGGGTGCTTGGCGTGCTCGTGCAACTGACGGTGAGCCGCCAGGCACTTGTGCTAGGAATGGACGCCCGCTTTCGTGGGCTGCTGGGGAATCCGCAGCATGCCGCGGTGTATCTCGCGGTGTCTCTGGTGACGTGTGCGTGGGTGGGCTTGTACTCACAGGAGTTGCGATGGCGGATCATGGCCGTGGTCGCGGGCTCGTCGTGCGCTGTCTTGCTGGTCTGGACCGGGTCACGATCGGGAGCGATCATGTCGGTCATCGGGTTGGGTGCGGTGTTCTTCGCACGAGTTGGACGCCTGGTGTTCTTTGCACCGGTCGTGGCCATCGCGGCATGGGGCATGATTGCTCTGCTTGAGAATCTCGGGGTGAGCGTCAGCGCCGACCGGATTGTCTCGACCGAGAACACCAGGGCCGGCGCGTGGTCGGCGATGATCAGCCGGGGAATGGAGAGCCCGATCGTGGGCAACGGACCCATGTTCGCGGGATCGTCGGAGAACTCGCTCCTCCTGGCCCTATCGGCCTATGGCATCGGCTCGCTCATCCTTCAGTTCTTTGTGCTGATCGCGATTCTGGTGATCGTCTTGAAGTACGTCGTCCGGCGAGGGTTGCTGCCCCAAAGTGTTCGGCCCGCGGGGGATCTCTCGGCCGGCGTGCTCATGATGTACTTCTTCGGCGCCCAGTTCGAGGGGTATGGCGTTGCCCGCGTGTCGGTGATGACGGTCTTTCTCGTCGTGTTCGCCTCGATACTCCACCAGGTCAACGCCACGGCAAACTTTGGCGCCGAACTCGACTCGGATTCCGATGGTGAGGCACTCGAGCCGCAGTTCGAGTGAATCGAGCGGACTCCACGCTCACCCGAGCCGGGCATCTCGATAGAGCGATTCGAACTGGGGAAGGACGGCTTGTATACCCCAGGAGTCGTCGAGTGCCGAGCGATGCTGGTGAGGATCTTGGAGAACGCCCGTGATCGTCTCGGCAAGTGCCTGGGACGAATCGCCATCGACGAGCCTGGCGCCATCCCGCTCGAGGTGTTGCCAGATGTCGGTGGAACGGGTCGTGATCACCGGCGCGCCCGCGGCCATGGCTTCCAGCAGCACATAGCCGAAGTTCTCCTGGCGGGTGGGGAGGACGAAGACGTCCGCGAGCGTGTAGAGCGACCACTTGTCGTCGCCTCGGATCAGGCCGAGGAAGGTCGTGGCGTCCTCGATCTTCTGCTCGCGGACGAGCGACCGGAGTTCGTCGAGATATTCAGGGGGGTCGGCGGGTCCGGCGAGCCAGAGGGAGAACGGAACGCCGCGCCGGCGGAGTTCGCCCGCCGCGAGGACGAGACGGTCGATGCCCTTCTGCGTGTTGAGCCGGCTGAGAAACAGGATGCGGTTGCTCGCGGTGGCCAGCCTGGGAAACGCGCGGGCGGCCTCTTCGACGCTGGGCAGGCGTGGGGGTGGCTCAAAGAACCACGGGATCACGCGGAACCTCGCGCCCGGCGCCCTCTTCGAGCTCTGATCGAGTTCGGCCTTCGTCGTGCCGTGGACTGCGGCGGCACGGCGGAGAAAGCGTCGCCCGACGAGCGAGAGGAACACTCGCTTCTGCGTGGGACTGTTCTGCATGCTCCAGTCCTTGATCATGCCATGGAGCGTCACGATGTATGGCACGCGGGCGCGGCGGGCGATCCTCGCGAGTTGGAGGTTCGTGGGGGCCCACACGCCATGCAGGTGGAGCGCGTCGGCGCCGGCGATCAGGCGAGTCGCGGTCTTGAGCGATGGACGATCGAGCCACTGGGTCGGACGATCGGACGCGGCCTCATCCGACGGCGTGCCACGCCATTCGGCGATGCGATCGCGAACGTTCAGCCGGACGCAGCGGGGGCGACCGGCGGAGGGTCGGTCCTCGCCTCGGGGCCATTCGGGTGGGGCGGCCTCGTCGTCGGCGGTCAGGATGGTGACGTCGTGACCCGCGTCGGCGAGCGCGCCGCAGAGATCGAGCACGGCCCGGACTGTGCCTCCGTCGCGCCAACGAAGCCATTTCAGGTAGTGGACGATGCGCACGCCGAGGACGATAGGTCGGCGCCTCTAGAAAGCCGTGCGAGGATCTCCCCCGGATCCAGAGATCGGTTCACGGTTTTTGAGCACGATCGAAGGGGGACTCACGCCATCGCCAGGCCACGCGCGGGGACGAGCGGGCAGAGTTGCTCCCAGCGTTGACGATCGGCAATTGGTGCCGAGAAGCGTGGCCGAGTCGAGGCGCACTCGCCGTACATTCCCTCGAACTGATTGGAGATCCGAGATTCGTCGAAGGTGGTCATGGCCCACTGACGCGCGGCAGTTCCCATGGCGCGTCGGCGAGGTTCGTCGCGGAGCAGTTGGGAGAGTCGCGAGGCGAGTTGGATGGGGTCGTGGTCCACGATCTCGCCGCCGCCGCTCGCCTGGATGTCGCGCCAGATGTCGGTGCCCCTGGTGGTGACCACGGGCGTTCCGGATGCCATCGCCTCGATGAGCACCAGCCCGAAGTTTTCCTGGCTGGTGGGGAGGACGAAGAGATCGGCCGCCTGGTACAAGGAGTACTTGGCTTGACCGGTCACGGATCCCGGAAAGAAGACTCGGTCATCGACGCCCAAGGCCTGCGTCTGGGCCTTGAGGGAGGCGACGTAGGACTCGTCACCCATCCCGGCGATGATGATATTGGCATCAATCCCTTGAGCACGCATGATCGAGGCGGACTGGATGAGGTGTTCCGGGCACTTCTTGTAGTGGACGCGCGACAAGAAGAGGAGGTTCGGGCGGCCGTTGCGGAGGAACTCGAACTGCTCGCGGGCGATGACCGACCCCGGAAGGTCTCGATAGGGCTCCAGGTCGATCGCACAGGGGACGATGGCGACCGAGCCTTTGGGGAACCATTTGCGTGACTGGTCGAACTCGGCCTGGGCCGTGCAATGCACCGCGGCGGCGCGTTCGAGCATGTGGCGAGCGCCGAGCGTGAGGAACGCCCGTTTCTTCAAACCCCGTTGGGTCATGCTCCAATCGTCGAGCATGCCGTGGAGTGAGATGATGTATGGAAGTCCGATCGATCGAGCGGTCGCCGCGAGTTGGAGATCGGCGGGCCCCCAGATGTTGTGCAGATGGAGGACATCGACCCGGCTCATGGTCCGGCGGATCTCGGCAATCTGGGAGGCGGGGAAGAAGAGATTCCCAATCGAGCGTGCGCCGGCCATCACGACTCGCGGGAACGCCCCGCGGCTCGGGTTGGTGTGGACCCACGAACTCGGAGATCCGGTGGGATCCGTGGTGAGGATGGTGGAAGGGTGTCCAGCGTCCGTCAGAATGCGGGCCGCGTCCATCACGAATCGAGCTGGGCCGCCGACACTGGCAGACAACGAATCGATATAGTGAAGCACTCGCATGATGCACCATCCCTAACGAAACTCGAGCAAAAGTCTCAAGCCCCGATATTGGGAATGTGCATCACAAACTCAAAAAAACCAGGAAAATGCGAAAAGTATTTTGATTGCGTCGGTTGTACTTATTCTACCGGCAGTTGCGCACGGAGTTTGGGAAATTGAGGCGCGCCATATCCACTCTACATTCGTATTTTGTACGACTATTGATTCGCCCAAAGTGCCGCGTTTGATCTGTATATGTTCGGTATACGAACGGCTCAAAGTGCGGTGTTTGGATCGATTACCGAGCGGTAGAGGGATTCGAATCGGTCCAAGGTTCTGTTCTCGTCGAACTCGCGGAGGACGAACTCTGGCGCCCCGGCGCGCCTTGCCGAGAGACGCTGGGGATCGGCCAGGAGCGATTCGATGGCGTCCGCAAAGGCCTTGGGCGTGCGATCGGCGATCAGGACCGAGCCGCTCGACTCGAGTTCGGGCCAGATATCGACGCCCTTGGTGGTGACGACGGCGGCCCCAGCGGCGAGGGCTTCGGGGAGCACAAAGCCAAAGTTTTCCTGGTGGGTGGGGAGGGCGAAGATCTCGCAGGATTGATACAGAGAGACTTTCAGATCTCCACTCACGTGTCCGGTGAAGAGGACGCGGTCCTCGATTTTGGCCTTGCGAACCAAGGCCTTGAGTTGTTCGATGTATTCCAAGTCTCCCGGCCCTGCGACGATGGCTCGGACGCTTGTTCCGCGTCGTGCGAGTTCGGCGATCGCCTGGACGAAGACATCGGCGCCTTTTTTATAGTGGACACGGCTGAGGAAGAGGACCTTGGGTCGTGGTTCAAGGAGTTCGGGGAACCGTTGCCGCGCCACTTCCGGTCCGGGTGGCGACCGGTAGGGATCAAGATTGAGGAGGTTGGGGATGACGACTCCACGACCTTTCGGGAACCACTTTCTGGATTGCTCGAGTTCGAACTGGGCGGTGCAGTGAACGGCGGCGGCACGCTCGAGGACGGAGGTCCCGTAGAGCGCGAGGCTCACCTTCTTCTTGAAGGATCTCTGTTCCATGCACCAGTCGTCGAGCATGCCACGGAGACTGATGATGTACGGCTTTCCGAGTTTTCGGCAGAGTCTGGAGAATCTCGGGAGCGCGGGGAGCCAGACGTTGTGGAAATGGACGACGTCGGCCTGCTGGATCAGATCGATGTAGGGCTTTGCGTCGCGGCCGATCCCCGTGAGTGAGGAGAAATCGCCGGGTGTGGTGGTGGCGGGGAGGACGGAGCCCTTGATGCGGTCGTTATCGGGGAAATCCGCCGAGTCTGGGTCGATGTATCCCGTGACGATCCGGATCTCATGGCCCCGCTCGCTGAGTCCGCGTGAGAGGTCGAGCACGGCTCGGACTGGTCCTCCCGCGGCAAGATCGATGGAGCGGATGAAGTGGAGAATGCGGAGGGAGTTGTGCGGAGTCATGATTGGTAGCGAGTATATTCGGACTTTGGTCCAATCCACGTAATCACACCGACGCCTACCCTTGGCTTCGGCATTCTGTCGCGGTGAGTTCGAGTGGAGACAGGGAGAACAGGCGGGATGAGTCAGGTCGAACGAGCCGAGTATGACCGCCGTTGGGACAACGAGGGGTACAGCGCCGAGGGCATCGGATACACCCCGAACTTCCTGGGATTCATGCGTCGCCATCTTTCGGGGGAGTCGGGTCGGGAGGCCCTTGAGGTTGGATGTGGCGATGGATTTTTCAGCCGTGCCTTGAGCGATCTTGGGTTTCGAGTGACCGGCATCGATCTGTCCGAGGTTGGAATTCGCAAGGCGAAGGAGCATTGTCCGTCTGGCCGATTCATGGTTGCCGACCTGACGCAACCGATGCCGTTCGAGCCGAACTCCTTCGACGCCGTGTGGTGCTCGGAGGTCTTGGAGCACCTGTTTTCTCCCTTGTATGTGCTGGAGGAGATGTCGCGGGTGCTCAAGCCCGGTGGCCTGGCGCTCTTGACCACGCCGTACCACGGCTTGCTGAAGAACCTCGCCATCGCGATGTTCGCCTTCGACAAGCACTATGACCCGGAGTATCCGCATATCCGGTTCTTCACGAAGCGGACGCTCACGGGGCTTGTTCGGAAGGCCGGGTTGGAACTTGTTGAGGTTGGACACTGCGGCTCCCAGTTGGGAATCCGCGACGTTCTGTTTCCAACCAATCTGTTGGTGGCGGCACGTCGTCCAAAGTCATAAAACACAGTGGAGACCCAACGGGACATGGATGCCGGCGAGCGACCGCTTCGTATCACGATCGTGACCGGGCCGTGGTTCCCGCCGCCTCCGGGTCCTGCCGGTGCGGTGGAGCGTGTGTGGGGCGACCTGGCGCACCGGTTCGCGCGGCGCGGCCACCGGGTGACGGTGCTGTGTCGCTCGTGGGACAAGGCGTCGGTCGACGAGGAACGAGACGGCGTGCTCTACCGGCGTCGGACGTCGCTCAACCAGAGCGCCAACGTGTACTGGGACATCGCGAAGGATCTGTGGTATTCCATCCGGATGTTCCTGTTGCTGCGTCCTGCGGACATCCTCGTGACGAACGCGTTCTGGCTTCCGATTCTCGCGAGGTGGTTCCGGCGTTCTGCCGGGCGCGTGACCATGAACGTGCAGCGCGTTCCCAAGGGGCAGTTCTGGTTGTATTCAAGGGTGGATCGGCTGAGCACGGTCTCGACGGCGATCCGTGACGCGATTGTGCGAGAACGCCCCTCGCTTGGCCCACTGGTGCGCGTGATCCCGAACCCCATCGCGATCGATGTGTTTCGTCCCCCGACGCCGGAGCGGGATTTCGAGCGTCGAGAGGGCCGCCGCATTGTGTTCACGGGCCGGATCCATCCCGAGAAGGGCCTGCACGTGCTCGTGGAGGCGTTCCGGACGTTGCGGGCCGAACGTCCCGATCTTGCGCTCCGACTGATTGGGCCCTCTCGGATTGACCGTGGGGGCGGTGGGCCGGAGTATGTCGATCGATTGCGTCGTCTTGCCGGCGATGCTCCACTGACGATCGACGAGCCGATCTATGACCGCGAGGCCCTCGCGAGGGCGCTGTGGGAATCGACATGCTACTGCTATCCCTCTCTGGCCGAGCAGGGGGAGGCGCAGCCGGTCGCCCCGATGGAAGCGATGGCGACGGCCCTCCCGATCGTTGTTTCGGACATACCTCAGTTCCGAGACTACATGACTCCCGGGGTGGAGGGCGAGGTCTTCGACCATCGTTCGGCCGACAATGTTGCATCGCTTGCCCGCGCGTTGGCGTCGATCATCGATCACCCGGACCGGGCTCGAGCGATGGGGCGTGCCGCGCGGGTGTCGGCGGAACGGTTTGGATACGAACAAGTGGCGACGATGTACCTGGACGACTTCCGATCGCTGTTGGGAGGGACGCACGGATGAGCGGTGGGGCTGCCGGTCGCATCCGTCCGAAGATCGCCAATCAGAGTGATCGATATTCATCGCCCTGGAGCCTTCGGGAGCGGGTGGGGATGCTGGCGTGGCTGGTCGTGGAGACGGTGCTCTGCCGGCCGATGCCCAAGCACATGGTCAGGTGGCGGCTGTTCTGGCTGCGTGTGTTTGGCGCTCGTATTACGGGGACGCCGTTCGTGCACCCCAAGGCGAGGATCAAGATCCCGTGGCAGTTGACGCTCGAGGATCGTGTGGCGATCGCCCCCGGCGTTGAGGTTTATAACCTGGGACACGTCACGCTGCGCGAGAGGTGCATCGTTTCCCAGCACGCGTATCTCTGTGGCGGCACGCACGAGCTGAGCGACCCGAAACTCCCGCTGCTTGTTGGCGATATCGAGATCGGTCGCGAGGCGTTCATCGGCGCCCGCGCGATGATCTTGCCCGGTGTGACGGTGGGTGAGGGCGCGGTCCTTGGGGCCGGCGGAGTCGCGGCCAAGGATCTGGAGCAGTGGACGATCTATGTTGGGAACCCGGCCCGAGCGATCAAGAAGCGCCGGATGGGCGAGGGCGAATCCGGTCACTCACCGGTCGAGTCCTGAGACTGTGCGCGAACCATCCGGCGCTCGCGATACTTCGCGATCGACATGAACTCGTACCAGGCGAGCAGTCGGCACATGACGAACCCGCGGTAGCCGTCGAGGAAGCCGAGTTGGGCGAAGTAGGCGTAGAAGAAGCGGAGTGTGGGGCGGAAGGGGAGCCTTCGAGCGAAGGCCTTGAGGGCGCGTCGTCGTTCGATGGGCTCGCCGAAGAAACTGGCGCGGACGGCACCCTTGTCGCCGGCCTCCATGGCGTGGGCTTCCCAGGTGGTGTAGCGGTTGTGCTTCTCGATCCAGGCGGAGAGGTCGGGATAGGCGTAATGGAGGAACTCGTTGGAGAGATACCCGGCCTTCCCTGTGGAGAGAAGGATGTGCTCGTGGACCTCGTTGTCGCCGCTCCCGGTGTCGCCGAGGTCCCCGATGCGTTCGTATCGACCGAGTTTGTGCTTGAGGAGGCGGACGTTCCAGGAGGGGTAATAGCCGCAGCCCTTGATCCAGGACCCCATGAACATGAATCGTCGGTTGACCCAGTAGCCGTCGCCACAGCCCGCCTGGGCGTACTTGCCCTTGGGTGTCCAGGTGCCCTCGACGACGTGCTTGATCTCCTGGGCGAGTTCGGGGGTCATGTACTCGTCGGCATCGAGGATCATGACCCACTCGTTCTTCCAGGGGATGTGCTCCAGGGCCCAGTTCTTCTTCTTGGGCCAGCCGGTGGAACGGTTGTAGTTGAACTGGTACACATCGGCGCCCATGGCCTGGCTGAGCTCGATGGTCTGGTCGGTGCTCGCGCTATCGACCACGATGAGTTCGGTGGCCCATTGGCATCGACGGAGGCATCCGACGATGTTGCGCTGCTCGTTCTTGACGGGGACGAGGATCGAGACCTTGACGCTCCCCGCGGGGGGAAAGTTGCCCGGGGGCATGCTCGTGGGGTTGAGGGTGCGCGCGAGTTCGTCGGCGGCCGGGCGACGCGGCTCGAGGCCGGTGTCGGAGACTGTCGGGCGCGGTTGCGTGGTGACCACGGCGGGCGTGAGTGGCGTGGGAGGAGGCGCAGTGGGGGTGTGTGGTTCGATCGGAGTCGCGAGAGGCGACGGCGAGGGGATCGGCGTGCCGTTGAGTCGATGGGCGGGGCTGAGGGCGGTGACGTCGCCCTCGGGGATCGCGAGTCCACCCCGCGTGACCGGGATTGGGGCCTGGGGGACTCCCGTGGTCTTTGCGGCTCGCTGCTCGACGAGTTTCAGCGAGATGAACATGTCGTACATGGAGAGAAAGAGGCAGAATCGCAGGCCCGTGACGCCGTCGAGGAATCCAAGCCTGAGGAAGTACATGTAAATGAATCGCCAGACGCCGGAGACGGGGAGTCTGGGGAGGACGTTGCGTTTGAGCCAGCGTCGCAGTCGGATGCCCCGCTCGAGCCTGGGGAGTTCGCCTCCGGGGCGATGATTGAGTTGCTTGTGGAGTTCACGTGCCTCGAGCGTGGAGTATCGATTGTGCTTGGCGATGAAGTGCTCGAGCCCGCGGCGGTCCTCGTGGAGCATGTAGTTGGCGAGGCGTCCGGTGACGCCCTTGACGACCATGTGCTCATGGACTTCGCGGTCCTCGTATCGGGCCGTTCCTCTCTGGAAGAACCGGAGGTTGTAACTGGGGAAGTAGCCGCAGTGCTTGATGGGCTTGCCGAGGAAGTAGGTGAGGCGGTTGACGTAGAACCCCTTGCCGCCGACTTCCTCGACGGGTTGCGTGGAGATGACGAGGAGTTCGTCGCGGAGTTTGGGCGTGATGGCCTCGTCGGCGTCGAGGAAGAAGATCCAATCGTGCTCGAGGGGGAGATTGTCGAGTGCCCAGTTCTTCTGTCGCGCGTAGCCCAGCCAGGGCCTGATGACGACGTGGGCGCCCATCTCTCGCGCGATCTCGCGTGTCGCGTCGGTGGACTCGGCGTCGACAACATAGACGGCGTCGGCCCAACCGACAACGCTCCCCAGCGCGACACGGATGTTCGCCTCTTCGTTATACGTTGGAATGATAATATCGATGTTCGATCGGCGGCGCTGGGCGGGGTCGGGCGCGGGCGTGTCCGGGGCATGGGGCTGGCGCGGGGTGTCCTGGTTCATGCGCGGCTCCGGGTGGAAGCGGGGTCGTTCGAGTCGGGAGTGCGAATCGAGGGCATCCCCCGGGTGATCACATCGCAGAACCGATTGCAGAGCGACGCCCTTGAGAGGTCGCCCGCGATCACCATGGCTCCGCGTGCGCCCATCGCTTGCAGATCCTCCTTGGGCGTGCTCAGCATGTCTTCCAGGACGCGCACGGCGCCGTCCACATCGCCGTGCGAGACATGCCAGCCCAGGCGGTGCCGCTCGATCAGGTCGGAGACGTGGCTCGGGTTGGGTCCCAGGAGCAGGATGGGCCGTGAGACCGCCATGGCGCCGTAGACCTTGCAGGGGTGCACGATGCCGACGACTTCGTCCCCGATGCTGACGACGTGGACGTCCGCGGCGGAGAGCGACCATCGGATCTCCGAGAAAGGCTGATAGGGAAGCGAGCGGATGTTGGTCGCGCCCGCGGCGATTCGCGCTTCGACGTCTCGCTTCGCGCCGCCGCCGCCGATGAATAGAAAGACCAGGTTCTCGCGTTGCTTGAGCCGTTCCGCGGCATCGAGGAGTGTGCCCAGGGGATTCGCGGGGCTGTGATTGCCCGAGTACATCACGACAAACTTTCCCTCGAGGCCCTGGGCTTTTCGGAAGGGGTTCTGGTCGTGGGGGACGTTGACGACCTCATCCTCGTGGGGCCACGGCGGCATCGCGTGCGTTCGTCCCGTGAGATCCACGCCCTTCTTCTCGATTCTCGCGAGCATGAATCGGTCCATGACCACGATGTCGCGGGCGCGACGCAGGATGATGCGGTTGAAGAAGTCGAAGATGCGGACGGGGATCGCGTGGGGCTTGAGGATCTTGAGCGCGACCATCTGGTCCGGGTTGAGATCCATGAGCCAGTACTCGACCGGCACGCCGCGCACTTTCGAGATGAACGCCCCGCCCACGCCGCAGAACGGTGGGCTTGTGGAGACCATCACGCTCGCGAGGTTCCGAGTGAAGACGCCTCGGACGACGGCCTGGACGAGGAAGATCCACTGCGCGAGCAGTCGCACGGCGATCGAGCCCTTGCCGAAGCTCGAGAGGGGCAATCGTCGGACGTCGACGCCCCGGAGCAACTCGCGTCGAGGATACTTCTTGGTGGGATCGTCGTACCCGTTGGCCGAGGCGTACACGACGACGCGATAGCCTCGTCGGGCCAACTCTTCGGCGGCATCGGCGATGTGCTGCCCGACGCTCGCGGGGTCTGGGACGTACACCTGGGAGATGATGAGGATGGTCGGCTGTATCACTCAGCGAGTATCCGGCGAATGAGCGGGTCGGCGACCACGTCAGGTGGTGAAGCGCGAGTCGATCAGGACCTCGCCTTGGACTTGTTCGCGGCCTTTGGTCTCTTTGCGGCGCCTGGATGGCGCTTCTTCGCGTCTCCGGGCTTTGTGCCATACCCCTCGGGGATGCCCTGGGTCCAGGTCTTCATGTTCCGGCTCTCGGGGTTGAAGCCGTCGCCGGGGATCGGGTGGCTGCCCTTGGTGAAGGTCGAGATGGAGGAGAGGTGCGCGGTCCTGGCATTGTACTTCGCGACGAACTCGTCGTAGATCCAGCGGTACGTCCGCTCCATCCCGTCGCGGAGGCGCGTGGAGGGCTCCCAGCCGAGGTACTTCTTGATCTTGGTGTTGTCGCTGTTGCGGCCGGCGACTCCCTTGGGCGCGTCGAGTTTGTAGTGGCGCTTCAGTTTGATCCCGGCGACCTCCTCGGCGATGGAGACGAGTTGGTTGATGCTCACCAGTTCGCTGCTGCCCAGGTTGATCGGCTCGAGGATCTGGCTGTGGGTGATCATGTTGATCCCGCGGACGCAGTCGTCCACGTACATGAACGAGCGGGTCTGCTTCCCGTCGCCCCAGATCTCGATATCGTGCTTCCCGGAGACCTTGGCGGCGATGACCTTGCGGCAGATGGCGGCGGGGGCCTTCTCGCGACCGCCCTCCCACGTGCCCTCGGGGCCATAGACGTTGTGGAATCGGGCGACGCGCGTGTGGAGGCCGAAGTCCTCGCGGAAGTGGCGGCACATGCGCTCGGAGAAGAGTTTCTCCCAGCCGTAGCCGTCCTCAGGGAGGCCCGGATAGGCGTCGGCCTCCTTGAGCGCGGTGATCTTGGGGTTCTTCTGCTTGTCGGCGTTGTAGACACAGGCGCTGCTCGCGTAGAAGAATCGCTTCACGCCCGCCTCCTGGGCGGCAAGGAGCATGTGCGTGTTCGTCAGGACGCTGAGCATGCACAGCGCCTTGTTGTTCTCGATGAAGCCCATGCCACCCATGTCGGCGGCGAGCTGGTAGACCTCGTCGGCGCCGTCACAGATCTTCCTACAGACCTTGAAGTCTCGGCAGTCGCCTCGCAGCGGGCCGGCGTGGTTCGCGACACCGCGGTGCACCTGGTACCACTCGTCGAGCGGTTTGATGTCGGCGGCCCGGACGTCCTTGACGCCCATGTCCCGGAAGAAGGCGACGAGGTGCCCGCCGATGAACCCGCCCGCGCCGGTGACGACGATGGAGGAGTTCTTGTTGATTCTGACGCCGCCTGCCAGGGAACGATCGACCGCCATGATGCTCTACTCGCTTTCAAGGACGTGCTGTGATGGTCGTGGGCTCGTGGTGCCCCCGACGCGGAACCAGTACCGTCGTGCCGTCATACGGGTTCGCGAGGCGTGAACGCGTCTCGCGGGACCGAGATCATAGCGGGACGGTGCAAAAACGGGCCGAGAACTTCGATTCAGGGCCCGAGAATTCAGGCCCTTGTGCATCGGCGGTTTGACGAGGGCACTGAAACTCGAGTCGGGGAAACCACGCGGGTCGAACATCGCCCGATCAGGCGGAGCGGCCGGCGCGGATCCCGTGTGGATCTCACTGGGCGTGTTGGCGATACCAGTCGATGGTCCGCGTCAGGCCTTCCTCGAAGCCCATCTGGGCCTTGAACCCAAGCAGGCGCTGGGCCTTGGACGTGTCGAGGCAACGTCGGGGCTGCCCGTCGGGCTTGGTCGTGTCCCACTCGATCGACCCCTTGAAGCCCGTGAGTCTCACGATCAGTTCGACGAGGTCCTTGATGGTGATCTCGAATCCCGCACCGAGATTGATCGGAGTGGGATCGTCCATCACCTCGGCCGCCCTGACGATTCCCTCGGCGGCGTCGTCCACATACAGGAACTCGCGGCTGGCGCTCCCCGTGCCCCAGCAGACGATCTTCGTGTCGCGCCGACGCTGGGCCTCGACGCACTTGCGGATGAGCGCGGGGATCACGTGGCTGGAGTTCAGGTCGAAGTTGTCCCAGGGCCCATAGAGATTGACCGGGAGCACGTACGTCGAGCGCATGTGGTACTGGAGTTTGTACGCGTCGAGCATCTGCCACGCGGCCTTCTTCGCCACGCCGTACGGCGCGTTGGTCTCTTCCGGATAGCCATTCCACAGGTTGTCCTCGTGGAAGGGGACGGGGGTGAACTTGGGATAGGCGCAGATGGTTCCGACCTGGACGAACTTGCCGCCGCGCTCGATCATGCCGTCGAGCCGGGCCTGCTCGATGAGGTGGAGAGCCATGGCCATGTTGGCGTAGAAGTAGCGTCCTGGGTTCTCGCGGTTGGCGCCGATGCCGCCGACTTCGGCCGCCATGTGGATGACGAGATCGGGCTTGTGGGGCGCAAAGGCCTCTCGGAAGAGACGGGCGACGTCGGTGGCGCTGGTCAGGTCATAGTGCCGACGCCGTGGGATATAGATATTCGCCTCGGGCACGCCGCGGGCCTTGAGGCGGTCCACGACGAAGCGCCCAAGGAACCCGGCGCCGCCGGTGAGGATGATGCGCGATTGGGCGAGTGGTGTCATCGCCTGAGCGTATTCGTGTGGAGGTCAGGGCGTCTCGTGCCACCCGCGAAGGAGAAGCGCCGCGAACTCGCCGGCGAGGCGCTTGGGCGACACCCCGATCGTGCCGACACGTTCGCGCAGCGTGCCGGTACTCGATGTCGAAATCTCACGAGCGAGGGCGCTCGCCCGCTCGATGTACCCCGTGGTCGACGAAGTGGCGAGAGGTGACTGGTTGACGCTGTACAGAAGGCTCGCCCCCACTCGTCCCGCGTGCCGATCGCCCGCGAGCGTGACGACCGGGACCCCCATGAGCAACGCCTCACAGGTTGTCGTCGTCCCGGCATACGGGAACGTGTCGAGGGCGATATCGATCTTGGAGTAGGCCTCGAGATGTTCTCGGACCGTTGGCGCGGGGGGAAGGAGATCCACACGCGACGGATCGAGGCCGGCTCGGACGAGGCGTTTGGAGACGTCATCCCGGCAAAGGGCCTGGCGCAGGCCGGGGTTCTTGAGCACGAGTCGCGAGTTCGGGACGGCCTCGAGCACCTTCGCCCAGACTGCCAGCACCTCGTCATTGGTCTTCGCGAGCGCGTTGAAGGAGCCGAAGACGACGCCATCGCCTGGCGAACGGTCTCGGCGTGGTGTGGGTGTGTCCTTGGGTGGCTGGTATGTCAGAAAGCATGGATCGAGGCGCCACACCGCATCGTCAGTTCCTGCGGGGTCGGTGATCGAGTCGCCGATTCGCGCACGCACGCGTGGGATGCCCGTGGATGACGGATAGCCAAGGTACGAGAGGCAAAGATGGGCTGGGGCCTGTGCGAGGAGATCGGGGCGCGAGCCGGCGGTCAGGCCCGAGATGTCGAACAGCACGTCAACACGCGCGGCATGGATCAGGGAGAGGGACTGCTCGGTCGAGAGACGCGACAGGTCGTGCCATTCTGTGGCGAGTTCGTGGAATCGGGCCGTCGTCTCGTCGTGCTTCCGCGTGATCGAGAGGAGGACGATATCGAACCGGTCCTTGTCGAGCCCCTCGAGCAGCGGGAGGAGAAAGTACGAGACCGAGTGCTCGAAGAAATCGGCCGAGAGGAAGCCCAGTCGTCGGGGCGCATCGGGGCGCGGGTGGGCGAGACGCATCGGCGGTTGACCTCGCGTGAGCAGCGTGCCGAAGCGAGAGTGGGCGTCACGCCTGTCGCCGGGCGAGAGCGACGGCACGTAGTTCGTGACAAACGCGTGGAGTTGAGCGAGCGGGACCGAGTCGGGGTCCAGGTCAACCGCCTCGCCGATGTGAATCAACGCCTCGTCGACGCGACCGAGTTTCAATGAGGCGGAGGCGCGCGCGTGCATGGCGGCGATGTTGGCGGGGTCGCGCTCGAGCATGTGCTGTGCCGTCGCGATCGCCTCGACCAGTCGATCGGTGTGCAACTGGAGGGTGAGCAGGTCGTGGGCGCCCTGGATCGACCGTTCCGCCTCGGGCGTGAGCACGCCGATCGCGTCGTCGATGCTCCCCATCGCCACCAGCACGCGTGCGAGACGGGCGTGGCTTCCCTCGTGGCCCAGGTCCCGTGCCATCGTCGCGGGCGCGAGCGCCGCGGCGGCATCGCCTCGCGCCATGGCAACGTCAACCCCCATCGCCAGGACCTCGGGATGAGCGGGGACACGACCCTTCACGAGCGCAAGATGCCGATCGGCGCCGGCATGATCACCGCGAGCCAGCGCCACCCTGGCGGCATGAAGGCCCTGGGCCAAGGCCGGTGGGAGCGGCATGGGCCTCTGGGTTTTGCTGTTGGTCTTCTTCGTCGGCATTCCCCGGATCATTCGGGCCCGTCCCGACCGACGCCGGATGGGATGTCCTCATGGCGTCCGATGGTGGATCAGGACCGATCCATCGCGAGCATGGCAGCGCCATACACCCCGGCGTTGTCCTCGAGCATGCTCGCGACGACCTCGACCTTTCGGCAGGCCTCGGGGAAGGCGGTCTTTCGCGCCATGCGCTGCACTCGTTCGACATACGGCTTGCCGATCGCCTCGGTGAGGCCGCCGCCCAGCACAACCCTCGGCAGCGAGAGCAGCGTCACGACATTCGCGATCGCGATGCCCAGGAGATCGGCGGACTCGTCCACGACCTCGACGACGAGCGCGTCCCCCTCGCGATACGCCTTTCCGATGGTTCGGCTCTTGATCCGCTCGGTGTCCCCCTCGACCTCGGCCATGATCTTCGACTTGCGATTCGACTGGATGAGACGCACGAGGCGATCGACGACGGCCGTGCGTGAGCAGTTGTGCTCGAGCGACCGATGCCCCGCGAGCGCCCCGGGAAGGGCGATCGTGTGCCCGATCTCGCCGGCGGAGAAGAACGTTCCCTCGTACAGCCTGCCGCGGAGGATCAGCCCGCCCCCGATCCCCGTCCCGACCCACACGCCCAGCAGATCGTCCACGCCCCTGCCCGCGCCCAGGCGGTGCTCGCCGATGACCGCGACGTTCACGTCGTTGTCCACAAAGACCGGGACCTTGAGTTGCTTCGTCAAGAGTTGCGCGAGGGGGACCTCGGTCCATCGCAGGTTGACCGCCTCGAGCACGAGGCCCTTGGTCGGATCGACGGCCCCCGGGGCGCCGATGCCCAGCCCGCCGAGGTCGTCGATCGAGATCTTCGCCGCCGCGCACGCCTCGTGTGTTGCTTCGACAATCCGCGAGAGCACGCCGCTCACGCCCTCCTCGGCCTTGGTCTTCTTCTTCGAGGCGCCAAGGATTTTGAGGTCGGGCGAGACCACGCCGATCTGCATGTTCGTGCCGCCGAGGTCGATGCCGACGAAGGGTTTCTTGGGGGGCATGTCGCGTGTGAACCTTGGTGAGGCGTGCGTGAGAGAGGCGGATCGATCCAGAACGTGATTCAGCGGGACTGTACGAGTCGTGCGGCATGAGCCGGCCTCGCTGGCGTCAGGCGCGTGCGGATCAGGGCGCACCCCGCGCACCATGATCCATCGGCCGACGCCGACATCGACTCCAGCGCCCGACGGAGCCGTTCCTCCGCCTTCGGCGCCCGATCGGCATCCGTCAGGAAGAAGAGTGTGCTCCCGCTCCCGCTGAGGTGGGCGTCGAGGCGTGTCGCCCGTGAGAGTTCCGTCGCGAGGCGCCCAAGTCTCGGCTCCACGCGGATCGCCGACGGGAAGAGGTCGTTCCCCAGCAGCCCATCGCGGATGGTGTCGCCGGAGGCCTTGCCAATACGCCGCGCGACGAGGTCCGGGTTCACGGGGGCCGGGTTGTACGACGGGCCATGCTCCATGCGTTTTCTCGACACGCGCTCCGCCAGCAGCACGTCGAACGCGCCGTACACCGCCCGCGTCTCGCACGAGAATGGCGGGATGATGAGGATCAGTTCCTTGGTGACCGCGTCCACGCGCTCGATCCGCTCGCCCAGGCCGCTCACGAGCGCCGGGCGAGGCGGCGCCTCTCCCTCGCCCTCGCCATCGATGAAGAACGCCACATCCGACCCCACGCCCATCGCCACCGATCGAAGCGCGTCATCGTCGAGATCGAGTTGGAACGCATCACGGAGCGCCATCATCGTGCTCGCGGCGTCGGACGATCCGCCCCCCAGTCCGCTCCCGACGGGGATGCGCTTGGTGACGTGGATCGACGCGGGGAGCGATCGGCCCAGGTGCGACTCGAGCGCCTTGTGAGCCTTCACACAGAGGTCGCGCTCGTCGGGCCAATCGATCAGCGTTGGGCGCGGGGCGTCCCCCGCCCAGTCGCACTCGTACGTGAACGCATCACTCGGCGTCACGGTCACCTCATCCCACATCTCGATCGCCGACATCCATGACGCGATCTTGTGATACCCCGCGACGCTCCGCCCCTCGTGCGTCGCGTCCTCGCCCTCGGGAGGGCCCACGAACAGGCACAGGTTCACCTTCGCGTACGCCCGGCGAGACACGGCACGCGGACTCAAGACTTCGGGCGTCGTCATGCGCGATCGTACACCGCGCACACAGGCCCCCGATTGAATCTCCTCTGATCTCGTGGCACGGGCGTCCCGCCTGTGCCTCCCTCGCCTACAGGTTCTCTTCAACAGCGTTCTAAACTCCCTCCGGTCGCGTGGGCCGCCCCGCCGCGTTGGAGATATTCCCCATGAACGTCGCCGATCTCGTCAGCGCCCTCAATCGCCTCGCCCCGCTCGAGTTCGCCGAGAGTTGGGACAAGGTCGGTCTGCTCGCGGGCGACAGTTCTCGCGAGATCAAGGGCCCCGTCCTCCTCGCGATCGACCTCAACGAGCCGGTGCTCGACGAGGCGATCAAGGCCAAGGCGTCGGCCATCATCGCCTATCACCCGCCGATCTTCGAGCCGCTCTCCCGCGTCACCAGCGCCACGCCGCGCCAGCGGATCATTTTCCGCGCCATCGAGGCCGGCATCGCGATCTACTCGCCGCACACCGCCCTCGACGCCGTGAAGGGCGGCATCACCGACTGGCTCTGCGAGGGGATCTCGGGCTCTTCGAGCGAGGGGAAGATCGCGGGCGACTGCCGGGCCCTCTTGCCCCACTCGCATCGCCACCGGACGCAGGAGGTCAAGATCGTGACCTTCGTCCCCACCGCCGACGCCGACCGCATCCGCAACGCCCTCGCCTCCGCCGGCGCGGGGATCATCGGCAACTACCAGTTGTGCTCCTTCGCCAGCGAGGGCACGGGCACCTTCCTCGCCGGTGATAGCGCCAAGCCAACCGTCGGGCGCCCCGGCCAGATCGAGAGCGTCCGCGAGATAAGGCTGGAAATGGTCTGTTCTCGCTCCGCCCTCGCCCTGGCGATTGAGACCCTGCGCCAGTTCCACCCGTATGAAGAGCCTCCGATCGACGTCTTCGAACTCGAGGCGGTCCCCACGCGCCATGCCGGCGCCGGCCGGCGGCTCGTCCTCGACCGCCCCGCGACGGTGCGCGAACTCGCCGAGCGGCTCAAGTCCTTCCTCAAGCGCGACCGCGTCCGCTACGCCCTCGCCGAGCGAGGCCCAGATGGCGAGCCGCACGATCCGCCCATCACCCACGTCGGCGTCGTCCCCGGCGCGGGTGAGTCCCTCTCCAGGCTCGCCAGGGCCGAGCAGTGCCAGGTCTTTGTCACGGGCGAGATGAAGCACCACGAAGTCCTGGGCGCCCTCAACGCCGGCATGAGCGTGATCCTCGGCGGGCACACCCCCACCGAACGGGGCTACCTCTCGCGATTCTCGCTGCAAATCCAGCGCGAACTCCCCGGCCTCCACACGATCGTCAGCAAGGCGGATCGGGATGTGCTGGTGTCGTTGTAGAAGTTCCTGCAAGATGTCGATATTAGTGCCAGTTCACAGGCCTGCTTGCTTGTAGGCATTGTTGTGGTTGCGCGCTGAATAGTGATCTGCAATCACTGGCTTCGGTAACGTGAACTAAACCCCCACAGAGGAGAGAGCCAGATGCGATCAACAAGAGTCGGCGTACGGGGCACTTTTCAGTTTGCGGCGTGCATTATCGGCGCGGCAATCGTCGTTGGGACTGCCCATGCCGAGCCGAATATTGTGAATCTCGGCACCTTACCGGGGATGACGAGTTCGGTCGGATCAAGCGTGAGTTCTGCCGGATCTGTCGTCGTTGGCACATGCAGTTCGAGCACGTCCAGTCGTGCATTCCGATGGACAATGAGCGGTGGAATCCAAGACTTGGGTGTGCTGGGTGGAGGGTTGGAGTCCACTGCCGATGCCATCAGTGCAAACGGTCAATACATCGTTGGATACAGCGCCTCCACGTCGGGCGTTCGAGCAATCCGCTGGACATCTGGCGGAGCTCCACACGATCTCGGAGTCCTGCCAGGCGGATGGGACGCTTACGGACTTGGAGCGAGCGCCGATGGAGCAGTTGTCATCGGGCAGTGTTACACGCCCCAGGGAAACCGCGCCTTCCGCTGGACGGTATCTAGTGAAATGCAGAGCCTCGGAACGTTGAATGGCGGAAACTCGTCCGGAGCCGACGGCATCAGCGCAAACGGCCAATCTATCACTGGCTGGAGCGATTCTGCGAATGGTCTGCGAGCATTCCGGTGGACAACTGCACTTGGCATGCAGGATTTGGGCGTGCTCGAAGGCGGCGATTCCTCGTCTGGCATTGCCATGAACGGAGACGGTTCCGTCGTGGTTGGCTATAGCACGTCCGCGCTGGGCGATCGTGCATTTCGATGGACTTCCGCCGCAGGCATGTTGGATTTGGGGACGCTGCCGGGAGGTGGCGCGTCATATGCACACGCCATCAGCGATGACGGAACGATTGTCGTCGGTGGAGTAGTTACGAACTGGGGTAACCGGGCGGTGCTCTGGGATGCAAGTCTGAATATCGTTGATCTGAATGTATATTTACCGACGCTCGGAGTCGATCTGACTGACTGGGTGTTGACCGATGCGAGAGGCTTGTCGGCGGACGGAACGTCAATCACTGGCCTCGGCCTGTACAACGGCGAGAGCCGAGCCTGGCTTGTCACGGGTGTTCCATCTCCAAGTACCGTGTCTGTGCTCGCACTCGCAAGCATCGTGGCGTCTCGGTGCCGTCGCGCGATCGAGGGCTCAAGATGAGTTCGATCGGCACCCGGTTCGACGGCCGTCCCTGGATGTTCCGCGTGCCGCCACTGATCCAGTACATACATCGCAAGTACGTCGACGACTTCTTTGCGACAGGGACCATCCAACTGTCGTCCTGGCGGGCGTGCTGGGAAGCAGAGGACGCGGAGCGCCGCGACTGGTCCGAAGGACGATACGAAGGCATGGTCGGCAACTGCGCCGTGGCGGCGTTCATGCCGCCCGTACATCTCTTGTGCGTGAGCGCCGTCGAGAATAAAGAGATGGCCAGTGCGTGGCAGACGGATGCCGGCATCAGGATCGTCCGCCCACAGGAGTTCGCCCACGCCATCGCGCGGCGGCTGGCGGCTTCCGACGCCGGGTTCAAAGGCGGAGAGTTCGGGCCATGCGCGTACCGCGATGGGAAGTTCAACCAGTGGCACGCCCAGACTCCTGTGATCGACTCGGAACCGACCGAGGAGACCATGATGCAACTCGAAGAGTGCATCAGTCGAGCAGCTCTGCCGACGATCTTCGTCAAAGACGTCAAGTTCCAGCCTCAAGCCGAATGGCGGTTCGTCTGGTGGATTGATGCACCCAAGTCGGATCGACTATTAATCGAATGTCCAGAAGCTCGACAGTATTGCGAGTCAGTATCTTTTATGTGAGCGAGTAGTCTGTGCCGATCCCTAATCGCGTTCGCAGGTGATCAAGGGGTAGAAATCCTGATATACAGACATCGGCGCTCGCGCTACTACTTGAAACTCCCCTCCACCTCAAACCCCACGCTCGGCATCCACAGACCCGAGTCCTCCAGCACGCTGACCAAAGGCCCCGGCGGCGTGTACTGCACGTGACCCGTCGCGCGGAAAGGGATGTCCAAGGCCCTGGTGGCGGATGAATCGTCGGATGCCATGCCGCCGTCTTTGTCTGATGTGCCGGCCGTGCCCTTGGAATCCAATCGCTCCCACTCCTCGCGCGTGAGCGCGACGGGGAGGATGATCTCATGCCGCCCGAATCGTCGGAGCGTGGCCTGGGCCGAGCGTGTGCCCTTGAAGACGCGCGTGCCGCCAAGGGCGACCTCGTAGTGCACGTCGCCCAGGGGCAGGGCGTCGCGATTGGGGTTCTCGGCCAGGACAACCAGGTTCAGCACGACACCCTGGTCGGTCTGGCTGCCCAGTTCGAGCCGTCCCGTCGAGACGCGTGGGGTCGTTCCCGAGCACCCGCCGAGCACGACCGCCAACGACACAAGAACAACACCAAGGAGAGTTCGCTGCGCGCGCATGGGCGAGTGTACCCCGCGCCGGGTCGTGGCTCACTCGACGGTCATCAGCACCCAGCGCGGGTCGTCCGCGGCCGTCGGCCCGGCGCCGGGGAGGTCCATCGTCGGGAGTTCCGACGCGTACAAACCCCAGCGAACGACCAGGCTTGCCATCACGAGGAAGACGGCCACGGAGGTGTACTGGGCCACGCGACGCGCGCGCAACACGTACAGGATCAGGATCCCCGTCCCCATCGTACAGACCTTGAACAAAGTCAGCAGCGCAGGCGAGTTCTGGCTCATGACCAGTCGCGCCAGCGGGTTGGACTCGGCCAGGCCGACGGAGGTGGCGTAGTGCAGCGTGAGTTCGAGGTCGATGAGTCCGAGAATCGTGCTGAACGCCAGGAGCAGGACACACAGGCGCGCCCCGGGCGTGCTGCCGCGGGTGAGGCGCTGGAGGAAGGGAATCCGGGCAGGTTCGGCACAGACGCAATCCATGCGAGTCGATACATCGGTTGCGGGAGGGGGGGACACGAGCCGAGGGGCTCGTAGAGTTGGGTTCGCGGGTCCTCCCGGCCGCCATAGGCGGCACGCCCGGAGAAGTTCATGAGACGCGGTGCTTCCATCAATGCGATTCTCACGACCTTGGCCACGATGTTCTCGGTCGTAGGCCTGCCGGCGTCGGCGCACGCCCAGTTTGTGGGCGGGATGCCCGAGGACGACCAGATCATCATCTCGTACCCGGACGACTCGGTGCTGGCGCGCGAGAGCCTGGCGCGTCTGCAGGAGTTGGCGGCGGCCCAGGTGTGGGGCGAGGCGGTGCGTAACGTTCAGTCGCTCCTCGACACCGAGGGCGATCGGATGATCGAGGTGGAGGGAGAGACGGACCTTCTGCTGCCGGTGCGCGCGCGTGTGCACGAGGTGCTGCTCGCGCAGCCGGCGCTCCTGGAGCGATATCGTGCCGCCCAGAGCGTGGCGGCGGAGGAGTTGCTGAAGCGCGGCGATCTGGAGACGGTCGAGCGGTCGTACTTGTTGACGCCGGCGGGACTGACGGCGGCGTTGCGACTCGCCCAGACCAACATCGAGCACGCCCGGTTTTATGCCGCGGCGAGGATTCTGGAGTCGCTCGATCGGCACCCGGATCGATTGAGTTCGGCGAAGGACGCCGAGGCGTGCGCGCGCGTGGGCGCGCTTCTGGCGCGGTATCTGCGTGACGATCGGACTCTTCGGTTGGCCTCTCGGTTCGCGGGCGACGCGCGGCGTCTTGGCAAGCCCGTGGAGATTCCCGATGGGGCGACGGTGCTTCCGGATCTGCCGCAGTCGGTAACGGTGTATGGCCCGCAGGCGGCGGTGGACGTGTCGCGGGTGTCCCCCGAGCCGCTCGAGGCGGTTTCGCTAGCGTCGAATGCGCCGGCGTTCGATGCGATTCCAGAGGTTGAGCCGTGGCGTCGATCGATCGTGCTTCCCGTGGTCGTGGGGAACGTGGTGTATGTGAACGACGGGGAGACGTTCAAGGCTCTGGATCGCGAGACGCTGGCGGTCCGCTGGGAGACGCGGCCCGAGTGGGGGGGGGCGAGGTCGGACGCGATGGACAACATCTATCGCTCCTTCCGCGACACGATCGAGGATCCTGCAACGGTGGCGTTCTCGGGGACGGCGCGCGGCGGGGTGGTGGTGGGGACGACGGGTTTCGCGCGGGGTGGGTTGCGCAGCGGCGATCCGCGCGTGCACGCGCTCGATGCCGCAACGGGGCGTGTGCTGTGGTCGGTGGATGTCGCGTGGCTGGATCCGAGTCTGAACACGGGGAGCGTGCGCGGGCCCGCGGTGATCGATGGCGACACGGTGGTGGTGGCGCTGAGCAAGTCGGCGTCGGTGAGCACGCGCGTGGGAAGCCTGTACATGGTCGGGCTGGACCTGCATAGCGGCGCGATGCGTTGGATGCGTCTGCTGGGGAGCACGGGCCTGTTGCCCTGGGGTGGGGCGGCGCGTCGTGCCGATGCGAGCGTGGTGCATGAGGGCGTCGTGTATCGCGCGGACGACTTCGGGCTGATCGGGGCGTACGAGACGACGAACGGGAGGCCGTTGTGGGTGCGGCGCATGAACGCGAAGCGGCCGCGGCGGACGCTGATGGCGCAGCGTGTGGCGGCGGATCCGGCGTTCAGCGCGGTCGTGCCGGTGATCGTGGGTCAGGATCTCTTTATCCTCGAGCCGGGCGACGCGAAGGTGCTGCGGATCGACGCCCGGACGGGAGAGCGATCGGGGGCTCGCGACGCGTCGGCCTTCAACTCGCCGGTCTATCTCTTGTCGTGCGGGACGACGCTCGTCGGTGTGGGGCGGTCGCGGCTGGCGTTCGTGGAGACGAGCGACTTCGTGAACGGGACGATCCGGCTCTCGCCCTCGATTGGTGATCCTCAGACGAGCGTGAGGGACCAGACGATCCTCGGGCGTGTGGTGGCGGCGGGTCCTCGCGTGCTCGTGCCGATCGCGTCGGGGTTCAGCCTGGTCGATCCGAAGGACCCCACGTCGGTCGAAGGCGTGGCGATGGAGGGGTCGGGGAACACGGTCTGCGTGGGCGGGCAGGTGATCGCGGCGGACTCGTCGAGCCTACGGACGTATGCGCCGTGGGAGCGGGCGCGCGAGTCGCTTCTGGCGCGGATCGCCGCGGCCCCGGACGACGCGACGCTGACGATGACGTTCGTGCAACTCGCGCACCGCGCGGGGCACACCGACGAGATCGGGGAGATGCTGGATCGGACGCTGGCGCGGATCGAGCCGTGGAGCGCCGATTCGACGGGGGTGCGGTCGCGGCTGTACACGCTGCTGCACGGGATCGTGCGGGACCTGCGGGAGGCGGCCCTCCCGGCGGAGAGCGGCTCGGCACGATCGGCGCGGCGGGCGAGCGCCTCGATCGAGACGATCGAGCGGGTGGAGTCGGCGATGGCGCGGTGCGCCGAGACGAGCGTGCAACGGGCGACGATGGACATGGAGATCGGGCTCCTGCACGAGGCGCGGCAGGAGGACCAGCGGGCGCTTCGGTCGTATCAGGAGATCTTCGCGGACGCGTCGATGTCGTCGGTGGTGCCGCTCCCGCCGCCGATGCAGCCCGGCGAGACGCTCGACGCGGCGAGCGAGATGGAGCGTTCGTCGCGCGACGCGCGGTCGCAGGCGTTGTCGCGGACGGAGGAGATCCTGCGTCGGCGCGGGATTGTGGACTACCGGGCGTACGACCTTGAAGCGTCGGCGATGCTGGCGTTGGGGTCGGAGTCGGACGAGCGGGCGCTCGAGGACGTGGCGCGGCGATATCCCTTCGCGACCTCGTCGATCGAGGCGTGGCGCTCGGTGGGTCGGATCCGGGGCGAGCGTGGGGATGCCGGCGGATTGGCGCGGGCGCTGGCCTCGGGCGTGCGCACGGCCCGTGCGAGAGCGGCCGCGGGCGACGCGGAAGTTCATGATGTGCTCGTGCAGGACACGCTGTCGCTGGTGTCGGCGTTGGAGGGGCTGGGGCGGACCTCGGAGGCGTATCGGACGCTGCGTGGGGCGATCGAGTGGACCACGCCGGAGCAGGACGCGCCGATCCGATCGAGGCTCGACGAGTTGCGGTCGGCACTCGAGTTGACATCGGGACGGGCAACGATCGGGATGTCGATCGATCCCGCGGGTGAGCCGCAGGTCCTGACGGGGTGGGAGGTGATGGAGCCGCTGACGCCCGCGGGATCCGGGACGCCGACGGATGTGATGATGATGCAGTCGCCGGCGACGCGACGTGTGGCGCTCTTCGGAATCGATGCGACGTCGGGTCGCCTGGGCGAGATCTGGACGCGATCGTTCGAGTCGTTGCCGCCGTCGACACTCGCGGTGAATCTCGACCGGACGTACCTATTCTGGGCGAGTTCCGAGGGCGGATCGGTAGAGGCGATCGACAACGCGACGGGGCGGACCTCGTGGCGATCGCCGGAGTTCGGGGCGGTCTTCGGGCCCGACCAGCCGGCGCGGTTCCCGGCGACGACGCAACTGCAGACCCCGGCCTCGGGCGATGTGCGCTTCGGCGACCTCGTGGTGGCGCTCGATGACCAGACGGTGATCCTCGTGGAGCGTGGCGGTCGTGCGGCGGCGTTCGACGCCGAGCGGGGCGAGGTGCTGTGGAAGCGGCTCCTCGACATGCAGCAGGTCTATGACGTGGCGGGTGGCGGGACGCGGGTGATGATCGCCGGGGCGACGGTCGTGAGCGCCGAGCGTGTGCGTCGGCCCGACGACACGAGCCTCGTGCCGCTGATCCTCATGCTCGACAAGCGGACGGGCGCGACGACGCTCTCGTTCGGTGGGTCGAACTCGGAGCAGGCCCTGGAACTGGGTCAGTATGTCCGCTGGGTGCGGGCGACACGGGACGCACGGTTTGTGGTGGGGGTGAACGACGCGATGCTGCTCATCGAGCCCGGGCAGAGCGATCCGGTCTGGGTGACGCGTCCATTGGGGCTTGTCGTGCCGGCGTTGGCGGCGATCGGGGATGGGAATGTCGTCGTCCTCGATGACACGCGCACACCCTGGGTGTACTCGCTGAAGGACGGCTCGCCCACGCCGGGGCGGGTTGATCCGGGCGGGAACGGATTGACCTATCCGCTGCGGTTGGCGCGTGTGGCATCAGGTGTGGTGATCGGCTCGACGAGCGGATTTGTGACGATCGATGCCACGGGCACGCTGATCGGCGCGGACGGGCTGCCGCGGGACACGTTCGCGCTCCCGCCGGTGGTGGGAGAGAACGCGGTGGTCGGCGTGTCGTCGCTGGAGCGTCGATCACCCCAGGCGACCGAGGGCGAGGTGGTGACGGTGTACGTGATGGAGCCGTCAACGGGTCGTGTGGTGGATCGGCGGCAGGTGGAGTTGGCGGGCGAGCCGCGCTCGGCGGCGATGGTGGACGGGCGCGTGATCATCTCGATCGACAACGCGAGCGTGGTGCTGGACACGAGGCCGTAGCTCGGGTTATTCCTTGATGGTGGCGGGATCGAGGCCCTGCTCGATGGCGGCGATCTTGCGGACTCGCCGGGCGTGGCGTCCGCCCTCGAAGGGCGTCTTCAGCCACACATCCACGATCTTCTCGATGAGGCGTTGCCCAAGGAGGTCGGCGGAGAGGCAGAGGACGTTGGCGTTGTTGTGGCTCTTGCTGAGTTGGGCGGTGAGTTCGTCGTGGGCGACGGCGGCGCGCACGCCGTGGACCTTGTTGGCGGCGATGGACATGCCGACACCCGTGCCACAGATGAGGATGCCGGCGTCCTGCGAGCCGTCGGCGACCTGGTGCCCAACCTTGAAGGCGGGCTCGGGGTAGTCGCAGGCCTGGCCTGTGCAGGGCTCCAAGACGTGGACGCTGTGGCCCTCGAGTTTGAGGCGATCGGCGAGGGAACGGATGGCGTCGATGCCGCGGTGGTCGGCCCCCAGAATGATCTTCATGGCGTGGTTCCTCGTCGTGTGGTGGTGGAGCGTTTGTGCGAATCCGAAGGGGCGCGGGGGTCGAGTCGGTCGGGGTCGAGTTGGTCGATTTCGGCGAATCGTCGGCGGATCAGTTCGGTCAGGCGGTCGGCCGTCGCCTCGTACAGGGCGAGCGGGCCGCCGATGGGGTCTGGGATGTCCTTCCCCTCTGGATCAAGTGTAAACACGCGACCGTCAGCGGTGGGGTCGAGTTCGTGGATGGCGCGGGCGTGCCCGCGGGTCATGGCGAGGATGACGTCGGCGCCGCGGATCATCTCGCGCGTGAGATGGGTCGAGCCTTGGAACTGGTCGCGGACGCCTTGATTGGCGAGGGCCTTGGCGGCCTCGGGGGACATCTCCGAGCCATCGACGGCGGCGATGCCAGCAGATTGGATGACGGTGGGGAGTGTCGGCGGCGATTGGCGGAGGTGGTGGCGGGCGACGAGTTCGGCCATGGGACTGCGGCAGGTGTTCCCCGTGCAGACAAAGAGGATCGTGCGGCCGAGGCGGGCCTTGACCTCGGATTCGGAGAGTGTCGAGGTGCGGGTCACGTAGTAGCCGCCGTTCTTGAGAAGGCGAATGGTGGTGGGGGCCTTGGCGAGCGTGGTGGGCCCGGCGTCGGCGATGGCCTCGACATCGGCCTTGGCGGGAGCCCGCGTGGCGTCGCCGAGGCCGAGTTGGTCGATGGGGATGAAGGCGAGGGGGGTGCCCACCGCTTCGATGATCGTGTGGGTGTATGGCCAGGCGGGGACCATGAAGGCGACCAGGCCCTCGGCGTGGAACGGGCCGGTCGGGATGCCGGCGATGGAGTTGGGCGAGAGGTCCTGGAGTTCGAGGATGAATCGCATGCCACGCGACGCGAGTTTGGCGACGGCCCGTCTATGGATCGGGGAAGTGAGTTGAAGGGCCTTCTGGACGGCGTGAGTGTCCGGCGCCAGCCACGTTGCGGTGGGTTCGTTTGGCGAAGAGTTGATGGATTGCGGGTGGTGGAGCGAGGGATCGAGCGTGGCGAGCGCGTGGGATGGCGCCCAGACGACGCCGTACTCGCATTCGGTGGGTAGGACGACGCGACCACCCTTGCGGAGCATGTAGGCGAGTTGCTCAACGTTGGCGATTTGGTCGTCGAGGGGGTTGTCGCGGAGGAAGATGATGAGTGGCATCGTGGTCTCTGGGGCGGTCGCTGCAACCGGCAGAATGAAGCGTGGTACGAGAAAGAGTCTCCAAAGGACATGGAAGGTGGAGTTTCACACTCAGAGTGGTGGAGATAGGGGTGATGTTCGCTATCTGTTTGACTCGGAGTGGGCTGAACTCTGTGTTATGCTTCGGAACGTCCGAAGAAACTTGGGAGTGACCTTGGACGAACAGTCTTGTAGGAGGATTGGGTCTCGGGGCACGAGGGATGGACGTTGTCGGGGTGTGAGAGGTTTTGGATTCTGGAAACATCCGTACCTGCGGGCTTGCCCAATGTGTGCGATGAGTCGTTGCAGTAAGGAGTTGGCGATGGGAATGAACAGCGGCATGAATCGGGCGTCGGGCGTTTCGCGGTTGGTCGCTGGCCGTCGCGCGTTCACGGTGATCGAGGTGCTGGTGGTGATCGCCGTCATCGCGCTGATCATATCGATCGTGGTGCCGACGCTGGGACGGGTGCGTGACGCGGCGAAGAAGACGGACACGCTGGCGATGTGCAACGTCCTGTCGCAGGCGATCACGTCGTTTCGCACCGACAACCGGCGATTGCCGGGGCTGTACTCGATCGCAAACCTGGCGACGACGAACAGCCTGACGACCCCGAACGGGATGACCGCGTCGGAGAACGCGATGGTCGAGCTCGTGGGGATGAAAACCCAGTCGACCGGCGGCGCGGGGTTCACCTCGGTTCCCAGCCCGCTGGGCGGGGGGGCGCCGCCGACCTATGTGGGCCTCACGACGCGGACGGGGTCGGGTTACTTCGTGCCCTCGCAGAAGCAGTTTGTGAACAACGTGGGATCGCCCATCCAGGAGTTGATCGATTCGTTCGGGCAGCCCATTCTGCTGTGGCAGGAGGACGTGGCGGCGGTCGGGCGCATCACGAGTGACGGCATCGGCGGACCGCGGCTCGCGGGGCTGATCGCGGACCCGAACAATCCGGCGAGTCGGGCGAAGTTCTATCTCGCCACGAACGCCTCGGTCTTGAACTCGATTTCGTTCGGGGCCCTAGGGACCAACGTGAAGGACAACTGCTTCCTCGGACTTGGCGGAGTGATTGGCTCGCGACAGGAGTCCGCGCTCGCCGCGCTCATGGGAAGCCCGGCGTATCCCAGCGATCTCCAGGCGCCAGTGGATCAGATCTACGCGACCGAATCGCGAGGCTCGTATGCCGTGCATTCGGCGGGGCGCGATGGGCTGTTCTTGGGCCACAAGGACAAGGGCGGTGCGGTCGCGGGCGGTTCGACGGGCACTCTTCGCTATGGACACAACTTCAAGAACAACGCGGGCAACAACATCTCGGTCGGGCCCGATGGCAAGACGCCGTTCGACGTGATCGCCGGGTTCGATGACATCGTGGTGTACGGCAACTAACGCCCCGAGTGATGTGATATTCCTGAGCCACACGACCGGCGCGACGCTCGAGCGTCGCGCCGGATGTTTTTTGTGGGGTTGAAGGATGTTGCCGGGCGTGGCGTACGCTGGCGGACATGCACCTGCCCGGTGACAACGCGTCGGGTCCGAGCGTGGCTCCGGCGAGGCGTCGAGCCTTTGGCGCGCTCGCGTGCTTCGCGGTCGGGATCTGGGGGGCGCACACGCTGGGTATCGACGGCGTCTGGTGGCTCCTAGCCGGCGTGATGCTTCTCGCGATAGCGGCGGCGGTCGTGAGCGGTCGCATGACGATGGTGCTCGTCTTGGCGGGAGTGACGCTCCTGGGTGGCGTGTTCCTGGTCCATTCCACACACGACCGAGCGGTGGTGCGGTCTCGCGAGATGCTGTCGCGGCTCGCGGGCGATGGCTCGATCATGACGATCGATGGTCTGGTTGAGGAGGACCCAAGGCCGGTGCGGAAGCCCGAGGCGGTGCTCGCGCGGTTTCTGTACCAGGGTGACTCGATCGTTGTGCCCATGAGCGCTCGGCGAGTCGTCGGTGATTCGTCGATGACATCGATTCGCGGTCGCGTGTGGGTGGTTGTGGAGCGTGGCGGTGTGCGCGAGTTGCCGGGTGCGGGCGCGGGCGTTCGCGTCACGGGCCGGTTCTCGCTCCCTGATGCGCGCCAAAACCCGGGGGTGGCGACGGGCCCGGACGCGAGCGATGTGATCGGCACACTCGCGGTGTCGTCGGCGACGCTGGTGCTGCCGCGACCGGACGCGGTTGAGTCGATATTCGACGGCTGGCGAGCCTTCGCGTGGCGCACTCGGGCGGCGCTGCGGGTGCGGGCGGTGCGCGTGATGGACACGGCGTGTGGCCGGCTCGCGCATGACGAGCCGGCACGAGCCATGCTTTTCTCCATCCTGCTTGGGCAGAACGAACCCGGAAGCGACGAGGTGCGCGGCGTCTTCACGCGGATCGGTCTGGCGCACGTCCTGGCGATCTCGGGGTTCCACATCACGGTGCTCGCGGGTGTGCTGCTGGCGTTGCTCCGACTCACGGGTGATCGTGGGTGGTTGGAGCCGGTGGTGGTGGGGGCGGTCGTGGTGCTGTACGCGGGGGTGGTGCCGCCGGCGTCCCCGATCAATCGCGCCGTGGCGATGGTGTTGCTCTTGCTCGCGGCGGAGGCGATCGGTCGGCGGTACGACCGATTGACGGTGCTCCTGTGGATCGCGCTGGGGATGCTCGTGGTCGAGCCGGGGGCGCTGTGGTCGTTGTCGTACCAGTTGACGATTCTGCTCACGGGCGTTCTGTTCTGGTTGACGGGGGATTTTCGTGAGGTTCTCTTTGGGCGGCCGGTGCTGGGGGTGGTGACACGGCGTCCGAGCGGTCCCTTGGCTCGGCTGGTCTTCGGCACGCGTGAGACGTTCTCAACGACGCTCATGTGCTCGCTGGCGGCGACCCCGATCGTGATCGCGCGGACGGGGCTCCTGAGTCCGCTCTCGGCGGTGGTGCTCGTCGTGATCTCGCCTCTGGTGCTGGGGGTGATGATTCTGGGCGATGTGGCGCTGGTAGGCGGGATGGTGGTGCCGGCGCTGGCGGAGGGGATTGGGAGCGTGCTCGCGCCCGTGGCGCGGTGGTGCGTGGGTTTGGCGACGTGGATCGATTCGCTTCCGGGGAGTTCGTTCGCGCTGCCACCGGTGCCGATGCTGTGGGGCGTGTGCGCCTCGGCGTTGGTTGTGACGGCGGTGAATCGCGGGTCGGCGCGGCGGGCGCGGTGGTGGATGCTCGCGGGCGTCGTCGGCGTGTGGTTGGGTGTCGCGATGCTCGCGGGTGGGATCGGCTCTCGCGTGCTTCTTCGCGTGGACTCGCTCGGCGTGGGGAACGGGTCGTGCCTGGTGGTGCGCAGCGGGCGCGACGTGATGTTGTGGGACGCGGGAGGGCTGGGGACGGGCGCGAGGCGGGGCGAGGTGCTCGCGGCGTGCCGGGCGCTCGGGGCGTGGCGCGTGCCGACGGTCGTGGTGACGCATCCGGACCTGGACCACTTCGGCGAGTTGCCCGAGTTGCTCAGGCCGCTGGGGGTGCGTGAGGTGTGCACGAGCGAGCGTTTCATCGAGCAGGCGCGCGAGAGTCCTGATGGAGCCGCGGGGGTGGCGATGGCGGCGTTCGAGCGCGCGGGGGTGGCGGTGCGCGTGCTGAAGGCGGGGGGGGTGATGCGTCTGGGCGAGGTTGATGTCGAGGTGCTCTCGCCGCCGGCTGGCGTGGCGTGGGCGATGGACAACGAGCACTCGATCGTGGCGGCGTTTCGAATACCGGGTGGTTCGATGTCGGAGTGTCTCGCGCTGCTGACGGGTGATCTGCAGGGCGAGGGCGTGCGGCACATGGCGGCGGCGTATCCGTCGCTTTCGGCGCGGATCGTGGAGGTGCCGCATCATGGATCCGCGGTGTCGGACACGATCGCGTGGGTGTCGGGGCTTCGGCCACGCGTCGCGTTGCAATCGACGGGGAGCCTTCGTGTGAACGATCCGCGTTGGGAGGTGGTGCGTTCGCGGTGTGCGTGGCTGTGCACGAGTGTGGACGGGGCGTCGTGGGCGGAGATTCGGCGTGATGGATCGATCGCGGCGGGGGGTGTGCTCAGCGGCGAGCGATCGGTACCTCGTGATGCGGCATCTCGCCCGTGAGGACACGCCAGACATCGCGCACGACCCAACTCATGCGCGCGTGGGCGGCGGCGGTCGCGGCCCCCACGTGGGGCGTGAGGATCGCGTTGGGCATGTCGAGCAGGGGCGAATCCGGGCAGATCGGCTCGGGATCATGGACGTCGAGGATCGCAAGAGCGGCCTTGTACTTCCGCAGGAACGCGGCGAGCGCCTGCGCGTCGACGATGAAGCCTCGCGAGGTGTTGATGAGGATGGCGTCGGGCTTGAGGCGTTGGAGGGCGCGATCGTTGATGAGGTGGCGATTGTCCGGGCGGTCGTCCACGTGGAGCGAGACGACGTCGCACTCGGCGAGGAGTCGGTCAAAGGACACTGGCTCGGCCCCCTCGCGATCGGGCATCGCGATATCGAGGAGGTCGGTGTAGAGCGTGCGCATGCCGAAGGCTCGGGCGATGCGTGCGACGCGACGGCCCACGCGGCCCAGACCGATGAGACCCATGGTCATCTCGCCGAGTTCTCGGCGTGCGATCGCGTCGCGCCGGATGGCCGTCCACTCAGCACGGTCGCGGGGGGCGTGGATCACCGGGGGGATCGAGCGCGTGGCCGCGAGGAGCGAGGCGATGACAAACTCGGCGACGGCCGACGAGTTCGCGTCGGGAGTGTGGACGACTCGGATGCCCCGGTCCGCGCAGGCGACCAGGTCGATGTTGTCCACGCCGACGCCCGCCCGACCGACGACGCTGAGTTTCGGGGCGGTCGCGAGCAACTCCTGGCCGACGATGGTGTACGTGCGCACGACCATCGCGTTGGCGTTGGCGATGGCAATCTCGAACTCTCGCGTGCCCACGCCGGCCTCGACGATCTCCGTGCGTTCGCGAAGCCACGCGACGCAGGCGGGATCGATGGGCTCGGTGATGAGGACCATGGGACGTGGCACCTTCGAAGGCTAGCACCCGGCGGAGAGCGATGGATTTGTTTCGCGGCCGGTCGCGTGCTCCATAGAGATACGATGCGCCATGGGCACGCGTTCGGCACAAAACGCCACGACACGGCGCGGTTGGGTTCTCGCCGTGGCTCTCGGTGTCGGGCTTCACCTCGGCACGGATCTTGCTCGAGGTCAGTCTCCCGACACGTCACCACCCGGCACGAACGACGTGGCAATTCCGGATCCCGCGACGCTGCCGCCGCAGGTTCGTCTGGGCTATCGCGTGGATCTCGCGCGGGCGTCGTTCACGCACGCCTCGACGGTCGTGATCGTGCGGAACGGCTGGTCGTATCTCAAGGCGATCGGCGCGTGGACGCCTGGGGTGAGGTTTCCCGTGCTGATGGATGATGGCACTCGTGACGCGCGGGAGAACATCGCGCGATTCGTGCGGGCGTACAAGCCCAGTCGGGTCGTCACGTGGGAGGATGCCGCCGCCGAGGCGCCGGCGGACGCGCGGTCGTACCGCCCGACGCGCGAAGAGATCGACATCGCGCTGGCGATGAGCGCCGGTCTTGGGCCGGGTGAGGCGAGCAAACTCGGCGCGCACTACGCGCGGGTCCGGTCCCCCGGCATCGTGATCTCGGATCTCCAGGATCCGGCGTGGACGGCGGCGGTGGCGCTCGCGGCGGGTCGTGACCAGCCGCTCGCCCTTGTGCGAGTGAAGGGAAACGTCGGCGACGTGATGAGTGCGAGCGACGCCAGCGCGCTCTGCGCCGAGATCGAGCGCGCCTGCGAGGCGACGGGTCTTTCATGGAAAGATCTGGGCGACACGATCGACGCCGTGACGCTGTGTCTCAATGCCCCCGCGCGCTTTGACGTGGGCGACAAGCACGTCGGCGCCCTCACCGATCGTGTGGGACGGGACACGACGGACCAGGCCAAGCGCTGGGCGTGGAGCGGCGAGATCTTCGGGAACTCGTCGGTGGCGTCGTATCGCGCCATGTCGGCGATCTTTATGATTCCCACCACGGCGTGGTGCTTCGATGGATACCCGGACACCAAGCCCTGGAACACGTACGACGCGAGCGTGGCGGCGACGATCCTCCGCGAGCGCGGGCTCTCGGTCGTCGTGGATGACACGCCTAATCAATCGCTGTCTGTGTGGCGCTCGCGGGCCTCGGGGATGATCGACGCGGGCGTGGTCCTCGTGAACTCCAAGGGCAACTCGGATTTCTTCGATCTCGAGCCGGGCACGGGCAGGCCCGGCGATGTGCCGTTCCTGAAGGTCCCGGCGATCGTGCACGTTGTCCACTCGTGGTCGGCGCAGAATCCGTCGAATCGCAACACGGTCGCGGGTCGCTGGCTGGAGCGTGGGGCGTACGCGTACGCCGGTTCGGTCGAGGAGCCGTACTTGCAGGGCTTCGTGCCCACGCCGATGGTCGCGCGAAGGCTCGTCGCGGGGATGCCGTTCGGGGTGGCGGTGCGATACGACGACGGGCCGGTTTGGAAGATCGCGACGCTGGGCGATCCGCTCGTGACGCTGGGCCCGCCGATCGAGACTCGTGAGGCTCCGATCGCGCTCGCCGGTGGCACGCCTCTGGACGAGATGCTGCGGATCCGCGTCGAACGCCGCGAGTTTTTCCACGTCGTGCGTGTGCTGACGACGATGGGTCGTGACGCCGACGTGCAGCGATTGGTGGCGTCGATGATCGCGAACAAGCCCGAGGAGTTGACCGAGGACGTGGCGGCCGAGGCGGTCTTGCCGGTCTTTCGCGCGGGCGACCTGGACACGCTGGTCAAGGTGTACCAGAAACTCTCGGCCAACTCGGCCGCCGACGGCTCGCACCGCGACGCGTTGTGGCTGAAGTCGTTCCGGGCCGACGATTCGGGGCGTCCCGACGATGCGTTGCTCCGCCTGCTGCGCGACAACATCCGCCCCGAGCAGGCCGAGCGTGATGCCGCCGAACTCGCGTCGATGTGGCGGTCGGCGCATGGCAAGGCGGACGCGGTGCAGATGCTGCAATGCGTTCGCGATCACGCGGCGGTGCCGAGCGTGCGCGACGGCGTCGACGCGGTGCTGAAGACGATGGGCCCGTGAGTGAAGGCTGGGGGCAGTGAGGAGGGTGAACTCAGGGTTTGGCCTTGAGCGCAGTCTCCACGGCCTCGCGGATCTTCACCGCGTTGTCCCTCGTGAACCCCGTCTCCTGGAAGGCGACCTTGCCGTCGCGTCCGATGATGTAGAGTTGCGGGATGCCGGAGATGCCATAGGTGTTGGAGACCTTGCCGCCTTCGAGCAGGCCTGTGTAGGTGAAGCCCTTCTTCTCCATGAACTTCGCGGGGTTGCCCTGGCTGTCGACGGCGATTCCCAGCACGACGAGCCCGTCCTTGGCGAGATCCTCGTGCATCTTCTGGATGTAGGGCATCGCCTCCTTGCAGGGCGGACACCACGTGGCCCAGAAGTCGAGCAGCACGACCTTGCCCTTGTAGGCCGAGAGGGTGTGCTCCTTGCCCGAGGCGTCCTTGAGGGTGAAATCGGCGGGGGTGTCGCCGACGTCGAAGGCGAGTTTGGGCACGCCCATCGAGGGATCATCGAGGACCAACTCCTCGGCCTTGTACCCCTCGGGTGTCGCGGGCGAGAAGGTCTTTGCGTCGATCGCGCCGTCGATCACGAGGTCCTTCACGGCGATCGACGTGGCCATCGCCCCCTCGGGCATGTCGAACTCGGGATAGTCGAGTCGGCGGAGGATGTGGTCCGTCTTGCCGATGGTGTAGCGGAAAACGAGCGAATCCGTGGGTGGCGTTGCCGTGGGGTCGCCCTGGTCGGCGGGTGGAGTCTCGACGTCACGGGGAATCGAGATGTGGACCTCGACGACGTCGCACTCGACGCCATCGATGGTTGTCGGGCCGGGGACCATCACGCTCGCATCGGGTGGTGCGAGGCTCGAGAACTCGGAGTCCATCAGGACGCCCGGCACGGCGAACATCGCGGGAAGGAAGGCGAAGCGCACCTTGTCGGGCGAGAACGCCGCGGTCTGGACCACCTTCGACTCGTCTTTGAACTCGAAGATGGTCGCTCCATCGAAGGCGGTGTGGACGGGGAGGGTCTTGGAGAAATCGCCCATCTCGATGTCGGGGATCGTGCCGGCGACGAGAAACTTTCGGGCGAAAAGCCCCTCGCCCTTCTCGATATGCTCGCCGAGCACGATGGCGGCGCGGTGCACATTGGTTTTGGGCTTTGGGGGCTCGGCTACGGGATCGGCGGCGGGTGGAGTCGAGCCGGGCTTGGGCGTGATGGTTGTGGTTGTGATCACGTTACAGACGATCGTTCGCGCCTTGCTGGTCGCCTCGAGCATGGTCGCGAGGAGATCCCGGCCGACCTTGTCAACGCTCACCTTGGGTTCGTCGGCTTTCGGGCCGGCGGGCGTGGTTTTGGGCGCGGCATCCTGGGCGAGCGTGCTGTGATTCACGAACAACAAGGCCGCAGCCGTCAGGGCGAGAACGTGTGTGCGCATGGATTCGATCTCCGGGGCGTGGTGTGGAGGTGGCCGTCAATCGCGTGGGGGCGGTTCTGTGGGTAGGCGCCTCAATCGCGGGAATGGCAGATGAGCGTAGCCGGCGTGGGCGGAGCGTTGTGTCACAGGCGTGGAGGACGGCAGGATACTGTTTCAGCATGCCGCAACTCTGTGTGAACCTCGATCACGTCGCGACGCTCCGGCAGGCGCGATATCGCCACGACAAGGACTATGGGGAGCCGGACGTGGTTCGTGCGGCCCACGAAGCGGAGTTGGGTGGTGCGGATGGCATCACGGTGCACCTGCGTGAGGATCGGCGTCACATGATCGACGCCGACGTGGCGAGGCTCCGTGAGTTCGTCCGCGTGAAGTTCAATCTCGAGATGGCGGCCACAAGCGAGATGGTCGCCATCGCGAAGAAGATCAGGCCCCACACCGCGATGCTCGTTCCCGAGGGGCGCATGGAGGTCACGACCGAGGGCGGTTTGAACGTCGCCAAGCAGAAGAAGACACTGACCACGGTCGTGAAGCGACTCAAGGACGCGGGATGTGTCGTGTCGGCGTTCATCGACGCGGACCTGCGCCAGGTCGAGGCGGCCCACGACGTGGGGTTCGATGTGTGCGAGGTCCACACCGGGCCGTATGCCCGGGCGTTCCGGGCCTCGGGGGGCGACCTGCTCCACGAGGCGCTCCTTGTGGAACTCGAGTCGGTGGCGATCGCGGGAGGCGAGATCCTGGCGGCGGGGATGCGCTTCAACGCCGGGCACGCATTGAACCACGCGAACGCCACGCCGATCGCCGCCCTTCCGGGCGTGGCGGAGTTGCACATCGGGCACGCGATCGTCAGCCGGGCGATTTTCGTGGGGCTGCGGGAGTCGGTGCGGGAGATGAAGGCGCTCCTCCAACATGCCGAGGACGCGCACCTGATGGATCTTGGCGGCGAGCACGCGTGAGGACAACACCATGAGCATCGGTCTTGTCGAACACTTCCGCTGGTTCCTGGAGTACGACATCTGGGCGACGGGACGGACGCTAGATTCGATCGACTCGATCCCGGAGGCCCGCCGATCATCGCCGCAGGCCATGCGGGCGATCCAGATCATGGCCCACGTGCAGATAGCCAGGCACGTCTGGCATTCGAGGATCACCGGTGCCGCGTATGACATGCCCAAGGACTGGTTTCCCTCGTGGAAGCGCGAGCAGATCCGGACCGAGTCGAATCGGCTCGATGGCGCGTGGTCGGGCGTGGTGGCGTCGCTCGCGCCGGATGGCGGCGAACGCGAGGTGAGATATTCCAGTTCCGAGGGCCGTCGGTTCGTGAGCACGCTCCACGAGATCCTGACGCACGTCTTCAATCACTCGACGTACCACCGGGGACAGGTTGCTCGGATGGTCGTCGAGGCCGGCGGCACACGCGCGGACACCGACGCGATCCTCATGACACGCCGAGAGTTGTGATCGGTGAGAGGGCGCGCGACACCAAGGCCGAGCGCGGAGGCGAGGGTCCGGCAAGCTCGATCGCAACAAAGTAGTTGGGCATTGTTTAGAATGCTGGTATACTGATCGACTGTGGCGCGAGAGAGATCCGGACAGGACGCGAGCAAAGATCAAACACCATCCGATCCGATGGGTGTGGTCCCGTCGTCGCGCATCGAGTTCGAGACCTACGACGCCGCCCTTGAATATCTCTACGGTCTGACGAACTTCGAGCGTGTCCGCCCGACGCAGGCCAGCCACGAGTTCAAACTGACGCGCACCCAGGCCATCGTGGAGGCGCTCGGCGAGCCACATCGGACGTTCCGAAGTGTGCACGTCGCAGGGAGCAAGGGCAAGGGGAGCGTCTGCGAGATGACGGCCGCCACGCTCATCGGTGGCGGGCTGACCGTGGGCTTATATACCAGTCCCCACATGATCGACATCCGCGAGCGGTTCCGCATCAACCACACCCCCATCGACGCCGAGACGCTTCGCCACCTGACCGAGCGTGTGGCGCGGGTCTGCAAGGCGCTCGAGAAGGAGCATGGCCCACCAACGTTCTTCGAGGTCGTGACCGCGGTCGCGTTTCTGTATTTCCAGGAGCAGGCCGTGGACATCGCGGTCATCGAGACCGGGCTCGGCGGTCGGCTGGACTGCACCAATGTCATCCGTCCGGAGGTGAGCATCATCACCGCGCTCCAACTCGAGCACACGGCCCTGCTCGGGACGACGCTCGATCAGATCGCCCGCGAGAAGGCGGGGATCATCAAGCCCGGCGTCCCCGTCGTGACCTGCCCGCAGGCGCCCGAGGCGATGGCCGTGCTCAAGGAAACCGCGGCGCGTTGCGGCTCGACGCTGCACGTCGTCGGCGAGACCATCGAGTTCAGCTACAGTTTCCAGCACAGTGCGCACCACGGTCGGCGTTACCAGGTCGTGCTCAACACGACCGGCAAGGCCTACGACCACATCCCCGTTCCCCTCGACGGCGAGCACCAGGCGTGGAACTGTGGCATGGTGCTCGCGACGCTCGACGTGCTCGTGCAGAAGGGGCTCGCGATCTCCGACGACCGCCTGATCGACGGGCTGATGTCCACCCCCAGGCACGGGCGCCTGGAGCGCGTGTGCGACTCGCCGCCGATCTATGTGGATGGGGCCCACAACCCCGAGTCGATCGAGGCCACGGTGCGTGCGCTGGGCACGCACACCTCCGCCGACACGCTCGTGGCGATCTTCGGCTGCGCCAACGACAAGGACGCCACGGGCATGCTCAAGAACCTCGGGCTCGGCGCCGACAAGATCATCCTGACCAGGAGCGCCCACAACCCGCGCGCGAGCGACCCCAAGGACCTCGCGAAGAAACTCCAAGACCTCGGCGGGCGATCCGCCCAGATCGCGCCCACCGTGCGCGAGGCGCTCGCCCTGGCGACCAAGGCGATCACCAAGAACGACGTGATCCTCGTCACCGGGTCGTTCTATGTCGCGGGTGAGGCCAAGCAGATCGTGCTTGAGCAGCGCGCCAAGGCCGAGGCCGAGCGCAGGCCGCCAGCCAACCCGAACACGATCGCCGAGCCCAAGCCCGGGGCGACGAATCCGACCGAGCGGCCGCCCAAGCGAACCGCGTGACTATCCTGTGGGCACGATGACGCACCCCGCACGCACAACGCATTGCCGCCATGCCGGCCCGAGGTTCGGGGTGCCTCGCTCGCTGCTTCTGCGTCTCACGTACCAGCACTGACGCGCGCGGCCCACACGCCATCGATCCCATCAGGCCCCGCTCGTCGGGGCCGTATTTTTTCGCGCCGGTTCACCCATCGAATGTCCGCCACCGACGAATCGAGACCCATCATGACCGACACGTCCTCGCCGCATCCCGCCCACGCCACCACGCCGCGTGTGGAGAGTCTCTTCCGATACACCGCTCGCTTGGCCGACGAGATCGAGACTCGCTGGCAGTCGTTCTGGCGTGAACACAACACGTTCCGCGCGCCCAATCCCGGTGAGCCGGGGTTCGACTCGACGCGTCCCAAGTTTTACTGCCTCGACATGTTCCCGTATCCCAGCGGCGCGGGGTTGCACGTGGGACACCCCGAGGGATACACCGCGACCGACATCATCTCGCGATTCCGCCGAATGATGGGCCAGAACGTTCTCCACCCGATGGGCTGGGACGCGTTCGGTCTCCCCGCGGAGCAGTACGCGATCCAGACCGGGGTCCATCCCGCAAAGACCACCCGTGGCGCGATCGACAACTTCCGGCGTCAACTCCAACGCTTCGGCTTCAGTTACGACTGGTCGCGTGAGTTCGGCACGATCGACCCGGAGTACTACCAATGGACGCAGTGGATCTTCCTGCGCCTCTACGACGCGTGGTTCGACGAGGCGAAGGGCTCGGCCCGCCCGATCGCGGACCTCGTGCGCGAGTTCGAATCGGGCGCGCGCGTCGTCCGCTTCAATCCCGCCGCCGACGAGATTGCCAGTGAGCACCGCGAGCCTCAGTCGCTCAAGACCGTGCTGGGCACGTGGGCATCGCTCGATGCGGACTCGCGACGCGAGGTGATCAACTCCTACCGCCTGGCGTATGTCGGCGAGACCACGGTCAACTGGTGCCCCAGGCTCGGCACGGTCCTCGCCAACGACGAGGTCATCGACGGCCGCAGCGAGCGAGGCGGGTATCCCGTCGTGCGAAAGCCGCTGCGCCAGTGGATGTTCCGCATCACGGCCTATGCCGAGCGCCTGCTCGTTCAACTCGACACCCTCGACTGGCCCGAGAGCACCAAGGCGATGCAACGAGAGTGGATCGGCAAGAGCGAGGGCGCGGAGATCGTGTTCGAGGTGACAAACGCTGCCACTCTCCGAGTCTTCACGACCCGCCCCGACACCATCTTCGGCGCGACGTACATGGTCGTCGCCCCCGAGCATCCACTCGTCGAGGGCGTGCTCGCGGCGCCGGGCGACCGCACCGACGTTTCTAGGGTCCGTGCGTATGTCGACGCCGCCCGCAATCGATCCGACATCGAGCGCATGGAGAGCAAGGCCAAGACCGGCGTCGATCTTGGGCTAGACGCGATCAACCCCGCGACGGGCACGCGCATCCCGATCTGGGTTGCCGATTACGTCCTCATCGGCTATGGCACCGGCGCGATCATGGCCGTGCCGAGTGGTGATGAGCGTGACTTCGAGTTCGCCAAGGCCTTCGGCCTGCCCGTGGTCCGAGTTGTCGAGCCCACGGGCGACGCGGCACACTCCAAACCGCTCAAGCCCGACGGGTGCTTCAGTGGCGAGGGCGTGTCGGTGAACTCCTCGGGCCCCGAGATATCCATCACCGGCCTGGCGACCGCCGAGGCCAAGAATGCCGTGATCGACTGGCTCGAACGCACGGGCCGGGGCACGCGTCGCGTGAACTATCGCCTGCGTGATTGGACCTTTTCGCGCCAGCGCTACTGGGGCGAGCCGTTCCCCATCGTCTTCGATAACGCGGGCAACCACTACCCCGTGATGGACTCGCACCTGCCCGTGCGCCTTCCGGATCTCGCGGACTACGCGCCAATCGAGAGCGACGACCCCAAGCCCCTGCTCGCGAAGGCGACCAGTTGGGCGCGTCTCACCGCGAAGGAGGCCGGCGTCGATCCGGCGCTCCTGTCTCCCGAGACTCCCGTCACGCGTGAGTGCAACACCATGCCCGGGAGTGCCGGGAGCAGTTGGTACTTCCTTCGATACTGCGACGCGAAGAGCACGACCGCGCCGGCGTCTCGTGCCGCTCTCGACGCGTGGATGGGCGAAAAGGGCGTGGATCTCTACGTCGGCGGGAGCGAGCACGCCGTGGGCCATCTGCTGTACTCGCGTTTCTGGACCAACGCGCTCTTCGATCTGGGGGTCGTGCCCTGCCGCGAGCCGTACCACAAACTCTTCCACCAGGGGTTGATCACCAGTTTCGCCTACCAGCGGTCCGACAAGAGCCTCGTCGCGGTCGATCTCGTGGATGAGACGCCCGAGGGCGCCTTCGTCGAGCGTTCCACCGGCGAGCGCGTCACGCAGATCACGGCCAAGATGTCCAAGAGCCTGAAGAACGTCGTGAACCCCGACGATGTGATCGCCGAGTTCGGGGCCGACACGTTCCGTCTCTACGAGATGTACATGGGCCCGCTCGAGGCGAGCAAGCCCTGGAACCCTCGCGACATCACGGGCCTCTTCCGATTCCTGCAGCGGGCCTGGCGCCTCATCGTGAACGAGGACACGGGCGAGGTCCGTGCCGCCCATGTTTCCAACGACGATCTGGACCGTAAGCTCCATCGCCTGATCGCCAAGGTCGAGAGCGACATCGACCGGCTCGCGTTCAACACGCCGATCGCCGCGATGATCGAGTTCGTGAACGCCGCGACGTCGGCCGATTCCGGCTCGGGATCGCTCACCCGCGATCAGATCGGCGTCTTCGCGCGGGTGTTGTGCCCCTTCGCGCCACATCTGGCCGAGGAGATCTGGCGGCGTGCCGGGCATGAGGCCGAGATGAAATCGTGCTGCTCGCTCGCGTCCTGGCCGATCCACGACCCGGCGAAACTCAGGGACTCATCGATCGAGATTCCTGTCTCGGTGCTTGGGAAGGTGCGATCGCGCGTCGTTGTGCCCGCCGATGCCGACGCGAAAACGATGGAGACCGCCGCACTCACCGACGCGGCGATCCAGAAACTCATCGAGGGGAAGGCGATCAAGAAGGTGATCGTTGTGCCGGGCAAGATGGTGAACATCGTGACGGGGTGAGCGGAAGACTTACGGCTCAAAGATCACGGGGATCGAGACCTTCGGCGTCCACTCCGTGCTTGGGCGCGTCCACCAGAAGACGGATTCCGCGTCGAGATCCCGCGGGCCATCCGACGAGACGGGGAGTTCCGTGAGTTCGACTGTCACGGCACCCTGGAGCGCCAAGGCCTCGGCCAGCGCCTGGAGCGACTCGGGGCTTGGCGACAACTCGATCGACGCGGTCGTCGGCGAAGCCGGAATCGCGAACGAAGCGGGTGCCTCGCGTCGCGGGAGCACGATCGGAGGCATCCCCGGCCCGAGCGAGACCAATACCGGCTCGTCGGGGTCGGACCGCTCCTTCGCGGCGAGGCCGACGGGCGCATGCCGGGCCTGCCACGCGACGACGGCATCGTGGGCCTCCGGCGAGACCGACGTGGCCCACCGCATCGTGCCGCCGCCCGACAGCGGGAGTGGCTTTCCCACGCCTTTCAAGATCTTCGACGCGTCCACGCCGACGACACGGAGAGCCAGTCGCCCGCGCGTCGCGAGGTCCACAGCCTCATCAAAGCCGATGGTGGCCAAGGGTCCAAAGTCGGAGTGCACTCCCGCTTTCGTGGGCGATTGTGCCGTAACGGCGGGCAGCTCGGAACGGGTCGCGATGTTCGAGTCGGTGGTCTCGGCGCTCGCGATCGTCATCCCGTCGGGATCCTGGTCGGGGCGGTTCTGCTCGTTCGCGTCGGCGACGATGGTGCTCTTGCCGGAGAACTGCAAGGGCCCGGCCTTGTTGATGACGAAGTAGCCCCACATCGCCCCCGCACCCAGCAGGAGCGCGATGCCGGCGGCCATCACGGTCCGCGGCGCCCGCACGATCCGCGCGAGCACGCCGGGGCCTTTGACCAACTGCACCTGCGAGACTGGGATGAAGTCGGTCTCCGGCTCGATCAAGCCCTGTTGTGTCCTGCGCGGCGCGGCATGGCGGGCGTCGTCGAAGAGCGCCTCGCGCTCCAATGCCGCGAGAATGCCCTCGGCCAATCCGGCGGGGGCCGGCTCGTTGCAGGACTCGGCAAGCATCGCGCGATCGCGACGCATCCGACCCACCACCCTAGCCATGTCCGGATGGGCGCGGGCCAACTCTGCCTGGCGCTCGGGGGCGAGGTCGCCCTCGATCCACGCGAGCATCACGCCCTCATCGAGCGTGGGTCCAAAGTTCGGATTGGCCTGGGTCTCCGACATTCGCCTCACGCTTCCCCGTCGGCGTCAACCTCGCCGATCCCGTGCTTCTGCATCGCCTCGATGGCTTCGCGGAGCGCGACACGCGCCCGAAAGAGTCTGCTTTTCACCGTTCCGACCGCGATCCCGAGTGTTTCCGCGATCTGCTCGTAGTCCAAATCCCGACCGTCCCGAAGAGTGAGGATCGCCCGCTGCTCCGGGTCCAACTTCTGGAGCCCCGCCGACAGAAGGCGTCGCTCGTCTTGTCTTTCGACACCCGAGCCGGGCGAGAGTTCCCGTTCCTGGGTCATGGAGGCGCCCCAACTGGCCGTCCCGGCCTCGCCATCCGCATCCTTGCCGGGCGCGTCCAGGCTCGCGTGGCGACGGAGTTTCTCGGACCGGAGTTTCGAGAGGCAGACGTTCATCGTGATGCGGTAGGCCCAGGTCGAGAACTTGCTCCTGCCGTCGTAGGTGTCCAGACCCTTGATGATTTTGAGGAATGCGTCCTGGGTGAGGTCGGCCGCCATGTCGCGGTTGTGGACCATCTTCAAACACAACCCAAACATCCGAGACTGATACATACGGATGAGTTCGGGCCAGACCGATTGGTCTCCCTTTTGGGCGGCGGCGACAAGGTCCTGCTCACGCGCGTCCTCGATGGAGATCGAGGTTTTGGCAGAGTCGGCCGACGAGCCGGGGTTGCGGTTGGCGGGAGGCAAGGCCCAATCCTATCGAACGCCGGGGGTGGATGGGGTGAAACAGGCTCTCGAGCGGGACGGAGCGAGGGATGGGGATGGAAAGGGTGCGGAGGATTGACCGGAAAGTGGCGCGGTCTATCATGTTGGCCCGTTCGCCGGCCGAAATGCCGGTGCGCGGTTCGCTCGCCGATGGGGCCTCCCCAACAGTCCTCAACGGGAGCTCTGGCCGCTGTAGCTCAGTGGTAGAGCGCACCCTTGGTAAGGGTGAGGTCGTGGGTTCAAATCCCACCAGCGGCTTGTTTTTGTGATCGACCGCCGTGTCGGCTCGCCTGGCGCTTGGAGTCCGGGCTGGAGAGTGCGACGAAGCGGCGGTGGTGGATGAGGCCCGCGGTGGCGGGCCATTGGTTTTCGGAGGTTTCTGGTCATGGCCAAAGGTGAGTTCAAGCGCACAAAGCCCCACGTGAACGTCGGCACGATCGGTCACATCGACCACGGCAAGTCGACCCTCACCGCGGCCCTGTCGGCTCGCTCTGCCGCCCGATTCGGCGGCATCATCAAGTCCTACGCGGACATCACGAAGGGCGGCACCGTCCGTGACGCCAACAAGACCGTCACGATCGCCTCGTCTCACACCGAGTACGAGACAGAGAAGCGCCACTACGCCCACGTCGACTGCCCGGGCCACGCCGACTACGTCAAGAACATGATCACCGGCGCCGCCCAGATGGACGGCGCGATCCTGGTCGTGTCCGCCGCCGACGGCCCGATGCCCCAGACGCGCGAGCACATCCTGCTCGCCCGCCAGGTCGGCGTCCCCCACATCGTCGTCTTCCTCAACAAGGTGGACCTCGTCGACGATCCCGAGCTCCTCGACCTTGTTGAGCTCGAGGTTCGTGAGCTCCTCAAGAAGTACAACTTCCCGGGCGACGAGACCCCCGTCATCCGCGGGCAGTCCAAGGCAGCCCTCGAGAACCCCAAGGACGACGCGATCTGCAAGCCGATCGATGACCTCTTCAACGCGATCGACACCTTCATCCCCGAGCCCGTCCGCGACATCGACAAGCCCTTCCTCATGTCCATCGAGGACGTCTTCTCGATCAAGGGTCGTGGCACGGTCGCCACCGGTCGTATCGACCGCGGCGAGGTGAAGGTCGGCGACACCGTCGAGATCGTCGGCCTGACCAAGGAGGTCAAGCCCACCGTCGTCACCGGCGTCGAGATGTTCCAGAAGACCCTCGACCGCGGCATCGCCGGCGACAACGTCGGCGCCCTGCTCCGAGGCGTTGAGAAGAACGATATCGAGCGCGGGCAGGTCCTCTGCAAGCCCAAGAGCATCACCCCCCACGCCAAGTTCAAGGGCGAGGTCTACATCCTCACCAAGGAAGAGGGCGGGCGCCACACGCCATTCTTCTCCGGGTACCGCCCCCAGTTCTACTTCCGCACAACCGACGTCACCGGGACGACCAAGCTCCTCGGCGGCGCCGAGATGTGCATGCCCGGCGACAACATCCAGATGGAAGTCGACCTCATGGGCAAGCCCATCGCCATGGAGAAGGGCCTCCGCTTCGCCGTCCGCGAGGGCGGTCGAACGATCGGCTCGGGCGTCGTGACCGAGATCCTCGACTAAGGCGAACCACGTCGATTGAGTTCGTGACTATTCAAGAGGCCCCGGGGCATACCCGGGGCCTCGTGTCATCCTGGCCTAAAAGTCCTACCACGGCTGGCCCAAGCATGGCCGGCCGTGTGGTGATTGGTCTGGGGAGTGTGGCCATTTCGGGTCCGTTTTGACAGCCACACGGCGGATCTGGTGCGCTGAGTCGCCCGGGTCGAAGCGGCGGTCGAACTCCGCGTAACACCGGGACGATGCCAATGTTACGATCTGCGAAGTGGGCCATTCTCTTGGTTGGTTTGTTGCTCCATGAAATCAGCGTTGTAAAGGGCGACCCGAGTTCTGCGCATCACGTGGCCGACATGTGGTTCCACCAGGGGAAGTGGACGTTCCACGTGATCTATACAGAAGTTGGAGGGCAACAACGTGTGGACAGCGTGCTTGCACTAATCGCTCCAGAAGCTGTGACCGGGGACAATCTTGCTGGGGTTTGGTATCTTCGTACGCAGACCGGTTGGGACGCGAAGTCATGGGACAGCAGTTCACCGTACGACGTGGTCAAAGCCGTCAAGGCAGAGGTGGGAATTCATGATTTGTACGATGGGCACTGGTATCTCCCAAACGCGGACTTGATTGGCAGCTCGATTTCTGCGGGTGTGTCCGAGAATTATGACAATGGACTGCTCGCGAGCGATCCATTGACGGAGCTGACGAGCGATCAGGGGGCGCGGGATGGTACCTGACAACACAACAGCATGTCCGGACTGCAACTGGCCTGTGCCGAACTGACGGTGGATTGTGCGACCATTTTTAGCTACATCAGCATGTTGCCGACGGCCTTGGATTCTCTGGTCTTTGGCCGCCGGCGTTTTTTTTTGCTTGGCGATCGATTTCGCCGCACGTGTTGCTTGTCCGGTCGATAGGCCTTGGACGAGTTACCGTCGAGTGTCGTCGCTGCGTGCAACGACGGTCCGAGTTGAATGGGCATCCAATGCTCAACGTGAGACTCTTCGTGGATTCCTAGTCAAGGGGTGGGAATGGTCCGACCTGGATCTCTCAACCAGGTTTCGCCTTCCTGGATCGCTTGAAGATGCCATAGATTCTTCGTACACCGTTGACCAGGCAGCCCGGCGATTGTCGGCAAGGGCAGTTCTTGACACGACACCGTTCTCGGAGATGTTTGGAACCGAGGCGAGACTACGTGTGACTCAGTTTGGATTTCCGTTTCGCACGTCTGTTCGTGAGGCAGTGTCCGGCGTTACTCGGAATGACCGGTTGCCGTGCTCATCTTCCTTCGATTGCTGGTTGGTGAACGAAGACTCGCTTTGGACGCGATCGAAGCCTTCAGCAGACTCGACGCAACTGGGTCGGCAGGCTGTTCGAAACTGGGTTCTGCCATCGGGAATCGCATTCAATATCCTGTCAGGCGCTGCGTTTGTATGGGTCTCCTCAATGTGCTGTGTCTCCGCAGTCCGATGGATGCGCAGGCGAAGAAATCGGTGCGTTTCATGCGGCTATTTGCTGGTCGGGCTCGATTCGGCTTGCTGTCCAGAATGTGGTGTCCACCCGTCCAAGGCACAAGTTCATGATTGAGTCGAATCGACTAAAACCCGAACCGTCGGGGGTTTGAGACCGGCTTTGGATATGGTCTCCTCCCGCCTATAGTCCCCTCACGCCGTCCGGATCCACAGGGGTCCGGACGGCGCTTTCAACAAGGGACCACGCGGTCCGCACGTCGCACCAGTCCTCGGCACGCCTTGTGTCGATGACTGGGCCGTCTTGGTGGGGCAGTCCAAAGACAGGCCTTCCGGTGGGTGGAAGGCTGGTTCGTGGGCCGACCAACAGGATTGGTGGCGGAAACGATCGGTGTCGCGTGGTGCCTTGATGGTGGGTCTTTTTTTGTGATTTCGCGAATCCTGAAAGCGGGAACATCCCATGGCCAAGAAGAAATCTCTCGCGCGTGAGTACATCTGGCTCCAGTGCACCGAGACCGGCGACCTGAACTATCGCACCAGCGTGAATGTGAAGGGCGGCCTTCCGGAGGGCTTGAAGGATGGTCTCCTCAAGTACTCGCCGCGCCTGCGCAAGCACACGAAGCACAAGATCAAGCGCAAGTAAGCGATGGCGTCTGGCGTTTCGGGTGGTTCGTGATCGAGCCCTCGGGGCGTTCTCTCGCGTCGAAGGAAGTGGTGGGGCGATCGTGCCCCGACATGTCGGACGCCGGTAGCTCAATTGGTAGAGCAGCGGATTCCAAATCCGCAGGTTGCGGGTTCAAGTCCCTCCCGGCGTGTTGGAATCCGGTGTGCCCGAGTGGCGCACGCCGAACGAGCGGTGACCACGTTTGGTGTGGTCACGAGTGGTATGGTCAGGATTTGGATCGCCGGCACGGGTCCGTCGGCGAAAGAGTGAGTTGGATCGACGCATGAGCACGAAAGTCGAGCACGGACTCTATCGATTCGGGCAGGGGTACTGGGTTCGCGTCCTCACGGCCGCGTTCGCCGGGCTGCTGGTCGTTGCCGCCTCCATGTGGATTGCGGGGCAGATCAACGCCCAGGCGAACTTCCTCCCCAAACCCACCTGGCGCATCACCCTCGGGGCGCTCAAGGGCGAGCCCTCGCCCGGGACGGCGATCGAGCTGGTAGACAACCGGGCCGAGCCTCCCCTCAAGATCGCCGACGCCGTCATCGACCGCGTCGCGTCGGTCTCGATCCAGCGTGGCGAGGGCGAACTGGTCATCCGCGACATCGTGCTCGCCGACAAGAACCATGCGGTCACCGACGCCCGTGCGTTGTCGGCGTCGGGCCTCTCGGCCTCGGTCCGCAACCCCGTGGGGATTCCGATCCTCAATCCGACGTATCTCTCGGTGGGCGGGGCCTCGCTGGTGCTGATCCTTGGCGTGGTCCTGATCTTCTACTACGTCGGCAGGAAGCACCGCAGCGTGGACTTCCTCGTCGCCGTGGATGAGGAGATGAAGCGCGTCCACTGGTCGACGTACAAGACGATCAAGGATTCGACGGTCGTCGTGGTCGGCGCCACGTTCATCATCGCCGCCTTCCTCTTTGTGGCCGACTGGACCTTCTCGACCGTGTATCAGATGATCGGGCTCCTGCCCAAGTAGTCCGCGCCCCCAACCGAACGACCCGCCCGTAAGGACGACCCATGACCGAGACCACCGGCACCCTGACCCACGACGAGCCGCTCCGCCAGGAGGGCATGAACTGGTTCGTCCTCCGCGTCGCCTCGAACAAGGAGTCGTCGGTCCGCGAGACGCTCCTCCGCAAGGTCCAGATTGAGGGCATGACCCTTCTCGTTGGGCGCATCCTCGTCCCGACCGAGAAGACCAAGACCATCAAGGCCGGCAAGCAGAAGATCACCGAGACCAAGCTCTACCCGGGCTACGTCTTCGTCGAGATGCGGCTCGAGCCCGACGGCCGAATCCTCCAGGACGTCTTCTTCCTTATCAAGGAGACGACCGGCGTGGGCGACTTCGTCGGCCCCGCGGGGCGACCCACGCCCATGGCCGACCACGAGATCGAGAAGATGCTCAAGGACTCGCGCAAGCCCGAGGACGAGCCGATTGTCAAACTCGTCTTCGCCAAGGGCGAGCACGTCCTCATCAAGGAAGGCCCCTTCCAGGGCTACGAGGGGACCGTTGACGAACTCCTCCCCGAGAAGGGCCTCGTCCGCGTCCTTGTCACGATCTTCGGACGCCAGGCGCCCGTCGAACTCGAAGAGTGGCAGATCGGCAAGGCCGAGAACGTTTGATCGAGGCCTCGGGAATCGGGCAACGGGCATCGGTATGCCTTCCTGACGCCCGATGCCCGATCCCTGGTGCCTGACTCCCCATGCCATCCGCCTTCTGGACATTTGCCAAGAGCATGCTCCGCCACCGGGCGATGCTGCTCGGCACGATCGCGATGGTCGGCGTCTCGTCCCTCACCCTCGGCGTCGGGCTCGCGGGGGCCAAGCCCATCCTTGACGGCCTGCTCGGTGGCACCAAGGCCCTCCCCGAACTCGCCCTCGAACTGAACAAGGCGCTCTCGACTAACACGATCGCCAGGGCGCTCGGCGGCGTGCAGATCCCCCAAGTCTGGATCGATCAACTCCCCAAGGACCACTTCACCGGCCTGGTGTGGATCATGGCGTCGCTCGCGCTCCTCGCGGTAGTCGGCTCGATCGCCAACTTCTTCCACTCGTTCTTCTCGCTCACGATCGTGCACCGCGTGATGACCGACATCCGTCGCGACGCCTTCCACAGCGTCATCCGCGCCCCGCTCAGCCGGGCCGTGAAGGACGGCACGAGCGATTGGGTCAGCCGAATCGTGAACGACGTTCAGGCGCTCGGCGGCGGATTCAACCAACTCCTCTCGAAGGCGGTGCTCCAGGTCTTCAAGGGCGTCGCCGCGATGGTGGTCGCGCTGTACTTCGACTGGCGCGCCACGCTTGGGGCGATCCTCGTTGCGCCGTTGCTCTACACGATCATCCGCAAACTGGGCAAGCGCATCCGCCGTGCCGCCGGGGCGGCGCTCCAGTCCCAGGCCCGGATGCTGCACACGGCCCAGCAGTCGCTCCAGGCGCTCCGCGTCGTGAAACTCAACAACGCCGAGCGCCGCGAGTCCGGGCGCTTCCATCGCATCAACAAGGACGTGATGCGTGAGATGAACCGAGTGCGCACCGTCCGATCCCTCGCCAGCCCGCTCACGGAGATGCTGTCGATCTTCCTGCTCTGCGCCCTGGTGCTCCTTGCGGCGTGGTACATGCAGCGCCAGAACGTCCCGCCGGGGAACTTCCTCCTCGCGCTCATGGCGCTGGGTGTCGCGGGCGCCTCGCTCAAGCCGCTCACGGGGATCGTGAACGACATCCAGTCGGCCTCTCCAGCCGCCGATCGTTTGCAGATGATGCTGGGCATCGAGCGAGAGTCCGGGCACGATCGGCGGCTCCCCAAGTTGACGCCGCATTCCAGGTCCATCGAGTTCAAGGACCTCTCGTTCACGTATCCCGGCGCGCCGGCGCCCGCGCTCCGCGAGGTGTCGATCGCGGTGCCGCACGCTCAGCGATTGGTCGTCGTGGGCCCGAACGGGTCGGGCAAGACGACGCTCCTCTCGCTCCTCCCGCGGCTCTACGACCCTGATACGGGCGTGGTTCTTGTCGATGGTGTGGACGTGAAGTCCGTCTCGATCCGCTCGCTGCGGTCGCAGATCGCCGCGGTGACGCAGGACGTCGTGCTCTTCGCCGACACGATCGCCGCGAACATCGCGTACGGTGCCGAGGGCGTGACCGACGCCGACATCGTCGCCGCCGCCACCAAGGCGCGGGCCCATGAGTTTATTAGCGCCCTCCCCAACGCCTACGACACGCTCCTCTCCGAACAGGGCGCCGGCCTCTCGGGCGGGCAGCGTCAGCGGATCTCCATCGCGCGGGCCATCCTCCGCAACCCTCGAATCCTGCTGCTCGACGAGGCGACGAGCATGATCGACACCGAGTCCGAGCACGCCATCGCCGAGGCGCTCGCCGAGTTCTCCAGGGGAAGGACGACGATCACCGTGGCCCATCGCGCCCTGACGATCCAGAACGCCGAGCGTATCGTGGTCCTCGACGCCGGGCGCGTCGTCGACGATGGGCGGCATGCCGAACTCATGGATCGATGCGAGGTCTACCGTCGCATCATCGGCGAGAGCGTGTGAGCACTATGCATCGCGAGGGCATCAATCCCAAGAACGCCACGGCCGAGGACTTCCTCTGCGACTTCTGCGGGCAGTGCTGGGCCGAGGATCGGCCGATGGTTGAGGGCCACCGCGGCAGCCTGATTTGCGCCAAGTGCCTCACGCTCGCCTTCGACGAACTCTGGAACCGGCTCGCGGGCGGGCCGATTCCTGAGGGGTCGACGTGCGTCCTGTGCCTCGAGCGCCGCGACGACCCCGCGTGGGCCTCGCCGATAAATGGCTCGCTCGTGTGCAAGCGATGCGCGAAGCAGTCGGCCGTCATGCTCGAGCGCGATCCGGATTCGAACTGGAAACGCCCGAAGCCGGACGCGTGATCGACAGGCTCATTCCTCGATCCACCCGAGCAGCCGGAACATCGAGCGCGTCGGCAGGATGATCGACTCGGCATTCCTCCGATCGAACACCTCGATCTCGTCGAGCGCCACCCAAGCCACTTCCGGGCACTCCCACGACGTTCGGAGCGTCTCGCGCACGCGATCGAGTTCGCCGGCATCGCACTCGAAGACCAGGTCGTCGCTGAACGCCACGCGATCGCGGACCAGGCCGACGCACCGCCCGATGTCCATCGACAGGTTCAGTTCCTCCGACGCCTCCTCGTGCACCGCGGCACGAAGCCCCTCCATCGTGATCACCGGATCGCTCGGGTGCGGCGGCGAGACCCCGCCACAGGGCGCGAGCTCCCACATCCCCGGATAGATCCGCGTCTTCTTCCCCCGGCGCGCGAGAAGGGCGTGCGGCGTGCCCCGCGAATCTCTCGCGACGACCACGCCCGTCACCGCGAGCAGGCGCACCCCCGTCGCCACGCGAGGCTGGGCGAGAAGCCGCTTGAAATCATCGCGACGCCCGTGGATCACCCCGATCTCATGGTCGATCGAGACCACGCTGAGCACGGGGCCGTTGTACAGCCGCGGGTTGCTCTCGGCAAGACCCGACCAGTGTCGCTCGATCTGCTCGATCTCGTCGGGTGTGGAGCCGGGGAGGCGGCCGGGCGAGGGGAGCATCTCGACGCGAACGTCGGCACGGACGCGGAATGTCTCCACGCCCGCGAAGGCTCGTCCATCCATTGGCGTGATCGCCGGGGTGCTCAACCTGCGCCTCCGGCGCCTCCAGCACCCCCCGCCCCCATCAACCCGCTGAGCGCGCCCAGGTCAGGAATCATGCCCTCGAGGCCCATCGCCTTGGCCTCATGGCCGATCGCCTCGTGCAGTCGCTGCTGCGCGAGCGTCAGCGCGGTGTTGACGGCCTCGGCGATCAGCGACCCAGCGAGTTGGTGCGTCTTGTCGTCGCTCGCCATGCCCATGACGAGCGCGGGGCTGAGTTCGACGCTGACGATCTTGAGTGTGCCGGTGGCCGTGCAGCGGGCCGCGCCGCTTCCCGCCTCGCCGACGACCCGCGTTGCGTCCATCTTCGCGCGGACGCGATCGCCCGCCTCGCGCAGAGCGTCCTTGTTCTTCATCAGCGCCGCCATGGCGCCCATGCTCTTGAACTTGTCGAACATCGCACACTCCTCGTCGGACGTTACAGCTCCGGCTCGGCCTTGGGACGCCGCTCCACCCGGATCACTCTCGCCTGGAACAACTCGATCGCCGACTTCACCAGCGGATGCTCCGTCGCGTTCGAGGTCTGGCCATCATCGATCGGCGCCTCGGGGGCCTCGGCCCGCACGAGTTCCACGCGCACGCCGCGCCCCGCCGCCCACGAGATCGCCTCGGTGATCTCCGCCAGCGCACCCTGCGCCATCGTGTGCACACCCGGATGAACCTCCACGGCGGCGGCCTCACGCGTCATCGAGAGCAGCCGCGACCCGTCAAGGAGCAGGCGTACACGACGATTCGGCGAGCACCGCTCGAGCGTCAGCGCCCAGATCTCTTCGTTCGTCAACTCGCCAGGCGGCGGCATCTCGCGCCGTGTCATTGGCGCGGTCGGCGCGTGGGCCATGGGCGCGGCGCGCCCGGCACCGTGGGCGACCACGCGCGGCACCTCGGCCGAGGCCTGCCGGATGACCCCCGGCGACGCGATCGAGGGCGGGGCGCCCGCCGACCCCGCCGCCGTCAGCGTTTTTTTCCGCCGGCACTCCCGACCGCCATCGCCGGGCCTTGTCTTGCGATCACCGCCGTCACGTCCGCGAGTTTCTCGGTCATCGCGAGCCGCACGACGAGGGCATCGAAGAGCGCGCGGGGCATGGGGCTGCTCTTGGCCGCCCGCTGGACGTTCTCGCAGAGGGCGATCATGTGGACGACGCCCGCCGCGTCGAAGTTCTTGGCTCGGGCCGCCTCCGCCGACCGTGCCTGGTCGGAGAGATCCACCAGTTCGGTCTTCTCGCCACAGGCGCACAGAACCATGAGATCTCGCAGACGCCCGAGCAGCGCCTCGATCACTTGATCGACGCTCGTTCCTTTCTCAAGGAGCGCGTCGGCGTGCTCCAGCGCTGCCTTCGCGTCGGCCTCGGCCAGTGCGTCGATGAGATAGCCCATGACCTCTCGGTCCGGGAGGCCCAGGAGTTCTTCCAGCAGTTTCGTCGTCAGCTTCTTCTCGCCCGACGCCATCAGGCGGTCCATCAGGCTGAGCGCGTCGCGCATCGATCCGTTGCCCAGTCGCGCCACCGCGTGCACCAGTTCCGCGTCCGCCGTGAGCTTCTCCTTCTTCACCACGGCGGCGAGGTGCTCGGCGATTGCCCCCGTGGAGATGTTGCGGAAGTCGAACCGTTGGCATCGGCTCTGGATCGTCGGCGGGACCTTGTGCGCCTCGGTCGTGCACAGGATGAACTTCACGTGCTCGGGCGGCTCCTCCATCGTCTTGAGCAGCGCGTTGAACGCTGCCGTCGACAGCATGTGCACCTCGTCGATGATGTAGACCTTGTACGGCCCGCGCATCGGTCGATACACCGAGTTCGCGATGAGGTCACGCGCCCCCTCCACCGAGTTGTTGCTCGCTCCGTCGATCTCGATGACGTCCGTGTCGCGTCCCTGCAGAATCGCCTGCATGACGGCATCGTCGTCCTTGGGGTTGTTGAGCGCATTGGCGAAGATGCGCGCCATCGACGTCTTCCCGACGCCCCGCGTGCCGCAGAAGAGGTAGGCGTGGGCGACGCGATTGCCGTCGATCGCGGCCTTGAGCGTGCGGGCGATCGGCTCCTGGCCGACCACCTCGTCAAAGGACCGCGACCGATACCGCCTGGCGAGGACCGTGTAACTCATGGGGCGGATTGTAGAAGTCGCCGCACGTCACGCGGCCTGGATCCCCGGGCCCAAACACAGGTTCACGGCGACGATTCTTCGGCATGCTCGTCCTCGGGTTGGCTTCCGGCAGGGCCGACGCCCTGGCCCACGGCGATCGTCGAAGGGTCGGGAATCGGCGCCAGCCCAAGCCTCGCCCGCTGGGCATTCTGTGTCCGAAGTTCCGAGTCGAAGTCGGCGTCGGGAATCTCCGCCCCCGTGCCGTCGGCGTATCCGACAAAGTGCGAGAACACCGTGCCCGCCGGCAGGGGCGCCGCGGGGTCGGGCGTGATCATGAGCACCCACAACTTCGGATTCTTCCCATCTCGGGGCACGCCGTGGTATGTGAAGACGACGTCGCCCACGCGATGGGCGACGATGTTCGAGGGCAAGGTCGCTGCGAGCGCGTCGATGGCCCTCGTCTGCTGCATCGTGGGCATGGTCTGGAGGTTGAGGAGCGTGAGACCCGACCCGGCCGAGGGCGTGTATCCCGTCCCGCCTCCAATCATGGAGCCACCAGCGATTGTCCGTGCGGGATGCGTGAAAATCATCGTGCTCGTCCCGGGCTGAGCGAGGAGCCTCGCGCCATGGTCGGGCCAGGTGTTGTTCGAGTTCAAGGCAAGAGTCTCGAGCGAACCCGCCAGCGATCCCGCGTAGAACGCGCCGACGCTTGTCGGCCCGACAGCGACCGCCGTGGTCATCGCGGTCTGTGCGGACCAGATGGCGTACACGAGCATCCCAATGCTGGCGAGCACGGCCACCGCGGGCGGTGTGAGCGTAGCGATCGCCGCCCTCCCGCCGCGGACGCCATGGATCGCGCCGATCATGATCGAGGCCACGATCGCGTGCCAGATGACGGCCACCACGACGAGCGGATACATGCCGCACAGAGGCACCGCCATGAGCACCAGCGTGGGCGTCGAGAACGCGAGAGCGGTCACCGTTCGGCCCAATCCCTTGGGCTTGGCGATCAGTTTCAAGAGCCCATGCGTGCACACCGCCCACACAAAGAACGCAACGAACGTAACGGTCATCGTGCCCGCGAGCCATGCAAGCCCGCCAGCCGTGCCCCACCGACCGAGCATCGCGATGATCACGAAAAACCCCACGCTCACGCTCACATACGCGATGATCGTGATCGCTGCGAAGACCAACGCCCGCCCGGTGGAAGAATCGTCGGGCGTCGCGAGCATGAGTTCCGCGGGCTTGGAGAAGGCCAGGCCCCAGGTCTTCCAGTAGTTCCTGAACCAGCCCGCGCCCTCGCGCTCCAGCCACGGGTTCTGCACGCTGCGCAACGCCGCCCGCGGCGCCGCCGACCGCGGCACGAGCACCATCTCGTCCATGCTCAGGTGCTGCCCGCACCTCACGCAATCGAACTCCCGCGGCTCGAGGTGCCCGCGATCGCCCGTCCCGTAGTAGTCCTGCGCACAGTGCGGGCACACATACCGCACCGCGTTCACGCCGAAGGTGTACTCCGACGGCTTGAACCCCGTCCCGCACTCCGGGCAGACGCGTTCTCGGATCCGCCACAACGGATACGCGCACTTCGTGCAGACGAATCCCGTGTCCTCCTCCGCGGACGCGTTCTTGCCGCACTCGGGACAGACAAGCGCAGACCCGGTCCGTTCGGCCTCATCCACGAGGCGCTCCAGGTCATGCCCGCATCCAGAGCAGTTCAACGCCACTCGTCCACCTCACGTTTGATCTTCGCCCGCGAGAACCACACCAGCGCAACGATGGGCAACGCGGTCGCGATAAGAAACCCGAAGATCGCCCCACCGATCTGCAAGATCATCATGAACGGGCCCATGCCCGCGGGCATGCCCTGGCCGCCGGGTTGCGACATCATCTGGCTCGTGAACGATCGGGAAAACGCGATGCCCACGCCGGCGCCGACGATCGAGACGAGAATCTTCAGCACGCCCCACGCTCGCGCCAGCACGATTCCTGTCCGGAGCTTCTGGACCACCAGAATACCAGCGACCAGGCACAACGCTCCTGCCGCGACTTGGATCATCCCGAGCACCGCCATTGGGGCTGAATACGCGCTCATGGCCTGGAACTGGGACTGCGTCGCGCCCTGAGTCGAAGAACTCCCAAACTGGCCCATCAGCCTCGGGAGCACGAGTTGCTGTATCACGCTACAGACATTGGTCAGGATCGAGAGCGACCCGAACACGATCATCAGGATACCGATCACACGTGTGCCGCGCCCTTCTTCCGACGTTGGAAGTCGGATCTCTCCCGGGACAGTCGGCGGTGTGCGGGGGATCTGCGGCGGAATGGCGTGCGGGTCATCATGCATGGCGATTTACCCCTTCCCCGACGCCGGTGGACGTATCTCGAATGATCCGTCCGCGGAGCGCATCAGCACGTCACACGACCAAACCTGCGCGTTCCCATGATTCTTCGGCGTGCGAACTCTAGAATTGCCCGTCCGGCCAGCCTCGACGACCATGGAGCATACCCGATGACCTTTCGACTTGTCCTGACCACATTCATGTCCCTTGGCCTTCTCGCGGCCTCGGGCCTCGCCCAGCAATCGGCCCCCGGGAACCAGCCTCCCAAGGTCTCGAAGTTCACCAGGGTCCTCGAGAATCAGCCGGGCTCGTCCCCTCGCGCCGCCCTGCCACCAATCGACATCACGACCCTCGCCGACGGGGAGGCCCGCCCGATGGAGTACCTCCGCCACCATGCCGCGAGGATCATGTCCCACGTCAAATCGATCGGCGCCCAGAAATATCTCATCGCCTCCAACTGGGCCCCCATGATGGACGGCACGCGTCAACTCTACATCAACCCGGCGACCCTCGACGCCGTCTCTCCCGCCGGCTACGAGCGTCTGGGCCTAGCCGAGCGTGCCCAATTCCGCGAGTACATCTTCGATGAAGGGTTCTACTACAACACCTTTGAGGGGTCACCCCACTCGCGCGCCCGCATGCTCGACCTGCTGTGCCTCGCGACCACCGCCGACCCCAAGGACAAGCTGAACGATTGCTTCAGCGGCCGGAAGATCCTCGATCTGGGTTGCTCGGGCCTCGTCCACCTCAAACTCCTCGCGAGCCTGGGCATGACCACGATCGGCGTGCACGACAGTTCCTTGATCGAAGCCCTCTATTCCGAGCCGGGCGATCAGGGCGAGGTCCAGGGCGCGTACATCGGCACGGGCGACGAGCCCATGAAACTCGTCACCGAGCCGGGCCCCTCCGGCACCACCGTCCTGTATCGCGGAAACTGGCCGGCCGACAAGAGCATGAACGCCTTCGTCGGCGAGGGATACGACTACATCATCTCCAAGAACTATCTCACCAAGGGACGCGTCCACCCCGCCGATGGAGTCGCGCCCATCAACCCGCTCGATCTCAAGGTGAGCGACGAGGAGTTCCTCGCCAATATCCACCGCATCCTGAAGCCCGACGGCCTCTTCATCATCTACAACCTCGCGCCAGGCCCCACGCCCTCCCCGGCCCAGGATCCCTCGTGCCCGTTCTCGAAGGAAGCAATCGAGAAGGCCGGGTTCGAAGTCCTGAACTACAGCACCGACGACACCGCGGCCTTCCGACCCTTTGCCGACGCCCTCGAGTGGAACCAGCCTCCCATGAACATGGACCTCAGCAAGGATTTCGTCGCGAACTACACGCTGATCCGACGCAAGGCGAAGTAGCACGCGTGAAAACCGCCGGCCCGCCGTAGAGCGCTCACCGCTCCGAGACAGGCGGGGTCGTCTGCTGCAAGATCCGAGCGCCGCGCGTGAGCCACACGTACGCCCACGCCCATTCCAGCATCACGAGGACTTTGGCGCGGTAGCTGATCAGATATGCCACGTGAACCAGTGCCCACAGCACCCACGCGAGAAGCCCACCGAAGTGCATGCCGCGCTTGGAACCGGGCACGGGCAGCCGGGCCACCGCCCGAGCCCTCCCGATCGTCGCGAGCGACCCCTTGTCGTGATAGCGGAACTCGCCGCGGGATCGCCCGCGTGTCTCTCGTGTGATCGCCGAGGCCACGAATCGGCCCATCTGCATCGCCGCCGGCGCCATGCCCGGCACGGGCTGCCCGCTCGCACGGTCCACCATGCTCGCCAAGTCACCGATGACAAACACCTCACGGTGACCGGGCAACGAGAGGTCGGACTCCACCGCCACACGACCGGAGCGGTCGAGCTCGATCCCCAGCGACTCGGCCACGCGCTCGCCACGCACCCCCGCGGCCCAGACCACCGTCCGCGCCGAGATCCACCCGTCCTCACTCGTGCCCTCGTGCCGCACACGAACGCCGTCATTCTCAACGCCCATCACTCGTGTCGAGAGCATGACCTCGACACCCAGGCGTTCGAGATCGCGCTTCGCACGGACGCCGAGTTCTTCCGGAAACCCGCTGGGGAGGAGCGACTTCTGCGCCTCGATCAGGACCACCCGGGCTCGCGACGTGTCGATGGAGCGGAACTCGGGCCTCATCGTCTGGCAGGCGATCTCGATGAACGCGCCCGCCATCTCCACACCGGTCGGTCCGCCGCCGATCACGACGAAGGTCAACTCGGATGAGACTTCGGCGCTCGGGTCGTCCGAACGCTTCGCCTCCGCCCGCTCGAAGGCGATGAGGAAACGACGACGAACCTCGATCGCGTCCGCGAGCGACTTGAGGCCCGGCGCTCGCGCCTCCCAGTCGTCGTGCCCGAAATACCAATGCCGAAGCCCGGCCGCGAGCACGAGGGTGTCGTACGAGACCTCGCGCACCTCGCCGCCGGCAAGTGTCACATGCACCCGACGCGCCGACACGTCGACCTTGAACACCTCGCCCATCAGGACTCTCGCGTTCCGCTGCGACTCCAACACCGATCGCAAGGGGTGTGCGATCTGGGCTGGGGAGAGTGCCGCCGTCGCAACCTGGTAGAGCAACGGCTGGAAGAGATGGTGGTTCCGCCGATCGATCAGGACCACGTCCACCGCCGATGGCCGCAAACCCCGGACGCAGGTCAGACCTGCAAATCCTCCGCCGACCACGACGACCACGGGGCGGGACGCGCCGGCATGCACGGATTTGGATGACCTCGCTTCCCGCATGCCAACAGCGTACACCCGGGCGCTCTTAGGCTCCCGACTACTGTGCCCATCATGCGCGTCGCGATCGTCGTCAATCCCCGCTCGGGCAAGGGCAAGGCCATCTTCGCCGGCGATGCGCTCAAAGCCGAGGTCGAGCGCCAGGGCATCCAGGCGTTTCTCGTCCCTGCGTCAACCAACGGCGAGTTGGCCGAGGCCATCGTCGAGGCCGACCGTGTCGCGATCATCGGCGGCGACGGCACCATCCACCGCCTCCTCCCCACGCTCAGCGACGCACGACGACCCGTCTACCACTACCCAATGGGGACAGAGAATCTCTTCGCGCGCTCGTGGAACTGCCGCGCGAATACCAAACACGCCATCCACGCGCTCCTCCACGCGACACCCGTGGAGATGGATCTCCTCGAACTCCACGCGCCTCCACACCCGCCTTCGCTCGCGGCGATCATGGTCAGCCTCGGCCCGGACGCCAGCGTCGTCCACCGCGTCGATCGCGTCCGCACCGGCCCGATCTCCCACGCCACCTACATCAAGCCGATCCTTGCCGAACTCGCCGACTTCAGGCTCGATCCGCTGACCATCCACGCCGATGCCAGACCCGTGGTGGAGTCCCGCCCGGGACTCACCGTGATCGCGAATCTGCACGAGTACGCGATGCGCCTCGATCCCGCGCCCAACGCCGACCCCACCGATGGACTCGCCGATCTCGCCTTCCTTCCCTGTCGCTCCCGATCCGCGGCCCTTGCCTGGCTCATCCGCGCCCGCTTCCGATCGACCGCCAACGCCACCCGCCACAAGGCGCGCGAGTTCCACATCACCGCCCGCAAGGCTGTCGCTGTTCAGGCCGATGGTGAGCCGCTGCCCGTCCAGCCGCAACTTGACCTGCGGATCCTGGTCCGGCATGCCGCTCTCCGTGTGCTTCCCGGGTATCGTCCTGTCGCGAGCACCACCCCATGACGCCGACCCTGACCATCGAGATCGCCGACCCCGAAGAACGGCTCACACCGGACATGCTCCGCTGGCTCGCCCAGACCGCCGATCGTTCGGTCAAGTTGCTCGGTTGTGCCGGCGAGGTTCGGGTGAAACTCGTCGGTGATGCCGAGATGTCCCAGGCTCATGCCGAGTACATGGACATCGCCGAGACGACCGACGTCCTGACATTCGACATGTCTGATAACTTATCGGACGATGATGAAAGCGATCAACGGCCAGCGATCACCCTGACTCCAACGGGCGAGGTGATCGTCCGCAAGCGAGTTGTTCTCGATGTCGATATTCTGGCGTGCGTTGAAGAAGCCCAAAGGCAGGTAAAAACCCGGGGGCACACGGTCGATCGGGAAGTGCTCCTGTACATCATCCATGGGGTTTTGCACTGCCTAGGGTTCGACGACCACGACGCCGAGGCCGCCGCCCTGATGCATAGGGTGGAGGATGCGGTTCTGTCGGCGGTCGGGGTTGGGCCGGTCTTTGATTCTGGCGGTCCAACCGGGTCCAGTCGCGCGTGATCATGGGTCATTACCCCTTGTTCTTGCGTGACTTGTGGAGTTTGAAGTGAGTGCGGAAGCGTGGTTAGGAATCTGGCTCCTGGCTCTCCTGGCCGGGGGTCTGTTTTCCGCCATCTCGCAGTCGTTGCGGGATCTCTCGAGGCCGAAACTGGACGAACTGCTCGCGAATGCGGAGCGTCCGGCGTTGCGCGCGCGAATCAACGCGATTCTTGAAGACACCGAGGAGCACGCGGCGGCCCTCGCCATGCCCCGGATCGGCGCCAACCTGGTCGTGGTGATCGGGATGATGATGTGGATCAAGTCCGTTGCCAAGGTCGAGGAGTTGACCTGGCGCGAGGCGTCGCTCAGCGTCCTGATCTCGACGCTGCTGATCTGGGTGGTGGGGTCGGTGGTCCCGGTGGCGGTGTCTCGGCATGCCGCCGAGGTGACGACGATCGCGTGGTCGGGATTGATCCGCGCGGTGGCGGTCGTGCTGCGTCCGCTGACGCCGTTGTATCGCGTGGTGGACGTGACGGTCCGCCGGCTCGCAGGACGCGCGCACGTCGACGATGCCGAGGAGGCCCAGGAGGAGATCCTGTCGGCGGTCGAGGAGGCACGGCACGAGGGTCAGGTGGACGAGACCGAGCGCGACATGATCGAGGCCGTGGTCCGTTTCCGCGAGACGACCGTCGGACAGATCATGACCCCAAGGACCGAGGTAGAGGCGATCCCGGTGACGACGAACCTGGGCGAGGTGACACACTTCATCCGCCGAGGCGGGCACAGCCGGATACCGGTGTATGAGGGCGACCTGGACCATGTCCTGGGTGTCTTCTACATCAAGGACCTCATGCGATGGCTCGCGGGGGAGCGCTCGGGCAAGGGTGGCGGGACGTTCGACCTGCGTGCGCTGCTGCGCCCCGCGGTCTTTGTCCCCGAGACCAAGACCGTGCGCGAACTGCTCACGGAACTGCTCGCCAAGCGGATCCACATCGCGATCGTCGCCGACGAGTATGGCGGGACGGCCGGCCTGGTCACGATCGAGGACATCGTCGAGGAGGTCTTTGGCGACATCCAGGACGAGTACGAGCCGATCGAGGACGAGATCGGCGAGGTGAAACTGGACGAGGCGATGAGGGTCGCGGAGATCGACGCGCGCGCGTATGTGGAAGACGTGAACGACGCGCTCAAGCCTCTGGGCGTCGAGATCCCCGAGAGCGAGGACTACGACACGGTGGGCGGGTTCGTGACGGTGACCCTGGGGCGGATCCCGCTCGCGGGGGAGTCGATGCAGAAGGGTGGTTTGGTCTTGACGGTGCTTGAGGCCGAGCCGACGCGGGTGACTCGCGTTCGCGTCGAGGCGACTGCTCCTGCCGTCGTGAACGATGAGGCGTTGGCGGCGGAGCGCCGGACCGAGCCGAACGCCGGACGGTGATCCGCCGGAGTTTATGGGGCGATTCTTCTCGCCATCCAATCGCGAGAATGTGGCGAATGATCTGGCATGGTGCGTTGGATCACGATCGTTGTGGCGGTGTTGGGATTGGCTGTGGGGATCTGGGCGGTCTCGACCGCGGACAAGCCACCGATCGATGTGCCCCTGGCGCGCGAGGCGAGCGTCAATCCCTTTGAGTCGGGTGTGGCGGCGTTGGGGACGGTGGAGCCTGCGGAGCGCGAGGTGGCGATCGGCTCGCCCGAGGCGGGTCTGGTGGCCGAGGTGCTGGTGCACGTGGGCGACACGGTGAAGGCGGGCGGGGCGCTCCTTCGGCTGGATTCGAGGCTCATCGACGCGGATCTCACGCGGGCGCGTGCGGCGGTCAAGTCGGGTGAGGCGGAGATCGCACGGTGGCGGGCGTTGCCGCGTGCCGAGGACTTGCCGCCGCTGGAGGCGGAGGTGGAGCGAGCGATGGCGCTCGTGAAGGACCGCGCGGACGCGCTGGAGCGGAATCGGCGTGCGGTTGAAGTCGGCGGCGTGACGCGGCGTGAGTTGGAGGCGTCGCAGCAGAGCGTGATCGAAGCGCAGGCACTCCTCGAAGTCGCGCGAGCGACGCTGGCCAAGGCCCGCGCGGGAGGGTGGGAACCGGATCTGCGGATCGCGGAGGCGTCGCTCGAACGGCAGCGGGCCGAGGTGGCGGCCCTCGAAGCGCTCAAGGAACGTCTGACGATCCGGGCACCCCGGGATGGAACGATCTTGAGGCGAAACATCGAGCCGGGTGAGCGATGGAGCGCCGACGCCGCGACCCCGGCGCTGGTGCTGGGCGATCTGTCGCGGCTCTTTGTGCGGGCGCACGTGGACGAGGAGGACATTGCGCTGATTGTGCTTTCCAAGGAGCCGCGGGCGATGGCGCGGACGCGCGGGGCCGCCGCGGCGAGCGTGCCGTTGGCGCTCGTGCGGATCGAGCCGTACGCCAGGCCTAAGGATCAACTCTTCGGGAACAACGTCGAGCGCGTGGACACGCGCGTGGTCGATGTCGTGTTTGAGGTCAAGGAGTTGCCCGCGGGCGGGTTGTTCGTGGGACAGGCTGTGGACGTGTTTGTGGAGGCGTCAGCGGCGCGTCGCGACGAGTGACGCGGGGGTGTGGCGGCCGCACTCGGGGCAGCGGATCTCGTGATTGACCGCGTCAAGCCCTACGAGGCTGTAGGCGCAGTGTGGGCATCGATCCGGGCGTTCGTCTGGGGGTACGTCGGAGAGCGACGCGAAGGGTTTACCGTCGAGCAGGATGTCGACGCGCATCGCGACCGCCAGGCCTCCGGAGCGATCGAGGAACTGCACCTCGGCGTGGTGCCGCGTGCCCTCGGGCCCGGGGAGCGTGATGAAGTGACTCGACTTCCCGGTGAACCAGGCCCAGGGCTTCTCGCTGACGGGATTGCCATTGACGAGCACGGCCTGATCGCCCCAGTAGCCGACGCGCGCCTCGACGAGATGCCCCAGGACTTCGCCACGGAATCGCTGGCCGCCGAGTTTGCCGATGAGTCTTCGGATGGATTTCATGGCAGATGCCGATCGATGGAGTGTGCGAGGCGCTCTCGTCGTTCTCCTACTCCTCGTGATCCCGGAGTTTCGCGACCACGGTGAAGTCCTCGAGCGTGGTCGTGTCCTGGGTGATCTTCTCGACGCCCGAGGCGATGTCGCGGAGGAGCCTTCGCATGATCTTGCCCGAGCGCGTCTTGGGGAGCCCCTCGGCGAACCGGATCTGCTCGGGCTTGGCGAGGGCGCCGACCTCGGTCGCGACGTGCTTGGTGAGTTCGGCGCGGAGGGAGTCATCAGGCTCGCGGTTGTTCGCGCTGAGCCATGCCGGTTTGAGCGTGACGAAGGCGCAGATCGCGCTCCCCTTGATGTCGTGGGGCATGCCGACGACCGCGGCCTCGGCGACGCCGGGATGGCTCACGAGTGCGCTCTCGACCTCCATCGTCCCGAGCAGGTGACCCGAGACCTTGATGACGTCGTCGATGCGTCCCTGGACCCAGAAGTAGCCGTCCTCATCGCGGCGGGCGCCGTCGGCGGAGAAGTAGTACGGCTCGCCTGTCGTGGGATCCTTGACGCGTCCCCAGTAGTTGCTGATGAAGCGCTCGCGGTTGCCATGCACACCGCGGAGCATGCCGGGCCAGGGTTTGCGGATGACGAAGAGGCCGCCCTGGTTGGGCGCGAGTTCCTCGCCGTCCTCGTTGACGATGGCGGCATCGATGCCGAACATGGGGAGGGTGCAGCTCCCGGGCTTGGTGGGCGTGGCGCCGGGGAGGGGCGTGACGACGTGCCCGGCGGTCTCGGTCTGCCAGTAGGTGTCGACGATCGGGGTCTTCTCGTGGCCGATGTGTTTGTGGTACCAGATCCACGCCTCGGGGTTGATGGGCTCGCCGACGGTGCCGAGGACCTTGAGGGAGGAGAGGTCGTGCTTGGCGGGGAGGTCGTCGCCCCATTTCATGAAGGTGCGGATGGCGGTGGGGGCGGTGTAGAACTGTGTGACCTTGTGGCGGTCGATGATCTCCCAGAATCGGTCGCCGCGGCCGCCGCTGAGCGTGGGGAAGTTGGGGGCTCCCTCGTACATAAGCGTCGGCACTCGGTTGGCGAGGATGCCATAGAGGACGTAGGAGTGCCCGGTGACCCAGCCGATGTCCGCCGAGCACCAGAAGAGTTGATTCGCGTCGGGGACAAGGTTGAAGGCGATCCTCGCGGTGAGTTGCGTGTAGGCGAGATACCCCGCGGTGGTGTGGACGATCCCCTTGGGTTTTCCGGTCGAGCCCGAGGTGTAGAGCAGGAAGAGCATGTCCTCGCTGTCCATGGGGACGCAGGGGAAGTGTGCGTTCGCCTTCGGCACGACGTCGTGCCACCACGAGAGGCGTGCGGCGTGCTGCGTGTCGCCCGTCGTGAAGGTGGTCTCGGGCGAGGCGTGGGCCGTGCGGCGGAGGACGATCACGTGCTCGATGGCGTGGTGTTGTTCATGGAGCAGGTCCACGGCCTCGCGGACGTTCTTGAGGAGCGGCACGACGTCGCCGCGGCGGAACCCGCCGTCGGCGGTGATGATGACGCGGCTTCTCGCGTCGTGGGCTCGCTCGCTGATGGCGGTGGGGGCGAACCCGCCGAAGATCACGCTGTGAGCGGCCCCGAGTCTCGCGCAGGCGAGCATGGCCGCCGCGAGTTGCGGAACCATGGGCATGTAGATCGTGACGACGTCGCCCTTCTTGACGCCCAGCGAGGTAAGGGCGTTGGCGAGTCGCGCGGTCTCGTCCTGGAGTTCGCGGTAGGTGATGCGGCTGATCTCGGGATTCCCGCTCGCGTCGAGGGGCTCGCCCTCCCAGACGATGGCGACCTCGTCGCCATGCCCGGCGGCGACGTGGCGGTCGACGCAGGTGTCGCAGGCGTTGAGTCGGCCACCGACGAACCACTTGGCGTCGGGTGCAGCCCACTCGAGGACCTTGGAATAGGGCTTGAACCAGTGCAGGTTCCTCGCCTCGTCCCCCCAGAACCCCGCGGGGTCGGTGATGGAGCGAGCGTGGAGGCGCTTGTACTCGTCGAGGGTGGGGACGAGCCAGCGGTCGAAGCCGTGGGCGTCGGGCCCGGCTGGTGAGGGCTTGGCCGGGGGGAAGACACGCCGCTCGTGGAGGACGTTGTCGATGGACTGGTGGGGGTGGGCGGACATGATGTGGGTCTCCCGGGTTCGCGGGCTTGGCCAGACAATGAGTGTTTGGGGTCAGCCTAGCCGATTTACCCGCCGAAGGCGAAGAGGATCGGCAGATCTACACCGGCTCCTTGGGTGATGGAGTCGGTTGGGGATCCGGTTCGGGCGTGTCGGGGCCGGGGGTGGTAGGGGCTGGAATCGAGGGGATCACGCGTGGGCGATCGGCCGGGCGTCTGCGTTGCATGAGTTCGTTCATGCGGCGTTCCATGTCGGCCTGCATCCTCAGGGCGCGCTCGAAGGGGTCCTCGCCACGCTCGCGGGCTCGGCGCAACTCGGCGGGGTCGATCGCGTTCTCCAGTGGGATCTCGGCGTTGTAATACTCGGTGAGGTCGAGCGTGCGTTCGGCGACCTTCTCGCTGGGACGAAGGACCAGGCGGGCGTCGTCGGCGGGGACGTGGTCGAGGGGGACGGGGATGAGCGAGGTGTCGGCCGACGAGGTCGAGGTCACCTGCCCGTTGATGGAGACGGTGAAGGAGAAGGACCCGAACCCGCCCATGCCGAAGGGATCCTGGTCCTGGTCATCGGCGCTGGTGCCGGTGGTGTACGAGCCGAGGACGGTCTCCTTCTGATGCTCGCCCGTCCCCTCGACGAGGACGATGTCGGCGGCGATGGGGAAGGGAACCGCGTCCTTCTTGGGCATCGCGAGGAGCCACGGCTCGGAACGGCTCGCGAAGGAGAGACGCCCGGAGAGGTCGTGCGTGAGCCGGGCGTTGGCGAGGGTGTTCCTGAGTTTCGCGTCGGTGTCGGCGTTCGGCGCGATCGGCCGGACGATGGGGACCGAGTCGGGAAGGACCTTGATCGTCGTGGTGAGCGTGATGGGGACGGTTGTGGTCGGTGTGGTGGGGGAGGAGAGGCGGCCGTTGATGATGGTGATGGGGTTTCCGCTCGCGAATGGATCTTGCGTGGCGAGGTTGAGTTGGAGGGAGAGTGTGTGCTCGCCGGGGCCGAGGCCGGGGGGGAGGGTGAGGTTGACGATCTGGTCGATTTGGTTGCTGGAGCCGAAAGGCGAGGAGAAGATCATGCGGGCTGTCTGTCCCGCGTGCGAGCCTTGCAATGGGATCATGCCCAGCGGGATGCCCGAATTCGGAGTGCTGGTGGCATTGTTCCATCCGAGAATTCGAACGGTGGTGTCGCGTGGCGTGCGAGTTGAGGCCGGGTTGAGAGTCGCGGCCTTCCCATCAACGCTCGCGCTCTCGAGCATGAGCGGCAGGTTCAATGACGTCCCCGAGGCGATGCGTGCGCCGGCGAGGTCGATGCGAATGGGGATCGTCGGGCCGGTCGAGGTGTTCCCCGGGTGTGTCGTCGGGCGAGTCGTGATCGCGAGCGTCGGGGCCTGGGCGATGAAGGTTTCCTCGGCCTTGGTGGAGAGGACGCCATCGAGTTTGGCCTGCTCGATGAGGTCGCCCCACCCTTCGATCCATGTGGCGTTGGGGTCGTTCTGGATGGCGAGGATGGTGTCGATGGTCTTGGCGTACTGGCTGGCGTCGAGTTTGCCGGGGCCGTTGGTGCGCGCGCGGGTGAGGAGTTCGTTGGCGATGGCGGGGGCTCGGGCGGCGTCGGCTCGGCGGGCCTCCCACAAGAGGAGGGCGAGAGGCTTGTAGGCGTTCACGTCCTTGCCCGTGAGGAGCGCAACGGCGACGGCCCCGATGGGCGCCATTGGCGCCAGGGCGAGGACCACGCCGACCACGATCGCGAGGGGGCGCTTCCTGCGAGCACCGATGAGGACGGACTTCTCGCGCTTCAGCCCGGCGCCGCACTCGGGACAGGTGGGCATCTCGGGATAGACGCCGTCGAGATCGAAGTGGCACTGGCGGCAGACGGGATGGTCGTTGATCCGCCGGCCTTTGACGCCGAGCACGATGAGCNNCGCAGCATGGCGATACGAGGAAACCACGTTATGCGGCGCGATTGTGCCGTGGGGCAGCCGCTGGACCGGCCCGATCGAAGAGCAGACCAATAATGTCTGGCGCAAGCTCCGCGACGGCAAGGACAAGGCTGGCGAGGATGGTGGGGTCCATGGTGAACGATAAACAGTGAATGAGCCAGCCAAGGCGTGTGCGTGCCGAACGCCGACGCGGCGTTCGGGGGCTGGCGGGGTTGCTGATCGTCTAGATGCGCGTGGGGGGAGAGTCTGTCGGGCGAAGGACGCTGAGCGAAACGCACAGACTCACGACACCTGTGCGGAACGACATGTGGCGGACTCTCGACCACACTCGGGACACGTGGCGGAGTCGATGTGTCCCCGCATGTCATATCCGCAACCACGGCACTGCCACGGCTGGCGCCTCCAGTGTCTCATGGCGGCACGACCGCCCCGGACAACGCCAAAGGAGACCAGCGACCAGAAGAGGGCGGAGATCCAGAGATGCTCGAGGATGGGGACGACGGGCAACGTGGCGGTGTGCGTTGGAGGCTTCATGCCATAGGTCGCGTAGATGCGCGGATCTGTGGGGTCGTGCCTGGCTCTGAACGTTGGAATTCCAAGTATCACCTTACCACTCGCGGTTACTTGAGCCCACGAGTCCCAGCATGGAATCGGCCAGCCGCGACGATCGACGGCGATTTCGTAAGTGATAATGTGCTGTTGTTGGTAGTCGGTCGTGGGTGATTCTTGGCCACATATTGTATTGCCGGGGCCGCGAAAAAATGAGTCGGCAATCCAGCGTCCAATCGCGCCGATATCCTGGACTTCCCACGGCTTGGGTGGAGTGGTGTCTAGGTGATTAGTCCAACCTCTCGGGGGCCGAACTGCTTCGATCGAGTAGCCTTCGTAGATCGGCCCCACCAGGCTTCCTCTAGGCGTCACGAACACAAGAGATGAGAGCGCGGTTTGGAGCCAAGATATGAGGACACCGATAGCGAACCAGAAGAGTATGGCCCGAGTATTTATAAGAATTAGTTTCAAAGTCCACTCGCCGATTTTCATCAGCGAGTAGGCATGACTTTGCAGTTCAAGAGTTACCACCCGAACCGCCTCCAGGTGGTGGTGGAGGCGGCGGCGGTGTTACTGGAGCGATAGGTACCCGGGTACCCGGAGGTGTACCTGTTGGAGGTCCTGCGGGTGATTGTGCGGGTGGTGTTATTGTCGCGGGACATGGCGCAGAAGGATCTGCTGGAATTAATTCGACATTCTCATCGGTCCAACATTGTGTTTCGACGCCAAATGACTGTACTGTGGAAATGCCGGCTGCAGTGGTGCAAACTTCGAAGTACGCCCGACTTCGACAAACGGTACAATTGTAGAGGCAAAGCCCGCCACCGGTTGTGGGAGTCGTCGACGATCGGACACATCCCGTGTAGGTGTTTGGCGACCAGGTGCCAGTGATGAGTGGAACACAGTTTGGTGATGGCGTGATGCCACAGAACCGCTGAAATCGGTTCGGAACGGGCGCAGTCGGTAGAGTTTGACCTGGCGGAACTTGCCCTGGAACGACTACTGGATTAGGTGTTGTGGTCGTCGGAATGGGCATTCCCGGGACAGTAGGCACTCCTGGTGGAAACGGATTGGGTAACGCCGGTGCGGGCGCCTGTGCGATCCACTCGATGTGCTCGGTGATCGAAGCGAGGTAGCTGAGCGTCTGCTGGATTTGAAACACACCATTCTCGTCTTTTTGTTCGAGGGGCATGTCGGCGACGGCGTAGCCCCATTCCTTCATGAGATCGACGAGTTCGTTTCGGTTGAGCGATGCGTTGATCGGATCCTTCATGGGATCGTCGGTGAGAAAGCCGTTCTCATAGTCGTACTTGACCATGGGTACAGCGCCCGCGAGGGACTCCATCGCGACGGTCCATTTGTCATCGTACTGGCCATCGATGTTCAGGTCCGTCTTCACCGACTTCACGGCATCCGCGACGTCGCCAGCAATCCAAGTCTTGGCGATCCACAGACACTTATCTAAATCGTCGTTGATGTACCACACGGCCCGCAGATTGCTCCCACCCGCCGACGGGTCATGGCACAACGCCAGCATACTGTGCGCCTCATGTTCACCCGTGTTGGGTGCGATTGCAGCCTGGCCGGGCATGGAACGACAGGTGCAAGAGTGCTCGCGGGCGATATCGCGTGTCCCGAATGAGGGTCTCAGAACGTGTGAGATCAGGCCGCCTTCCCTGCCCCATCGCCGGAAATCGGCAGATGACCGTTGGCATTTGGGGCAGAGTCGTGTACGTTGGTGGGGCGAGGCGGCATGGCCCAAGGGCTGTCGCCACACGATGGAGACCCTCAGATGCGTTTCGATCAACGGATGGCGGCGGCGGCAATCACGGCATGCGTCGGCCTTGGCGGGCTCGGCGTGCACTCGGCCCATGCTCAGGCGCTCACGACGCGGTTCACGTACCAGGGACGACTGGACGTCTCGGGCTCGCCCGCGAGCGGGTTGTATGACATGCGCTTCACGCTCTATTCCGCCGCCATCGGAGGTTCGCCGATCGGCACGACGCTCTGCGCCGACAACCTGGCCGTGGCCGACGATGGGACATTCGTCGTCGGACTCGACTTCGGCAGCGTGTACGACGGGAACGAGCGATACTTGCAGATCGAGGTGCGCCAGGACACGGGCCTCTCCTGCGCGAACACGACCGGCTATACGACGCTGAGCGGTCGTCAGCGATTGCTCGCGTCGCCGTACTCGTCGTACGCGTTGAACTCCGGCTTGCCGTGGGCGACGACCTCGACGGGGCGATTGCGATACGACGGTGTGTTTGTGGGCATCAACGCGACGACGCCGGTGACCAACAACGGGCTGTTCCAGGTCTCGCGCACCGGCGCGGCGGCGGGCGCCTTCGGCGGGATGTGGGTGACGACGGACAACGCCACGGGACGGCCGTTCTATGGATACAACAACACGACAGGCTCGACTCTCGCGTACCACTACCTCGACGGGTCGGACAACTCGTGGCGGCTGGTCGTCGGCTCATCGACGCCGATGGTCGCCACGAGCAATGGATTCGTGGGTCTGGGAACGAGCGCGCCGTCCGAACGTCTCCACGTCGCCGGCGGGACGCTTGTGACGGGGAACTCCACGGTGAACGGCAGTCAGACCATTGGCGGGAGTCTCACCGTCGGCGGGTCGATCGGCGTGCCCACGACGACGCGCTATTACACGATGGGTCCGGGCTCGTTCATGGTCGCGCCCGCCAGCGCCAACTACAACATGACCACCCAGGAACTCTTCCTCCTCGACAACAACGGTGCCTATTTCGGACACCTGAACCTTCCCCAGGGCGCGATCCTCCTTGACGCGCAGTTGTACTTCTACGACCAGTCGAACTCGAACAACATCACGTTCATCCTCGATCGCGTGCCCCACGACGGCACGACCTCGGTCCGCCTGGCGAACTTCACGCCCAGCCTGGTCGCCCCGGCGGGGAACCTCGTGAACCAGACGCTCTCGTTCACCGACGAGGTGATCGACAACCAGACGAACTCGTACACCATGTACATGTCCTGGGATCCCGACGGCGGCAACCGCATCAGCGTCCGGAGCGTCGTGTTCCGGTACACGGTGACGACGCCCATGCCCTGAGATCGGCACGGATCTTCTTGTGTGGCGGTGTGTTTCTGGTACACTGAGCGAGCGCGGTCGTGTTTCCGGGCCACACGTGAAGATTGTCGAGAGAGGCCGCGCCTGGAGAGCCCCTATGCGCGTTCACGCCGCTGTTGTTTCCCACACGCACCGTTCCACGTCCGCGTGGAGCAGTCGGGTCGTGCACGCTCTGCTGGCCTTGGGTGCGCTCGCCTGCCCGGCACTCGCCCAGACGTCCTTTGTCTATCAAGGCCGACTCACGGAGAACGGCCAGCCCGTCTCCGGGTCCTTCGACATGGACTTCCGCCTGATCGACCCGTTCAACTCGGGCATTGAGGTGGCCAGCTACTGCCGCGTGGGCGTGCCGGTCAACGCCGGGCTCTTCAGCACCACGATCGACCTCGGCCCATTCGACCGCGACCTGACCTATTCCATCCGGATCCGGACGCGGCCGAGCTCCGGGCTGTTGTGCGACGACGACACCGGGTACACCACGCTCGTGCCGGACCAGTTCATCGGGGCCGCGCCCCGGGCGATCCACGCCCTCAACGCCTCGTCGCTCTCGGCTCCCGATGGCAATCCCGCGTCGGCGATGGTGGTCGCCGAGGACGGCACGCTCATCGCGCTCGGGAATGTCCAGGTCAACGGCGGGCTTGGGCTGGGCACGACCACGCCCACAGGCCGCCTCGACATGCGCTCCAACGACACGGGGTTCTTCCGCTTCATGGGCACCTCCGAGGACCTCCAGTTCAACGGCGGGACCGACGGCGCGTTCGGGTTCTTCAACGTCAGCCCCTCCTCGAGCGGCCGCACGGACTTTGTCAATGGCGGAGCCGTGCGCCTGAGCGTCGGCAACAACGGTCGCGTCGGGATCAACACGAACACCCCCGGCAAGACGCTCACCGTCGCCGGCGACATGGAGATCGGGACCACCTCGGGCGACTATCGCCACCTGCGCCTCGGGGGGGGCAACTCCAGCGGCTTTCTCTACGGGTCGTATCCCGCCCTCGGCGACGGCATCCACATGTCGTACAACCACTACCACAACCAGTTCGGGAGCAACGTCTTCGCGAACCCCGGCGGCGGGAGCTCCCGCGTCAGCGCCGGGTACGGGAGCGTCGTCCTGGCCACGGGCGACGTCGGGCAGGCGCCCACCGACCGGCTGGTCGTCAACGTGAGCGGCAACGTCGGCATCAACAACGCCAGCCCGACCTTCCGCCTCGACGTCGGCGGCGCCATCCGCTGCACGTCGCTCACCCAGACCTCCTCGCGGGCCTTCAAGGACGGCATCACGTCCCTGGCTCTGGGCCTTGATGACCTCATGCGTCTCGCGCCCGTCTCGTTTGTCTGGAACGAGAAGGCCCCACAGGACGCGCGCGGGCGGCACGACCTGGGCCTCATCGCCGAGGACGTCGCCCGCGTCCTCCCGGGCGCGGTGGCCGTGGATGAAGAGGGCAAGGCCGCGGGCGTGGATTACTCGCGCGTGACCGTGCTCGCGGTGAAGGCGATCCAGGACCAGCAGGCCGAGATTCAGGAACAGCACGCAGCAATTCGGGACCAGCAGGCGACGATCCAGTCGCAGAAGGCCCAGATCGAGTCCCTCACGGCCCGCCTCGAGCGGCTCGAGCGTGCGATGCAGTCGATGCCCACACTCCCCACCACAAGGTAAGGATCAGGGCAACCTGATCGATATTCATCACACGACTCGTTAGATCACGAGACCGGCGTCCGTAATGGATGGGCCGAGAGAAGATGAAGCGCTGGGCATTTGGGCATTGGGTGGAATTCAATGTCGCGCCACTATTTGATTTGGCGAATCACCAGTTGAATATCGATATCGTCGTAGATCCCGACGGCGACCGATCCCGAGGGTACATCATCGGTTTGTCCATAGATCGTCCGAGGAACAAGCATCATGTTGATGTCACCACAGGAAACTTGTGGAATCGGATTGGGTTGCGATGAATCCAATGGAGCAGCGGTGTATTCATGAGGGATGCCATCTGGACCAGTGATCGTCCACGCGATTGCCTTGAGCGGAGTCTCCCGGAAGACGACCTGCCACACTTCGGAATCGCTGCCAACGCGATGAACGGCAATCTGCGAGTTCAGTGGTACGATGGCTATGTTCCTAGGGAGTCGCAGTCTGGCCAGCTCGATCTCCGAGTCTCTGCGTCCTTCCATCGTCCGCAGCCACCACGGGCTGATACGAACCCGGACGAGTGTCCGGTCGATCGCGAACCACGACACGGCTTCGAGTCCTGCGAGCACGATGGCGGCCACAAGCACGATCTTCGATCGTTTCTTCAGCCGTGTCGAAAGAAACCTTCGCCTCGTCATGGTCGTGCGCGTGGTTCCACACTCTGGGCACACGCGGCCACGTCCCACAGATGGATAGGCGCACTTCGGGCATGCGCGACCTCGGCCCCTCCATGTCTTGATGATTGCAACGCGAGCCATCGCCGTGGTCGCGAGCGTCACGGCGAGCACGCTGAGGCCCGACAATACCAACGGGTTATCGATTCTCATCCAGTCGACGACGTGCATGGAGACCCGCACGATTCGTTGGAATGCCGTGCCGAGCGGGGGTGTGCTGATATATGGACCGACCTGGAAGTACAGCACGCCTTCGGCGAGTTGTCGCATCAAGTACAGCGACGCATACGTTCCGGTGACCATGAGCAGCGGACAACTGATTGCACGACCGATGGTCCCCGCAGGCGGCAACACCTTGTCGAGTGTGAGATTGACTTCGGCCTGATGCAGATGGCGTCGCCGGAACAATATAGAGTACGCCGCTCCGTATGTTACAAGTACCAGGACGGCCGCCATCGCCGCCCAACCGACGGCCTCCCAGGCCGGAACGCGAGCCGCAAAGAAGTCATCGATCGACCCTAAAGGCGTGGGGCCATTCTGACGGGTCATGACCCATCCCATCGCTCGGGCACGGAACCACATCCATAGCCCCGACCGGATCACGATATTCAACTCGCCTCCCGGACCCAATGTTTCTCCGGTTGACGGGGTGGTTACCCACACAATGAACATCGCCACGAGCAGCCTTAGCGTGCCGAGGATCCATCGAACTCCAAAGGGCGCCAACGCAAGCACGACACCCGAAGCCATGACAGCAGTGAGTCTGACGGCGATTCGCGGGCCGCGGGGTTGCATGCAATCGCCGGACACTCGCGTCGGCGAGTGACCGGCTCGGAGAAGATTAGCTCCAGTACCACCAGAACTCGACACATGTCGTTGTCGGGTTCGTCGGGCTCATGGGCGGATTTCCGGTACCAGGAACGCTAATCGGAGGGGTCGCCGGCGGAGCTGGTGCCGGCACAACGCTTGGACCTCCGTTGCATGCGGCCGCGGTGGGATCGAAGCATACGACCTCATATTTGATATCGCAAAGAGTAGGGAACGTGTGTCCTGGAGGACATGGTGCAGGCGTCGTTCCTCCGGGCACATAGATCCAGTTCGACTTGCATGTGCAAACACCCGCGGGGATGGTCGGATTCGATGGGCTCACAGGTTGTGTTGGATCAGGGCGGGTGGCTGTTGGTGAGGTTGTGCATTTCCATGGTTGTGGCGCTCCGGGCGGGCGCGTGCCGCCCGGTGGTGTCGGAATGGGGACCAGGCCCGGAGGAACCGTCCACGGCGGCGTCGGTGGAGTTGTCACAGGATATGGTGTTCTCGTGTCCGCCACGGGCGTGCAGTCGAGCGTTCCGGCCCGAACGATTGTGACTCCAGAACCGGCCAGATAGTCATCGCTGTGATAGGACAAGAGGGTCGATGGATTGATGGCGCTGTGCGTCTCATAGGGTCCGTCCACCTTGCCATTCACGCCATCAACGAGCACGAAGCCGTGCTCGGGTCCGGCAGAACCGTCACCCCAGCCATACGAACAGACGATCAGCGGCAGCGCACCATACGCGCCAAAGAGCGCCTCAACCTGGTACGTCCCCATCGACACGTTGTTGCGGGTCGCCCATGCCTTGATCTCGTTCTCGAGTAGATCCACCGAGCGAGGCTCACCAGTCAGCCGACGCTTCGCGTCGTCAGAATGATCCATCCCGGTGGCGGTCTGCTCGGAGAACGAGTTGAGCGAGGCGATCCACGCCATGGTCTCTGGCGCCGCGTTCGCGAAGGTCTTCTCCGCGAGCACACCCTCGTCTGGAGGCACGGTCAACCCTTGGGCGATGAGTGTGCTTCCGTCGATAACGATGCTGGCGTTCGGATCGTTCACCGCCGTCGCAAGAAGAGCGACAAAGTATGTGGGTGTGGACGTCTCGGCCTTGACCTCACTCTTGGTGAGTTGGAGGGTTTTCTCATCCTGCGTCACGCCCTCTACGGCATTGCAGTTCGCAGCGGAGTTGACGCCATATTTTGCGAAACTGATGACCCGAATCGCAGCAATGTCTGGCGCGAACAAGGGCGAGTTCATCTTCACGTCGGTGAACGCGAACATGCCAGCGCTGGCCGAGGGCGTTCCGCTTTGCGACAGAGCGACGAACATCGTGCCCCAAGACTCGACCTCGGCTTGTGCCGATTCGGACGGCTTGTCATAGAACGGATTGCTCTGGCCACTCGCGGCAGGCGCAGCCGCGAGACAGCCAGCCATGACGGCAAGCTTCAATCGAGCCCGGACATCCTTTGAATGAATGAACCTCTGCATGACTCAAACTCCATGTGCCCACGCAATGCGGCAACGAGCCGATCGAGGGGACGGAGTCAACATACCCATGTCGGGGATTTGCTGTCAATGCCAAACGAGAGTCACGTGAAACATCACTCAAACATGTGTCCTTGCGACACAAACGCACACATATGTGTGTTATAGATGGAAGTATGACATGCTTTGCAATATGCAGACGCCGCACCCTCAACACAGGGAGGCACGTCTGGGTGCCGTGCACACACGATTCGGACGACACCGATGCTGAGTCTGATCCTGGCATGGTGCTGGTTGAAACCATGACATCGCATCATGAGATCAGTCAACGGATCATCCCATGTCGGGCTTGGGATCATTCCTTAAGGGACATGTGGCCTTGGTGCTGAAATGCGGGAGGTCCGCGCTAGGACGCGCGGCCTTCGCGCTGGGATGCTGGACGTTCCCACAAGGACGCGCGGCTTTCGCGCTTGGATGCGGGGGTCTCGCGCTAGGACTCTTGATGTCCGCGCTGGGACGCGCGGGCTTCGCGCTAGGACGCTGGACGTTCGCGCTAGGACGCGCAGGGCTCGCGCTAAGACGCGCGAGAGTCATGTGTGGCTCTTCTCGGGCGTCGTGGGATGTCTTTCTCGGGGCGCGTGAGGGGAGTTTGGGCCGGGAACCGTGGCAGGTTGGATCGCGGGTGCGGGCGAGGGTGGTCCATGCCGGGCCGAGAAGCGGAATGTGGGGTGGTCGCCGTTCGATGGGGTGGACGCGCGCGATGATGAGGCGATGGCGCGTCGATGCCTGGGGTGACATCCGGGGCGGGCGGGGCGTGGGCGTTCTCTTGGGCCGGGTCCAGCGTGGGCTACTCCCTCCATCGGTGGCAGTGCGACCGGTGGGGGGCGGCAAGGAGCACGGCGCGCTCGTGGCACTGTGTCGCCGGAGGCCATGTTCAGAGGAGTGTGCGGTTATGTCTACGAATCTGCCGGTGTCGATCGACGAGTTTCTCGCGTGGGCGGACAATCATCAGGGTCTTTGGACTTCGTCCCCCGAAAATATCGGACTCACGGCCGCCGAGTCCCTCGAGTTCAAGACCATGGCCAACGACCTGCAGACGCTGCGGTCCGCCGCCATCGCCGCTCGTGAGGCGAGCCGGGGCGCCACACTCGATCAGAACGAGGCCCTCCGCGACACGCGTCGCAAGGCCGGCGAACTCGTCAACACCATCAAGGCCTTCGCCGAGCGCACCGGCAACAGCGAGGTCTATGCCTTGGCCGGCGTCAGCCCCGATGCCCCGCGCGGCCAGGCGCCGGACCCCACGCCGCCCTTCGAGTTCGTGGCGACGATCGACAGTTTCGGCGACCTGACCCTCTCGTGGAAGTCGCGCCAGCCCGCGGGCGTCAGCGGCACGACCTTCCAGGTCTCGCGCCAGATGAACGGCACCGGGGCGTGGCAGATCCTCGACACCGTCGGCGTCCGCGAGTTCGTCGACGAGACCATCCCCCAGGGGACCAGCTCGGTCGCGTACGTCGTCCGCGCCAAACGCAGCAATCGCCAGAGCGTCCCCTCGGCGGCCTACCACGTCCTCTTCGGGCACGCCCAGAGCGGCCAGTTGTTCATCGCCCAGGCGGCGTGAGCACGACGAGCCGAGTGAGCCATTGAGAAAGACCATCCACCCGCCGGGGAGGGGCACATCCTCGGCGGGTGGTTTCTTTGAGTTTGGGCGGAGGAGTGGATGTGGGGTGGGGGGTGAGTGGTGGGGGCTGCGGGGTGAGGGGGACTCCCTCTTCGCCCTGAAGGGGCGGCGGGCTGTAGCCACGGGTGGAGCACAGCGGAACCCGTGGAAGTCGGTTCTCCTGTCCCAACCCGCTCCGGAAGGGGCGGAGGGATACGCGCTTGCGACTGAACGAGTGTGTGAAGCGGAATCTCCTCTGCCCTTTCGGGGCAGGTTCAGGAGCGGGAGTTTCCTTCCACGGGTGGCGCTTCGCCCGCGTTGGACGCGGGCTTCGCTCCACCCGTGGCTACCACCCTTCGCCCCTTTGGGGCGAAGACGGATCGAGCGTCGGTTCTGTGGAGTGAGGGCATCCACCACTCTGGAGCGTGGCGCCACCTGAGGACTGCCGGTCACGGGACCGCCGTCCGCAGGACCCTACAGTCTTGGCCTATGGCATGGACCCGCACGACCGACTTTCCCGTCCTCACCAAGCGAATCCCGTGCTTTCCCTTTGGCGACCCCAAGGATCGGCACATCGTCTCGTACGACGAGTACGTCAAGACCGGCGGGTATGAGGGGCTGCGCAAGGCCCTGTCGATGGCCCCCGACGCCGTCACCGACGAGGTGAAGAAGAGCGTCCTGCGCGGCCGCGGCGGGGCCGGGTTCCCGTGCGGGCTCAAGTGGACGTTCCTCCCCAAGTTGAAGGTCGATGAGAGGGGCGTCGAGGAGGATCCGGGAGAGCGGTACCTCGCGGTGAACGCCGACGAGTCCGAGCC
>JRYD01002630.1_pt1 | contig 106455 bp, 75 predicted proteins | sample 235311 | NCBI WGS metagenome assembly JRYD01 (sample SAMN03074213, study PRJNA261472) | activated sludge metagenome | biome: Common Effluent Treatment Plant; feature: Wastewater; material: Activated sludge; isolation source: activated biomass in a lab-scale reactor treating industrial wastewater... | reverse complement strand
CCGGCGAGATCGCGCGTGGCGAGGGCGTGCGCGCGTCGTTGCGCGACGAGCGTTTGCGTGACATCGTGGATCTCTTGAAGACGACGAGCCGGTACTCGGACGATCCGCAGGAATCGGTGCTGGCGTACGCCCAGCGGGTTCGGGCGATCACCAAGTCGGATCGCGTGATCTCGATCTCTCGTCGGGGTCTGGAGTCGCCGTTTTTTCGCGTGACTCGGAGTTCGACGTGGCCGATCGCGATCGATCCGTGGAAGGAGCAGGGGCGATTGCCGCTGTTCGAGGGGGGGCTGCTCTCGGAGTTGATCTATGCGGGCGAGCCGCGTCTGATCGACGACGTTCGTGTGACGTCGTTGGATCCGGCGGCGGCGTATCTCGAGGGGATGAGCAGCCTGGTGGCACTGCCGACGTGGGACGACGGCGAGGCCCTGAACATGGTCGTGCAGATGTCGGCCAGGCCGTATGCCTTTGATCCGTCGCGGCTTCCCGAGATGTTGTGGATCAGCAATCTCTTCGGCCGTGTGACGAAAAACCTGGTGCTGTCGCGTGAGGTGAAGGAGGCGTACGCGGCACTCGATCGGGAGTTTCGCGTGGTGGGCGAGATCCAGATGGCGCTGCTTCCCCAGGAGACGCCGGCGTTGCGGACGCTGGACCTCGCGACGCACTATCAGACGAGCACGCAGGCGGGTGGTGATTATTTCGATTTCTTTCCGCTGGGCGAGGGGCGCTGGGCGGTGCTGGTGGCGGACGTCTCGGGTCACGGGACTCCGGCGGCGGTGCTGATGGCGATCCTGCACGCGATCGCGCACATGATGCCCAGGGACGCCGGCGGCGGGCTGGAGCCGCACCGTGCGATGGAGTTCATCAACAGGGCGCTGACGACGAGGTACACGTCGCGGCTCGGCTCATTTGTGACGGTGGTGTACGCGGTCTACGACGACCGGTCTCGGACGCTGACGCTGTGCAACGCGGGGCACCCCCGGCCGCTGCTTCGCCGGCGGGACGGTCGTGTGGAGGAGATCGACGGGAGCGAGGTGGGCCTGCCGATCGGGATCACGTCGGACGCGGGGTATGCCTCGCGGTCGATCCGGCTGGATCCCGGCGAGTCGCTGGTGGTGTACTCCGATGGCATCACCGAGGCCTTCAACGATCGGCGGGAGATGTATGGGAGCGAACGCCTCGAGCGTGTGATCCGCGAGAGTGGCGGCGTGATCGGGAACGCGTCGTCGTTGCTGTCGGCGATCATCGAGGACCTCGGCACGTTTGCCGGGCTGTCGAGCCGGAGCGACGACCGGACGATCGTGGTGGCGTCGGCGAGGGAGTGAGCGATGCCGAGTGTAACGACATCGATCATGGTGATCGTGGGGTTGATCCTGCTGTTGGGTGTGCCGTTCACGCTGTGGTGGTGGAAGCTCGCGGACAAGTGGGCCGACGCGGAGCATCGGAGGTTCCGGTCGACGAAGGACGATCGCGAGCGGGTGGTGGTGGATGACGAGGCGGACGGATCCGAGAGCGAGACGTAGGGGCGTCGTCGCGAGAATCGTGGCGTGGGGGGCGTGGGGGGCGTGGGGGTGTGCCCGGGGTGGTCATGGTGAGCGTGTGCCGAGATACAAACTGACCATCGAGTATGACGGGACGGAGTTCTGCGGCTGGCAGAAGCAGGAGCCGCTCGCGCCGGACGAGGGGGATCCGCGGGCGAGCGCCCAGTTGCTCATGCACGTCGAGGCGGGATTGGTGGCGGGGACGCCTGGTCGGATCGCGCTGCGGACGGTGCAAGCGGTGGTGGAGCGGGCGGTGCGTGAGATCGTGCGCGAGCCGGTGCTGGTGCAGGGGGCGAGCCGGACGGACGCGGGCGTGCACGCGCGGGGGCAGGTGGCGGCGTTCACGTGTTCGGGAGAGAGTGATGGAGTTGTAGAAGACGTAGGCACAGGCGAGACGCCTGTTCCACGAGAAGACGTAGAGGAAGGAGAGGCAGGCGGGCCGCGTGCTCTCCCTGCCCCACGAGGGAACCGAGAGGACTTGGCCTCGGACGAGGTGATGTCCGGCACTCGCCATGGGGGATGGCCCGTGTCGCGTGGTCTGGATCGGCTTCGGCGGGCGATCAACGGGCGATTGCCGGGCGACGTGCAGGTGGTCCGTGTTGAGCACGTTGGTGATTCGTTCGATCCGATCGGGGATTGTGTGAGCAAGGGGTACTCGTATTTGTTGCACGTGTCGCCGCCGCCGCCGTTTGGACCGGGGTTGAGAGCGATGTGGGATCGGAGGTACTGCCTGCACGTGTGGCACGCGTTGGATTTGGCGCGGATGAATGAGGCGGCGCGGGTGCTTGTGGGGGAGCACGATTTCGCGGCGTTCGCGGCGGCGGGTCATGGGCGATTGACGACCGTGCGGACGATTTATGGGTGCCGGGTGGTGGATGTGACGGCTGGTGTCGCGGGCGTCGGTCTTGAGAGCGTGGACGAAGCGACCGCGTGGCCGCGGCGTTTTCGTGTCGAGGTCTCGGGGAACGGCTTTCTGTACAACATGGTGCGGATCATCACGGGGACGCTGATCGAGGCCGGTCGTGGGAGGCTCTCACCCGAGGACGTTGGGCGTGCGTTGGAGGCGAAGGATCGGCGGCTCGTGGGCCCGACCTCGCCGGCGGAGGGGTTGTGCCTGGAGTGGGTGCGGTACAAAGATCAGTAACCCGTGCCCCATCGCATCCTCCACATCTCGACGCGGCTCATCCTCGGCGGATCGCAGGAGAACACCGTTCTTTCGTGCGAGGGTCAGGCTCGGCGTGGGCATGAGGTGCATCTCGCCTTTGGGCCGATCTTCGGTCCCGAGGGGTCGATGCTCGAGCGGGTGGGGGCGTATCGCGCGGCGGATGGTCGCGGGATCGAGGCGCACGAGCTTGGGCACCTCATCCGCCCTGTGAGCCCCGTTGCGGATCACATCTGCTTCCACCACGAACTGCGGCCGCTCATCCGAAGGCTCAGGCCCGACATCGTGCACACCCACAGCAGCAAGGCGGGAATCCTGGGTCGATGGGCGGCGTGGAAGGAGCTCGCGAGGATGGCGCGGGAGGAGCGCTGCGGCGTGGTGCACACGGTGCATGGGCCGCCGTTCATGCCGGTGGAAGGAGGGGTGGTGTCGCGGGCGAGGACGCGGGCTGTGAACGCGATGTACGCGCGAGCCGAGCGTTTCGCGGCGCGGCGGTGCCATGTGATCGTGTGCGTCGCCGACGCCATGCGGGAGGAGTTCCTGGAGCGGGGGATCGGGAGGCCCGAGCAGTATGAGACGGTGCGTTCGGGGATCGATCTGTCGCCGTTCACGGAGTTTCCGCCCGAGGAATCTCGCGAGCGGATGCGGACGTCCTTGGGCTTCACGAACGACGACTTTGTCATCGGCACCGTCGCCCGCCTCGCCCAGCACAAGGGGCACGATGATCTGCTCGACGCGCTGGGGGAGAGTCTCCGGGCGAATCCATCGTGGCGGTTGTTGTGGGTGGGCGACGGGTGGTGGCGTGAACGGCTGGTGTCGAAGGCACGGGCGATGGGGATCGTGGTGCGTGAGTTGGATCGGGAGAGTTGTGGGACAAGTGCGAGGAACAATGAAGAAGTGGTAGACACAGGCGAGACGCCTGTGCCACGAGACCGGGTCGTCACAGGCGGGACGCCTCCCCTCCCTGTGCCACGAGATGGGGTAGGGGGAGGGACAAAGTCCGCTGCCCAACTGGTGCTCACGGGGCTGGTGTCGCCCGAGCGGGTGCCCGGGTTGATGCGGGCGATGGATGTTTTGGCGCATCCGTCGTCGCGGGAGGGGTTGCCGCGGACGGTGCCGCAGGCGTTGTTGGCGGGGACCTGCCCGATCGCCTACGACGCCGACGGCACGCGTGAGGCGTGCGTCGAGATGGAGACGGGGCGCCTCGTTCGCGTCGGCGACCTTTCGGGCCTGCGCGAGGCGATCGCGTGGTGCGCGTCCAAGCCGCGGGAGCGTCAACGCCTCGCCGAGCGGGGACGAGAAATGTGCCTGCGTGATTTCGGGAGCGAGACGATGGTGGAGCGATTGGAAGCGGTGTACGAGCGGGCGATGGGGTTGGCGCGGGGGGTGGCGTGATGGGGTGGGGCCATTCTCACGGGCGGTGATCGTGCGAATCCGAAGCAGGTGCTTGGTGAGCATGAAGAACCGCCGCTCTGGAGAGCGGTGCCACCGGGAGCGTTTCACCTGAGAAGCGTGTCCTCGTCGAGACTCTAGAGTGTCAGCGTGCGCGGGCCGTAGTCGAGGCGCATGGCCTGCTTGGCGAGGTGGAGGGTTTCCTCGGCGAGTTGGTTGGCCTTCGCCGTGCCGGCGCGGATGATGTCGATGGCCTCGGCGTCACCCGTCTCGCCTTCGAGCCTTGCTCGGCGTTCGCGGATGGGTTCTAAGAGTTCGTTGATCGCGTCGATGACGAGTGCTTTGACGTGCCCGTCGCCGAGGTTGTCGCCCTTGCGGTATCGCTCGCGGTACTCGTCGACCCTGGCCTTGTCCTTGACGAAGGCGTCGGCATACGAGAAGACGGGATTGATCTCCGGGTTGCCCGGTTCGTCGGGGTTTCGGCTCTGCCCGGGGTACATGGCGTTGATCTTCTTCTTGACCTCCTTGGCGGAGTCGGAGAGGAAGATGGCGTTGTTGAGGCTCTTGGACATTTTTTGTGAGCCGTCGGTGCCTATGAGCCTCCCGACGCGGCCGACCTTGGCCTTTGGGATGGGGAAGAGTCCCCCGGCCTTGACGTAATCGCCGTCCTCGGTCTTGGGATTGACGCCGCAGTAGACCTGGTTGAATCGTCTGGCGACTTCGCGGGTCATCTCGATGTGGGCGACCTGGTCCTCGCCGACGGGGACGAGGTCGGGTCGGAAGGCGAGGATATCGGCGCACTGGCCGACGGCGTACATGGGGAAGCCGAAGGAGTACTGGTCGCCCAGGCCTTTGGACTCGATCTCGGTCTTGAGGGTGGGGTTGCGCAGGACGCGGTTGAATGGAAGGAGCATCGCGAAGAACCAGGTGAGTTCGGCGATGGCGGGGACCTCGGTCTGGAGGACGATGGTGCTTTTGTTGGGGTCGATGCCGCAGGCGATCCAGTCCTTGACGATCTCGAGGGTGCTCCGGCGGATCTCGTCGGGCTGCTCGGCGCGGGTGGTGTAGGCGTGCATGTTGGCGAGGAGGATGTAGCAGTCGTACTCGTCCTGGAGTTGGAGTCGGTTCTCGATGGATCCGACGTAGTGGCCGATGTGGAGTCGGCTGGTGGGGGTGTCGCCGGTGAGGATGCGGGGCCTGGTGGATTGGGGTGGGGAGGTCGTCATCACGCGGCGAGTGTAGGGAAATGGGGATGCTCGCCACGCTCAGGCGTTTCGGGCGATGAGGATGTTGGCGAGGTTGAAGGCCATGTGCATGACGACGGGGACGCCGAGGCGTCCTGTGCGTTCGAAGGCGAGGGCGTTGGCGAGGCCGAGGACGAAGATGGGGACGATGGCGTACCAGGGGATGGCGTTGTCGCCGGTGCCGATGTGGATGGCGGCGAAGAGGACGGCGGAGATGGTGGCGGCGAGCCAGGCGCGCTTGACGAGGCGCAGGGCGGCGGACTGGAGGAATCCACGGAAGATGATTTCTTCGGCGATGGGGGCGAGGACGACGGCGTGGGCGATGAGGGCGAGGGTCCAGGGGTCGTTCTGGTGGTCGGCCATCTTGGTGAGGAGGGGATGGGCGAGGGTGTCGATGGTGCCGCCGATGGCGCGTTGGACGGAGGAGGCGATGATGCCCGAGGCGAGGACGACGGGGATGGCGATGGCGAAGCAGAGGAGGCCGCGGGGCAGGTCACCGAGTTTGAGGTCGAGGCCCGAGGACGAGGCGGAGGCGACGACGAGTCGGACGAGGAGGAGTCCGATGAGGGCGCCGACGAGCGAGCCGCAGAGTTGGGTGGCGACGAGGAGTCGGTAACTCTCGGGCGGGTCGCCCCGAAAGAGTCCCAGAGTGGCGGCGAGGCTCGGGCCGATGCTGAGGGCGACGAAGGTGGCGAAGGCGCAGGCGAGGTAGAGCCACCAGGGGTGCTCATCGACGGTGCGGTGGGCGAGGGGGGATTCGTTGTGGCGGACGAGGCGTCCAATGAGCAGGCCGATCAGGACAAGGGCGGCGAGGACGAGGATCCAGGTCTCGGCGGCGGTGTGCGAAGCGGCGGAGGAGAGTTGCTCGCCGACCTTGGAAAGGGCGTTGGAATCGGTGACAGGCACCGAGGTGGAGGACGTCTGTGGGAGGAGGGCGATCATGGTGTGGAGCGTGTGTGCGACGGGTCGAGGGCTAACAATGTCTGCAGTGATCCCGAACACTGACCTACTCCACCATTTGGCCTCGCTCAAGCGAGCGGAGGTCGCACGACTTCAATCGGCGATGGCGTTCTCGGAACTGGAGGCGAGCGCGTTGAGCGAGGAGTCGCCTCGGAACTTTTTCACGGCCGTGACTCGGCATGCTGGGGCCTCGGGTGAAGGTGGGGTGTCGGTCATCGCGGACGTCTCCCGCAAGTCGGCATCGGGGACGTGGCTCCGGGCGGAGTTTGGCGGATCCCCGGCGAGTCGTGAGGCGCTGGCGACTCTCGCCAGACGATATTCCCAGGCTGGGGCGAGCGCGATCTCTGTGCCGACGGACGCGGGGCATCTTGGCGGCAGTCTGGGCGATCTTCGAGTGGTGAAAGAGGCGACGGACCTGCCGGTGCTTCGGCGTGATCTGATCGTGGATCCGTGGCAGATCTGGGAGAGCCGGGCCGCGGGGGCGGACGCGGTGATCCTGACGAGCGAGATCCTGCCCGAGGGTCAGTTGCTCGACATGCTGATCCTGGCGCAACGTCTGGGGCTGACGAGCCTGATCGAGGTGCACTCGATGGAGCACCTTCTGCGTGTTCGGCACCACGTCGGGTTCCCGCACCCGAGTTACTGTCTTCTGTCGATCAGCAATCGCAACGCGGCGACCCTTGAGCCCGATCTGACAACGACGCTCCGTCTGGCGGACATGGTGGAGGATCGGGGCGTGCTGGTCTCGGACGCTGGGGTCTCGACGGCGCGGGACCTTGCGAGATTGAGGCGTGTGGGGGTGCAGATCGCGATCGTGGGTGAGGCGTTGATGGCGTCGGAGGATCCGGCAGAGGCCCTGGCGATGATGCTCAGGCCGCCGGCGACGGAGAACGGGGCGATGCCCAAGGTGGATTTTCAATGAGTGGCAGTCGGGATCAGGTCTCGGGCGGCAATGGACCAGTCGCGTGGGCGCGGGCGGTGCTGGTTGGTTTAGCGATCGTGGCGATCGCGGGGGGCGTGTTGGCGCAGCCGACGGCGGATCCCGAGTCGGCGCCCGAGCCGAAGGCGCTCCCGGCGACGACGCCCGGCGCGGGCGGCGATTCGGGCGTGCTCGGAGGCGACGAGGCCCGGGCGAAGGGGATCCTCGAGCGTGCGGCGTCGGTGCTGGAGAACACGTCGTCGCTCGCGTTCTCGGTGGAGTACACGCCCAGCGCGCTCGTGGCGAGCATGATGAAGGGGTCGTCGGGGGAAGTTCGGATGCTTCGCACGAGCGAGTCGGGCGACTCGCCGTGGATTGTGTCGGTGAGCGGCGCGGAGTCGGGGACGCCGCTGGACCAGGGATTCAACGCGACGTGGCTGGAGCGCACGGCGGAGTGGATCGACCATACGGATCGGAAACTGATCGAGAAGCCGACGCGGAGCGCCCGTGGCACGGCGCTGCAGGCGGCCAAGACGCTGCGCCTCGAGGACATCATGACGGCGCACCCGTTCGACAAGTTCCTGAACTCGGGCGCAACCACGTATGGCCTTCTCGAGCCCGAGACGATCGATGGTGTGGCGTGCGAGGGTGTGTGGATGAAGTCTGGCGCTCGGGGCGCGAAGATGATGTGGTGGTTCGGCACGGAGGACGGGCTGCCACGGCGGAGCAAGAAGGCCGTGGGCGACGGTGATGATGCGTTCACGTGGAACCTGCGGAGCGTCCGGGCGACGGGCCTGAGCGAGAGCCCGGCGTTCACGCGCGAGTCGCTTCGCGTGGTGCTTCCCGAGGGGTATGGGGAGGACCGGACGGCCCCGCCAGCGATGAACCCGGTCGAGACCAAGCCGCCTCGCCCCTCGCCTGGGAAGCCGGTGGTGACCGAGGCGAAGGCGGTGGAGAAGGGCGACGGCACGAAAGTCGCTGATGCTGCACAGCCCGCGCGTGCTGCGCCGCCGCCGGTGATTCGTCTTCCCGAGTTCTCGCTGGCGCGTGTCGGCTCGGGCGAGAAGGTGACGCGCGAGTCGCTTTCGGGGAGGGTGGCGATCCTGGATTTCTTCGGCTCGTGGTGCGTCTCGTCGAGGGACTGGCACGCGACGCTGAAATCGATTCTTGATGAGCACACGGGCAAGGCGGGCACCAACGGAAGCGACGTGGGACCGGTGGTGTATGGCGTGCTCATCCGCCAGCGTGATCCCGCCGACGCGAGCGCGATCGTGGAGGCGGCCGGGCTGGGTGGTGTGATGCCCCTTCTCGAAGACGGCGAGTTGCTCGCCAACGCGTGCGGCGTGTACACGTATCCTGGCGTGGCGATCGTGGCGCGCGATGGCACGGTCACGGCGATCAATGCTGCGCACAAGGTCGGCTCGCGGGCGGTGATCGACGCGGCGATCCGCGAGGCGCTGGGGCTGGCGCCACGAGAGTCTGCGGGCAGTGAGAATCCGGCCGCCAGTGGGAACGCGGACGAGCCGAAGCCGAACGAGGGTGAGAAGAAGGACTGAGTCGAGGATGTCCCGGACCCGGACGGCGGCTCGTATTCACGGTCGCGCGAGGCGTTACGGGTCGCTCTTGGCGTTGTCGGATGGATCGGCTGGTGGGGCCGCGTCGGTCGATTCCTCGAAGACTCCCGGGCTGAAGCGTGTTCCTTTGGTGGCAATATTCAGGGAATCGTGGGACTTGAACGCCGAGCCATTATGGAGCGTGGTGCGTTGGATGCTTCCCCTGACCTCGTCGCTTGAGGGCGCGAGTTCGTCGAGGGTGGACGAGGTGTTGGCGCCTTCGTCGTCTTTGTCGCTGGTGTCGCCCCAGTGGACGCACTCGATAGCCGTGCCGTCGGGCGCGATGAGGCTGACGCAGTCGCCGTTGTTCGCGAGGGCGGCGTAGGAAGACTTGGTCTGCATGGTGAAGACGTAGGCGTCGTGGAAGTTCGGGTTTTTGGCCTGGGCTTTGGTCGAGGACCCGACCTGGTCGGGCGGGCCTTTGGGCGTGGTGTCGAAGCCGTTGAAGACGACAACGATCTCGCCGGGCTTGAGGGTGAGGTCGGGGAAGGTAAAGACGACGCGTGACTTCGACTTCTTGGTTGGCTTCGGGGCGACGGCGGGTTCGTCGGAGGTGTTGGGTGTGCCCCTGCCGCGTGGGGTTGTGGTGTTGTCACCTCGGGTTGGGCGTTTCGGGTCGATGGCGGGGTTGGCGTCTGGTCCTTTGATGGGGCGGCCGTCAACGATGGCGTAGCCCTTGAGTTTGATGGGTGTGTCGTGGGGGTTGATGAGTTCGATGAACTCGTCGCCAGTGGCGGATCGCCGGCCATCCTGGGAGGCGTCGCCCTCGTCGCCCTGAGGTACGGCGTAGAGGATCTCGGTGATGAGAGGGTGGGGCTTCTTGACCAGAGTTGTGGCGGCGTGTGGCGCTGACCCTGGCGCGGTGATAAGGGCGGGGACGGACAAGGAAAGGACGGCAGCGATAGGAACGAACATGGCCATGGCGCTCCGGAGTTGGGGTGGAAGCGTCCATGCGCCGGACGATGAGGTTGGGGCGTGCCGAGGTCCGTGGCCGGGACAATGTACCTTGGGACGGGCGTGGTTGCCAGTGCTATGGTGGCGCGATGAGTGAGTCGGATCGACCCAGCACCGGCGATGGAGGCGAGATGCCGCGGAAGAAGCCGCCACTGATGCGATCGTTGGGGGCGTTTGTCGGCCACCTGTGGCAGGCGGCCCGGACCGATCCGGAGAAGAAGAAGAAGGAAGCGGATGGGCGAGTCGTCACGACGCGACGGGATGTGGCGGAGGAGACCCGCGAGACGCCTCAGGGGCCTGTGGTGGTGAGGCGGACGGTGATCGAGGAGATCGAGATACCTCCCGGCGGCGACATCTATACAGAACGGTCTGATTGTCACAAATCGCCTCCCCGTGCGGATCCGAATGGTGCTGGAGGGGTATGAGGGGTCGAAGTCCGCCGAGATGAGGGCGGGCGGCTACGATCTCGACCCTGCTTGATCGCCGGCGTGGTGTCGGAACGACTGGAGCGGGAACAACTTGGGCATGCTCCGTGAAGGTGTCGGCGTTGGCCGGGCTGTGCCGGGGCGATAGGAGGGTTCGATGGTTCGCATTCGTTTCAAGCGTTTTGGTCGGCACAAGCGGGCGTTCTTTCGGTTGTGCGTGATGGATCAGCGGACTCGCCGTGACGGTCGCGTGATCGAGGAACTTGGTTTTTATGACCCGATGGAGAAGGACGCGGCGAAGGGTCTGCAGATCAAGACCGATCGGATCAAGCACTGGCTGAGCGTGGGCGCCCAGCCGAGCGAGACGGCGATGGACTTCCTCGCGAAGAATGGGCTGGTCGAGACGAAGAACTGGGAGAAGACTCGCGAGTGGCACCGCAAGGACGTGGAGAAGAAGAAGGCTGCCGCGGCTGCCGCGGCGGCGGCCGGTGAGGGCGAGAAGAAGGAGTAATCCGGTCTCGCGTTCAGAGACGAGCATCAACAATCCCCGGGCGCGAGTGGCCCGGGGATTTTACTTTTTGAGGCCGTGTGGATAATGGTGCGCTGGTGTAGGAGAAAGCAGACACAGGCGGGACGCCTGTGCCACGAGAAGGGGTCGATGGTCGCGTGCGGATTGATGTGCTGACGACGTTTCCGGAGATGTTCGGTGCGACGCCGCCCGCGGCGTTGGGCGTGAGCATTCCGGGACGGGCGATGGCGAAGGGGCTGGTCGAGGTCCACGCGACGGACATCCGGGCGTTTGCGGCGAACAGGCACGCGAAGACTGACGACCGGCCGTTCGGCGGCGGGCCGGGGATGGTGATGATGTGCCAGCCGGTGTTTGATGCGGTGGCGGCCGTGGAGGCGATGGATGGGCGTGAGGCGACGCGGATTCTGTTGACGCCGCAGGGTGTGCCGCTCTCGCAGGCGTTGGTGGAGTCGCTGGCGACGAGGCCGAGGCTTTTGATGATTGCCGGGCACTATGAGGGTCTGGACGAGCGAGTGATCGAGAGGCTGAGGCCGATGGAGATCTCGATCGGGGACTATGTGCTCAGCGGGGGCGAGCTGGCAGCGATGGTGCTGATCGACGCGATCGTGCGGCTGATTCCCGGGGCCTTGGGCGACGAGGACTCGAGCGCGAGCGACAGTTTTGGCGTGTTGGGGGCGAAGGGCGAGCGGCTCTTGGATTGCCCGCACTACACGAGGCCACGGGTGTGGGAGGGGATGGAGGTTCCCGAGGTCTTGCTGTCGGGCGATCACGGCGCGATCGCGGCGTGGCGGCAGGAGAAGATGAGGGAACGGACTCTTGAGCGTCGGCCGGATCTGTTGGGTGGGGAGGGGAAGAAGTAGAGGGACCCTGCTCTAGAGAGCCGAGCCAGCGGGAGAGCGTCGCTTATTTGGCGGGTTTTTTCTTGGCTTTGGCCTTGAGTTTGGCGTCGATCAGCGCGGTGAGAGCGTCGATGGCGCGTTGGCTGGCGTCGTGGGTTCGGGCGTCGGTCTCGGCGAGGGTGATGGCACGATGCGCGCGGTCGAAGGCGTCCTTGAGGCGCTTGGCGTCGGCCTGGCCATCGGGGAGGGTGTCGGAGTCGCAGAGGTTGTCGTAGGCGTCGGCGAGTTTGATGAGTCGGGCGCGCCAGTCGGCGCGGGCGAGTTGGAGGTCGTAGGCCCGCTCTCGATCGAGTTCGGGGAGGGCCATGTTTTTGGTGAGTGCGGCGACGAGTGCGGCGACGTCCTGGCCGAAGGGTTCGGCGAGGTCCTCGAAGTCGGTGTGGGTGTCCTCGATGGTGTCGTGGAGGAGTGCGGCGGCGATGGTGGCCTCGTCGTGGTGGTCGAAGACTCGTTCCACGGTGAAGGCGACGCGGACGACGTGTGCGGCGTAGGGCGTGATGGCGTCGCGTCTGGTCTGGTGTCGATGTCGCCGCTGGGCGAAGGAGATGGCCTGCTGGACGAGGGCGATCTTCCGCGCGGGATCGGGCTTGGCCGATTTGGGTGGCGTTGGAGTCGTCGCGGCGGGCGGACGGGCCGGTTTGGTGCTTTGCTTCTTGGTCAAAGTGGCCTCGCGTGGTTCGAGGAGTGGGTGGATGTGTAGGAGGTGTAGACACAGGAGCGGCCCTGTGCCACGAGAGGATGTAGGGAATCAGGAGCGGATGGGTGATTCGGGGCTGGCGTAGATGAGTCGGGCCTTGGCGGGGCTGAAGCCGTGCTCTTCGAAGAGTGTGATCTCGTTCTCGAGGCCGTGCTTGAGCCAGGCGTCGGGGAGGAGGTAGAGTGACTGGGGCTCGACGGGCTTGAGGCCGGCGCTGGAGGGTGTGGCGACGAAGTATCGTCCGACGTGGCGGCCATTGAGATAGATCTGGCCTTTGGTGAGTCCTGCGGGATCGAGGTGAAGCGGGGCGTGGGAGGTGCCGACCTTGAAGGAGCAGCGGTACCAGGCCGGGCCATCGGCGCCCTTGGTGGCGGACTTCATGGTGGCGAAGGCGGTGTTCTGGGGCATCTCCCACTTGGCGAAGGCGAAGTCGGCCTTCTCGGTGAAGGTGCTGGAGGCCTCGAAGAACTCGACGGCGGCTGCGACGTCCTCGAGGGCGACCTTGAGGGCGTTCTCGGCGAGCATGGCGATCTGGAAGGTGGTGCCCTTGCTGATGCGCTCGGCGTCGATGATGATGGCGCGCGGGCCGGCGCGATCGGCGTAGCCGAGGATCTCGTCGTTGAGGACGAGGAGGGCGCGTCCGGGGAAGTTGGAGAAGCGGACGATGAGGGGGCTCTTTTTGCGTGCGGAGAGCGACCATGTCACGCGATCGGGGAGGGTCGTCTCCCCCTCGCGTGTGTCCCAGAGGGGGCTCATGGCGGCGAGGACGTCGATGGGGGTGCCTCGCACGAGTTTGGGCTTGGCGGCGTTGAGTGGGGCGTACTCGTGGGCGTGCCCGTAGAGGCCCTTGCGGTCGGCGAGGTGGACACCGGAACTGAATCGGCCCATGTTCTCGGCGAGGATGACCATGTTCTGGTCGCCCTTCTTGACGGGGAAGGAGAGGTCGTGGCTGGCGCCGGGTCCGGCGCCGACGACGCCGACTTCCTTGCCATCGGCGAAGACGTGGAGCCTGTCGGCGGCCTCGGGGAAGAGGAGTTTGGCCTTGCGTGTCGAGGGATTTTTGAGTTGGACGCGGTACCACCCGTAGCCGAAGGGGCTGCCGAGGTGGGTGAGTTCGGTGGGGGCGCTGATGGTGGCGTAGCGTGGGCTGGTGCCGGCGAGGTATTCGTCGCAGTCGGCGATGGTCCATGGGCCGAGGGTGATCTTCTCGGCTTTGGTGTTCTTCTCGGGCGCGACGGGGACCTGGGACATTTTGCCATCGGCATCGACGTGGGTGTAGTGCTTCTCGCCGGGGAGCGGGATTGCGATGCCGTCGGCGGAGATGGACTGGACGCCCGCGAAGACGCCGTGGTCGGTGACGAAGGTGTGGTCGATGAGTTGCTCGGAGACGATGACGACGGTGAGTCCTTCGTGGGTGATGACGAGGGGCGTTCGGCCTTCGGGGACGGTGAGTTCGACGGGGGAGCCGTTGACCGAGAGCATGGCGCGGGCGCCGGCGGGCCCGAAGCAAACGAAGGTCTGGCCGAAGGTCGCGAAGGCGTTGAGGTTGCAGTAGTCGATGATGGATCGTCCGCTGACGTGGACACGGAAGACGCACCAGGCGACGGACTGCTCGCCGAGGGTGACGGGGAGGGAGGAGCCGTCGGGCATGAGGAGCGAGAAGGTGCGCGTGGGAGCGGGCGGGGGGAGTGCGCCCTTGGTCTTTTTGACGCGTTTGGGCTTGGCGGTCACGGGTGGAGGCGAGAAGACGAAGACGATGCCGCCCTGTGATCCCGCGGCGGGGACGACGGTGGGATTGCCGTTGGTGGACGGGGCCCCGGGGTCGAGCACGACGGGGAGGTGGGCGGGGTCGAGGTGAGAGAAGACTCGCCCGAATCGCGAGGAGAGGTGGGCGATTCGTCGGACGGCGTGGTAGGCGGGGGCGGGGGATCCGTCTTCATTGACGAGCGCCCCGGCGTCGGCGCTGGTCGTGAAGAACCGGCCCCAGCCCTCGGCGGATCGGCCGCCCCAGAAGGCGTGGTTGGTGCCGCCGGCGAACGGACGGATGTTGAACTGCCCGCCGCCGACGAGGATCTCGGCGAGTCGGCGCTGGATGTCCCATGGTGAGAGAGGCGTGGGTTCGGGCTCGCCCCAGATTCGTTCGCGTCCGACTCGGAATCCGATGACGAAGCGGGGCTGGTCGGGCTTGACGAATCCGAGTTGTCGCATGGTGGCGAGCATGTCCTCGCTGCCGACCCAGCCGTCGATCTCGCCTTCGACGGCCTGCCAGAGGTTATTGTTGTTGATGCAGGGGACGTTGAGGCCGGCCTCGCGTGCGTATCGGCTGAGTTCGCCGAGGTAGTCGTGGGCGAGTTGGTCCTTGCCGCAGGTCCAGCTGGATTCGATCTGGAGGGCGACGATGGGGCCGCCCTGTCCGGGGCTTGTGACCTGGAGGTCCTTGACCTGATCGGCGACGGCGGAGATGAATCTGGACGAGGCTTCGAGGAATGGCCCGTTGGCGGTGCGGAGTTTGACGTTGGGATTTTCGAGGAGCCAGGCGGGGAGGCCGCCCATGTCCCACTCGTCGCCGACGTATGGTCCCAGTCGAAGGAGGGCGTAGAGGTTCTCGCGTTTGATGATCTCGATGAGATGGCGGAGGTCGTGGTCGCCCTTGAAGTCGAACTTGCCGGGGCGCTGCTCGTGGCAGTTCCAGAAGAGCGGAACGTCGATGCAGTTCAGCCCGGCGAGTTTGGCGGCATGGACGCGGTCGCGCCAGGTGTCGCGCGGGAGTCGTGCATAGGCGAGCGCGCCGGAGGCGATCCAGAGGCGACGGCCATCGAGTAGAAGACTGCGACCATCGTGCGTGATGGAGGGCATAGGGTGGGCTCAGGAGGGAGTAATGACCGAATCTCACGCTCGTCCCGAGACGTGGCGCCAGAACCGATCGGAATGGGTAAGGCTTTGAGCATATGAACAAGGCGTGAAATCAGCAAGAATTTGGCAAAATGAGATTCTAAGTATTTATTCAAGAATGGTTTATAAAAAAAGACCAATCAGTCCACAAAAGAACATGACGCGAACAGGATCACAACACTTGGGACATGGCGTGAGGAACTCGGGGTCGCGGCGGGCGGGTTGGATTGCCGTGTTGTTGGTCGGTGTCGGCGGCATGGGCGGGTGCGCGCGCGAGAGCGTTGACTCGCGGGTGGATCGCCTCCTTGGGTTGACATCGGCGCGACTTGGCGAGAGCGCGCGGATCGTCGAGCGTGGCAAGACGAGTTCGCGGGGGAATCCTGATGGCGGGCTCGAGGCTCCGGGCACGGTGAACCCTTCGGCGAGCGAGTTGCGGTACACGCCGGCGGGGGAGTTCAAGGCGTATTCGGAATCGATGGCGCGTGGCTCGATGTCGGGTGATGGTGTCGCGGGTGCGGACGTTGCCGAGGCCACGAGTTTGTCGCTGAGCGGGGCGCTGCGGGCGGCCCAGTCGGGGGGTCGCGAGTTCAAGTCGGCGGAGGAGGACTACATCCTCGCGGCGATCTCGCTGCTGATCGAGCGTCACCTGTGGGGGCCCCGGTTCTTCAATGACACGAGCGCGGAACTCTCGGGGGAGGGGACGGCGGGAGACTTCCAGAACGCGATGGGCGTGGTCAACCGGTTGCGGATGACCAAGCGGTTGCCGTTCGGCGGCGAAGTCGAGGCGAGTTGGGTGTTCCGGGCGAGCGAGCAGTTGCGTGAGCAGGCGACGGGCAGGTACACGCAGTCGTCGAGCCTGGTTTTGTCTGGGAGCATGCCCCTGCTCCGGGGCTTTGGGAGCGTGGCGCGCGAGGACCTGATCCAGGCGGAGCGGACGCTGGTCTATCGGGCGAGGAGTTTCGAGCGGTTCCGGCGGACGCACCTCGTGGACATCGCGACGGACTTCTTCGACCTGAAGCAGGCGCAGGCGAGCATCGCGAACCTGGAACGGCAGTTAGAGGCGTTGGAGCACCTGGAGAAATCGACGCAGGCGCGAGTCGAGGCGGGTCGGCTGGATGCGTTCCAGACGAGCATCGCGACGAGCCGGGTTCTGGCGGCCCAGGCGAGCCTTCGCGGGCAGCGTGAGACGTATCGCCTTCGGCTCGACCGATTCAAGGTCCGTCTGGGGCTGGCGCCCGAGGCGGCGGTGCGGATCGCGGAGATCGATCTGGACATTCCCGATCCGGTGCTGGATGAGGACGCCGCGACGCGGGCGGCGCTCGAGTATCGGCTGGATCTTCAGAACTCTCGGGACCAGGTGCTCGACGCGGAGCGGGGTGTGGCGAACGCGAGGGATGCCGTGCGTCCGGATCTGTCGCTGGACGCGAGCGTGGAGATCCCCTCGGACCCGGGTGAGCGTGTTGGGCTCTCGCCGAGCGGCGACGATGCGAACTACACGCTGGGGGCGACGTTCTCGATGCCGCTCGATCGTGAGACGGAGCGTTTGGGTGTGCGTCAGGCCGAGATTCGGCTGTCGCAGCAGGAGCGGTCGTACGAGCAGGCCCGTGACAACGTGATAGTGAGCGTCCGTGCGGCGACGCGGAGCATCGACGTCGCGAGATTCCAGTTGCTCCTGGCGAAGCAGCAGGTCGAGATCAACCGGAGGCGACTGCAGGGTCAGCAACTCAAGGCGGATTCGGTGAATCCACAGACGCTCGTGGACTCGCTGAACGAGTTGCTCGATGCCGAGAACAACCGGGATCGGGCGCAGACGGATCTTCGCACGGCGATCCTGAACTACCTTCTGGAGTCCGATCAGTTGCGTGTGTCGCGGGATGGGTCGATGGAGCGACTGCCGGGGATGGACGACGCGCCGGCGCAGGGGCCTTAGGTGGGCCGCTATGCTGTGGTGTACGGGCGTGTGGGTGCGGCGCGGGTGATGAAGGCTTGTCCATGGGAGTGTGGTCGGTGACGCAGGCGAGACGACTGCCTCTGTCGGTGCTTCCGCCAACGGGCGGGTTGCGTGGCGAGGGACCCAAGGAGAAGTGCGCGGTCTTCGGCGTGTGGTCGAGCGTGGACGCGGTTCGGCACACGTACCTCGGTCTGTACGCGCTCCAGCATCGCGGGCAGGAATCCGCGGGGATCGCGCTGACCAACGGCGATCGTCTCGCGGGGGCAACGGGGATGGGGCTTGTCCCGGAGGTCTTCGATCCTGAGACGATCCTGAAACTCGAGGCTTCGGCGGGGAAGCGCGGCGTGCGTGGGGCGATCGGGCACAACCGGTATTCCACGGCCGGGGGTTCGGAGGCGTGCAACGCCCAGCCGATCCTCATGAGTTACTCGCGTGGTCAGGTGGCGATCGCGCACAACGGCAACCTGATCAACAACCGGCTTCTTCGGCAGCAGTTCGAGGAGGCCGGTCACATCTTCCAGACGACGAGTGACACCGAGGCGATCGTGCACCTGCTCGCGTCGCCCGAGCAGCAGCGGGCCCCCGACCCGCTCGCAGCGGCGCTGCGACGGCTTCAGGGGGCGTTCAGCCTGGTGATGCTCTTTGCGGATCGGATCGAGGCGGCGCGTGATCCGTGGGGGTGGAGGCCGCTGGTGCTGGGCACGATGCCGGACGGCTCGGCGGTGGTGGCGAGCGAGACGGTGGCGTTGGACGTGCTTGGCGCGACGCTCGATCGCGAGATCGAGCCTGGGGAGATCGTCACGCTGAGCGATCGTGGCGTGAGTTCTCGGCGATTCGCGGACGCGGTGCCCCGGTCGGCGATGTGTGTGTTCGAGCACGTGTACTTCGCGAATCCGGCGAGCGTGGTCTTTGGTCAGAACGTGCAGGCGACGCGGGAGCGGCTGGGGGAGACGCTGGCGCGGGAGTCGCCGCCGCCGGGGGGTGGGGCGGACTTTGTGGTGCCCATGCCCGATTCGGGGCGGAGCGCGGCGTTGGGGTATGCGCGGGCGAGCGGGGTGGCGTATCGCGAGGCGATCGTGCCGAACCGGTATGTGGGGCGGACGTTCATCAAGCCGACGCAGCACGATCGCGTGGCGGCGGTTCGGTTGAAACTGAACATCATCTCGGAGCTCGTGCGGGACAAGCGGCTGATCATCGTGGACGACTCGATTGTGCGTGGGACGACGACGCGGGCGAAGATGGACCAGTTGCGGGCCGCGGGCGCCCGGGAGATCCACCTTCGCATCTCCTGCCCGCCGATCCGGCATCCGTGCTTCTTCGGCGTGGACTTCGCGGAGCGCAGCCAGTTGATCGCGACGGGACGCACGGTGGAGGGGATTCGAGCCTACCTCGGCGTGGACTCGCTCGCGTATCTCTCTCTGGAGGGGTTGCTCTCGTGCATGGATCGTCCAGGCGAGCACTATTGCACGGCGTGCTACAGCGGCGAGTATCGCCTGGACCCGGAGCATCCGGTGTCGGACGTGCTGCTGGCTGAGCAGGGTCAGCTCGCGATCTTTGATGAAGAGCCCAGCAAGGCGTAGGAGCGTGCGATCGACGACCCGCGACCAGTGCTGACGCTCGCGCACTCGCCCGACCCGGACGACGTGTTCATGTGGTGGCCGATCACCGGGAAGATGGCGCCGGACGGGACGGGGCTCGTGCCGCCGGCGATTGACACGGGGCGGTTCCGGTATCGGTCGATTCCCGAGGACATCCAGGTGCTCAACCGTCGGGCGCGTGACGTGGGCGACTTTGATATCACGGCGATCTCGTTCGCGGCGTATCCGGGGGTGTGCGATCGATACACGATCACGGCGTGTGGGGCGTCGTTTGGCGAGGGGTTTGGGCCGAAGGTGGTGGTGAGGGAGGGCTCGCCGGTGCGTGAGGTGGGCGATCTTCTGCGGCGTGGCGCGGGTGTACGAATCGCGATTCCCGGGAAACAGACCACGGCGTGCATGGTGCTCTCGATGGTGCTGCGCGAGGCGAGCGGGATGTCAGACAACTCCGCGGTCGAGCTCGTCGAGATGGCATTTGAGAGGGTGATCCCCGCGGTGGCGTCGGGCGAGGTGGACGCGGGCGTTGTGATCCACGAGGGGCAGGTGATCTTCGAGCAGGCGGGGCTGCGGCGGGTGCTCGATCTTGGGGAGTGGTGGACGGGGCGGCTTGGGCTGCCGTTGCCACTTGGGGCGAATGTGATTCGGCGCGATCTTGATACGCGGTTCGGCATCGGGACGTGCGTTGAAGTTGAACGGATGCTGTCGGCGTCGATCGAGTATGCGATGTCGCATCGGCGCGAGGGGTTGGAGCACACCGTGCCGTATGCGCTCAGGAACGCGACGCGGTCTGGAGAGCGGAGTGGGCCGCCGAGCCTGGAGCGGATCGATGCGTACGTTGCGATGTACGTGAATCGCTGGACTCGGGGGATGGGCGAAGATGGTGCGGCCGCGGTTCGACGGCTGCTTCGCGTGGGGGGGGTGGGGGGGCTGGTGGAGGCGTGCGAGGTGGACGTGATTGGGCTTGGCTCGTGGGTGTGAGTTTCAGCCCACGCCGGGGAGGTGTCGATCGATCCAGTCGTCCTGGCGGAGGACGGCGCCGCGGTTGCGTCGGTCTCGCGATTCCCATCGGATCTGGGCGTATCGGAAGAGTCTCGCGAGCACGGGGGAGAGCGGGATCTCGCCCGCGGCGTGCGGCGTGGTTGCATCGTGGCCCAGGGTGAGCGAGTCGGTGGACGACGTCGAGGGGTGCGGCTGCGATCGTTGCAGTCGGATGATGCCGGCGATCCACGGGGCGTACTTGAGGACGAGTTCGTCCTCGAGGGAGACGAAGATCTGGCTGCTGCCGGGGTCGCCCTGGCGGCCGGCGCGTCCGATGAACTGGCGATCGATGCGTTTGGCGCCGTGCATCTCGGTGAGGATGACGTGGAGCCCGCCGTGGTCTCGGGCGTCGTCGTCGAGTTTGATGTCGGTGCCTCGTCCGGCCATGTTGGTGGCGACGGTGATGCTGGCCACGCCGGCGCGTCGGGCGGTGCCGATGGCTTCGTGGAGGTGCCCGAGGCGATCGCGCTGTGCGCGTTCCTGGGCAGCGGTTCCTGGCGCGAACTCGGAGCCGGCGGCCTCGACGACCGTCTGGTCGATGGTGCGGGCCTCGGCCGAGTCGATGGGTGGGAGGTGCCTGGGCAGGTCGCAGGTCATGTCGAGGTTGCCGCGTCCGGCGAGTTCGATGACACCGGCTTCTTCCTTGTCGTGCTTGGCGTTGAGGACCTGGTGGGGGAGGCCGCGTTCGGTGAGGAGCCTCGAGAGGAGTTCGGAGGCGGTGATGGATCGTGTGCCGACGAGGATGGGTCGGCCTTTGGCGTGGATCTCCTCGATGCTTCGGGCGATGGCGGACCATTTCTCGCGTTGCGTGCGGAAGACACGCGTGGGGTAGGCGACGCGTGCGATCGGGCGATTGGTGGGGATGACGGTGACGGGTCGTGCGTAGACGCGTTCCATCTCGGGGATGGCGTCGGCGGCGGTGCCGGTCATGCCACAGAGCGAGGGGTATGAGCGGAAGAATCGCTGGAAACTGAGTCGGGCGAGGGTCTCGCGGTCGGCGGTGATCTCGAGTCCTTCCTTGGCCTCGACGGACTGGTGCAGGCCGTGCTCCCAGGAGCGGTCGGGGAGGAATCGCCCGGTGTACTCGTCGACGATGACGACCTTGCCATCGACGATCTGGTACTGCTGCCCATGGAGGTAGCAGTGGCGTGCGACGAGGGCCTGTCGGACGAGTTCCTCGGCGCGGCGCGTGGCCCGGAAGACGCCCGCGGCGGGGCCCGACGCGGCGGCTTCGTCGAACATGGCCTTGAGGCGGTGGCGTCCTCGGCGTTTGAGGTCGGCGCGTCGTGCGACGTGGTCGATCTCGAAGTCGGGGCCGAGGTCGAGTTTCTGCGCGAGCGTCGCCGCGATGGTGTAGGCGTGGGCCATGTCGTCCTCGCGGCGGGATCGGGCGATGATGAGGGGGACGACGCCCTCGTCGATGAGAACGGCGTCGGCCTCGTCGACGAGTGCGGCGCGAAGGCCGGGCACCATCGGGGCCATGCCCTTGGCGCGGTCGGGTCCGACGCTCGACATGATGTGCCAGCCTTGCCAGGCGGTGGAGACGGGCCCGAGTCGGATCTGGTCGCGGAGCCAGTCGGCGACGATCTGCTTGGGCGTCGCGTAGACGATCGATCGCATGTAGACGTCGGCGCGTTCGGCCGGCTCCATGGGTCCGGTGATGGCGCCGACGCTGGCGAGGCAGCGTCGATAGATGGGGCCGCGTGAGTGGGCGTCGCGCTGGGCGAGGTAGTCGTTGACGGTGAGGATGTGGAGCGAGCGGTGGCGCCAGGCGAGGACGGGGGCGACGAGGGAGCCAGTGAGCGTTTTGCCCTCGCCGGTGAGCATCTCGCAGATGTGCCCGTGGTAGAGGGCGAGGGCGGCCATGAGTTGGACCTTGAAGGCCTCTTCGCCGGTGGCGCGCCGGGCGACCTCGCGGACGAGGGCGAGGGCGCGACGGACGGTCTCGTCGTTCTGGCGTCTGCGGACGAAGACCTCGCGGGTCTGTGCGATCTCGTGGTCGAGGGCATTCTCGGAGTGGTTGCGGATGGAGGCGGCGAGCGCGATGATGGCGTTGGCCTCGCGCTCGAGCCATGCCTTGCGGACGCGCCCCCGCTTCACCCGCACGGCGGCGAGTTGGGCGAAGGAGTCGAGGCCCTTGGGGACGATGGTCCGGCGTCGCCGCGACGCGAGCGAGTCGAAGAGCAACTCATATCGGGTGAGGGCCTGGGTCATGATCAGACCTTGGCTCGGCCTTGCATCATCTTCTCGAGGCGGTCGAGCCACTGGGCGAGGAGCGGCTTGCTCTCGAGGGTGAATCGGAATCGGACGCGTTCGCCCGGATAGAGCGTGGGGGTCGTGACGAGATTGGTCGGGCGGAAGTCGGCGGTGAAGACGGGACGTTTGGTGCGTCTTCCCGAGCGGTCGCCCGCGTCGATCTCGATGGTGCCGCCGCCGGCGTAGCCGAGGGACTCGTGGGGGAGGTCGCGCAGGCCGAACTGGTAGACGCGTTCGGCGCGGACGGGGATGACGGCCGCGGCGTCGGCGAGGCGTCGGACCTCGGTGGTGTAGTCCTCGGGCTTGAGTTCGTTGACCCAGAGGGCCTCTTCCTGGGTGAGTGTCGCGGTGAGTCGGAGGTGGGCCATGTCGCTGTCGACGACCTCGCAGAGGGGCTGGCCGGCCTCGACCATGGCGCCGGACTTCAGGGCGGGATCGGCGCCCACGATCGAGCCCGCGTGGGGCGCGCGGACGATCAGGCGGGAGGCTCGCTCCTCGAGGACCTCGATCACGTGTTGGCTGACGGCGACGTCCTTCTCGGCGATCTGGGCGGCGGCGGGGTTGTGGGCGACGGCGTAGAGGCGCCTGGCCTCGTTCTCTTTGAGTGACGCCCGGGCCTCGGCGAGTTGCGAGGTGAGAAGGGGGCTCGAGAGCGTGACGATGGGCTCGTCCTTCTCGACGCGCTCGCCGGGTCGCTTGTGGACGGTCTCCACCAGGCCTCCCACGCCGAAGAAAACGGCGTTGCGCGCGTCGCTGGTGACGACGCCATCGGCCCGGCGATGGTCGGGCACGGGGATGAGCCCGATGAGTCCGAGCCCGGCGAGGACCATCACGGCGCTGAGGACGATGGCTCGGCCTCGTGTATCGGCAAGCGTTGGGCTGGTCGCGAGCCAGTGGAGGAACTGGCCGACCGGAAGGAGGAACCACATCGCGGCGGTCCAGACGGCGAGGATCACGCCGATGGCGAAGAGTTTTCCCATGACGTAGAGCGTGATGGAGACGAAGAGGAAGACGCGATAGATGAGGGCGGCGACGCCGAAGAGATTGAGCGCGATGGCCTCGGCGGGGTCGGAGGTCGGTGGCGTGGCGTTGCGGACTCGATAGACGTGGACCTGGAAGTGGTGCTTGAGCATCGCCATGGAGCGCTGCATGAGGTTGGGGATGCCCAGGAGGTCGCTGAGCATGTAGTAGCCGTCGAACTTCATGAGCGGGTTGGCGTTGAAGAGGACGGTGGAGACGCCCGCGGTGAGCATGGCGTTGAAGGCGAGTTGGTGGAGGAGCAGGCCCGGGGCGGTGTTGCTCCAGACGTGGGCGGCGAGGGCGGCGGCGGCGAGTTCGAAGATCATGCCGCCGGCGCCGACGGCGATGCGTCTCCAGCGGCTCTCGAAGGCCCAGGCTGAGGACGCGTCGACGAAGGGGGCGGGGACGAGCACGAGCATCATGGCGCCGAACTCGGGGACGTGCCCTCCGAAGCGTTTGCAGATGAGCCCGTGGCCCAACTCGTGGAAGAGTTTGAGGCCGACGAAGACGACGAGCATCCACGCCCAGTTGGCGGGGGCGATCGCGTCGCGGAAGGAAGTCCGGAGCGCCTCCCACTGCGGGACGACGACGGTGACGACGGCGATGATCACCCAGGCCGCCCAGAGCAGGAGGCCGACGGGGTTGAGCAGCGGGCGGGCGATGGGCTCGAGCCAGGTGAGGAGTCGATCGGGGTTGAAGAGCCGGACCTTGAAGTACATCAGGCCGATGGCCTGTTGGCGGATCTTCTGGCCCAGTCGTTCCTTGCCTCGGCGGAGGAGTTGCTCGGTCTCTGGGGGGACGTCGGCGGAGAGGAGGTTGGCGGTGTAGAGCTGGGAGAGGAGTTGGATGGCCTCGTTCTGTGTGGGGGCGTGGTCGCCGTGTTTGGTGAGGACGATGTCCCAGACGGCCTCGACGGTGCGTTTGCCGTCGAGCAGTCCGACGAACTCGTGCGAGACGGGGCTCAGGCGATAGAAGGCGTTGGAGGCGGGGTCGTGGACGACGTGCCAGCGTCCGCCGCGGTAGTGCTGGCGGGTGATCTGGACGTGGGGACGCAGTCGCGGGCGGAGCGTTCGGACGCGGTGCCAGAAGGGAGAGAATGTGGGGCGATCGTTCATGGGTTGTGGGGCGTCGCGTGGCGCCCGGGTGGTCGCCGGCTCACCACCAGAGCCAAAGGCGGAGTTGATCGATGAGGCGTCGCCCGGCGATGGCGATGAGGGATTTTCGTGGGCCGTCGAGGCGTGCCTGGCCCTCGACACCGGGGAGGAAGCCGTCGAGCGATTGGTTGAGCCCTGGGCGGAGGGCGGCCCGGATCTCGAAGGCGTTGGTGCCCTGGTCGGCGCGGGCCATGGGGACGATCCGCTCGACGACGATGGGGATGGTGCGTTTGGGGTCGCTCTTGGGGGCGATCTCGCCGACGGTGGGGGGGAGTGTTGGGTCCGTGCTGTCGCGGATCATGGAGATGTCGCGGTCCTCGACCTGGATGACCGCGATCATCTCGGAGAGGTCGGCGATCTGGAAGAGGGGCGTGCCGGCCTCGACGAGCGATTTCAGTCGGTCGTCGATCTCCGGGGAGACGATCGTGCCCGAGATTGGCGCGACGAGTCTCGACTGATCGATCTGGGTATGGAGGAGTTCGATGCGGGCGTCGAGTTGCTCGACCTTGGCCTGCGACTGCTGGGCCCCGGAGAGGTCGTTCTTCTTCGTCGCCTCGTCGGCCTCCTTGAGGTATTGGAAGCGGGAGCTCTCGGCCTCGCTGAGCATGAGGCGCAGGCGTGTCGTGTCGAGTTCGGCGAGGAGATCGCCCTCGTTCACCCTCACGTTGGGCCCGATCCCCGGGGCGAGTTCCCAGAGGATGCCCTCGAAGGGGACGGTGACGGTGCGCAGGTCGCGCGGTCGGAGTTCCATCGGGGCGCCGATGCGGTAGGTCGTGTGGACGAAGGTGACGACGAGGGAGGTGATGAGGGCGAGCACGCCGACGATTTTCCAGACGGTGTGCGTGGGCCCGACCAGCCATGCCGCGGCCTTGCGGGCGGAGGCGGCGGTTCGGAGCGCGAGGTTGCGGTCGTCGCTGTGGCGTACGACGAGGACCGGCGCCAGAAGATCGAGGGCGGCCTGGAGGAGTTCGGCGGTCTCGACGTTGATGGTCGCCTGCCCGCTCTCTGGCGCGGGGCTGGACTCGATGGTGAGGACGCCGACGATTTCTTCGCCGTCCTTGTCGGTCGTGCGGAGGGGGAACGACCCGACACGGAGGCGTGCGTCGCCCGAGGCGAGATCGCGGTGGGCGTGGATGACGGCCCGCGACAGGATCGCGTCGGCGTTCTCGTCGCCGGATTCTGGTGGCGGGGGAAAGAGCACGGGCTGGGCCTGGTCGAGGCACTCTTCCATCGCCGCCTCGAGCTTCTGGATCATCGCCATGCGGCGGTCGAGGTGCTCGGTGTCGGAGAGGGCGGCGAGTTTCACGACTCGGCGGGCGCTGCCTCCGGTCTTTCCGATCGCCCAGCCGAGCGCCACTCGATCGACGGCGAGTTGTCGGCAGAGTTCGTTGACCAGTTGCATGCACGCGGCCTTGAACCCCTCGACGGAGTTCATCGAGGCGATGAGTCGGGTCGCCATTTCGAGAGACGCTGTGGACGATCGCACGCGCCGGAGCGTCTGCTGGGTGGTGTGGGTGTAGATGTAGCCGGTCAGGATCTCGACGAGGGCGATGGTGGTCTGGAGGGCCTGTCGCGAGCGATGGTCGAGGAGGAGCGTGACGACGCCCTTGAGCGGGGCGATCGGAGCCTCGTTGGGCATGCCCCCGATCACGGGGACGGCGAGCATGTATCCCTTCGATCCCGTGGCGTCGTAGATCTCGTCGTTCTGGTCGAGGCTGAAGACGCGTGCCTGTCGCTGGCTTGCGGCGCTCTGGGCGGCGGCCTTGGCCTCGGCGAGGTGGTCCACGCTGGACTGGTCCGGCGCGGTGGCGACGGCCGAGCCTGGCGCGGCGCCCTCGACGGCCGGTGCCGGCCAGAGCATGTCGAGGACGGGCTCCTGTGGGGCGCTCTCGTCCTCGCGTTGCCCGGTGATGGTCCAGAGGGCGCCCTGTCGCGAGCCGGCGATCTGGCTGAGGATGGAGAGGAGGCGGAGAAGGTACGCGCGATCGTCCGTTGCCGGGGCCGAGAGTTCGGCGACGGCACGCTGCCAACCGGGGGCTTTGAGGCTGGAAAGGTCGATCACGGCGTGTGTCTATCCATCGGGCGTCGTCGCGACGCGTTGTGTCTCTCGGTCGGAACTACCGGGTCGAGGCCAGTCCGAGGCGGTCGAGCAGGGCCTGGTCGGGCTCGGTGAAGCGAACCCACGCGGGCTCGCCGGCGACGACGCGATCCTCGCCGGTCGCGTTGGTGAACTCGACGCGGACGCGACGCGTTCGGCTGCTGGCGTCGGCGACGGGGCTGACCTCGGCCACGTGCCCGCGAACGACGCGGTACCTTCCCGCGACCTCGAGCATGATCCATGCCGCGTCCTGCTCCTTGAGCGCGAGCGTCACGGGGTCCTGCATCGGCGCGGGCACGTCGATCCACAGGAGGTCCACGTTGACCACGCGGACGACCTTGTCACTCTCAGAGACGGACTGGCCCACGTCGACGGCGATAGTGTCCACGTGTCCGTCGAAGGGCGCGGTCAACTCGTAGCGATCCATGCGGGCTTTCTGGCGTTCATAGCCCAGTTGCTCCTGCTGGCGCTCCCAGTTGGCGGTCTCGAGGTCGATGCGGGCGTTCTCGCGCGAGAGTCGCACGCGGTCGAGTTCCTGTTGCGTGGCGGCTCCTCGATTGAAGTTGTCCTGGACGCGCTTGAACTCGATGTCGGCCAGATCGAGGGCGACCTGGGCCTTGTCCGTGGGGAGCGTCGAGTCGGCACGAGATTTCTGCAGGCGAAGTAGCGCGGCGTCCTCGGAGCCGTTGCCGCGAACCAGCGGCTCGCCCTTCTTCACCGCCTGTCCACCCTTGACGATGACCTCGGTCACCTGTGTCGTGATGGAGAAGCCGATGGTGGCGTCGCGGCTGGGCTTGGTGAAGGCGCGGATCCCCGCGAAGGTGCGGGCGGCGGTATCCGAGGAGATGGCCGACGAGGGTTGAGCGCTGTGTGGCGAGGCTCCCGCGAGGATGGCGGCTCCGGCCGACAGCGCCGCCGCGGCCCACAGCAATCTGGAACGGGTTCTGTTCGCGCAAATCATGGTGCCACTATACGAAGGGGCGTGAGGCGTCTGTTCCAATAGGCGTGAGTTGGGGAAGACAAGCGGAGTCAGAGTTCGATTGGCGCCACGGGAACATTTTCCGAACGGCGGCACGATTCTGAGAGGTTCCGGGCGGGCTTGTGTTCCTAGTGTTCCTTCCGCGTCCCGTTTGTGCATGGCGGGCCGGGTGTTTCACACTGCCATCCGGGAGGGTTTTCGTTGTCCACCTCGACCGCATCGGACCGTCTGGCGATCGCCGGCGGGACCCCCGTTTCCAGCAAGCCGATTCCGTTCCTGTCCACCGCGCTCACGCCGGGCGACATTGCCGCGGCCAATGAGGTGCTGAAGTCCGGGATGCTCCGGGCGGCCAAGAAGTGCGAGGAGTTCGAGCAGAAGTGGGCGTCGATCACGAGCGCCAAGCACGCGATGACGTGCGCCAACGGCACGTGCGCCCTGCAACTCGCGTATGAGCCTCTCTTTGATCGGGGCGACGAGGTGCTCGTCCCGGCCTGGTCGTACATCGCGACGGTCTCGATGGTGGTGGCGCGCGGCGGGGTGCCGGTCTTCGTCGACGCCAACGCGGACACGTTCCAGATCGATGTGAAGGACGCGGCGAAGAAGGTGACGGGGAAGACTCGGGCGATCGCCGCGACGCATCTGTATGGGTGCCCGGTGGACATCGACGCGGTGCAGGCGCTCGCGTCGAAGCACTCGCTCAAGGTCATCTACGACGCCGCCCAGTCTCACCTGGCGACGTACAAGGGCAAGGGCCTTGGGGCGTTTGGCGACGCCGTGACGTACTCGCTCTACGCGACCAAGAACCTCGCGACGGGCGAGGGCGGGCTGATCACCTGCAACGACGACGCCCTGGCGCGGAAGATCAGGCTCCTCCGCTCGCATGGCGAGACCGACAAGTACCTCCACGAGAGCGTCGGGTACAACTATCGCATGAACGACATCACGGGGGCGATCGGCGTCTCTCGTTTGGAGCGGCTCGCGGACCAGACCAGCGCCCGTCGTCGTGTCGCCGCGAAGTACGACGCGATTGTCCGTGAGATCGCCGGGCTCACGCCCCCGACGACGACGCCGAATGCCGAGCCGGTGTATCACCTGTACACGGTGAAGATGGACACGAAGAAGTTCCGCTGCACGCGCGACGAGTTCTGCAAGGCTCTCGGGGCCGAGGGGGTGCCGACGGCGACGCACTACCCCAGGCCGCTCCCCGATCAGCCGGCGTTGTCGACGTGGAACAAGCGCGACTGCCCCGTCTCGGACGCGCTCTCGACGCGGGTCTTCAGCCTGCCCATGCACCACGACCTGAGCGACGACCAGATCGCCCTCGTGGGCGAGGCGCTCGCGAAGGTGGCCGGCGCGTACAGGTCCTGAGTGAACGGATCGGCAATGATTGCGCGGAGCGTGGACGGGGGCATTGCGCGCCGCGTGCTACTTCTCTGTGTTGATCCGTGTCCCTCGACGTTCGGCGTCACGCCAGCAGGCTGATCGCCCAGAGGGCCCCGATGAGCACGAACGCGCCGAGCAGCACGAGCGCCCAGATGGGAAGCCCGCCCTTGCGGGGCTTGGGGTCTGGGGGCATGGTCGCGCGATGGCTCTGGCGTTTGGTCATGTCGAGGACAGTCTACCGCGCCGCGACCTTCGTGCAAGCGTGGGGTGCCGCCGGGTTCGCGTGCGCCAGCGTCCGACACCACGCGGAGTGGTGCCGGAGGGTGCGATGTATTTCGTCGTGGTGGGCGGTCACGGTCATGCCGAGGATCGGACGCGCCCTGATATGGATTCTCCTCCTGGTCGACGGCCAGGACACCAACGGCACCGGATGACGGCCGCTTATGGCTGCTGCGGTCAAGCCCTGACCAGGTTCACGGGCCACCCGTGCATCGGGCCCGGCCGTCGACCAGAAGGAGCGAATCACGGTAGGCCGGGCGGACCCGCCCTCCAAGCGCACTCGTACAGTCTCCCATCTCATGGTCGGCCCACAGGAAAAACCCATCGACGAGGCGAGCCAGGGCGATCTCCCGACCAGCGTCTCTCCCTTTGACGTGGATCGGCGCCAGCGCGACGTCCTCATCCGCGTCATCCGGGCGACGTTCTTTGTCCTCTTCCTCACCGTCACGCTGCTGTACATCCTGAGCGAGGGGCCGGGCTCGGCGGCGACGACGCTCAACTGGTGGGTGACGCTTCTGGTCGCCTCCGGGGCCGCCGCCTTGGTCGTCGTCATCGACGTGCTGACGCCCCGCAAGAAGATCTCGACACTCTTCTCGATCGCGCTGGGCCTTCTCGGCGCGATGCTGGCCTCGCTCGCGATCGGGTTCATCATCGATCTGATCATCGAGAGCTGGATCGCCGACGACACGGCGATCAACGCCATCAAGCCGCTGGTCAATCTCGTGAAGGTGCTCCTTGGCGTGAGCCTGTGCTATCTGAGCGTGGTCACGGTCCTTCAGACGCAGGACGACTTCCGCCTGGTGATTCCCTATGTCGAGTTTGCCAAGCAGATCCGCGGGCCGCGGCCTCTGGTGCTCGACACATCGGCGTTGATCGACGCCCGGATCGCGGACATCGCGTCCACGAGTTTTCTGCAGGCGCCGATGATCGTGCCGAGGGTGGTGATCACGGAACTCCAGACGCTCGCCGACAGCGCCGACTCGCTGAAGAGGGCGAAGGGGCGGCGCGGGCTGGATGTCATCTCGCGCCTCCAGCGTCTCTCCACCGCGTCGATCTCGGTGGACGACACGGCCTTCCCCAACACCTCGACCGACCAGGCGATCGTGGAGCTCTCGCGATCCATCTCCGGCATGATCGTGACGACGGATCTTGCCCTCGCCCGGGTCGCGGTGATCCAGGGGGTGCTGGTGCTGAATCTCAACGATCTTGGCAACGCGCTCAAGCCCAACGCGTTGCCGGGGGAAGAACTGGTCGTGAAGTTGCTCCGCGCGGGCGAGCAGGCGGGACAGGCCGTGGGCTTCCTGCCCGATGGCACGATGATCGTCGCCGAGAACGCCCGCGAGGCGATCGGGCAGACGGTGACGCTCGAGGTCGTCACGTCGCTCCAGACCTCGGCGGGGCGGTTGATCTTCGCTCGGCTGAAGGGTGGCGATCCATCACCAACCACGGACCATCAGTCGTTGAGCGACGGGCCGGCGTCCGACGTGCGCGATGGCGACGCCATCGAGGACATCGCGGGTCACGACGCCGGCGTGGGCGAGAGTTCAACGAACGTTGAGATCGAAGAGACAGGTGTTCACGCCGTCGAACCTGTTGATGAGGCGTCATCGGGATCGGGGGTTGCCCGCTCGCCTCATCCGCCCAAGCCGCCGCGGTCGATGCGGGCCGGCTCGCCCCGCAACCCGCGCCGGTAATGGGCATGCACAAAATCGCAACCGGCCGAGCCTCCAGAGGAAGCCCGGCCGGGGGGGGTCGGATGGCGAGGGTCGCGATCAGGCGGCACGCGGGCCGTCGTCGCGATCGAAGTCGTCGCCCAGCAGGTTCCGCAGGCCGGCGAGTTGACGATCCATGCGGTCCAGGGTGGACTCGGTCTGGCGGATGATCTCATCCGTGGAGGCGAAGTCGCCCTCGCCGGTCAGGCCCTTGGGAGCCCAACGACCGATGCGGCTGACGCTCTCGGCGGGGAACGGGATCGCGTCGTTGATCTCGTCGTTGGTGAGGCGCAGTTTGCTACTCATGATTCCATCAACCTCCCTCTCCGCATAATGGCGGAACGAGAAGGGCATCGGCGGAATCAGGGACCGAGTTTCGTTCGTGAGAACCATGGGATGCTCCACGCATTTCCCGGACCGGTGCGATTCGCGCAGATCGTGCGCCTTCACACCAACGTCCGAGATCACGTCGAGCATCGGCGATCAAGGTCCGCTCACTGTGATTTGGGGGTCGTTTCTGGAGCGGCGGTTTTGAGTCCGATAACCTCATGGAGAAGATGATGCGGGCTTGATTGGTGGCTTGTGGCCCACCTTTGGCTCTGTCCCGGCCCGGAGTCGGCGGATATTGGTCCGATGGGTCCACACGATCAGGGCCGCGAGGAGCACAGCGACACCCACGAATGGGGCGGCCTGGGAGACGGATGTCGCGGATGTGGTGAGTCCCAGGGCAGGCGCGGCCCAGAAGAGGTGGAGGGCCACGAGCACCGGGAGCGTGCAGGTTGCCGTCATAGCGGCGAGGCTGGCATAGCGGAAGATCTTCAGCATGGCGAGGAAGATCAGGAGCGCGCCCACGCCGGGGATGGTTAGCGCGGGATAGATCGCGACGATCGCGCCGACGCCGGTGGCGACGCCCTTGCCACCCTTGAACTTCAGCCAGGGCGAGAAGACATGTCCCAGCACGGGCGCGACCATGCACACCAGCCAGGGGATGGAGTCGCGGGGCTCGAGGGGGAGGCGCCCGGACGAGTGGGTCACCAGGCCGGCGACCAGCGTCGGCGCGAACCCTTTCAGGGAATCGAGGAAGAAGCAGAGGAAGAAGTACCTCCGGCCGAGGATCCTCCCCACGTTGGTCGCGCCGATGTTCCCGCTTCCGACGGAGCGGATGTCCACGCCCTTGGCGCGGGCGATGAGCAGGCCGAAGGGGATCGACCCGGCGAGGAGAGCGGGCGGGATGAGCAGGAGCCAGATCAAGGCGTGGGCTTGAGGAGATAGACGCGGCGTGGTTCGAGCACGGCGATCGGCACGACGGCCTTCGCGGTGGTGAGCGATTGGCCGGTGTGTGGCGTCGAGGTGAGCATATCGATCGACGACGAATATCGCGCGAGGCGAGCGTCGGGATCCCGGAGCACGCCGTCGCGGATCGGCTCGTCGCCCAGGTTCACGACGACAAGCAGCGACTCGCTCTCGAGCGAACGCTCGAGGGCGAGGATGCGCGGGTCCGCGGTGCCAACAAGCCGCGTGTCGCCCCGGCGGAGCGTCGCGTTGGCCGATCGCACACGGATGAGTTTCTTGTACCAGTTGAGGAGCGACGCGGGGTCACTCGCCTGGCGGGCGATGTTGCGGATGGCGTAGTCGGGCTGGGGCGTTTGCCAGAGTGTCGCGCTGGTGAATCCGAGGGTCTCCCCGCCGGTCCAGGGCATGGGCGTTCGGATCCGTTCGTCGGGTTTCTCGCCCGAGAGGCCGATCTCTTCGCCGTAGTACAGGAACGGCATCCCCGGGCCCAGCAGCATGATCGCGGCGGCGAGTCGTGCACCCGTTTCATCGCCCTTGAGCACGCTCATCACGCGGTTCATGTCGTGATTGGTCAGGAAGTTCGAGAACTGGTTGCGCGGGTAACTGCGGAGGACGCCGTATAGGGCGCCCCGGAGTTTCGTCGCGTCGCGTGACACGATCGATTGCAGGGTCGCGTCGGCGAGTTGGAACTCAAAGACCATGTCGAGTTCGTCGGGGATGTACTTGGACGCCTCGGACGTGGGCGACCAGACCTCGCCGATGGTCAGGGAGTCTGGGCGGACGGACTTGCAGAACGCGTTGAATCCCTTGAGCCAGGCGTGGGTCTCGGGGGTGTTCTCCTGGGTCTGGCCGTCCTCGATGAGGTGGCGGATGGCATCGAGGCGCAGGCCATCGACGTCGTAGTCGTGGAGCCAGTACCGCGTGATCTCTTCTATTTCGCGGGTGACATCGGCGTTTCGATAGTTGAGATCGGGCATGCCTTTCCAGAACATTCCGTAGTAGAACCCCTTGTCGGTGTGGTGCCAGACGGGCTGGTTCCACAGGCCCTTCCAGCCCGGGTCCTCGATCGACCAGATGAACCAGTCTCGCTTGGACGAGCCGGGATCGCGTGAATCCTTGAACCAGGGGTGCTCCCACGAGCAGTGGTTGAGGACGTGGTCGATGACGACTCGGATCCCTCGCGCGTGGCAGTTCTGCACGAGTTCCCTGAAGTCGTCGTTGGTGCCATATTCGCGGTCGATGGTGCGATAGTCGGTGATGTCGTAGCCGTGGTACGAGGGCGATTCCATGATGGGCATGAGCCAGATGAGGTTGATGCCCAGGTCGGTGTCGGTGGAGGGGTCGTTGTCGTTGAGGTAGTCGAGGGAGTCGATGAGCCCGCGGAGGTCGCCGACGCCGTCGTTGGCGAGCGGGCCTGTGGAGGAGTCCTTGAAGGATCGGACGAAGATCTCGTAGCCGATGGCGTCGTTCCACCATTGGGCCTCGAAGGTCCTCGTGGCGGATGGAGCGGCTTTCGCGGGGGCCTGGATCGTGGCGGGCGACTGGGCGACCACCCGCGCGCAGGCCCCGGCCAGGGACGCGACGAGAGCGCCGATCGCGAGAATCGTTCGGGTGCGCATGGGGCCTCCAATCGATCGAGGGGAGTGTAGCGACGCGTGGCCGAATTGTGCCTCGCCGAACTGCGCCTCGCCGAACTGCGCCTCGCCGAACTAAGCCTCGCCGAACTAAGCCTCGAGGTGTTGTCCGAGAGTGTCGAGGAGCGACTGCCACACCTCGTCGGCGGATCGTCGTGCGTCGATCACCAGGTGCCGATCGGGCTCGAGCCTTGCCTGCTCGAGGTATCCCTCGCGGACCTTTCGATGGAACTCTCGCCCGCGCGACTCGATGCGGTCGAGGCCCTTGGACTCTCGGGTCGAGGAGACGTCGGCGAGCAGGGGCGAGAGGCGCCGTGCGGCCGTCTCTTCGTCCACGTCGAAGATGATGACGAGGTCCGGATAGGCTCCCTGGATCGCGACGTCGGCAACGGCCTTGATCTCGGGGATGGGGATCCCGCCCGCGGAGCCCTGATAGGCGAGGGTGGAGGAGACGAATCGATCGGCCATGACGACCTCGCCTCGCTTGAGGGCGGGCCTGATGCGTTGCTCGACGAGTTGGCTTCGTGAGGCCATGTAGAGCAGCATCTCGCAGCGGAGGGTCATCTCGTCCTTGGTGTGGAGGAGGATCTGGCGGATGGACTCGCCGATGGGCGTCCCCCCCGGCTCGCGGACCTCGCAGACCGTGAGCCCGCGCTGCTGGAGCAGCGAGATGAGCCGGCGATACTGCGTCGTCTTGCCCGAGCCGTCGGGTCCCTCGAAGGCGATGAACCGTCCCGCAAGGCGTCGCATCCATGGAGCGGAGGGGAGCGTCACGCGACGAGGGTAGGTCGTGCGGACTACTTCGGTCGTCGATTCACGACGCGGTACGAGCCTTCGCCGTCGCCATGCTGCTCGGCGATCGCCTGGAGCAGGCCGGTCGGGTCGTCGTCGACGAACTGGATCGCCTTGATGACGACGGGCCTCTGGCGCGTGGCGAGATTCCTGGGGTTGAGCGAGTCGAGCACGCCCAGGGTCTGCTCGTTGCCCTCGCCCCAGCTCGCGTCGCTCCCGGAGCGCTTGATGCTCTGGGTGAGGATGAGGACGAGGTCGGGCTTGGCGCGCAGGGCCTCGCGGAGGCCCGGGAGTGGATCGCTGCGCCCGACGAGTTGCACGCGTTCGAGCCACGACGCGAGCGAGGCCTGGGCGTCGCGTGTCGGGGCGACGAGCCCATGCGTAGGGAAGACGGCGACGGGGTTGTCCGGGCCGTGGGAGACGACGACCTGGAAGGACTGGTCCTCGCCGAGTTGGCGCACGGATTTCTTCAGTTCATCGACGGCGAAGGCGAGCGAGTTGGCCATCGAGCCTGACGCGTCGAGGACATAGACGACCTTGCTCGCGGGGGTGGCGTCGCCATCGGCATAGGTCACCGAGGGACGCGGCGGCACGGGCGTCGGTGATTCGATCGTCGGCGTCGGGGGCACGGGTGCTGTCGCGGGGGCTGGTTGAATGGACGTTTCCGGCGTTGGCCGCGCGGGCGGAAGCGCCACGGACGCGGGAGGGTCGAGTCGGATCGCATCCGGGGCGGGGGTCGGCTCCATCAGAGGTTCGGCGGGAGGCGCCGGAGTTGGCGGCGCGGCGATTTCGGTTTCGACGGCGGGAGGCTGCGGCTCGGCGATCGGCTCGTCCGCGTTCGGCGGCGCTTGGGGCAGGAGCGTGAGGATGGACTCCGGCTCGGGTGTCGGGCCGGCGCTCGAGAGGGTGATCCGATCGGGACGACGCGAGAGCGTGGCGAAGACGACTAGCAGCGCGACGACCGAGAGATGGACCACGATCGAGGCGACGACGGCCGTCGTGAGCGATTGGCGGTCGCGCTGCTCGGGTGTGCGAGGCCTCAGGATGCCGGTCGCGGGCGACATCGATCGATCGTAGGGATCGCCTACTCCTCCTCCTCGTCCTCATCGTCCTCATCTTCATGGTGCGTGGCTCGCGGGCGGCCCCTGGTGGAAGGGACGGTGTCGGCAGAGGGGGCAAAGAGCGCCCGGTCGATCGACGCCCGTCCCGCGCCCATGAACAGCAGCGCCAGCGCCATCGAGAGCAGGGAGAACTGCCACAGAAGCGTGGCGAAGGCGGCCTGCCCGTTGACAAGGTCCCAGGCGCCGTGGTTGGGGAGGAATCCCAGGGCGGCGTTGCCGCTCTTCATTGCGGGCCCGATCTGCGTCAGCCACATCCCCGTGCCCATGACGCCCGCGAGCGCGAAGCCGCTGAACCGCGTCAAGAGTCCGACGAGCACGAGGGTGCCGCCGATGGTTTGTGTGAGGGCCGCGGCCCAGGCGCAGTACACCGGCCAGCGCCCCGTAGAGAGAAACTGAGGCCAGAGGCGCGTGACGAGCGGCGAGGACGTTCCCGCGCCGGCTATCGGTTCGATGACGGGCTCGTCGGGAGTGGCGGGAGCGTTGGCGGGCGGGGGCGTTAGGGTGGTCGCGGGTGTTTCGGGCGTGGGGGGCGCGTCGGCCGCCGGCGTGGACGGATCGGCTTGTTTGGCGAGCATCAGCGTGATGCCATAGACGCGTCGGACCTGGCGTTCGCCGGGGAACTCGGCAGCCGTGGGCTCCTGGCCTTGGGGCGTCTCGGTAACGGGGCGCTCGATCACGCCGAGGCGCGCGAGCGTGGCCGCCTGCTCTCCTTGCACGGGCATCGTGGGGATGATCTTTCCCAGTCCCGCCCAGAGCATGGTGGTCCCCAGGCAGAGCCTCAGGAGGAGCGGCGCGATCGTGAGCGGCTTGGCGTGGGTGGACATGGCTTCATTCCATGGGCGTGCGAACAGGGTGCATCGAAGAACTCGGGAGGAGGGCTGGAGATTCTTGGTTCGATCGATCGAATCGTTTGGAAGACGTGCGGCGGCGTTTCGTGGGGCCTCGCGGGCACCCATCTACAATTTGCCCGAACGCGGGCGTGGCGGAACTGGCAGACGCGCGGGATTTAGGTTCCCGTGGCCGAAAGGCCGTGCAGGTTCGATTCCTGTCGCCCGCATTCTGGGCAGAGTATCGCGATCCACGAATCACCCCCCAGGAGGCCCATCAACACCCGGCCTGGAATCGCGCGAGGTCGTACAGCAAATCATCGATGGTCACGGCTCCATCCGTGGTGCCGGTACCTGTCCCATTGTCCACATCGGCCCGCGAGAGCCCCTGCGCGAAGATCATGATGTAGTAGAGCAGATCGTCGATGGTGACCGCTCCGTCGGGCGTGCCCGAGCCGCTGCCGTCGTCCATGTCCGCGACACACACGATCGCCGTCGCGCACGGCGACGCGAGCCGTAGCACGGCTTCGGACTCCTGGAGTGTCTCCAGGTCGCGAAGGTGCGCGAGCACGTGGATGAGGCCATCGTCGGCGAGATCGACCGCGGGCCCGATGATCGATGCCGCCGCGATAGAGAGGATCTGGTGCTCGGGCGTGCCGTCGCCCGTGGTGTCGAGCGTGTCGCCATCCTCGAGGACGAGGGTCGCGTTGGGCAGATCGGCGATTGGTCCGGCAAAGAGCGCGTGCGTGTTGTTGGTGTGCGTCCAGACGAAGGCCACACACCCGGCGTTGGAGACGCTCACGGCCTGGACGGCGGCCGGGTCGAGCAGCGTCACGCCGTCGACCGTGTCCCCCTCGCGGATGACGACCTCTCCATCGCGCACGAGCACGCCCTCGAACGGCGCGGCCAGGGTGCTCGCGCCGACAAGCGTGTGGCCGAGGTCGTTGATGGCGACACAGCGGAACCCGAGATAGAAATCGTCGAACCCCGGGGTGGGCACGACGGGCGAGCCTTCCTGCAGCAGGATCGAGCCATCGACCACGATGCACGAGTCGGTCAGCGTCGAGCCCGTCTCCAGTTCGGCGTGCACGATCAGGTGCTGCCCGTTGTCGGAGAACTGGTACGGGAACGAGATCACGGGCGAGGAGAACCGCACGGGCAGGCCCGCGAGCAGGTCGCCCGTCGAGAAGACCGGCTCGATCGTGAACGACGTGTCGGTGAGCGTCCCGCGATAGAGCGTCTGGGCGGAGGTCGAGCCGCTGGGTGCCGCTCCGGTTCCCGCGACGAAGGAGAAGCCGGAATCGCCGAACATCTGCGGGCGGCTGGTGAATCGGATGAATCGCGTGTCGAGTCCCGGCGCCGGGTCGGTGTCGCTGAGGATGTAGCCGCGGCTCGACCACAGCCCGTCGCGGGCGACGCCCGACGCGGTGTTGATGATGCCCGGGCTGTACACAAAGCGCCCGAACGGACCCACGCCCATGGTGTTCTCGATCGTGTTGTTCAGGATGTAGGGTGCCGGCGCGTCGGCGCTTGTGAAGACGACACCTGTGTCGTACCACACGGCGTGCCCGCCCGAGGCGAGTCGAAGGGTGAAGCCCACTCGTCCCGAAGGATCGGTGAAGGGGGAGGAAAGACCCGAGATTGTGCCGACGTCGGCGATGGTGTCGCCGGTGCGCGCGATGCTGGCGCCCGAACGGATGGGCGCCGCCGCCCACACCGGACACGCCACGAACAGGCATGCAATTGATGTTGCCCGCCGCATGAGTTCGTTAGGCTAACGCCTTGGGCGACAAACGACAAGGACGGATTCGTTCTGAGGCGCTCGGATCAAGCCGAGCGTCGCCGATGTCCGATGGACACGATTTCGCGAGGTCCGATAGCCGGGCACTGGCGAACCAATCGCCCCGGCGGTAAGGTGCCCACACAAGGAGATTCACACACTATGGACACGTTCATGGGCCTCATGGAGAAGGTGAACAACGTCCTCTGGGACAACTCGGTGCTCTTCATCGTGATGGGCGTCGGCGTCCTCTTCACGCTCTGGAGCGTCTTCGGGCAATATCGGGCGCTGACCCATGGCGTGTCGGTCATCCGCGGGAAGTACGACGACAAAAACGATCCGGGCGCCATCAACCACTTCCAGGCGCTCTCCACCGCCCTCTCGGCGACGGTCGGGCTGGGCAACATCGCCGGCGTCGCGATCGCGATCTCCGTCGGCGGGCCCGGCGCCGTCTTCTGGATGTGGGTCACGGGGTTCATCGGGATGGCGCTCAAGATGACCGAGGTCACCCAGGCCATGCTCTTCCGCGACACCTCCGACCCCGAGAACCCGCGCGGCGGGGCCATGTGGGTCTGCAAGAACGGCTTCGCCAAGATCAACCCCGCCCTCGCCCCGCTCGGCGTCGTCGTCGGCGGGATCTTCTGCGTCACGCTTATCATCTCCGCGATCACCGGCGGCAACATGTTCCAGGCGTGGAACGTCGCCGACATCTCCTATACCTACTTCGGCGTGCCCAAGTACGTCACGGGAATGATCCTGACGATCGGCGTGGGGACCGTCATCATCGGGGGCATCAAGCGCATCGGCGACGTCGCCGGCAAGATCGTCCCCTTCATGTGCGTCCTCTATCTCCTCGGCGGGATCTACGTGATCGTCACCCGCGCCTCGGAGATCCCCGACATGTTCGCCCTCATCTTCAAGGAGGCCTTCGCCCCCAGCGAGGCGGCGGGCGCGTTCCTCGGCGGGACCATGGGGTATGGATTCCTGAAGGGCATGCAGCGGGCGCTCTTCTCCAACGAGGCCGGCCAGGGATCCGCGCCGATCGCCCACTCCGCCGCCAAGACCGACGAGCCGGTGCGCGAGGGTGTCGTCGCCGGGCTTGAGCCCTTCATCGACACCATCTGTGTCTGCACGATCACCGCGATGGTGATTCTCCTCTCGGGAACGTGGAATCGCAAGCCCGCCCTGGAGTTTGTCGGCGACGCTCCGGCCGTCGTCCAGGTCGAGGGCAAGCCAGACACATGGCAGTTCGCGACCGTCCCGGTCCGGGTGAAGGACACCGTGGACACCCAGGGGCAGATGAAGGACGGGACCGAACTCATGATGGTTGTCGACGCGGACAAGCGAGACGACACGGGCATGGGCATCCACGCCATCCCCGCGACCTTGCGGAACGCCGGCAAGGACTCCACGTCCGAGGAAGAGGTCTGGAAGGTCGAGTTCAAGGAGTTTGAGAGCAATGCCAAACCCACGATCCGAGAGCCGGGGGTCTACTTCGAGTTCAAGGGCGCCACCCTCACCGCCAAGGCCTTCGACCGTGTCCTCCCGGGGCTTGGCCTGTGGATCGTTCCCGCCACCGCGTGGCTCTTTGCCTTCTCCACGATCATCTCATGGTCGTACTACGGCGAGCAGGGCGTCAGCTACCTCCTCGGCCGCGCGGCGGTCATGCCCTATCGCATCATCTACTGCCTGCTCATCATCATCACCGCTCAGATGATCTCGACCCAGAACCAACTCGACACACTCTCCACGCTGGGCACGGGAGTTATGTTGTGGGCCAACATACCCATCATGCTTATCTTCGGGCCCATGGCGATGAAGGCCTACCACGAGTACATCGGGCGGCTCAAAGACGGAACGATGGAATCCCACGCCGCGCCGAAGTTCACCGATGTGATCGAGGGCAAGGACGTCGAGTAGCGTTTGGGCGGATGGTTTACTCGCCGGGCTCGAGGACGGTCGCGAAGGACCGGCCGTCCCTGATCGCCTCGGCCTTGGCGACCTGGTACGTCCAGTTGTTCACCATCGCCAGCCCCAGCGAGTCGCCCACGCCGCAGCGCCGATCGACCTTGCACTGGGCGACGGGCGCGCTCGTGTGCAACGTGGAGCACCCGCCCGCGAGCGACAGAACGCCGGCCGCCAGCACGATCGAGATCACCTTCGTGGACTTCTTCCCTCGCATCGCTCTCCCCTCCCAGTCGGCACGGACATTCGGCCATGAGTCGTCGGGCGGGTTGCTCGCGCCATGCCCGCCGACGCGGTGGGATCGGCGCGTCTCGGACACGACACGAGACGACCCGCGACGGGTGGCGGCCGTCCGTCGGGGTGTGCGGCCTGGGAAACAGGGGCGACGCGACCGCGCGTCCGATATCGATGGGGCGCCCGTTGGTCTTTGGGCGCCGATGATTCATCCGTGAGGGGAGGCGCACGCCACCCTCGGGAGGACGCGCGTGGGCGACGGGCCGAACCAGGGAAACGCGGCAACGCGATCGATCGCGCTCCTGACGTGGTCGCGCGCGGGGGTGAGCGACACCGGCGAGGCCGGCGATGCGCGCGCACCGATCGTCCATCGCGTCTTTACGCCCTGGCAGCGCCTGGGGGACGCGCGCGAGCGGCTTGTCGTCTGGCGTCGTGGCGAGGCGATCATTCTCGTGAGTTTGAAGAAGGATGTCGCGGTGGCCGCTGTCTGCCGGGGGCTGCCCGTGCTCTGGATGATGGAGCAGGTCGTCGGCAAACTGGGCGGCGTGGCCGACAAGGTCGCCCAGTCCACCTCGGCGATCGTGACCGAGCAGGTGATCGAGTCCGCGCGCGCGGAGTTGGAGGTCGCGTCGGCCCAGGCGCGGGGAGTCGTCGAGTCGTTCCCGGGGAAGGGAAGCCTGATCCAGCGACTGGTGGACCACCCGGACCTGAACCTGAACGAGAAGGACGAGCCCGATCCGCTCGACGGGCGGATGGGCCTGGTGCGCGTGATGCACGCGATCGAGGGCGCGACGGCGGGGAAGGGGCTGGTGCTGCGTGTGCCGAAGTGTGCCGGCCGCGTCGGCGAGGCGTCGCGCGTGTGGACGGCCCTGGCCGACGAGATGGTGGGGCGACGCCAGTCGGTCATGGTGGTGGAGGACGTGCAGGGTGGGCACGCGGACGTGGTGCTGGGTGAGGCATCGGAGGCCGCGTGGAATCCGATCGTGGCGCCGCCGAGTGTGGTCGGGCTGGCGACGAAGGGTCCGAACCCGCCGCAGGGTTTCATCGAGCAGGCGCGCACGCGGATCGACATGTGGCGTGAGCACGGCGCGTCGAGAGGCGACCGCGTTGGGCCGGGGGTGGTGTCACGAACCGGACCGATCGAGCCGGCGGAGCCGCGTGAGGACGACGCGCTCGGGCGACTGGAGGCGCGTGAGCAGTCGATCCGCGAGGCGATGTTGGGATCGGGCGTGCCGGAGGTCCCGGCGGGCGTGATTGCGAGCGAGCGTGATCTGGGCACACTCTTCGAGGATGTGCCCCAGCCGCGTGTCGCCCATCGACGGCGTTGGCGTCGCGTGATGCAGGCGTCGGTCCCGGTGGCGTTGTCGCTGCTGCTCGCGGGCGGGTTGTGGTGGGTGTGGAAGCGCGGGTACTTCGAGGTGGACCTCTCGCCGAGTGAGACGGGGGTGAGTGCCGGCGACACGCGTCCTCGTGTCGATCCCGGGCCGAGCGTGGTGGACCCGATCACGGCGCAGGCGACGCCCACAACCACGTCGCCCGAGCCCGGGTCGGATCCGCGGCTGACGTGGGGTTTGCCCGACGAGTTGAGGGCGTTGCGTGCGAGGTTCGACGTGTTGGTGGCGGACCAGCGTGCCGGTGGCGGCGCGCCCACGCCGGGTGCGCTGGAGATCGGTCGTCGGCTGGTGATTCTCGGGCAACGGCTGGACGCGGCGGCGTCACCGAAGTGGACGCGTGAGATCGAGGAGTGGGTGCGTGGCGAGGTGGCCTGGGCGTCCGGGGAGGCGCGGGCGCTCGATGGGGAGATCGAGAGCGAGCGGGTTCGCGGGCGGGCGCGTGTGAGGGACTATCTGGCGCGTGCGGCGAGTTCGTGCTCGGCCACATCGGCGGAGATGCGCGGCGCCTTTGCCGAGGTTGTCGGGGGGATCGATCCGGCGTTGGGCGACGCGGCGGTGCGTGAGGCGGTCGCTCGGCTGGATGGGCTGGTGTCGAAGTTCGAGTCGGGGATCGGGCTGGGCGTGAGGCCACCGGTGGGGTGCGGGCTGGTGGATGACGCGCGTGCGGGCGAGGCGCTGGGCGAGGTTCGAGCGCGTGCGCTGGCGACGGCGTCGGACGACCTTCGGGCGTCGGGTGCGGGTGATGGCGATCTTGCCAGGCGATTCGACGAGCTCGCGTTGGCGTCGGGTGAGGAGCAGGTGGCCCTGCGGGCGAAGATCGAGCGGGCGTGCCTGGCCGAGCGTCTTTTGGCGAGTGGCGTTCGAGGCGATGAGGCGATCGAGGGCGTGACGCCGCGGGGATTGCGCGAGGAGTTGGATGGACTATCGGGGGCGGCGCGGGAGGCGGTGTCGCCGGCGATTGCGGCTTTGGATGGCGTCGTCGGGCTTGGCGCGAGGCGGGATGCGGAGGAGTTGGCGCGAGAGGTCGACTCGGCGTCTCGGGAGGGGTGGAACGCGTCGCTGGCCGTGGGGGGACTGGAGCGATTGGCGAGTTTGGGATGGCCCGGGAAGTCCGAGCGTGCGGCAGAGGCGGGCGTGCTGGTCAACGAGCGCGTGCCGAAGATGCTGGTGGGCTTGCCTGACGCGCTGCGCGGAGGGCTCGAGGCGCGTGTGGCGGACGCCCGGCATCAGATGTGGCGCGGGCTGATGGATGGGCGTGAGCCGGACGGCGCCAACGTGGACGCGGCGATGCGCGTGAGAGCCGCGTGGGGCATCACCGAGCGGGACGAAGACTCATTGTCGCTGATCGCGCGGTTCAACGCGATTCGGTGGCGGTTTGGTCAGGAGTTGGACGCGATCGAAGCGTCGGATCGGCCCCGTGAGGAGCGCGTTCGGAGCGTGGAAGCGTTGATGTCGAAGACGCTGGCCGCGGTTGAGGCGTTGGGCCCGGGGATCGCGCGGCGTGCGAGCGTGGAGGCGTTCACGGGCTTGTTGCACGGGGCGAAGGATCTGCCCGATGATCGGAACCTGACGCTGCTGGGGCCCGGGAGCGCGGGTTGGACGTTTGGTGGGGGTGCTTCGGACGGGTCAATGGTGACGTATCGGAAGATGGTGGACGTGCCGGACTGGAAGGGTGGGGATCCGCAGTCGCTACGTCGGCCTCAGGAACTCCGGCTGGAGTTCCGTCGCCTTGGCGTGCCGGGGCGCGCGCGTGTGACGTATCTCGCGACGTCGGAGGTGTCGCTGTCGGAGTTCGCGCTCGTGGTGAGCGACGCGAAGGAGGAAGGTTCGGGCGAACGGCTGGGGCAGGGCGACTGGGCGCGGGTTCGGCGGCTGATGCTGGTGTTCGATCCCAGGACGGACGACCCTCGACTTGGGCCACGCGTGTGGACGTGGGATCCGTCGCGCTCGTGGACGTGGGGCGAGGGGGAGGCGCCGTCGATTGATCGCGGGTTGTTGTCGCCGATCGTGCCGAGCCCGCCGGTCTCGGGGAACACGAGCAAGGGGTGGCTCCGGCCGATGACGCGGACGGAGGAGGAGTACTACCCGGAGTCGATCGCGGGCGAGGTGGAGGCACCGAGCGAGTCGATGCCGATGCAGTACGTGTCGGCCCGTGCGGCGGTGCACGTGTCGCGATTGATGGGATGCCGATTGCCGTCGTCTTCGGAGTGGAAGCAGGCGCTGGCGTTGGAGCGGAAGGGGGCTTCGGCGGAGCCGGTGTGGAACGTTCGCGATTCGCGGTGGCGTCAGCAGTTCGAGCGGACGCTGGCGCTGATCCAGCACACGCCGGACGCGCCGAACGCGGGGATCTTCCGGACGAGCGGGATGCGTCGGCCTTCGGCGTCGGCGGACGGTGGCGTGGTGCTGGAGGCGGATGATGGATACTTGTGGTTCGCGCCGGTGGGGACTGGGGCGGGGCGGATTTTCAGGCATCTGATCGGGAACGTGAGCGAATATGTGTACGAGTCGCCCGGGGATCTGGAGCGGCTGGGCGTGGGTGACGATGCAGCGATCGCGGAACTTTTGGGGCGTGGGTCGAAGTTGCGCGTGATCGGGGGGTCGGCGTTGTCGCCGCCGGATATTGATGCGGAGGCGCCCCAAGGCGTGCCGTTGAGCCAATCGCTGGAGGGATTCAGCGACGTGGGGTTCCGCGTGGCGTTCTCGGCCCCCGGGAACGCGATCGTGCCCAAGGGCGATGAGGAGTCGCTCGTCGAACGGGCACGGCGGGCGTGGCGTACGTCGTCATACCTGTCGTCGGAGGAGCCCTCGCACTAGCCGCCCCACTGGGTCATGAATGTCCGAACTGGTGTTTGGTGGACGTTGGCGTGTTGGTGGATATCGAGGGGGTTCGGGCGTGGTTGCGTCCTACCGTAGAGACCTGCCCAACGCGGGTGGCGTCTCTGGGGCGCGTCCGCGAGAGAGGCCGGGGATGGACGCCCGGCACCACTATTGAGCCTGGATTCAAGGGATACGTCGATGAGGGAATCTGCATCGCTGCGCTCTTTCGCACTTGCCCGAGGCTGGGCGGCGGCCTGTGTGCTGGGGGCCGGGCTTGCCGGGCCGGCGATTGGACAAACTTCGGGAGATGCCTCGTCGCCTGTGGACGTGAACGCGACTCGTCCCGGGCAGCCCGGGGCGTCGCAGGTGGGTGGGACGGGGATCGAGGCGACGGGCGAGGACGGCTCGAAGTATCGGGTGTCGCGTTTCGAGGTGCGGTACTTCGCGGACAACGAGGGGAACCCGTCGCTCGAGACGGTGCTGGCGGCTCCGGTCGAGTTGGGCGTGCTCTCGACGGGGTATGTGGCGCCGCGTGCGGGGCTCAAGACGACGACGGTCCGTGTGGGGGACGTGGTCGAGGGGACGATGCCATATTTCTACCGGAGCGCGCTCGATGAGGTGCGTCGGTCGGTGTACAACGCGGTGAGTTCGCAGGGGCTGTTCGGCGTGGTGGTGCTTTTCGATCAGGAGGACGTGGACGAGGCGAACGATCGCGACCTTCGAGCGGGGCAGCGTGGGGCGATCCGGCTTGTGGTGTACACGGGGAAGGTGCAGCAGGTGCGGACGATCGCGTCGGGGGATCGGCTCGTGCCGAACTCGGGCGATGAGTCGACGCAGCGTCGGATCAACAACCCAGACCCGGTGCACGCGCGGATTCGGTTGCAATCGCCGGCCCAACCCGGTGGGGTGGTGCGGCGAGACGATCTCTCGGCGTATGTCTCGCGGCTGAACCGTCATCCGGGTCGGCGTGTGGAGGTGGCGGTGGCGCCGGCGGTGGGGCCTGACAACCCCGAGGACGTGGTGGTGGACTTCCACGTGGCGGAGATGAGGCCCTGGCGTGCGTACGCGCAGATCTCGAACACGGGGACACGTCAGACCAACGAGTGGCGTGAGGTCTTCGGGTACGTGAACAACCAGTTGACGGGGCACGACGACATCCTGAGCGTGAACTACATCACGGGCGGGTTCACGGACGCGAATGCCGTGACCGCGAGCTATGAGTTCCCGCTGCGGTCGGACATCCTGACGATGCGGCTGTACGGGGCGTACAGCGAGTTTGACGCGTCGGAAGTCGGCCAGGCGAGCGAGAGTTTCAGCGGGCGGACGTACCAGATCGGGACGGAGGTCACCGGGACGGTGTATCAACAGCAGGACTCGTTCGTCGATCTGTTCGGTGGGGTGCGTTACCAGGACGTGAGCGTGACGGACACGCTGCTGCTCCCCAGCCCGCAGGCCGAGGGACAGACGGCGTTTCTGATTCCGTATCTTGGCGTGCGGTACTCGCGTGAGACGCCGGCGATGTCCACTCGGGCGTCGGTGTCGATCGAGGGAAACCTGGCGGGGATCGCGGCGACGGAGTCGTACCAACTCGACCGGCTCGGGCGGCGGAACGCGGACAAGGCGTGGACGACGGTGAAGGTGTCGGGCGAGCACTCGATGTACTTGGAGCCGCTCTTCGGAAAGGGGGGTCTGTTCGGCGAGACGCTGGCGCACGAGGTTGCATTCCGCGTGGGATATCAGGACGCGCTGGGTAGCCGGCTGATCGCGAACGAGCAAGAGGTCCAGGGCGGGATGTTCACGGTTCGCGGGTATCCCGAGTCGGTGGCGGCGGGAGACAACGCGGCGTTCGCGTCGGTCGAGTATCGCTACCACGTGCCGAGGGCGTTTGCGATCTGCGATCCTGGGACGCTGGGTGGGAAGGCGATGCCGAAGGTGCCGTGGGTCGAGAACTTCCGCTGGGCGCCGCAGGTGCCGTATGGCACGGCGGACTGGGACCTGGTGCTGCGCGGGTTCCTCGACGTGGGGAGCGTCTCGAACAACGACCGTCTACTGGGCGAGTATGACAACACGCTGGTGGGGGCTGGCGTGGGCGTGGAGCTGGTCTTCCGGAGCAACGCGAGCCTGCGGCTGGACTGGGGCTTTGCGCTGAGCAAAGTGGACGAGCCGGGGAGCACGGTGGACACGGGGGACAACCGGGTCCATGTGATGCTGTGGCTGGCGTACTAGAACGTTGAGGCCGCGGGAGGGGTTGGGGAGGACGATCGAGGGGGGGTTGGGCGATGGGGAGTGTGCGAGCGCTTGGGGTGGTGTGGTAAGGAAGGAATCGAGTCATGCGGAAGAACGGCACGGGTGGGTCGATGACGAGTTCTGGGATAAGCCGCGTGGCGCGCCTTCGCGGGCGTGCGGAGTGGACGGCGAGCCCCGCGGGGGTGCTCGGTGGGATGATGGCGGCGGCGATGGGGAGCGTCGCGTTTGCCTCGCCCGAGGGGGCGCAGGTGGTTCAGGGGAACGTGGGGATCTCGCAGCAGGGCGGGCTGACGACGATCACCGCGAGCCACAACAGCATCATCAACTACAGCAGTTTCAATGTGGCGGCGAACGAGGTGGTGCGTTTCGTGCAGCCCGGTGCGACGTCGCGCGTGCTGAACCGGATCAACTCGGCGTCGCCGTCGCAGATTGACGGGTCGATCTCGGCGAACGGGATCGTGTACCTGATCAATCCGGCGGGGGTGTACTTCGGCGCGGGGTCGGTGATAAACGTGGCCGGGCTGTACGCCGGGGCGGCGACGATCACGGACTCGGACTTCCTGAATCAGATCGACCGGTTCGCGGGCGGTCGCGGGGCGGTGGTGAACCAGGGGACGATCTCGGCGGACTTTGCCGCGTTCGTGGGCGGCGCGGTGCACAACTCCGGGAACATCGTGTGCCCGGAGGGAACGGTGGTGATGGCAGCGGGCTCGGACGTGCTCATCGGGGAGCGTAACGGGCAGATCTATGCGCGGGTCTCGGGCGAGACGATCGCGCGCGCCATCGAAGGGACTCATGACACGTCGGCCGTGGCGAACACGGGAACGATCGACACTCGTTCGGCGAGCGGCGGGTCGGGGCGGGTGCTCGTGGGTGTGGGCGACGCGCTTGGCGTGGCGATCGCGAACACGGGGCGGATCCACGCGCGTGACACACGGATCGAGGGGCAGGGGACGGGGATCGTGGCCGTCGGCGGCGAGATCGACGCGACGAACGCGGACGGGCGCGGCGGGCGCGTGGAGATCACGGGCGAGCGCGTGACGCTGCGTGTGGCGCGTATCGACGCATCGGGCACGACCGGGGGCGGCGAGGTGTACATCGGCGGCGGGATGCACGGCGAGGGCGACGTCGCGAACGCCGATCGGACGTATGTCAGCCCCGGAACGTCGATCCATGCCGACGCGACGGTGCAGGGAGATGGCGGGACGGTGGTGGTCTGGTCGGACGAGGCGACGTCGTTCCGTGGCGAGGCGACGGCGCGCGGCGGGTCGATGGGCGGGAACGGCGGGCTGGTGGAGATCTCCAGCGGCGGGCTGCTGTCGCTCAGCGGCAAGGCCGACGTCACCGCGGTGGAGGGCGAGGCGGGGACGATCCTGCTCGACCCGCGCGACATCACGATCCAGGCGGCGCCGGGGCCGGACGATGGCGAGGTCACGGTGACGATCGACGAGTCGGTGCTCTTTGCCGACGGCGGGGCGGCGGTTGACTTTGTGATCGGGGAGGCGGCGCTCGAGGCGCTGCAGGGGAACATCGTGCTCCAGGCGTCGCGTGACATCACGACGTCGGTGGGGGCGACCTTGAACCTGTCGAACCAGACGGCCGGCGAGACGGTGGTCTTCCAGGCGGGTCGGACGATCACGCTCAACGGGCTGATCTCGACGGGCGGGGCGGCGATCGATCTGCGCGCGGGCGACCCGGCGAGCGGCGCGCCCGACGCGTCGGCGGCGCTCATCATCAACGCCACGCTCGCGTCGAGCGGGGGGAACATCTCGCTCTCGAACACGGGGAGCGGCGGGATCACGCTCTCGGCGAACGTCCTCGCGGGGACCGGCGCGGTGCGTCTGAGCACGACGAGCGGCGGGATCACGCAGACGGTGGGGAGCATCACGGGTTCGACGCTGGAACTGGTGGGCGGCGGGGCGTTCGTGCTCAACCAGACGGGCAACGACGTGGACACGCTCGCGGCGGGGATCAACGGCTCGCTGCGGTTCACGGACACCGATGGGCTGGCGATCGGGAGCGCGGGGGCGACCAACGGCATCTCGACGGGCGGGAACGACGTCACGCTGGTCACGGGCGCGGCCCTCTCGCTCAATCAAGGAATCAACGCGGGGTCGGGCGTCGTGACGCTGAGCACGGCGTCGGGCGGCGTGAGCCAGACATCGGGCGGGATCATCGCGGGATCGCTGCAGTTGCTCGGTTTGGGGACGTTCACGCTGGGGAGCGCGACGAACAACATCTCGACGCTCGCGGCGTCGATCAACGGCACGCTGACATATGTCGACGCGAACGCGCTCACGGTGGGCGCGGTCACGTCGAGCGGGATCGTGACGGCGGGAAATGCCGCGGACATCACGGCGGGGAGCACGATCACGCTGGCGCAGGGGATCAACGTCGGCGGCGCGACGCTGACGCTCAACGCGACGGGCGGCGGTCTGACGCAGACCAGCGGCTCGGTGATCGCGGGGAACCTGCGCCTGCTGGGCGCGGGGGCGTTCCTCCTGACGCAGAGCGGGAACGACGTGAACGTTCTGGCGGGGAACGTGAACGGGAGCGTGTCGTACACCGACGCGAACAGCCTGACGATCGGGACGGTGACGGACGTGGGCCTCACGACCAACGGCGGGGCGGCGCTGATCACGGCTCCGACGCTCCTGACGATCAACAACCCAATCGATGCCGGGGCGGGCGCGGTGGTGCTCTCGACGGACTCGATCTCGGTGAACTCGCTGGTGACGGGGAACGCGGGGATCTCGATCGCGCCGTTCACCGCGGGGCGTGCCATCGGGTTGAACGGGCCGAGTTCCGGGCTGGACCTCTCGCAGGCGGAGTTCGACAACCTGAACTCCACCGGGACGGTGGTCATCGGCTCGGCGAGCTCGGGCGCGATCACGACGAACTCGGGGGCGACGCTGGATCTGTCGGCGGAGTCGTACAACCTGTCGCTGCAGGGCTCGTCGATGACGCTGGGCCCGATCACGCTGGCGACCGGGCGGACGCTGACGCTCACCTCAGCGGGCGCGGTGGGGCAGACGGGGGCGCTCATCGCGACGAATCTGCGGCTGCTCGGCGCGGGGTCGTACGACCTCTCGCTCGTGGGGAACGACTTTGACGTGCTCGCGGGCGTGGTGACGGGGGGCGTGTCGCTCCGTGATACCGACGGATTGACGATCGGGACGGTGACCGACAGCGGGCTGAGCGCGTCGGGAATCACGCTGACGACGGGCGGGACGCTCTCGCTGCAGCAGAATCTCGCATCGACCAGTTCGATCACGCTGGCGCTCGCGGGAGGCGTGACGCAGACCGGTGGCGCGATCACCGCGACCCAACTCGTGCTCACGGGGTCCGGGGCGTTCGACCTGCAATCGGCGACGAACGACGTGAGCGAGATCTCGGGGAATGTCTTTGGGCCATTGGCCTATCGCGACGCGAACGCGTTGACGGTGGGCTCGTTCGCGATCTCGGGGCTCTCGTCGAACGCCGGGGCTCTCTCCTTGCAATCGGGCGGGCTGCTCACCCTGGCGGCGAGCATCGACTCGGGTGGGGCGGCGGTCTCGCTGAACGCCTCGGGTGTGACGCAGACGGTCGGGAGCCTCTCGGCGAGCACGCTCGAACTCCTGGGGACGGGCGCGTTCACGCTGGCGCAGGCGAACGACGTGGCGACCCTGGCCGCGAATGTTTCCGGCGCGTTGACCTTCAACGATGTGAACGCCCTGAGCGTGGGCACGGCGGGGGGCACGACGGGGATCGCGACCGCGGGCGGCGATGTGTCGCTCACGGCCCAATCGGTGCTGAACGTGAACTCGTCGGTGAACGCAGGGACTGGTTTCGTGACGCTGACGGCGGACTCGATGGACGTGTTGAACACGGTGCGAGGGGACGCGGGCGTGACGGTGAGGCCGTTCTCCAATGGGAGGAACGTGGGCCTGGGCACGGTCGCCGCGGGGCTGGACCTGTCGGTGGGCGAGTTGAGCAACTTCCAGTCGCTGGGCGACGTGACGATCGGGTCGTCGACGACGGGGAACGTGACGACCTCGGCGCTCAATCTCTCGGGGACGAACTACAACCTGTACCTGCACGGCTCGAGCGTGTCGATCGGCGGGATCACGATGGCCTCGGGCCGGCGGCTCACGCTCGAATCGAGCAGCGGCGTGACGCAATCGGGCTCCATCTCGGCGTCGAGCCTGCGCCTGCTTGGCGCGGGGGACATCGTGCTCGACCACGCGTCGAACGACTTCGGCACGGTCGCCGGCGACACGACGGGCGTCGTCTCGATCACCGACATCAATGGGTTGATCGTGGGCACGGCCGTGACCAGTGGGCTGAGTGGTCGGAACGTCACGCTGAACACGGGCGGGACGATCACGATCGCGAACGATCTCCGCGGCGACGCCAACACGGGGATCGTCACGCTCAATCCGCTCGCGGGCGGCGTGACGCAGACGGGCGGGAGCCTGGTCTCGGCGAGCCTGCGACTGACCGGGGCGGGGGCGTTCGACCTGAACGGCGCGTCGAACGACGTGAGCGGCTTCGCGGCGGACGTCGTCGGATCGGTCGCGTTCAACGACGTCGATGAGTTGTTCATCACGACCATCGGGCCGGTGAGCGGCGTGACGGTGACGGGCGGAAACGTGCAGGTCACCTCGCAGGGACTGCTCACGCTGGTCGCGGACGTCATCGCGGGAACGGGCACGGTGGAACTCAACGGCGACGGGATTCTGCAGTCGCTGGGGCAGATCTCGGCGGGGTCGCTGCTGCTCCGTGGGTCGGGCGACGCGACGCTGGCGTCGGCGACGAACAACATCGCGACGCTGGCCGCGAACGTGACGGGCGATCTTCTCTATCACGACTCCAACGCGATGGCGATCGGGGCGGTCTCGGGGTTCCAGGGGCTCACGGCAAGCGGGACCATCGACGTGTCGTCGGGTGGCGCCATCGCGGTCGGCAATGTGGTCGCGAGCACGGGCGGCGACGTTTCGATCCACTCGGGGCAGACGGGAACGGGGAATCTCTCGTTTGGTTCGGGCGTCGCGGTCAGCGGGGATTCGATCACGCTTCGCGCGGGGGACGGAGTCGGCGGGAGCACGTCGGCGTTCGTCGATGCGCGGACCAACGGGCCGAGCTTCCGCGGAACGGCGGGGGCGACGAGCAACCCGGCGGCGTTCACGATCCAGCAGGACGCGGGGGTGACGAGTTCGCTGCTCCCGCTGGGCTCGCAGTTCGGCGCCGGGACGCCGACGGGTGTGGCGTACGTCGTGCGCAGCGATGATGGAGCGATGGTGATCTCGCAGGGCGACGCCTTCCAGGGTGCGGCCCTCTCGCTCGACGCGTTGAACGGGCTGAGCGTGGCGACGGCGCTCGACGGGCTGAGGTCGTTCACAACAAGCACGGCTCTCACTCTCTCGGGGAGCATCCGCGCGACGACGGGCGGGAGCGTGACCCTGAACAACACGGTGACGCTCGCGGGCGACAGCACGATCTCGGCCGGGGAGTTCGGGATCCTGACGCTCGCCGACGCGGTGGCCGCGAGCGCGTTCGATCTCACGCTCGAGGGCGTGGAGGTCGAGATCCTCGCGGACATCACGGGGACGGGGCGGCTGACGATCCAGCCAGTTGACCCGACGCAGACGATCGGCGTCGGAAACATCGGGACCTCGCCCGACCTGGATCTCTCGCTGGATGAGCTGGCGCACCTGGTCAACGGGTTCGAGTCGGTGACGATCGGGCGAGCGGACGGGACGGGGACGATCCGGATCGCGCAGGCGATCTCGACGATGAACCCGATGATCTTCCGCACGCCGGGCGGGCTGATCGATGTGGCGTCGGCGATCCGTGCGGACGAGAGTGACGCGTACCTCGCGTTCGTCGGGCCGACGCTGCTCTCGCAGAACGTCACGACGATGGGGACGAGTTTGGCCTTCTTTGGGCCGGTGACCCTCGGAGCGGACGTATCGCTGGATACGACGGATGCCGGCGGCGTGGCCGAGGGCGCGGACATCTTCGTCGATGCGCCGCTGAATGCGGACAGCGCGACGAATCGACGGGCCCTGACACTGACCGCGGGGACGGGCGGCGAGGTCTCGATTCGCGCGGGTGCCGGCCTGGGGACCGACGGGACGCTCGAGACCCTGATCGCCTCGGGCGAGATCGTTCGCCTCAGCGGCGTTCGGACCTTCGGTGCGCAGACGTACAACGGCTTCACGGGTCTCGGCGGCGACATGACGAGCCTCGAGGGGGGCGCGATCACGATCAATGGATCGGTGGCGGTGGCCCTGGACACGACGATTCGTACGGCGGGGCTGGCGGCGGGCGACGACATCGTGATCACGGGTGTGGTGGACTCGGCCGTGGCGGGAAGCGAGGCGGCACTCTCGCTCGATGCCGGGGCAGGGTCGGTGACGCTGTCGGAAGATGTTGGCGGGAATCTCGCTCTCTCGGACTTCAGCGCGACCGGCGCGAGCGTGACGACACAGAGCGTCGCGGCGCTCAACTCGGTGGCGTTCGGCGGCCCGCTGACGGTGATGGGGACGATCTCGGGCGATAGCATTCTCTTTGACGATCGCGTCGAGGTGGCGGGCGAGACGACGGTGAACGGCACGACCTCGGTCACGTTCGCCGACATCGTCGAGTCGGCGACGAATGAGGATCTCACGATCACGAGCGCGGCGACGACGTTCCTGGGCGAGGTCGGCTCCGACGACGGGCACGAGATCGGGAATCTCACCGTCTCGGGCGGGACGGTGGACATCGCGACGCCGTTCATCGAGACGCTGCACGACCAGTCGTATGGCGGTGCGGTAACGCTGAACGCCGACGCGAACCTCAACAGCGCACTCGGCGGCGTGACGATCGAGGGCCCGATCGACTCCGGAAGCGTGATCCACTCGCTGCGGATGCAGGCCCCCGGGGAGTCGCGCTTCGGCGGCGACCTCGGCGTGGGCAACGCGCTCTCGACGATCACGGTCATCGGAGGCGGCACGCTCACCCTCGCGGGCACCAGCATCAACACGACGGGCTTCCAGAACTATGACTCGTCGCTCGTGCTCGACTCCGACGTGACCCTCGCGGGCGACACGATCACCGTGACGGGCGCGATCGACTCGGGGGACCAGGGCGCCAAGGCGCTCGTCGTCGATGCCCGGAGCGGCGTGGCGACGCTGGCCGACATGGGCCAGACCAACGAGTTGTCGTCGGTCGTGGTCTCGGGGGCCGGGGTCTCCCTGCGTGCGGTGCGCACGACGGGGGCCCAGACGTACACCGGTGAGACGACGCTGAACGGCGGCGCGCTGAGCAGCACCGGGGCCGGCGAGATCGTCTTCAACTCCGACGTGATCCTCAACGGCGACGCGACGGTGACGACGGCGGGCCTGGCGAGCACCGACAGCGTGACCTTCGGTGGGAATATCGACTCGTTGAACACGGCCCACTCGCTCTCGGTGGGGACGGGCCTGGGCTCGATCACGGTGACGGGCGCGGTGGGCCGCGGGCAGGACGCGACGGACGCGTTGCTCTCGGACTTCGCGCTCACGGGCGAGACGATCTCCGTCGGTGCGGTGCGCACGACGGGCGTCCAGTCGTACTCGGGAATGACCACGCTCCACGGCGACCTCGAGAGCACGGAACTCGGACCGATCCTTCTCGAACGATCGGTGACGCTCGCGGGCGATGTCACGATCACCACCAACGACGGTGAGGTCGCGTTCCTCTCCACGATCGACTCGGACGGGACCGCGCGGAACCTGACGGTGAACACCGGCGGCGGAAGCGTCACGCGGTTCGCGGGCGACGTGGGGAGCACCAGCCGCCTCGCGACACTCACGACCAACGCCGACGGCACGACGCAACTCGGCGGCGTGGTGGTCCGCACGACGACCTCGCAGACCTACAACGACGCGGTGGTCCTCGCCGGCCCGACAACGCGGATCGAGGGCCCGACGGTCACGTTCCTCGGGAACATCGACTCGGACTCGAGCCTCACGCCCCGGGCGCTCATCGTGAACACCGCCGCGACGACGCCGGGGACGGCGACGCTCGCGGGGAACGTGGGGAGCACGGCGGCGCTGCGACAACTCAGCGTGACGGGCACCGGGCGGGCGCGGATCGGCGGCGACGTCACCGCGACCAATGGGATCTCGTTCGAGGGCCCGGTGCGGCTTCTCGGCTCATCGATCATGAACGCCGGGGCCGGAGGGATCTGGTTCCACGCGACGGTGGACACGGAGGACTCCTTCGCGCCGGCGCCACTGACGCTGCTCTCGAACCTCGTCGCGACGGCCGACAGCACGCCGTTCCGTTTCGGCGGGAGCATCGGCGCGACGAACGCGCTCGCCTCGCTCTCGATCGGGTCGGACATCGGCAACTCGGCCCAGGCGGCGACGATCGTCTTCACCGACTCGTTCGACTCGACGGGGCGCATCACGAGCGGCACGGTCGCCGCGACCGACTCGTTCCTGATCAATGTCACGGGCGACTTCACCATGGGACGCGGGCAGCGGCTCACGTCGTTCGGGCGCCTGAACATCCAGGCGGGCGGGACGGCACGACTCGGCGACCTCACGTCCTTCGCGGATATCACGGTGACGGCCAACGCGATCGTGCTGCAACTCCGACCCGCGGGGTCGATCCTCGACAACTTCTTCCAGACGCCCGACCAGTTCCTCCCGGACTCGGGGCTGGACGTCGTCGCCGCGGGCGCGATCAACTTCAGCCGGGTCCCGACCACAACCGGCTCGGGCGGGCCGGCGTCCTTCGCCAACAACAGCGGGTTCGCGCCGGCGAATCTCACCGGGTTCGCCTTCCGCCAGTTCCCGGGTGGCGTGATCCGCAACCTCTTCGTCGACACCCGCGCCGGCGGTGGCGGGTTCCTCCTTCCGCTCGATCTGAAGGCGGAAGGTCCCTCGTCGTCGCAACTCGCCACGTCGCTCGCGAGCGCGATCCCCGGCGGGCTCGAGGAGTTCGGTTCGATCGGGCAGCCGGTGGTCATCACCAGTTCGCTGGAGGAGCCGCTCAGCGAGATGGGCCTGACCACGCGCGAGATGTCGGCGGACGACGCGATCGAGTTCCTCGTCGGGACGCGGATCTATGGCGATTCGGGGCTTGGGATGTCCGGCACGGACATCTCGACGCGCCGGCTCGTGCCCCGGGCCGTGGAGCGGGCGCTCGAGTCGTATCGCTCGCTGGTCTTCGCGCCGGCGGTCGACGACAAGGGGAATCCGATCCTTGACGAGAACGGCAAAGCGGTGCTCATCAAGCAGACCGATCGCATCAAGGACACCCTGGCCGAGGCGTGGGAGGGGTACAAGGCCAAGGTGCCCAAGTCCGACGGGCTTGGGTTCCGGGCATACCTCGAGACGACGGGTGGACAGGCCACCCCGGCGGAGGCGGCGTCGTTGGAGTATCTGACGCGTCTGCGCGAGGTGCTCGACAACATCGACGCCCTCGGGTTGTCGCCGTATGAGTCGTCGATCCCCAAGAGCAAGTTGCTTGGGTCGGTCAAGCCGGGCGACATGACGGACCGGGACTTGCGACAGGCGATCTATGGAGCGATCGTGCAGATCCGGTAGAGGTCGATCGTGTCGCCACGTCCGAGAAAAACGGCTCCCTGGGCGCCGGAGTTGCAGATTTTGCCGAGTGTCTTGCCGCGAGGAATTTGTTAGCGATTGCTGACAAACGATGAAACTCGCCTATGTTTGTACCGTCTAACATGATGCCGAGTCCCGGTCGGTACTCGCCCGATGCGAGCCGGGCGGGCCGGGTGTGTAGCCCGGCTGGGAACGGGATCGGGTTCGGCCACGCGAGTTCCCGGCCTTGGGGTGAGCATCCCGAGGCCGATCTTCGGATCCAAAGCACAGCGGGAGGATGGTCATGCGTCAGTCGTTGATCCTGGGTGGAATGGGTGTGGTGGTGGCGGCTTTGTTCGCGGGTTGCAACGCGCCGCCTCGGGGTGAGCAGAGCAATCGGGTCGAGATCACGCAGACGACGCGCGGCGAGTTGGGCTCGCGCCTCGTGACGACGACGGAGCTCTCCGAGTTCCGCGACCAGGTCGTCCAGCAACTGACGGCGGACCTGAAGCAGGTGCCCGAACTCAACGTGAACCGCGTCTCGGTGGTCTTCGGCGACCTCGAGAACAAGACGGGGATCGTCCCGACGACGGACTTCGAGGCCTTCCGCAGCAGCATCCGGGCGCAGTTGATGCAGTCGCGCACGGTGCTCCAGAACATCCGATTTGTGCGTGATCGTCAGTCAGCCGAGGCGCTGATGCGTCGGGAATCACCCTCGGGCTCGGACATCCTCCAGGAAGGCTCGCGGTCCACGGTCGCGGCCCTCAACCCGGAGTTCACGTACTTCCTGAACGGCGAGATGTACCGGGTTTCACGCGGCGCCGACGCCACGCAACTCTACATGATGACGTTCAATCTGCAGAACATGGCCACGGGCGAGATCGTCTGGTCGAGCGCGCCCTACGAGAGCAAGCGCGTCCTGCGGTGATCGGTATGTACGGGCCACGAACGGAGGTCTCGCGATGGGCGCGGCGAGGAGGCTCGTGGGGATTGTGTGTGCGACGCTGCTGTTGGGCGCGTGCGCGAGTGTGCCGCCCAAGTCGTCGCGTCTGACCGTCGACGACCTCGAGGCGACGACGACGGAGATCGCGCAGCGGCTGTCGTCGAGCGAGTGGCTCTCGTCGCGCACGCCCGAGAGTCCGCCGGTCGTGATCGCGATCGACAAGGTGCAGAACCTGACATCGGACCTGATCCCCTCGAGCGAGCAGTGGTGGATGATGGCGCGTCTGCGTGATGGGCTGAACGTCTCGGCGCTCCGGCGAGATCGCAACGTGCGATTCGTGATTCCGCAGGAATACCTGAAGGACGCGATCGAGGCGGGGCGATTGCCGCCGGAGTCGGGCGAGCAGCGTCGGCCGACGCACGCGATGGAGGGGACATTCCGCTCGCTGACCAGGACCGCGGGCAAGGACCGGACCGACGCGTACATGTTCGAGACGCGGATCACGGAGATCCAGACGGGCGAGCAGGTGGCGCAGGAGAACTTCGAGTTCAAGCGGATCGCGTTCGGGCGGTCGTACGACTAGTCATCACGAGGAATCCGGCGCGGCATGAGTATGGAGCACGGGCAAGGCGCCCGCGCCACGATCGAGTGGGAGTTGCGATCTCGTGGATGCGATGACGGAGATACGTCGAGGGTTGGCTGGCCGGCGCGGTGGGCGATCGGCGTCGATCGTCGTGGTGTTGGTCGCGGGAGTGCTGCTCGGCGGGTGCGCGGGCGGGCGGGGCGTGTCGGCGGGGTCCCGGCCGTTTGAGATGGGGGACTTTGCTCGGGCGCGGACCTTGTTCGTCCAGGAGATCTCGAACGACAGGTCGGATCGGAACTACATCCTGTCGCGGATGCGCGCGCAGATCTCGACGCTGGCCGATGGATATCCGCAAGGGGCCGAGGATCTCTCGAACCAGGCGTTCGACCTGCTGCGGACGCAGGGTCTCAACGCGGACAAGACGACGACGGCGGTGGTGCTCAACGAGGGCGTGAAGACCTGGAAGGGTGAGCCGTTCGAGCAGGCGTTGTCGTACACGTACATCGCGGTGCAGAAGGCGATGCTCGGAGAGTGGGACAATGCTCGGGCGGCGGCGGGGTCGTCGCTCTTTCTACTGAAGGACTTTGCCGACAACGAGAAGCCCGGCGACAACCCGTCGTCCCTCGAACTCGCCCGGCGCACACAGGCGAAGGGCGAGGAGTATCTCGACAAGGGGTATGTCCCGATCCGGACGGACTTCGCGCTGGGGTACCTTCTCAGCGGCGTGGCGAGCAAGGCAATTGGGCGTGACGATGAGGCCCGGGACAACTTCAACGCGGCGAGCGAGGTGAACGCCGGGCTGATCCCGCTGGCCGAGGCGCTCTCGTCGGATGGGTACAACACGCTCTTCGTGGTGGACTTCGGGATGGGCCCGAAGAAGGTCGCGTATGGGCCCGACGAGGCGCTGGCGCGGTTCATGCCTCGGACGCCGAGCGACGACCGCGGTATCAGCGCGATGGTGGTGGGGGGCGGCGGCGTGGTGCAGGAGCCGGCGATCGGGCCGTTCCCGCCGGTGTGTGATGTGAACCAGATGGCGCAGAGCCACTTGTGGAACAACCTCGAGGACGTGCGGATCGCCAAGAGCCAGATCGGGAGCGCGCTGATGACGGCGGGGCTGGTTGTCGCGGGGACGGCCAACAGCCGCAACAGCGACGCGCGCGCGAACCAGCAGATCATCGGGCTGGGGATGGCCGTCATCGGGGGGCTGCTGCGGGCCGGAGCGGCGGCGGACACGCGCTCGCTCGATGTCCTGCCCCAGCGGGTGTACCTGATTCCGGTGCGGATCGATGAGCCCGACTCGATCGTGCGGCTGTCGCTCGGCGCGACGGAGCGGATGGCGCTCCCCGCGATGTCGCCGCCGAGGGAGGACCGGAAGATCCAACTGCGGTACGTGCGGCTGTCGGAGCGCGCGCCACGCGAGATGACCGGTGAGATTCTGTACGCGAACGACCAGAGTCGCGCGCGCGTTGAGGGGGATGACCTGCCGTACATCCTGGGTGGTCGGTGTGTTCGGCACCCGTCGCTGGAGGTGCTGACGCGATATCAACAGGCCGGTTGGCTCACGGGCATGACGGTTGTGGATCTCGAGAATCTGTATCGCGAGGAGGGGATCACGCTGTCGGCTGAGGACGCGCGTGGCATGCCGGGGGTGCACATCCTGATGGGCGGGACGACGCTGGTGGAGCCGCTCGCCGGGACGGTGGGGTATGTGGAGGCGTTCACGAGGCCGCACTCGGCGTATCGCGCGAACTCGGATCGTGTTCGGGAGATCTCGAAAGAGATCGCGGCGGAGATAGAGCGTCGGCGGTCGGAATGATTGTGGAACAGAGACGACGGGATGGCGTCTGAGTAGTATCTACTAACAGAGCGGCGTGGCCGCGGGAGTGTGAAGTATGAACCGGGTGAACAGTCGAATGGTGCTTGGGTTGGCGGGTTTGAGCGCGGTGCTTGTGGGATGCCGAGGGGAGCCGATCTATCCGCCGGCGGCCCGCGTGGACCCGNNGTACATCGTGCTGGAGCCGGGGATGCGTCGGGATCTCACGGGCACGGCACTGGACAACACGGCGGAGAACTGGCAACTGGAGATTCGCTCGGCACGCGGGGCGGGCTGAACACGAAGGGGGAATGCGCGATGAATGCGACTCGGACACATACGGTGGCGTTGATTCCGGCGGCGGCCGGGCTGGCGATCGGTCTCACGATGATGATGGGTGGCGTGGCCTTGGGTCAGCCTGGGGCGGGGCGTTTGCCCGATCCTCCCGCGCCGAAGGTGGCCTCGGTCTCGGAGAAGCCGGAGAACTTCGGTGCGTTCCTCGAGGCGTACGAGCGCAGCGGGAGCCCGCGGCTTCTCGTGACGGGGGACATCGTGGGGCTTGGCGGCTCGCCGTGCAAGGCGCTTCGCGATGACGCGCTGCTCTCGACGCTCGGGTCGCGGCTGGAGGGGTACTTCCAGGATCCGGCGGTGACGCTGGTGAACGCGAGCGCAGCGGACCTGGCCTCGGCTATGGCCCAGAACGAGTTGGCTCGCAACGACGAGCGTGCCGCGGCGCGGATGGTCGGCGAGAAGGTGAAGGCCGACGTGGTGGTGTACGTGCGTCTCTTGGAGCAGCACCACGCGAGCGCGCCCTATCGCGCGTCGTACGAGATCGTGGATCTTCGCCGCGGGACGACGATCGGGACGCACAGTTGGGACATGACGCCCGACGCGAACGATCGCGGCGAGTTCACGACGTATCGGCTGGGCGACTACGCCAAGGCGATCGCGCGGCGGGTCGCGGGTGATTACGCGAAGATGAATCCGGTGTCGGGGGCGGCGGAGGGTCGCCGGTTCTCGATCACGCTTGTGGGTGACTATGCCGACGATGATCTCGCGGCGTTCCGCGACGCGATGCGCTCGGTCGCGGGCGTGCGCGAGGGGAGCGTGCGCCTCCACGAGGAGGACAAGGGGTACGGGCGTTCGATGGCGGAGTTTGATCTTGCGTACGCGGGCGATCTGATCGATCTGCGGTTGGACACGCGCCATGCCGTGGTCGATGCGATGGGGATGCAGGCCGAGATCCTCGGCTCGTCGGAGGGGAAGCTCTCGCTGCGGCTGGATCCGCTTGGGCTGAGCGATCAGGAGCGGCTGCTCGCGGGCGGGGCGCTCACGGGGCGGAATCGTGCGGCGCGCGAGGCGTTGTCGTCGGCGTATGCCGGCGTGGGGTCACCATCGATCGCGTTTGTCGTCAGCCAGGCGAAGGTGGAGAAGGAGGAGTCGCTCGTGGATCCCGCGGCGGCGACGGGCTCGGAGACGGCGCTGCAGTCGGGGGACGGCGTGAACATCGTGATCGGGGAGCGCGTCGGGCTGGGCGGATCACTCGGTCTCCTGGGCGGCGATCCGTTCCTGGATCGCGTGATCGATCGCGAACTGAGCGATCGGCGCACCGAGCGGAAGCAGGACGCGGCGATCGACACGATGGCCTTCGAGAACCGGCTGGTTGAGCGGTTCGTGCAGTTGGGCCTGACGCCCCGCGATGTTTCGGCGGCGCAGAACTCGTTGGAGAAGGCCGGCACGCTTGGTGCGCACGCCTGGACCGATCGGACGCTGGGCTTCGAACTCGCGAAGGAGGCCAAGGCGGACGTGGTGGTGAGCGGCGTGGGTCGATTGGTGCGCGATCGCGCGACCAATGAGCCGATGCGCGTCGTGTACACGCTGCGGGCGTATCGCGTGGGATCGGGCGACGTCCTCGCGGCGGCCACGGTCGAGCGAAAGATCACTGGGCCCGACGACGCGAACCGATCCATCGACGAGATGGCGGCGGAGGCGACAGGGAAACTCGCGACGCAGTTGTCGGCGCGATGGGCGGCGAATCCCGAGCGTGGCGAGACCGCGGAGGCCCCGGCGAATCCGTGACGATCGGGCGTGAGCCGCGTGAGAGTCGAAGCAGCCCGGCGATCTGGCGGGAAGTCCCTGGATCGCCGGTTTTCTTTTGCGTGCGTGGAAACTACGCTGTGCGACCGGGGACGCGTGGGTGGGGTGTGGTCCATTGGAGGTGTCGAGGTGGCCAAGAGTCGCACGAAGAGTCCGTCGCCGCCGATCGTGGGCGTGATCATGGGGTCGCGTTCGGACTGGGAGACGATGCGTCACGCGAGCGACGCGCTCTCGGCGTTGGGCGTGGCGCACGAGTGCGTGGTGGTGTCGGCGCATCGCACGCCGGACTGGCTCTATGAGTATGCCGACGGGGCGGAGGCGCGTGGGCTGAGGGTGATCATCGCGGGCGCGGGCGGGGCGGCGCATCTGCCGGGGATGGCGGCGTCGAAGACGACGGTGCCCGTGCTGGGTGTGCCGATCGAGAGCAATATTTTGCGTGGGATGGACTCGCTGTTGTCGATCGTGCAGATGCCCGCGGGAGTGCCGGTGGGGACGCTGGCGATCGGTCGGAGCGGGGCTGTGAACGCGGCGCTTCTGGCGGCGTCGATCGTGGGGGTTTCGGACGCGGACGTGCGAGAGCGGCTGCGGGCGTATCGCGAGCGCCAGTCGCAGTCGGTGCTGGCGCACCGGGATCCGTCGGTCCGTCTCGAGGGCGAGTCGCCGGCGCGGAAGCCGAGCCGACGGAAGCGATCGGCGGACTAAGCCCCAGGGGCGGAAACCGAGGGATCCATGCTGATCGGGGTGCTGGGCGGCGGGCAGTTGGGACAGATGATCGCGCTCGCGGGGTTGCCGATGGGACTGCGGTTCCGGTTTCTGGATCCGAGTGCCGAGGCGTGCGCGGCGGCGGCGGGGGAGTTGCACGTCGGGTCATTCACCGACAGCGCGGCGATCGATCGATTCGTGCAGAACCTCGACGCGGTGACGTTCGAGTTCGAGAACGTGCCGGCATCGGCGGTGCACCACGCCGCGTCGTGCCGGCCGACGCACCCCTCGGCACGATCGCTCGAGGTGGGGCAGGATCGGGGGAAGGAGAAGGCGCTCTTCGCGAGCGTGGGTCTGGACGTGCCGAGGTACGTGCTGTCGCGCACAACGGAGCACCTCGACTCGGCGATCGAGTCGCTTGGGTTTCCTGTCGTGGTGAAGACAGTGCGTGAGGGGTACGACGGGAAGGGGCAGCGGGTCGTGCGTGACGAGGCGTCGAAGCGGTCGGCGATCGAGGCGATGGGGAGCGTCGAGGTGATCGTGGAGGATCTGGTCGCGTTCCATCGCGAGGTGTCGCTGATCGGCGTGCGCTCGGTGACGGGGGAGATGGCGTTCTATCCGCTCACAGAGAACGTGCACCAGTCGGGGATGCTGCGAGTCTCGACGCCTCGGGCGGATGATCCGCTGCAGCCCGAGGCCGAGCGCGTGGGGCGGGCGATCCTGGAGTCCTTGGGGCACGTGGGCGTGCTGGCGATCGAGTTCTTCGTGGAGCGTGACGCGAACGGGAAGGAGCGGCTGCTGGGGAACGAGCTCGCGCCACGCGTGCACAACAGCGGGCACTGGACTCAGGACGCGAGCGAGACGAGCCAGTTCGAGAATCATCTCCGCGCGATTCTGGGTTGGCCATTGGGTCGGACGTCGCTCACGCGTACGTGCGTGATGGTGAACATGGTCGGTCGGGTGCCGGGGCGAGAGGACCTGCTGGGAGTTGGTGGGGCGCGCGCGTGGCCTCGGATCCACGTGTATGGGAAGTCGAGCCGGGCCGGGCGGAAGGTGGGGCACGTGAACGTCGTGGGCGAGTCGTTACCGGCGGTGGAGTCGCTGGTCACGTCGCTGCGGGCGGTGACGCTTCGGGCCGAGGCCATGGCGTGATCAGCGTGTTACGGCGCGGGGCTGGAAGAGGCGGTTGGGCCCGAGGCGGGCGATCCCCAGGCCGGCACCGACGAGAAAGGCGATCGCTTCGGTCGCGGTGACGAGAAGGGCGACGCGGGCGAACTCCTTGGCGCCGCCCACGCCGAGGGTGGCGGCGAGGAAGACGATGGCGCCCTCGCGCGTGCCGAGTTGTCCGCTGGGGCTGATGATGCCGGCGAAGAACCCGGCGGAGGCGAGGACGAAGGCGTCGGCGTAGGAGAGCGGCTCGCCGAGGATCTGGGCGGCGGTGGTGTATCGCGCGGCCTGGAGGGCGATGTCGATGACACGGAGCGCGATCGTGCCCGCGACGGTGGCGGGGGACATGAGCATCGCCGTGCAGGCGTGGATCTGGGCGAAGTGCTCGGACCGGACGATCTTTTCGGCGAATCCGAGGCGTGTGGCGCGGGCGAGGGCGGCGAGACGGTCGAGGCCCCGGACGCCGGCGAAGTATCGCGCGACGAGGACGACGGCCGTGCCGAAAATCGCGAGAAAGCCCACGCCGACGGCGAGTCGCACGAGGGGCTCGGCGTGGCGCGTGAGAAAGGCGGTGAGCGTGATCGTGCCGAGGACGGTAAGGAGGATCGCGGCGATGGCGGCCATCCACGCGCCGATCAGGAGCAGGGGGAGGCGATCGCGCTTGGAATGGGTGGTGACGCGGAAGATGACGCTGAGTTTGAACGGGAGATAGTTGAGGAATGTGGCGATGGCGTTGATGGAGATGGTGTCGAAGGCGTCGATCTTTCGAACCGGGCGGATGGTCTGGTGGAAGACGAGGCCGTTGGCGATGAGCGTGCCGAGGGAGAAGGCGAGGAGGGCGGCGATTTGTCCTGTGGAGGCGTGGCGGAGGCGTTCGAGGCTCTGGCGACTGTCCTCGCCGCCGAAGGCCTTGGAGATGCACCACCACAGGAGCGCCAGGCCGACGACGAAGCCGAGTGCCTGGATGATGAACTTCAGCCCGCGGCGATGGCGTGGTGGATCGGCGGGAGGAGTGATGGTGTCGGGTGTGCCGTCCATGGCGGGTCAGTATAGTGATCGGCGTTCGCGGGCCCGGCGATGAACGGGCGTGTGGCGGATCGGCGTGAAGGAGGCTTGTATGTTCAACGTCGACGACTTCCGCGTGAAGCCTGGGACCAGGGTGGACCTCACGAAGTTCGAGCCTGGGGCGACCAAAGGCCTGAACAAGGACGAGGGCGAGGACCTCCTCAAGAAGAACCGGAAGAAGAATTGGATGATTTGCAGTATCTGCTCTACGCGGAGGACGCGCGGTCGATCCTGCTGGTGCTGCAGGCGATGGACGCGGGGGGCAAGGATGGCACGATCCGCGACGTGTTCGAGGGCGTGAACCCGCAGGGCGTGCACGTGACGTCGTTCAAGGCGCCGTCGTCTGAGGAGTTGGAGCACGACTATCTGTGGCGGATCCACAAGGCGACGCCGAGGCGCGGCGAGATGGGTGTCTTTAACCGGTCGCACTATGAGAGTGTGCTCGTCGAACGGGTGAAGGGACTGGTCCCCGAGCGCGTGTGGAGGCCCCGATACGCGCAGATCAACGCGTTCGAGTCGCACCTGAGCGCGTGCGGCACGACGATCGTCAAGTGCTTCCTCCACATCAGCAAGGAGGAGCAACTCGAGCGATTGAAGAGGCGATTGACCGACCCCAAACGTCAGTGGAAGATGAATCCCGCGGACTTCGAGGAGCGGAAGCGGTGGGGGGCGTACATGGAGGCCTTCGAGGACGCGATGCGCGAGTGCTCGACGGCGGACTGCCCGTGGTACATCGTGCCTTCGGACAGCAAGTGGTACCGCAATGCCATCATCTCGACGATCCTGGTGCAGACGCTGGAGCGGATGGATCTGAAGTTGCCCGTGGCAACGTTCGACCCCAAGTCGTTCACAATCGAGTAGCGTTATCGGGCGAGGGCGACGCGTGTCGGGTGGTGTGGCGCGCGCGGAATCGAACAGATGATCCCCGGGGCGAGTGTTCGTCGGGGTTTGCGCTTCACGACGGCGGCTTCCCAGCCGATATCCGCAGAGTCCGGAATCACCAGACTCGCGAGGTAATCCGTGTCCGAGAAGAACAGCACACTAAACCAGAGATCGGCGCCGCGCCGGGCTTTTGTGGCGCGGGGCGACTCGGCGTCGATCCTCGCGTCGTCGCTCTTTGGCGCATTGCTTGCGGTCGTCGTCGCGGCGAGCGTCGTGTGGTCGCTGGGGACTCGGCGGCTCGATCGAGCCCTCGCGGCCCGGGACGGCGCGCAACGCACGGTGGCGCTCCTGACCGAGTCGGCCCTGGAATCGCTCGCGGACCCGACGCCCGCGAGCCTCTCGTCGCTTCGATCGCTCGTGGTGCGCGTGGCGGCGGACTCAGGGCTGGAGTCGTGCTCGATCGCGCTTCCCGACGGGACGACGATCGCGTCGTCGCTTCCCTCGCAGATCTCGCACGATAGCGAGGAGAAGGTGCTCGCGGGTTCATGGCAGGGGAGTGCGAGCGGCGGGGCGAATGAGGCAACCATTGGATTCTTCTCGGTGCCCACGTCGGTCTCGATCTCGTCGGGCACGATGGTGCCGGGACGTGGCGAGATCCGCGTGCACGCCCAGCGATTGATCAGCAGTTCGTGGATCTCGAGCGCGACGCCGGTGTATGGCACGCTGGGCGGCGGGCTCGTGGCGGCGGCGGGATGGGCGGTGGTCTCGTGGTACTATCGGCGGCGGACGCGTGCCCTGGGCGCGATCCAGCAGGCGCTGCGTGCGATGGATCGCGGGTGCGATTCCGCGTCGGAGGCGTCGATCAGCGACTCGTTCGGGGCCGAGGCCATCGCTTGGAATCGACTGCTCGCCGAGCACGAGGAACTGAAGGAGTCGATGCTCCTGAGCCAGAGCGATGGCCCCGCGGGCGGGAAGATCGCGGCGACGGGCGACCTGGGGAGTGCCTGCGACGCGCTCTGGCTTGGGCTCGTGATCCTGGACTCGAAACTTTCGATCAAGTATTGCAACGGGGCGGCGGCGGTGCTGCTCCGCGCCAAGCGTGAGGAGATCGTCGGGCAATCGATGGACGAGATCGTCCGGGACGAGGCGGTCTCGCGCACGCTCGAATCGATCGCGAGCGGCAAGAATCGTCAGCGCACGAGCGTGGAGTCCCGGCAAGAGGCCTTCGCGAACGAGTCGAGCGGACGGAGCGGCGGCGTGGCGAGCGCGGCGATCCTGCGCTTTACCGCTCGGCCTCTGCGTCGCGACGAGAGCGACTCGGTGATGGTCATCATCGAGGACATCACCCAGCAGCGGATCGCCGACGAGTCGCGCAACGCGTTCGTGGCGCAGGCGAGCCACGAGCTGCGCACGCCACTGACGAGCATCCGCCTCTATATCGAGACGCTCCTGGAGTCGGGCGAGTCGGATCCGGCGTTGCGGTCGAAGTGCATCAACGTCATCGGGTCCGAGGCGCGACGTCTCGAGCGGATCGTGGGCGACATGCTCTCGGTCGCGGAGATCGAGGCCGGTGCTCTGAAACTCCGGGTGGGCGACGTGCGGCTGGACGCGCTCTTCGAGGAGATCCAGAACGACTACAAGATCGCGGCGGAGGACAAGGAGATCTCGCTCACGTTCGACCTGCCGCCGAAGTATCCGGTCCTGCAGGGCGATCGCGACAAGCTCTCGCTGGCGATCCACAACGTGATCGGGAACGCGATCAAGTACACGCCAGTGGGCGGGAAGGTCACGGTGACGGCGAACGAGACGGACGGGCGATTCCAGGTCGCCGTCTCGGACACGGGCCTGGGGATCAAGCCGGAGGAGCAGGAGTTGATCTTCGAGAAGTTCTATCGCTCCAAGGACAAGCGCGTGGGGACGATCTCGGGATCGGGCCTGGGGTTGGCGCTCGCGCGCGACGTGATTCGCCTGCACGGCGGGGACATCTCGGTCAAGAGCGAGATCGATCGTGGGAGCACGTTCACGATTGCCGTTCCGCTCGCGGTGGTGCAGGGACAGTCGATGGCGGCGTGAGTGAAGAGAAGGAGGATCGTGGATGGACATCCAGGAGCAGAGACAGGGCGCCGTAACGGTGATCAAGCCGTGCGGTCCTCTTGCGCTCGGCGACGCGGATCAGTTCAAGGCCACGCTCCTCGACGCGATGTCGCGCAGCCTCGGACGACTCGTGATTGACGCGACGTCGATGGCGTATGTGGACAGCCGGGGATTGGAGGTTCTGGTCGAGGCGAGCGACGAGGCGTCGCAGGGGGGGCACGCGCTGCGTGTCTTTGGATTGAACGAGACGGTTCGTGAGGTGCTCGAGCTCACGGACCTGTCGGGAAAGTTCGAGCACTTTGAGGACGTGACCCAGGCGGTCCGGAGTTACCTGTGAGCCACACGCCGCCGAACGAGCACGACCACGCGAGCGCGGGCCAGCCCGCGCCGGGTCGTCGCCTGCGCTTTGGCGAGATTCTGGTTCAATCGGGCGACCTGACGAAGGAGCAGTTGGAGCGGGCGCTGCGCGAGCAGACACGGACCAACCGGATGCTGGGCGAGTTGCTCGTCGAGCAGGGGATGATCTCGAGCGCGACGCTGGTGCGGGCGCTGGCGATGACGCTGGGTGTGAAGGGTTGCCAGTTGCGCCACGGGCTGATCGATCCGGCGGTGTTGTCGCTGATTGGGGCCGAAGAGGCCGAGCGGCTGCGGGCGATCCCGCTCTTCAAGGTGCACGGCGATTTGACGGTGGCGATGGCCGAGCCGCAGAATCTGCCGGCGATCGATCGGCTGCGTCAGTTGACGGGGTGTCGCGTGCGTCCGGTGCTGGCGCTCGAGTCGGAGATCCTGGAGTTCGTGCGGAAGTACGCCGCGGGTAACGTGGACGTCGACGCGTTCCTGCGGAATCTCGAGTCGTCGGACGTCGAGGTTGTGGAGAAGGAGTCGGTCGACGAGGGGCCGATCACCGAGATCGACACACAGGTCGCGGGAAGCCCGATCGTCAACATCGTGAACGTCGCGTTCCTCCGCGCGGTGAACGACAAGGCGAGCGACATCCACATAGAGCCCGATTCGTCGCACGGGGGAAAGGCGACGCGGATCCGGTATCGGATCAACGGGGTGCTGCGCGACCTGATGCGTCCGCCGCCGGGGATGCACTCGGCGATCGTCTCGCGCGTGAAGGTCATCGGGAAGATGGACATCGCGGAGAAGCGACTCCCGCAGGAGGGTCGCGTGCGCATCATCGCGGAAGGCCGCGAGATCGATCTTCGTGTCTCGACGATCCCCACGCTGCTGGGCGAGAAGATCGTGGTGCGCATCCTCGACAAGTGCAACCTCAAGGTGCGCATGGAGGACCTGGGCTTCCGTGACGAGACGCTCGCGAGTTTCCGGCGCGCGCTGGAGCAGTCGCACGGGCTCTGCCTCGTCACCGGCCCGACGGGGAGCGGCAAGACCACGACGCTCTACTCGGCGCTCGACCTGCTGCGCTCGCCCGAGGTCAACATCGTGACCGTCGAGGATCCGGTCGAGTACCAGCTCGAACTGGTGAACCAGATCCAGGTGGTCGAGGCGATCGGGATGACCTTCGCGCGGGCGCTGCGGAGCATCCTGCGTCAAGATCCCGACATCATCATGGTCGGCGAGATCCGCGATCAGGAGACGGCGAAGGTCGCGGTCCAGGCGGCGCTCACGGGGCATCTGGTGCTCGCGACGCTGCACACCAACGACGCGCCCGGGGCGGCGGCCCGGCTCATCGACATGGGCGTCGAGCCGTACCTGCTCTCGAGCGCGTTCAACGGCGCCGTCGCCCAGCGATTGACGCGGACGATCTGCCCGCACTGCGCGACGAAGTACTACCCGACAGAGCAGGTGCTCCGCGACGCGGGGATCTGGACGAAGCAGGAGGCCAAGGCGCCGCGCGCGTTCCGCAAGGGCGCGGGGTGCCCGCACTGTTTCGACAGTGGATTCCAGGGGCGCTGCGGCGTGTACGAGGTCTTCGAGGTCACGCCCGAGACGCGTCGCATGATCCACAACGCCAGGCCCACGCACGAACTCCGCGAGGCGATGCGCCGGCACGGCGTGCTCACGCTGCGCGAGGAGGGTGTGCTCCTGGCGATCGCCGGCAAGACGAGCCTGGAAGAGATCCTCCGCGTCACGCAGGACGATGATGCCGAGGCGAACACGCCGCAACCCCATGAATCGAGGGAGGCGGCATGAAGTTCGCGTATCAGGGTTTCGATGCGGCGGGCAAGCCCGTGAGCGGGCACGTGGACGCGAGCGATCGGCACGACGCCGGCGAGGTGCTCCGCCGCCGCGGCGTGTTCGCGACGTCCATCGACGACGATGGCGCTGGATCAAAGGCTCCCGCGCGAAGACCCGGCGGAGGCAAGAAGGGAGGCACGCGCGAGGTCGCGACGCTTCTGCGCGAGCTCTCCGTGCTAGTGGGCTCGGGGACGCCCGTCGTCGAGGCGCTCGGGTCGCTCGAGCGCCAGATCGGTCCCGGCGCATGGCACGACACGATCGCCGAGGTTCGGTCGAGCGTCGAGGAGGGTGCCCAACTCTCCGACGCGCTCGCGAAGCATCCGGGCACGTTCAACGGCGTGGTGCGCAGCCTCGTGGCAGCGGGCGAGTCGGGCGGGCGGCTCGACGCGATGCTCGATCGGCTCGCGAAACTGGTGCGTCAGCAACTCAAGGTGCGCACGACGCTCATCGGGGCGATGGTGTATCCCACCGTGCTCATCGCGATCTCGATGTTCGTGCTGACGATCCTGGTTGTCTTCGTGATGCCCCGGTTCCGCGGGCTCTTCGAGACGCTCCAGACGCCCCTGCCGCCCACGACCAAGTTCGTGATGGGCGTGAGCGACATCGTGCGCGGACAATGGCCGATTCTCCTGGGCGTGCTCGCCTCCACGGTCGTCGCGGCGACGATGTACCTGAAGAGCGAGGCCGGGAAGATGTTTCGCGATCGGGTGATGGTGCGTCTGCCACAGTTCGGTCGCGTGACAAGGAACTTCGCGACGGCGAGGATCACGCGCGTGCTGGGCGTCCTGCTCGAAGGACATGTCCCCATGCTCGAGGCGCTCGCCCTCACTCGAGAATCGGTGCCCAATCGGTTGTACCAGGACGTGATCGCGAAGGCGGAAGACGCGGTCTCGCGGGGCGAGTCGTTCAGCAGCGTGCTCCACGAGTCGGGGCTCTTCTCGCCATCGGTGGTCGAGGCGATCCGGACCGGCGAAAAGTCCGGGCGAATGAGCCGCGTGATGCTGCAGCTCTCGGATCACATGGACGAGGACAACGAGGTGCTCATCAAGACCGCGACGGGACTGATCGAGCCGCTGATCCTCCTGATCCTGGGTGTCGTCGTCGGCATGGTGGCGCTCAGCATGTTTCTGCCGCTCTTCGACCTGGCGGGTTCGACCGGTTCGGGCGGGGGCGGAGGGGGTGGCGCATGACACGATTTGCACTTGGGCCCACACGCGGCCCGATCGGGCTGGCGATCGATGGGAGCCTGGTTCAGGCGGCCCAGGTGTCGCGTGGCCGTTCGGGGAAACAAGTCCTCACGTCGGCCACGTCATTCCCACGCCGCTCCTCCGAGACCCCGACTAGTGATGAGATCCTCGAGATCTTCGGCATGCTGGAGCGTCATGGATTCCATGGCTCCGAGGTCGCGCTGTGGTCCGGGCATGCGCCCGTGGTCAGCCAGTTCGTTGACCTGCCGCCGAGGAACTCCGGCGCCCCGGTCGATCAGATCGCACGGGGCGAGTTGTCGCGGGCCAATCGGCTGGATCTCTCGTCGTTCGAGATGGCGATGTGGGACCTTCCGGAGATCGGCGGGCGATCCCGGAGCGCCGGATCGCAATCGATGGCCGTGCTCCTTCCGCACGCGGAGGCGGATCGGGTCGTGGACCCCTTTGTCGATTCTCCCGTGATCGTCCGTTCTCTCGAGCCGTTGTCAACGGCGTTGGCGCGAGCCGTGGCGCCGGCGATTCACGCGGGCGTGGTTCTGGCGGTGGTGCTGCACGTGGGCTGGAGCGCCACGACGCTCACGGTCGTGCACCTCGAGCCGGTGGAACGCCGCGCGATCGTGGTGTACGAGCGGCGACTCGGTGAGCATGGCATGGATCGCCTCGTGACGGACTCTCGCGCGTGGCGAACGGGCGGGATGCCGGCGGTTCGCGCGTGCCTTCGGCGATTGTCTCGTGACGACACGCCCCCCTCGGGCCCGAACTTCACGGATCTGCGATCGAGGACCACCACCTACATCAACGCCCTGACGCTGGAGTTGGAGCGTTCGCTGCAGTTCGTCCAGCGCCGCTTCGCGCCGCTCGAGGCGACGCAGTGCATCCTCGCGGGGATGTGCCAGGGCGTTCGCGGGCTATCCGAGAGGATCGCGTCGCACCTGGGGCTTTCGGCACGCGCGGTCACGCCGCTCGAGATCATGGAAGTCGATCCGGCGGTGCACTCGATCGCCGGGACGCCCGAGATGCTGCTCCCCCTGGGTCTGGCGCTCGGGTGGGGCGGGGAGGAATAGCCCATGGGCAAGCCGATCGGCGTCAACCTGTTGTCCCCCCGCCTGCGGCAGTTGGCGGCGATCCGCCGACGGACGCGACTCTGGGCGACCGTGCTCGGCGGCTATGTCGTGCTCGTGCTGGGCGCGGGAGGATCGTTCGCCGCACTCGACTCGAGCGGGCCCGATCTGGCCGCACGCCTCAAGGACGCGCAGGCACGCCTCGAGAGCGCCAAGGCCGAGTTCACGCGATCGGCGGCGGCGCTCAACGCCGAACGCCGGAAGGTCGAGGCGGCGAGCGTCGTCTCGAAACATCCGGACTGGTCCGTCGTGCTCGAACTGCTCGCACGGTCATGCTCCCCCGGTCTCTCGCTCACACGCGTCGATCTCTCGCGGCTCGAGGTGCGTAGCGCAGACGACGCGACCCGCGGCTCGGGGAAGAACGCCGCGACCGTGGGTGGCGGCTACTCGATCGGTGTGCAGGGCACCGCGCCGACCCAGTCCGACGCCACGTCCTACGTGCTCGCGCTGGAACGGTCGGGGGTCTTCGACAGGGTCGAGATCGTCGAGGCCCGCGCGATTCCCGGACAACTCGTGGGCGCCACCTTCCAACTCCGCTGCGTGCTCATCGAGAACGGCGCGACGACCTCGTCCCCGGGGGGCAAGCCATGAAAACGACCATCTTCGACGCGACGTGGAAGATCGACGCCGCGGCGGTTGTCTTTGCGGGCATGCTCACGGGAGTTGTCTACATGTTCACGCTGCAGCCGCGGCTCTCGGCTAACGCCGCCGAGAACGAGTGGCGCGGACGCCTGACCGAGGCCATCAGCGAGGCGGAGTCCAAGGAGGCCAGCACACGCCATACGGTGAGCGAGGTGCAGCGCTTGCGAAAGGCGACGGCTCAGGTCAGCGTGGAACTCCAGTCCACCGCGGACCTCAACAGCCACATCGCCGCCGTCAGCACGATCGCCCAACAGCACCACGTCCGGATCAATGAGATCCGGTCCAGCCCGCCCGTGCCCGTTCCCGGACGCCAGCATGTCATCGTGCCCATCGATCTCGGCGGGATCGGGGCGTTCCCGGACGTCGTCTCGCTCGTTGCGATGCTCCACGAGAAGCACCGCGACACGTCCGTTGCCACGTTCACGATCGAGCACGTGGTCGTGGATGGCGTGGACCTCGCCGCCTTCCGGTTGGGCCTCAACTGGCACGCGATGAACGACGCAGGCCGCACACCCGCGCCCGCTTCACCCGGAACCTGATCGCGGGTCGCGATTTCGCTTGCTGTGGAGTGCCTCGTATCGCATATTCTGGGCGTGACCCTCACCAAACAACAGCGTGCGCTCGCGATCGTTCTGGGGCTTGGAGCCGTGACGGTCGGCATCGACCGGTTCGTGCTTGATTCCGGAATGACCGCGCCGAGCGGGGCCTCGGCCGCCGCCCCGATCGCGGAGACGTCCCAGGCACCAAGAGTGACGCCCGTGAGCACCACGAAGGCGACGGACGTGGGGATCGCCGATCGCCTCGTGAAACACGCGGCAAGCAAGGACCACGCCGCCCCGGTCCCCGACGCCTTTGCCTCACCGTCGACCACGAAATCGACGTCGTCCACACCGGCCTCCAGGCCCGTGGATCTCCCGCAACTGGCCATCACGTCGGTCCTCTCGGGCAAAGCCGCGGTGATCAACGGCGTGCTCGTCTCGGTCGGACAGGAGCGCCAGATCCCGCTCGCGGGAGGGACGCGCGTGGCGGTGAAGGTCGTTGAGATTGCGGCGGGCGTGAACTCGACGAATCTGGTGAAGATCGAGGTCACGGGCCGCGTCGCGACGCTCGTCTTTGACCCCGCGGGCACGCAGCCGCGATAAGCCCCGCAGGACGAGTTGTGCCGTCCGAAGCAGAGCCCGTCCAATAAGCGGACGAGGGTCTCGGTCTTCTTGCGCAGTCCGTCCAGCCAGCATTTTCCCGCGGATAGGGGAGCAATGTGGAGTGAAGTGCGGCTGGCCACGTCCCGATGGTGTGTACGCACGGGCGATCGGAAACGCCCGGCATGAACCTCTTGTGGGACACGGTTGGAATACCTCTGTTGGAAGGGACTAGAGCCATGGTGCGTGGAATGCGTCGTCTGAATGGATTCAGCATGATCGAACTGGTGATCGTGGTCGTGATCATCGGCATCATCGCCGCGATCGCGGTCCCGCGAATGAGCCGTGGTGCCGCCGGCGCCGCCGAGAGCTCGCTCACCGCGAATCTCAACGTCCTGCGCAGTGCGCTTGATCTGTACGCGACCGAGCACAACGGGTCGTATCCCAAGGCCGCCGACGTCGTGGGCGCTCTGACGACCTACACCGATGATGTCGGCGCGGTCTCGGCGACCAAGACCGGCGCGTACATCTATGGTCCGTATGTTCGGGCGATCCCCGTCCTCCCCGTCGGCGCCAAGAAGGGTGCCAACGGCATCGCCGCCGCCGACGGCGCGGGCGTCGGCTGGATCTACGTCGAGTCCACCGGCAAGATCAGCGCGAACACGACCACCGAGACCGACGCGAAGGGCACCCTCTTCAGCGCGTACTAGTCCGAGTTTCGATTCCCGAACGTGTCCATGGAACAACACCGGCCATGGTGTCATCAGGCGTGCGGCCCGCATCTCGCGGGCCGTCGCCGTTTCCGTGGCGCCTTCACGCTCATCGAACTCGTCATGGTCGTGGTGATCGTGGGTGTGGTCGCGGCGATCGCCGTCCCCCGGTTCTCCAACGCCTCGGCGAGATATCGCGTGGATCTCGCCGCCGCTCGCGTCGCGACCGATCTTGAACTCGCGCGCGACACCGCCCGATCCGTCAGTGCCTCGATGAAGGTTCGCTTCGTCGAAGGCTCGGCCCGCTACGGCTCGGTCGCGACGAACCCCGACGCCCTCGACATCGGGCCCGCCACGCCCAAGCCCGGCTTCGTGAGCAACCTCAGCGGCGAGCCGTACTTCGCCTACATCGCCGCCGCCAAGTTTGGCAGCGGACCCCAGGTGGACATCACGCCCTATGGCGTCTTCGACTCCGACGGGATGGTGCTCGTGACCAACGGCACGTGGGGCGGGGCGATCTCGGTGGATTCCAAGACGGGCCTCATTACCAGGACGATCTTCCGCTGGCCGGCCGTGGTCACCTCGCCGGTGGCCGGTACCCCCGCCCCCATTGGCGCTCTCCTCACCGAATCCAAGCCCCGCAACCGCACTCTCGACACGACTCCGGACACGGACCTCGACGCTGTCGCCGCGAACAACGTCCGTGTCGGGAAGTAGCGCGACTTCTCGGACCCGTCGGTCCGGCGCCGGCGACGCACTCGCGCGGTGCGTTCATTCCTGACGCGACACTTTCACGATGGGGCGGGCGTGGAGCCTTCGGATATCCGATCTTGATTAGCACGAGGGACCTCCGCGCATGATCCGCAGACGCCGATATCGATCCGCGTTCACGCTCGCCGAGACGCTCACCGCCCTGGGTATCTCGTCGGTACTTCTGGTCGCGTCGGGGTCGGTGATCGTGATCTCGTCGAGGTCGATCCCCAGGCCCAATGACGCGGCCACGATCGCGCTCACGAACCAGCGCGCCTTCGATCGCCTCGCCGACGATATCCGCTTCGCGAGGTCGATCGACACCATGAGCGGCAAGGGCCTGTCGCTGCGGATCCCCGACCGCGACGCGGATGGCTCCGACGAGAGCGTCTCCTACTCCTGGTCGGGAACCAAGGGCGAGGCGCTCCTTCGCAGCGAGAACGACGGTGGTGCCGTCGCCATCGGCCCCGGCCTGAAGGACCTGTCCTTCTCGTTGCGCACCACCAGCGTCACAAGCACACTGGCGTACGGCTACGCGACGAGCGCCAACCTCTACCTCGCCGGGCAAGACACGATGTACAGCGGGACGATGCCTATCCGGTCCAATGCCGGGTATTGCGTGACCTTCCGAATCACGCCGCCGGATACCTCGGCTGTTGCGTTCAATCTCTCGCGCCTCGAACTCCCCATCACCAAGGCGCTCCTCGCGATCACGGGGCAGAAACTGACGGTGGAACTCCGCATCGCCAACGCCGACGGCACACCCACGGACCAGGTGATCGCCACCGACTCGCGCTCCGCCACGCTGCTCTCGGACATCCTCTCGCTCACATGGCCGACCTTCTTCGCCTCGGGCGTCAATGGACTCGACCCCAACCAGACGTACGCGATTGTCATGTACTCCGACAGCACCTCGGACAGTTTCTCGATCTCCTACGCCGACAACGTCCAGGTCGTCGGCAGCCGCTGCGCCTCGTCGACGGGGAGCGGCTGGACCGTCCTTTCCTCGCGCCTGCCATTCTTCCGCGTCTACGGCACGGTCACCGGCGCCGGATCCGTGACCACCACCCAACCCCTCGCCCAATCCATCACCCTCAACACCACGCCGACCACCGGCCCGACCTATTCAAGGACCTTTGTCATCCCCTCCACGCCAGCGTGTGGCTCGCCCACCGTCACCCCGGAACGCGGCACCACCGACACGCCCCCCGTGCTCGCTGGCGCGGGCGCCGTCGTCGCCGGGGCCTTTGGTTCGGGATCTTCGGGATCCGGGTCGAGCGGGACACTCTCCACGCTTCTCAAGGGCGCGACTTCGCTTCTCGGCGGCAACGACAGCACGAGCACCACCAGCGGCACCTCGGGTGCAAACTAACACGATGCGACCAACCCCGAGACATCGCCACGCCTTCAGCCTCGTTGAGGCCGTGATCTCCACGCTCATCGTGGCGGGACTGCTGGTCGCCTCGCTCAGCGTCGTCTCCCAGGGCGCGCGCGTGAGGCTCACGAACCAGATGCGTCTCGACGGGCTCCGCAATGCCGAGATCCTGCTTGCGAAGATCCAGGCGCTCCCGTATGAGGACCCCAACGACTCGCCGCTGTTGGGCATCGAGGTCGGCGACATCACCGCGACCCCCGCCGATTACGACGATGTGGACGACTTCAACGGGTACAAGGAATCGCCCCCGACCGACGCCTCATGGCAAGCGATCCCTGCCGCCTCGCGATGGAAGTTGAGCGTGAGCGTGGACTATGTCGATCCCAACTCGAAGTACGCCGTCGTCGCCACCGACACGGGTGTGAAGAAGATCACAGTCGTCGCCTCGTCCGGCGACACGCCCTTCGCCACGCTCTGGACCATCCGCACCCGTGCCTGGGACAAGGCAATCACGCCATGAGCAAACGTCCACACGTCCACGCTCCCCGAATCACCCTCGGGCCAGCCGATCACCGGCCGGCGCCATGCCGTGTCGCCCGCGCCCGATCCACGCGAGCCCGCTTCGGCGGGGTCTATCTCATCGTCCTCTCGGTCACGACGATCGTCACGGTCCTTGCGATCGGCGGAGCGATCGCCTGGCAGCGCGACATGGGCTCGGTGGCGATGGCCCAGACGGGCGCCCAGAGCCGCCTCGCCACACAGGCCTCCGCCGAGATTGTCGCCCACACGCTCCTCACCACGACCATCGATCGCTCGGCCCTGGCGACCAAACCCGAACTCGTCCAGGCTCGGCTCTCGGCGAACACGGTCGTCGTGGGCGAGGTCTACGCCGCCGATGGGTCGCTTATCACCACCGACGCGACGCTCCCCATTCTCGTCCACGCCGAGTCGGGAACAGGCTCGTCGCGACAGGGAGTCTCGTTCCTCCTCGAGCCCGTCCTCGGCCCACGCGCTTGCCTGAACGTTCCGATCGCCACGCGAGGCACGTTCACGATCTCCGGATCGAGCTCCGCCGAGCATCTGGTCGTCTCGTTCCAGGGCGGCAAGGCCTGGCCAGGGTTCGACGCGAGCGGAAAGACCAGCGTCGTTGCCACAACCACGGCGTCGCTCGCGTGGGATCCGCGGATCTCCAACGCGGCCGACATGCCCGACGCCACGACCATGAGTGCGTGGCAGTCTCTCGCGACGGCCTGCCCATTGCCCGGTGGGAAGAGGTTCGAGAAAACCGTCCTCTCACCGCGGGAGAACCCCTACGGCGACACCAATGCCGATGGCGTCTACTGGTTCACCGGCGGCGGGACTGTGACGCTCAAGAGTTTCCGCGTCGTCGGGACGCTCATTTTCAGCGGCGTGGGTGTCCTGCAGATCGACGACGGTGTGCGCATCGAGCCGGCCGTCCCGGGGTATCCCGCGATCCTCACCGACTCCGCGATCCAGTTCACGGGGTCCGGCATCGCGCTCGACGAGAAGAAACTTGGCATCAACTTCAACCCACCCGGAACGCCGTTCATGGGCGAGGAAGACTCGGACACCGCCGACATGGTCCCCGCGGTGATCCAGGGTCTGGTGTACTCCAAGGGCAACATCTCTTGCAACGGCAACCACACGATCAAGGGCGTGGTCGTCACCGAGGGGAATGCGAATATCAGCGGGCAACTGCTGATGCAGTACGACCTCCCAACGAGCGTCCCCAGTGGCTTTTCGACGGTGACTGGCCAGCGGATCGTCCCCGGGTCAATCGAGCGGCTCACGAACTAAGTGCGCGACACGGGTGCGGCAATCGTTCGCCATAGCGTCCTACGCGCGAACTGCGTTCACGCGTGACCACGACGTGGCATGCGCTTCCACCCGCGCTCGGCAGTACCGTGGGCCGTGGGGACTCCCCTTGCAGGATCCCGATCGCTCCAGCGAAAAAAACATGGGCCTCAATGTCGGAACAGTCTTTCGCCGATGCTCCGAGCCCCGGAACGCTACCACGCCAACCATCTACCCCACCCATGTCCGAACCCAAGGCCACAAACCTGTCCACCGAACAAACACCGCAAGGCCCCGGTCAGCCCGTACTCATCGCCGAACCTCTCGGTCGGGCGATCGGTGGAAGCATGTTCTGGGTCGGCGGGACGCAACTGGTGGGCAAGGTTCTCACCATGGTCGCCCAGATCGTGGTGGGCTGGCTCCTGCTTCCCGAGGACGTGGCACTCTTCCAGACCGCGCTCGCCGCCGCGAGCCTCTTCTCGATCGTTCGTGATGGAGGCGCCTCGGGCCTCCTGATCCAGCGAGGTGAATCCCAATACCACGACCTTGTGGGCCCCGTGTTCTGGATGGCGGTGGTGCTCTCGACCGCGTCCACGCTCATCGTGGCCTTGCTCGCCTGGCCCCTCGCCCACTTCTTCTACCACGATCCCAAGATGTTCTGGATCCTGCTCGTCCTGGCGGGGATGTTCCCCTCCCGGGTGCCCTCGGCCACGCTCCTGGTGCGCCTGAAGATGTCGTTCCGCTTCCGCCTCTTCGGACAGATCACGCTCGCCTGTTCCGCCGCCCGGCAGGTTCTCACGATCGTGCTCGCGTACGTCTTCACGCGGTTCGAGTCCACCAGGCCCTGGGCCGCCATGGCCCTCGCGATCCCCGCCGTCGTCGCGCTCATGCTCGAGTCCTTCGCGTTCATGATCGTCGTCCGGGAGCGCCCCTGGACCCACGCGCCGGAGGTCCACCGCTGGCGTGATCTCTGGCGCGATGGCAAGTGGATCGTCGGGAACAGCCTCGCCTCCTCGGGGATGGACAACGGGCCCTTCCTTCTCATGGGCGCCATCATGGTCAAGGACCAGACCGGCTACTTCGCCTTTGCCTTCATGGTCGTCGCCCAACTCGCCGTCCTTCTCGGAGCCGCGCTCGAGCACGTGCTCTTCCCCGCCTTCGCGAAGATCAAGGCCGAACTGCAACGACAGCGTGCCGCCACGTTGCGCGCGCTCCGCGCCATGATGCTCATGGGATCGTTCGCCTGCGGCTTTCTGGGGGTGAGTTTCGAGCCCCTGGAGCACATCATCTGGAAGGGGAAATGGAACGACACCGTCCTCGCCGTCGCGATCCTCGCCTTCGCTTATCCCTGGCGAATCACGATGGCCCTGACCAACGGCCTGCTCCAAGGTCGGGGAGATTTCAAGGCCCAGGCGATCTCCGCCTTGATCGAGGCGGGTGGGCTCATCACCGCCACCGCCATCGGCGCCTGGATCCACGGCTCGGCGACCGGCGTCGCGATCTGGACCGCGGGATATCTCATTCTCAGCCGCGTGACCGTTATCGTTTGGGCGACCCGGCGCCTCCACGCCACCATCACCGAACTCGTCTTCTCCTGTCTCCCGGCCTGGCTGATCGCCTCGGCGTCGGGCGTCTTCGCGTGGTGGCTCTCCCGAGAGATCAACCTCGAACGCATCGCGAACCTCCCGGTCGAGATCGCGGGCCACCCCGAACTCGTCCAACATCTCGCCCAACTCGTGATCTCGACGGCCTCCTTCCTCATCGCCTTCGTCGTGCTCGCGCGTCTGGCGTTGCGCGCGCACCTGCTGGAATCCGTGGACGTCCTGCCCGGACGCCTCGGCGTGCTCACCCGAACACTCCTTTTCCTGCCGTCGCCGGGCGCGACGCGTGTCCTCCGTGTGCCCTTCGTGCTGGAATCACTCACGATCGCGTTGCTGGCGGTGTGGGCGATCGGGCAAGTCGTGAGCGACCGTTGGCTGTGGTCGCAGTGGTTGTGTTGGATTCCCTCGATTTCGGTCGTCGTCCCCTCGTTCGTGCTGCTGGCGCTCGCGCAGGTCGTGCGCGTCGTCTCGCGATGGAAGGCCCGGGGGACGCGTCGCCGGTCCTCGCGGGCCGCCATCATCGCGCGGCTCTCCTTCCTCGTCGCGGTCGTCTGGTTCGCGCGGCACGATGTCGGCTGGAGCGCGCCGCCCACCTCACGACAGGTCGGCTCGTTCCGCGTCGTGTACTGGAACTCGTCGCGACCCGCGGTCAAGGGGTGGGAGGAACGCCTCGCCACGCTCGATGCCGACATCTACATAGTCCAGCCCGGCTGGGGGTGGAACTTCAGCACTTTCCGGTCCGCCCTGGACCACGCCGCCTCGCTCCTTCAGGCTCACAACCATGTCCTGGTCTCGCGTTTTCCGATCGAGGCGTGGACCTCGTTCTCCCTCGAACTCGCGCCCGGCGAGGGGATCGATCCTCGTCTACCAGATCTCAAGCAGGTCCGACTCGACACGGGGATGCTCGTCGCCGCTCTTGTCAGGCTGCCCACCGGGGAGCAACGCCTGCTGTGGGTGGTCGATCTGCCGTCGGATCTCTCGCTCTCACGAGAGCGGGTGCTCGCCCAGACTGCCGCCATGGTTGCCCGGTTCCGCACCGGCGGTCTGAAGGTCCACGCGAGCGACCCCAGCGGGAGGCCCGTCACCGATGACCTGCTGGCGGCCCTCACGGGCGAACCCGATCTGCTCATCGGCGACTTCAACACGCCGCGTGGGTCGCGGTCACTCCGGCACATGACCGAGGGAATGCGCGACACCTTTGTCGAGGCCGGGCGAGGCTGGAGCGCCACGTTCCCGCGTAGCCGGCCTCTCTGGGCGATCGACCAGGCATATGTCGGCCCCGGCTTGCGAGCACTCGATTCTCGCGTCGTCGATCTGGGCCTCGGGTCTCACCGCGCCATCGTCGTCACACTCCAGCCGGTCGTCTCAGCGCCGCTTCGCGATGTCGACGGGAGCAAGCCCGGCGAGTTCACGCCGACGCCCGACCAGTAATCCATCGAAGGAGTACGACTCGCGGACGGTGGAGTCGGCGAGGATCTCGTACGACGCGCGCTGGAGCATCCGCCGGCACCGCGCGTGGACCCTGGTCGAATGGGTCGAGAGGAAGATGTAGTCGATCGTCCGTTCCCGGAGCGCCTTCGCCGCACCGCGCAGCATCTCGGCCTCGTGTCCCTGGATGTCGGAATGGAGCAAGTGGACGTGCGACAACCCCTCGCTCGCGATCAGCGAATCGACGGAGACCGTTGGTGGATCGCCATCGCGAGGACGGCGACCGACAAATCCACGGACGATTCGCACGCCGGAGAACCCCGCCGCCTCGAAGTTCCGCCGTCCGGATTCGAGATGCTCCGGCTCCGGCTCGACGAGCAGGTTGGTCGCGCCCGCGCCGACGACGCTGCGGAACCAGAGGCTGTAGAACCCCCAATAGGCGCCGAGTTCGATCATCACACCGTCCCTGGGGATGTGCGGAAGGACCTCCTGGAAGACGCGTTCCTCCTCGGGCTCGTGCACGCCGCGGTTGAGACGGAGCATCTCGGTAACGGGGCCACCGTAATACGAGTCGAGGAGCACGCGCAGGCCGTTGTGCATCACGAAGAACCCGTCGATCGCTTCGCCGGCGTTCTCGACGCGGACGATGTGCCGATTGTCGGGGCACGCCACCACGAGTCGCGTTCGCTCGGCCCAGGACCTAGGCATCCCCGGCTCGCCGAAGGGGAAATCGACACGCTCGCCGTTCGCGCGGACGTATCCCTGCTCAAAGAGCGATCGGACGGTTCGCTTCAGTTTGCGGGCGCGCGACCACGCGGCGACCCCAACCCCCAGGGCTCCCGCGGAGATCACGAGTGACGCCAAGGTGAGTGGGTCGGTCATGCGGGAGACCCGCAACAGAGAATGGAGGCGACAAGGGGCACGCGAACTCTAGTGATCGTGTCCGGCATGCCGGGGCAGGTCGTGCCCGGCATCGATGAGCGTCTTCTCGCGCTGCGCCAGCTCCAGATCGTGGTCCACCATCATCGCGGCGAGTTGCTCGACGCTGGTCGAGGGCGACCAGCCCAGTCTCGCTTTCGCTTTGGAGGAGTCGCCCAGGAGCAGATCGACCTCTGCGGGGCGCAGATATCGCGGGTCGAAGGCCACGTGGGCCTTGTAGTCCAGGCCCGCGTGCCCGAAGGCGAGTTCGCAGAACTGTCGCACGGAGATCGTCTTTCCTGTCGCGATCACGTAGTCGTCGGGCTTGTCCTGCTGGAGCATCATCCACATCGCCTGGACATAGTCGCCGGCGAAGCCCCAGTCGCGCTTCGCGTCGAGGTTGCCCAGGAAGACCTTCTTCTGGAGGCCCAGCTTGATCCGGCCGACCGCGCGGGTGATCTTGCGGGTGNNCTCTCGCGATAGTTGACGGTGCACCAGTGGGCCATCACCTTGGCGCAGGCGTAGGGCGATCGGGGATAGAAGGGCGTGGTCTCCTTCTGTGGCGTCTCGACCACCTTGCCATATTGCTCGGACGATGAGGCCTGGTAGTAGCGGACCTTCTGCCCGCTCTCCTGCTGGAAGTCGCGCACCGCGTCGAGGAGGCGCAGGGCGCCCATCGCCACGGTGTCGGCGGTGTAGATGGGCATGTCGAAACTCACGCGGACATGGCTCTGCGCCCCGAGGTTGTAGACCTCGTGCGGGCGGATCCGGCGCATCATTTCCGCGAGCGAGTTGCTGTCGCACAGGTCGCCGTAGTGGAGTTTGAGTCGCGCGCCGGACTGGTGCGGGTCCTGGTAGATGTGCTCGATCCGCCCGGTGTTGAAGGACGACGACCGCCGGATGAGCCCGTGGACCTCGTAGCCCTTGGCGAGCAGGAGTTCCGCGAGGTAGGAGCCGTCCTGTCCGGTGACGCCCGAGATGAGTGCCCGCTTCGTGCTGGTCATGGGGTGTGATTCCTGGCGAACGTGGTGCTTCGGGCAATCCTACTCACGGTCGGTGTCGGGATGGCGTTGAACCGGCCTCGGCCCGGGAATCATCCGCGGGATCTGCGCGGGCGTGGCCCGCCCGAAGTACGCCTCCAAGAGATGGTCGATCGGTTGACGTTCCACCGGCTCGCTCGATCGGATCATCAGGCCCGTGCCCACGAGGTTGAAGGCGAGAATGACGAGCATTCCGAGCATGCCGGGTAGCGAGGGACGGAATCCAGGCATCGCCGAGGGCTCGGTGGCGCGGCTGGACCGCGACGCACCCCGCACAACGCCCAGCACAAGCACCATCAGCACGAGCGGCTCGACATACCGCTGCCACAGGTGGAACGAGGCGCCGAGCGCGAGCGTAAAGCCCAAGATCGTGGCGACGATCACGAGGCCTCGTCCCCGCCCCAGCCGCCGGACGAGCCCAACGAGCACCAGCATCCCCAGGAGTCCGACAGCGACCATCGCCACACTCGTGTGCCCAAAGAGCGTCGGGCCTTTGGTGGCGATGTTCCAGATACCCGAGATGCGACCCAGCGAGAGGCTCGCGGTGGTTGCGGGCACGATCCCCAACACGAGCGCGATCGCGAGTGTCGTGACACACACGGCCCTCCGCCGTCGCCACGCCTCGCGAACATCCGGCCACAGCGCGGGAAGCACGAACACACCAAACATCCCCAGCACCGCGAGCACCAGGATCGGGGCCGCGGGATTCATCCCGAGCACGGTGGAGCCGATCGGCGCGTACTGCGCCTGGAACAGCGGCGGCGTGACGCCCTTCCACATCCACACGAACCAGGCGAGCAGCGCCATCGCGGGCGCGCACGCGAGTGTGAGTTTCAAGACCGCGCGGACGCGATCGGAGAGGCGACCTTCAACCGAGAGCCATGCCGCGACCACAAGGGGAAACGAGACCCACGCGTGCACCTGGCGGCACGCGACGATCAGCAGCACCGCCGCCGCGGCACTCCATCGCCAGCGCCACGTGTCCCTGGCGTCGAGCGACAACCACAGCGCAAGCGCCACGCCCAGCCAGCCCGCGTTGTCGGGGAGCATCCACACCGACGCCGAGTAGACATACCGCGAGGACAGAACCACCATCGCGCCGAGCAGGCCCCAGAGCCACGATCTCGAGATGCCGCCAAACCACGTGCCGAGCACCCACCCCAGGCCGACCCCAAAGAGCATTCCGACGCTCTGGAGCCACTCGCGACTCGACAGCCCCGCGCGCGCAACCGCGGCCAAGAGCACGTGGTACCCCGGCGTCGTCGCCGAGAGATAGTTCCCGAACTCCAGATCGGGCCAGTCGTACGCGAAGATACGGACGGCCGGCTCGTGGAAGTCGAGTTGGTCCATTCCGGCCCTGCCCAGAACGCCGCCGAACCAGATCATGGGAAGGGCCGTCGCCGCCACGATCAGAGCGACCACCCATCCCGCCCGGCACCTGGAACGAGTTGTCTGCTCCTGCTGGTCCACACTCCCTCCGTACACGTCCCACCCCCATCGGCGGTTTCCAGGGGTTGCCGCGAAACTCCGTATCAGATGGAATCCGGGCTCGATTCGCTGGCGTTGAGGGCGTGTCGTTCCGATAAACGAGGTGTCCATGGACGACACGCCGCCGTCAACTCCAGACGTTTCCCCGCGCGGGCTGGTGCGGAGCCTGATCAAACTCGCCAGGCCGAAGCAGTGGTTCAAGAGTGCCTTTGTCTTTATCGGACCTGTCTATAGCCTCGCTGATGGCAAGGGCGAGTGGCGGTTCGTGCTGTGGGCGGCGTTGGTGACGGCCGGGGTGCTCGCGCTGGTCTCCAGTGCCTGCTATGTCATCAACGACATGGTGGACGCCCCCAAGGATCGCCTCCACCCGCGGAAGAAGCGGCGTCCGATCGCCAGCGGCGCGGTGACGTCCGGGCAAGCCAAAGTCTTCGCGGCAGCCCTCGTGGCGATCGCTCTCTCGGCAGTGTTCCTGCTGGATGCGGGGCCGAGCCGGTGGTGGGTCCTTGGGCTGGCGGTCGCGTATGTCGTGAACGTGAACGCGTACTCGTACTTTTTGAAGCGCAAGGCGATCGCCGACGTGCTCTCGCTGTCGCTGGGGTTTGTGATCCGCGTTCTGGCGGGATGTGCCGCGGCGGGGGTGACGCCCAGCACGTGGCTGCTCAACAGCACGCTCTTTCTCGCGATGTTCCTGGCCTTTGGCAAGCGTCTGGGCGAGCGTCGGACGGTTGAGGACGCGGGGGCGATCCGTGACGTGCAGCAGACCTATACGGACGACCTGCTCCGGATGTCGGTGGTGGTGACGGGCGTGGCGACGCTGATCACGTATGCCGGATACATCCAGTCGCGTGATGCCAAGATCCACGAGGCGGTGGTCGCGACGATCGGCGACGCCCCATCGTTCATCCGGAACCTGAATCTGCTCTGGCTGACGATGCTCCCGGCGACCTATGGCCTGTTGCGCTGCATCGTGCTCCTGGAGCGGGGGCGATACGACGACCCGACCGAACTGGCGACGAAGGACATGCCGACGCAGGTGGGGGGGATCGCCTTCGCGCTGATCACGCTGTTTGTCCTCTTCCACAAACAGATCTCGTGACACAAACGTTGAACATGCTCTGGAAGGAGCGTGTAAAGTATTTCACAACCCGAGGAAAGGACTGGGGATCGGAGTCCCGGCGTGGTCCGATCGTCCCCCAAGGCCTGTCTCTGGTCTGTTTGACTGACCGACCTTGAAAGGAGTGCTGGTGATGACACGAGGGACGATGAATCGGGCAATTGGGGCGACGATGTTGCTGGCCGTGTGCGGGCTGGCGTTCTCGGTAGCGGGCGGCTGGGACGACTCGCCGGCCGGCGCCGGGCTGGATCCCACGCGGGCCGCCCCGGGCGACGGCGAGCCGGCTCGTCCTTCCAAGGACGACTCGAGCGACGACTCGGACAAGAAGTTCAAGCCCTTTGCCGAGGTGAGCAAGGGGTTCGAGAAGGTCATCTCCACGACCGATGGAAAGAGTTTCTATACGTTGTGGAAGAAGGAGAAGGACGGCTCGCTGCTCGCGGAACTCCCGCGGGGCTTCGAGGGGCAGAAGCACTTTGTCGCGTTGACCGTCGCGTCGGGCGAGGAGTACGCCGGCCTGCAGCAGGGCGACATGCTTGTCTACTGGCGGCGATTCGATGACCGCATGGTCCTGCTCGAGCCGAACCTCGAGACCAAGTCCACGGGCGATGCCGAGTCCAAGAGTTCCGTGCAGCGTCTCTTCACCGATCGCGTCATTCTTGACATCCCGATCGTGACGATGGGCCCGGGCGGCGGCCCGGTGATCGACATGAAGGATCTGCTGGCGAACCGCGCGCCGCAGTTCTTCGGCGGGTCAGCGAGCGGCGCCCAGCCCCGGCTCGCGCAGCTCAAGAGCGCCAAGGCCTTCCCCGAGAACATCGAGATCGGGTACGAGTTGCCGACGTCGGGTGGTCGCCTGAAAGAGTTCCACTACTCGATCAGCCTCATGCGCGGGACGCAGGGGTACAAGCCGCGCAATGCCGACACGCGCATCGGGTACTTCACGACGACCTACCGCGACCTGGGCAAGTTCACCGACAAGGAGAAATGGGTTCGCTACATCAACCGCTGGTCGCTGGAGAAGCGCGACCCGAACCTCCGCCTCAGCCCACCGAAGCAGCCGATCGTGTTCTATCTCGAGGAGACGGTTCCGGTGCGATATCGCCGCTGGGTGCGTGACGGGGTGCTCGAATGGAACAAGGCCTTCGAGAAGGTCGGGATCCTCGACGCCATCCGCGTCGAGCAGCAGGACGCCGAGACCAACCAGCACATGGACAAGGATCCCGAGGACGTTCGCTACAACTTCGTGCGCTGGCTGTCGAACGACCAGGGGACGGCGATCGGGCCGAGCCGCGTGAACCCCAACACGGGCGAGATCCTCGACGCCGACATCATCCTGACCGACGGCTGGATCCGCCACTTCTGGGTCCAGTTCAACGAGGTCATGCCCGAGCTCGCGATGGAGGGCTTCACTCCCGAGACGATGTCGTGGCTCGATAAGAACCCGCAATGGGACCCGCGCGTGCGTCTGGCCGACCCCGCCAAGCGTGACTCCATCCTCGCGCAGCGCGCGCGCCGCGGCGTGCTGGCCTATGGCGGGCACCCCATCGCCACGAGCGACTCTCCCGATGGCGAGACCAACGTCTTCGATGGTCTGTTGGGGCGTCAGTCGCAGTACAACAGCCTGTGCATGGCGGCGAACGGGAAGGCTCTGGACATGTCCACCTTCCGCATGATGATGGAACTCTGGGGCGACGAACTCTCCTCCATCGACCCCGACGACGGCACTAAGTCGGACGACAAGAAGGATGAGAAGAAGGACGACACGAAGGACAAGCCGCCGACGCTCGACGGCATCCCCGAGTGGTTCATCGGGCCCATGCTCCGCGATCTCGTGATGCACGAGGTGGGGCACACGATGGGCCTGCGTCACAACTTCAAGGCCTCGGCGATCTACGACCTTGCCGAGATCAATAGCGACAAGATCAAGGGGAAGAAGGCCTTCGCCGGATCGGTCATGGACTACATGGGCGCCAACCTGTCGGTCAAGGACGGCAAGCTGCTGGGCGACATCACCATGATCGACCTCGGGCCGTATGACTACTGGGCGATCGAGTATGGCTACACCTCGGGCGACACGAAGAAGGTCCTGGAGCGTGTCGCCGAGCCCGAGTTGATCTATGGCACCGACGAGGACACGTCGGGTCCGGATCCGTACGCCCGTCGCTATGACTTCGCGAAGAATCCGCTGGACTACGCGAAGATGCAAGTGGACCTGGCGAAGTACCACCGTTCGCGCCTGCTCGACAAGTTCGTGAAGGATGGCGACAGTTGGGCCAAGGCGCGCAAGGGCTACGAGCTCACGCTCAGCCTCCAGACGCGCTCGCTCTCGATGATGGCGAACTGGCTCGGCGGCGTGCACGTCAACCGCGACAACAAGGGCGACCCCAACGCCCGCCCGCCGCTCGAGGTCGTTCCCGTCGATCAGCAGCGTGACGCGCTCCGCTGGGTCATCGACAACGCCTTCTTCGACGAGGCGTTCGGCCTGACCCCCGAGTTGCTCGTGAAGATGACGACGGACAAGTGGCTCGACTGGGGCGGGGCGTCGGAGGCCGTCCAGGATTCGACCTGGCCGGTGCACGATCGCGTCGGTGGGATCCAGAGCTCGGTGCTCACGATGATCATGAATCCGACGACGCTCCGGCGGATCTATGACAACGAACTCCGCCTGCCCTCCGACCAGGACGCCCTGACTCTCGCCGAGACGATGGACTCGACCTACAACGCCATCTGGACGGAGATCGAGCGGTCGCCCAGCGAGCGGTACACCGCCCGCCGCCCGATGATCTCGAGCCTCCGCCGGGGTCTCCAGCAGGAGTACGTCGAGCGGCTCATCGATCTGACGATGGACAACGGCGTCCGCAACGAGGCCTTCAAGCCCGTCTGCGACCTCGCCATGACCCAACTCCGCAAGATCAACTCCAAGATCGACAACCTCATCGACAAGAACGGCAAGAACAGCAGCATCGACGCCTATTCCGAGGCCCACCTCTCCGAACTCCGCACGAGGATCACCAAGGCCCTCGACGCGCAGTACATCTACAACGCCGGGGATATGGGCGGCATGGGCTCGCTCTTCCATATGTTCGGGCAGTCCGCGGCCCGGCCTGAGCACGGGCCGATCGAACCGGACTACATGAACCGGTCGCGCTAACGCGAGCATCGACACACGTCGAGTGAATGACGATCACCGACCCGCCTCCACACGAGTGGGGGCGGGTCGTTTCGCGTTCATGGACGCGCGAGGCGGGCCGCCTCGTCGCGTGAGTTCTGAGTGGGTGGTCTCAGCGTGATGGGGCCGCGATCATGTGGCGGATGGCATCCTCGAAACGTCGGCAGAATCCGTCGCGATCACACAGAGGGGAGAATGCGAGTCGGCCACGGAGTGATGAGCGGAGTGTGCTCAACCCGTTCCGATCTCCCGCCAGACGCGAGGCGATCAGTACGAACTCGTCGTCGGTTGTGGCGATCAACTCGCCGAGGCCCAGAGACTTCAGGAGCGAGATGCCGACGCGTGAGGCATGCCGATCGCCCGCGAGCGTGACGACGGGCACGCCCATGTGGATCGCCTCGCAGGTCGTGGTGGTGCCGTGGTAGGGGTAGGTGTCGAGCGCGATGTCGACCTTGGCGTACTGGGCGAGGTGGTCGCGGACGCCGAGCGTGGGTGAGACGATGTCGAGCCGCGACGGGTCGAGCCCGAATCGCGTGAGGCGTTCGCGGACCTCGTCGCGCAGAGCGGCATCGATGAGGCTCGACGACTTGAGCACCAGCCGCGAGTTCGGCACGGCGTTGAGCACGCGCGCCCACAGGCCCACGACTCGCGCGTTGACCTTCGCGATCGCGTTGAAGGAGCCGAAGCGGATCGGCTCGTCCGGCGAGGCGGCACTCGGCGGCGGGGCGACCTCGGGCGCGTCCTCGATCGGACGATAGCAGAGGAACGGGCCATCCATGCGCCACAATCGCTCGCTCGCCTGGGCGTCGAACGCCGGGCCATCGGGATCGGTGTGCCGATCGACGACACGCCAGTCGATCGCGGGGACGCCGGTCGTGCCGGGATAGCCGAGATACGTCGCTTGCACGGGCGCGACGCGTGGGGCGAGCGCGAGGAGGATGCCCGAGTTGGTGTGTCCGTTGAGTTCGATCGCGAGATCCAGGCGATCGGCTCGAAGGACCTGGGTCAGGGTTCGATCGTCCATGTTGACGCACGTTCGCCAGGTGTGGGCGTTCGCCTTCAACCGAGCCGTCGTCGAGTCTTCGGGGCCTGTGGCGTAGCAGAGCACCTCGAACGCCCCGCGGTCGTGGCCGGCGAGGAACGGCTCGATGAAGAACGCCACGGAATGGGTGCGGAGGTCGCTCGACACGATACCGACGCGGAGTGGTCGCGACGGGTCTCGTGCGGGTGCGGCGGGGAGGGGCAGCTCGGGGCGAATCCGGCGGCACAGCGTGCCGAACCGATCGTGCACGCCCTTGAGGTCCGAGGGGGTGATCGCCTCGACGTACTGCGAGATGTGCGCCCACTGTCCAAGGATCGTGGCGCTCTCGGGATGTGCCGCCGCGGCGTCGCGGATGACGCGAAGGCCCTCGTCGATTCGTCCCATCTCGACCATCGTCGAGACGTGGGTCGAGGCGAGGCCCTCGTGCATCGGGTTGTGGTCGAGACCGGCCCGCGAGACCCGGGCCGACGCGACGAACTCGCTGGAGAGGCTCAGGAGCATCGCCAGCACATTGTGGAGCTCGGCGTGGGTAGGGTGCTTCGCGATCGCCTTCTCGAGCACCTTTCGGGCCCGATCGGGCTTGCCCGATTGCAAAAGAAACTGCCCGAGATTCGCGGGATACCTCGGGTCCTTGGGGTCGGCCTCCACGGCGCGCTCGGCGAAGTATGCCGCCCGGGGCATGTCGCCCTTCGCGTGCATCACGACCGCCATCATGTTGTTCGCGTTGGGATCGCTGGGCGACGTCTGCAGGGCTCGCTGGAGCGTGCGCTCGGCGTCCTCGAGTTTTCCGGAGGTAAACAGCGACTCGGCCTGGAGCACGAGGGCCGTCGTCCGGCCGCCTGGAAGTCTCGAGGCGCTCATGGAGTGCCTCCGTGGCGGGTCGAGGCGGCATGCGTCCACGCCTCGCGGAGGGCCCGGTCGAAACGTACCGCGAAACCCGCGGCGTCGCACACCATCGACGACGAGAGTCGATCACGGAGCGTCCGTCGAAGGGATGCCAGGCGTGCCGAATCTCGCGCGAGCGCCGTCGCCTTGCGGATGTACTCCTCGGACGTGCTGGCGATCAGGTCGTGCTCGCCGAGGGCGCTCAGGATCGACGTTCCGACGCGCGAGGCGTGGCGATCACCTGTCAGAGTGACCACGGGCACGCCCATGGAGAGCGCCTCGCAGGTCGTCGTCGTGCCGTGATATGGGAAAGTGTCGAGGGCCACGTCGACGCGATCGTACATCGCGAGATGCTCGGCGACCGATGCCGTCTGGGCGTGGAGTTCCACGCGGTCCCGTGCGACTCCGCGAGACTCGAGTTCGTCCAGGAGTCGCGACCGCACGCTCTCGACGCCGAGCGATTCTGCCTTGACGAGGAGGCGCGAGTCTCGGACCTCACCAAGGACGCGCGCCCAGAGATCGAGCGTGATCGGCGAGACCTTGTTGAGCGCGTTGAACGAGCCGAACATCGCCCCTCGGTTCGGAGCGTCCTCTCGCGCCCGAATCGGTGGGATGTCGGGCGGGATCTGGTAGCACAGGAAGCATCCGTTGACGCGTGCGAGTCGTTCGGTCGTGAACGCGTCACTCCCATCGGGATCGGTGATCGCGTCGACCAGGCGGAAGTCGACGCTGGGCATGCCCGTCGTGTTCGGATAGCCGAGGTACGTGCCACACAGAGGGGCCGGGGCATGGGCGAGGACCGAGACGCGTGACTCGTGCGTGTGCCCGGCAAGGTCGATCGCGATGTCCACGCGGGCCTTGCGAATCAGTTCGGCGGCCCGGGCATCGCCGACGCGCGCGATGTCGATCCATTCGTCGACGAGGGCGCGCAGGCTCTCGGTGGTGGCGTCCGCTCGAGAGGTTGATGAGACCGCGATGAGTCGCAACTTCGAGGCATCACGCGCACGGAGCAACGGCTCGATGAAACGGGCCACAGAATGCCCGCGAAAATCGGGGGAGATGAGCGCCACCCGGAGCATGTCCGGCGGCACGGCGGGGAGCGCGGCACCACGCGGACGGACGCCTCGCACGATCTGGTCACCCAGGGCGCGGTGGGCCGAGAGAATGTCCTCGCGCGATGCACTCGAAAAGTAGTTGAGGAGCGACGCACGTTGGGTGAGCAGATCCACGCGTGGGCCGCCCGCGGCGATCGCCTCATCGATCGTTCGGACGGCGTCGGCCACGCGCCAGCCGCGGGCGTAGGCGGAGGCCAGGTTTGACGCGAATCCCGCGTTCGCGGGCGTGAGCGTCCGGGCGTGTTCCAGCGAGGCGATCGCCTGGTCGACTTCACCGAGTTGCAAGAGCGAGGCGCCCAGGCCGTTATGCGCGCTCGCGAGTGACGCGTCGGCCTCGATCGCCCGTCGAAACACATCGGTGGCGTCGGCGTGGCGATTGAGCATCGCCAGACACGTGGCGTGGACATCGAGGGCCGAGGCATTGGGTCGACTCGACGTGCTCGTCGCGCGCTCGGCAAAGTGCAGCGCCTGCTCGGGACGTCCCTGGAGGAGGATTGCCGCGGCGAGGATCTGATGGGCCTGGGTGTTCGACGGCTCCTTCGCGATGACCCGGCGGAGCGTGGCCTCGGCCTGGTCCGCGCGCCCGGCATGGAGCGCATCGATCGCACGCTGCAGGGGCGCGCCGCTCACGCCCGAACGCCTCGGCTGAGGGGCTTCCCGCGTGATTCTTGCATCACGAGATCGAGCGCAAACGCGCGCACCTCGCGGTCCACGCGGAGCACGTCATCGAGCGTGCACGCCTCTCGCCGACCGAGTTCATCGATCGTGCGCCGGACGATGGTCCCGATCTTCCCGAACGCGAGCGTCGACCCGGGCGCGAGGAACGCCTGAACCGCGACCTCGTTGGCGGCGTTGAGCACGCAACCCATCGCGGACGCCGGCCCCTGGTGCATGGCCTCGAAGGCCAGGTCGATCGCCGGGAATCGCACACGGTCCACCGGCTCAAAGTCGAGGTGGCGGGCCTCATGCCAGCGAAGTCGGGTCGTCGGCGCCTCCGCACGCCCGGGAAACGTGAGCGCCCACTGGATGGGCGTGCGCATGTCGGGCGAGCCGAGTTGCGCGAGCGTCGAGCCGTCGTCGAACTCGACGAGCGCGTGCACGACGGACTGCGGATGGACGACCGCGTCCAGGCGATCCGCGGGCATGCCAAAGAGCCAGTGGGCCTCGATGAGTTCGAGCGCTTTGTTCACGAGCGACGCGGAATCGATCGTGACCTTCGCGCCCATCTGCCATGTCGGATGCGCGAGAGCCTGGGCCGGCGTCGCGGCGTCGATCGCGCTCTTTGTCCACGTACGGAACGGCCCGCCCGACGCCGTCAGGATCATTCGGGTGATGCCCGGCGGCGGCTCCATCGGCGGGGCGATCATGCCGCCTCGAGTGGCGCACGCGCCGACGAGGCACTGCCACAATCCCGAGTGCTCGCTATCGACGGGGAGCAGGCGCGCCCCCGAGGTCCGGGCCGCGGGCACGACGACGCACCCGCCCGCGACGAGCGTCTCCTTGTTAGCGAGGGCGATGTCGCGCCCGAGTTCGGCCGCGGCGAGCGTGGCCCGAAGCCCCGCCACGCCGACGATCGCGCTCACGACAAGGTCACACTCGACCTCGCGCACGAGTCGCTCGGCGGCGTCTTCGCCGTGGAAAGCCCGGTGGGGCGTCGTGGTGAACGCGGCCTTTGGTCCCTGCTCTCCGAGGGCGAGATCGCGTTTGTGGGCGTTCGTGATCGCGAGGCGGGCCGAGGGATGCACCCGCGATTGTTCTTCGAGGCGCGCGACATTGGCGCCGGCGGCCAGCCCGACGACGTCATAATGGTGCGCGTGCTCGCCGCGAGTGTGGAGCGCGTTGAGGTGCGCGATCACGTCGAGCGTCTGTCGGCCGATGGAGCCCGTGGACCCCAGGATGATGACGCGTCGCGAGGGCATCGCTGATTATTCGGGCTTTGGGCGCTTGTTGAGCTCGCTCGCCGCCAGTTTGCGCCGGGAGGAATAGAGCGTCCGTGGCTTCGCGGTCGGTTTGACCTCGGGCGTCGGGGCGCTCTTGGACGACTCGGCACGCGGGGTCTGTTGTGCGGGCCGATCTCGATTGGTGCCCTCACCGCCCGATGACGAGCCTTCGCCGCTTCCGCCACGCCCACCACGCCGACGGCGCCGGCGTCGTCCGCGGCGCTCGCCACCTTCACCTTCGCCTTGGGATTCGCCGGCCTGACGCTCCGGCGAGGCACCGTCGCCGGCGTGATCCTCACGCTCTTCCTGGGGCTCGGTCTCGCTTCGCGACTCGGCACCGACGGGTGCGTCGCCACCCATGTCCGTGCCCTGACCTTGTCCCCGGCCGCGGCCACGCCGCCGGCGGCGCCGACGACGTCCGCCCTCGCGATTTTCGCCGTCGCTGGTCGTCGGGGTTGTCTCGCCTGCGTCCTGGGGAGAGCCCGACTCGACCGGGCCGCTCTCGTGCTCGTCGCCGTGATCTCCGGCGAACTGCATCATGCCGTTCGACGACGTCTGCGATCGATTCGGAGTCGATACCGAGGGCTTGGAGTTCGAGGGTTCGCGTGCCGGTGCGGCGGAACTTCGGCCGTCCTGTCGCGGTGCGTCCCGGTCATCGCCGCGTCCCCGGCCGCGCCCGCGCCGACGCCGCCGCCGCTTCCGACCGCCCGACTCGTCTGTGGGCTCGTCGGTTCCATCGCCGGCGTCGTCGATCTCGATCGGGTGGATTGTCTCTTCGGTCTCCGGCTCGTCGGCCGGCTCGGCGGCGAGGGCCTTCTCCTCCTCCAGATCCTGCGCCCAGTTCTCGCCCGCGGCGGCGTACTCGAACTCCTTGAGGTCGCGGGGCCGCCTGGGCTTGGGGAGGGACGAGACGTCGATGTCCGCGCCCCCGGCGTCGTAGGCGTAGAACCCCACACGATCGATCATGACCGTCTCGCTGACGCGCACGTCGACGTGCTTGCCCGTGCCACGCTCGATGCGTCCGAGCAGGCGACGCTTCGTCGAGAGCAGTTCGCCCGCGACGCGCGGCGCCACCACCATCTCGACCTTCGCGACGCGGTCGACGTCGAGGATCGCCGCGAGTTCACGCAAGGCATCGGCGGCGATCGAGTCGGGGCGTTGCACCACGCCGCGTCCGCGGCAGGTCGGGCAGTCCACGAAGTGCACACTCTCGTGGCTGGCGCGCATGCGCTGGCGCGTCATCTGCAGGATCCCGAACTCGGAGATCGCGAGCACCGTGGTCTTGGCGCGGTCGCGTTTCAGTCGCTCGCGGAAGCGGTGCTCGATGTCCTTGCGGTGCTGGGCGCTCCGCATGTCGATCAGGTCGTTGATGACGATCCCGCCCAGGTCGCGCAGGCGCAACTGTCGGCAGATCTCCTCGACCGCCTCGATGTTCGTCTGGTAGGCGTTGCTCTCGCTGTCGCGGCTCTCGCGGCTCTTCCCGCTGTTGACGTCGATCGCCACCAGCGCCTCGGTCTGGTCGATGACCAGGCGCCCCCCGCTGGGCAGGGGGACCTCGCGCGCGTGGATCAGCCCGATCTGCTGCTCGATTCCGAAGGCGTGGAAGAGGGGCGTCGTGCCCGTGTGGTGCAGGAGTTTGGCCTGCCCTCGCGGGGCGACGATCTTCATGAACCGGGCCGCCCGCTGCAGCGCCAGCTCGTTGTCAACCACGACCTCCTTGATGTCGGTGCTGAGCAGGTCGCGCAGCGCCCGGACGAGCAGGTCGCTCTCGGAATAGAGCAGCCTCGGCTTATTGCCGGTGCCCAGGCGCTTCTCCATGTCCTTCCACAGGCGCTGGAGATACGCGAGGTCGCGCTTGAGTTCGGTCTTGTTCCGCTCCATCCCCGCGGTGCGCACGATGAAGCCAAAGCCCTCGGGGAGTTCGAGTTGGTCGAGGATCTCGCGCATCTTGCGACGCTGGTCCTCGTCCTCGACCTTGCGCGAGACGCCCGTGCGGTCCATGTAGGGCATCATCACAAGGAAGCGTCCGGGGATCGAGAGATAACTCGTGAGCGTCGGGCCCTTGGTCCCCACGCCCTCCTTGAGCACCTGCACGATCACCTCGTCGCCTCGACGCAGGCACGCCTGGATCGGCGGGCGCTCTCGGCGTGGCGTCTTGAGGCCCACGCGCTCGGTGGTGTCGTCGTCCTCGCCGGGGAAGTAGCGTGGGTGCAGGTCGCTGACGTGCAGGAACCCGTTGTCCTCGACACCGAAGTCCACGAACGCCGCTTGGATCGCCGGCTCCACGTTCGTGACGCGCCCCACATAGATATTGCCCACGCGGCTGGCGTTGGCGAACCGCTCGACGTGGGTCTCTTCGAGCTTTCCATCCTGAAGGATGGCGACCCGGCACTCTTCGCCGGGGACATAGTTGATGATCATCTGAGAATCGGACATGCGTGCTCCTCTCCCGTCCTTGGGGGTGTCCGGCTCATCGTGGAGCCAACCTGGACACCGGCAAGGGCAACGGGCGTTGCGACGCGTCTCTGGTCCGATCGCCGACTGGATCAACCCTTCGCGTCCCCGCCGCTGGTGCCGGGCGCTCGCGCCCGCACAGTCCATCGGCTTGGGGAGGGCCTTGAAGCCCACTCATCGCCCGTCGGCGTCCATACGCGCCGCGAGGCGATGCTGTTCGCTTTGCCCAGACTGCCGGGCAGGTCTCCCGCTCGGCCTTGGGCATCGATCACGGGGTCCGCTCGGCCCATGTTTCGGGCGGCGGACGGTCCCGCAGAGTCGTTCCGATCGGGCGGCAGGAGCGAACCGTCGCCCCCTCAGCCAGTCCCGCATCGCTGGTTTCTTCTCCCCAACACCTACTCGACGGAACGACCGTCGAAGGCCTGGGGAACGATCTTTCGAGCCTTGTCGCGGAGAAAAACCGCGACCTGGGCATCGGAATCGAGCGACATGACCTGTTTGGCCACGCGTTCGCACTGCTGAACCGTCACGCCTCGGACAAACCGCTTGAGCGTCGGGATCGAGGAACTCGTCACCGAGAGCGTACGCAAGCCGAGCCCGATCAACAACATGGCAAACTCGGGGTCGCTGGCCGATTCGCCGCAGCACGAGACCGGGATCTTGTGGTGCTTCCCGACACGGGCCGTGTCCCGGATCAGGCGGATGACCGCCGGGTGGGTGGGGCTGTAGAGGCTCGCGACCCGCTCGTTGGTCCGGTCCACCGCCAGCGTGTATTGCACGAGGTCGTTGGTCCCGATCGAGAAGAAGTCCACCTCTCGGGCGAACGAGTCCGCCATGAGGGCGGCCGAGGGAACCTCGACCATCATCCCGACCCTCATATTTCGGTCGAATGCCACCCCGGCTTCATCCAAATCCTCCATCACGTCCCCCAGGATCACCTTCGCGTGGCGGAGTTCGGCCAGGGTGGTGATTAGGGGGAACATGATCTTGAGGGGCCCGTGGGCCGACGCCCGCAGGATCGCCCGCAACTGCGTCTTGAACATCGGGATGTTGCTCAGGCAATACCGGATGCTCCGGCAGCCCAGGAAGGGATTGCGCTCGGGGACTTCCTCGCGGGCCTGCGTGTACTTGTCGGCCCCCAGGTCCATCGTCCGGATGACCAGGTCCCGGCCCTTGAGCAGGTCCACGCACCGCTTGTACGCCCGGTAGTGGTCCTGCTCCGAGGGCGCGCTGGTGCTGGTGAGGTACAGGAACTCGGTCCGATAGAGGCCCACGCCCTCGCCACCCGAGGCGAGCACGTTGCGGACCTCGTCGGGAAACTCGATGTTCCCGACGACGTGGACCGCGACACCATCGGCCGTGACCGAGGGCTCGAAGCAGTCGTCGCTGAGTTCGACCTGGTACTCACGCCTCGCGTCGATCCGCTTGCGGTACTCCGCGAGCGTCTTCTCGTCGGGGTCGAGGACGACCACGCCGTTGTCGCCATCGAGGATCGCCACGGCATCGTGGTGGGCGAGCTTGGTGATCCGCTGGCACCCGACAACCGCGGGAATTTCCAGGGCTTTCGCGACGATCGCGGTGTGGCTGGTCTTGCCCCCCAGGTCGGTCGCGAAGCCCAGGATCTTGTCCCGATCGAACGCCGCGGTTTCCGAGGGTGTCAGATCGCGGGCCACGATAATGACCCCGCCGTCCTCATCGTTCAGGCGACTGACGCGCCCCGCCGGCTCGTCGTCGTTGGCGATCTTGCGGAGCAGCCGACGCCCGATGTCCTCGATGTCGTTGACCTTGGTGGCAAAGACCGGGTTGGCGTTGCTCCGGAACTTGGCGGCATGCTGCTGGAAGACCTGGCTGACCGCCCAGTCCGCCGACACCCGCTCGTCCTGGATCATCGTCCGGATCGGCGCGAGCAGCGTCTTGTCCTTCAGCATCCCGATGTGGAACGAGAAGATCTTGGCCGCCTCCTTGCCCATCTCGCGCTCGGCACGGTCGGCAACCTCCTCCAACTCCCCGATCGAGGCCTTGACGGCCTGGTCGAAGTGCTCGACCTCGGTCTTCGTTTCCTGAGGGGTGACCTCCCGCCGGGCGACTCGGCGGAGATCGTCCTCGAGAATCCGCAAGCGTCCGATAACAATCCCTGGTGAGACGGCAATCCCCTGAATGGGCCGCACGGGTCGTGGTTCGATTTTGGTTGGCTTTGGGGTTTTGGGCACGGTAGTGATGCTTCCGACAAAGGGGGCCCGGATGATAGTGAGGGGTTGGAAAAAGTCCCGTCGGGCTTGGATTCGATCCCGGGGACCGATTCTGCGTGCAACGAACGCCTGTCTGGTGTACAGTTGTGGGTGTCTGTCGGCCGGATCACCCCGGCCGCCCTCGTCTTCAGCCCTTGGCCACGCGGCAAGTTGCCATCGTCGCGGTGGGTGCCAGAACCGGACTCAAGACGCAACGGACTGGAATCATGGCCTTGTTCGCCCAATCGGCTCTCCATAGCCGAATGCTCGGGCGTGTGCATGACACGTTGTCGGGATGTGTGTAGGGGTGTTCTCGGGTGAGGCACGGCCTGAGCCGGCCACTCTGTTCGCCAGGCGGATCAATCGCCAGCGGGAAGCGGTCCACAACCCTTTCCGCATGTGTGGGTAAGGAGTCAAGAGTCCATATGGGTCCCGGTCGATCCCGGAGACGCCGACGCAGAGGCTCAGGCCAGGTCGGCGGGAACTCCAATCAGAATCAATCCCAAGGGCATCGCGCGCCCGGCTCCTACGACTCCCGCCGAAACGGCTCGTCGGACCACCCATCGAACGGACCCACGCGTCTTGGTGGTTTCAATCGCGGGGCGCCCTCGCCGGCCATATTCCCCGTCGATGAGATGAACGCGATGCTCCGCGACTCTCAGGGACGGAGCCTCCCAGTCATCAAGCCGTTCGAGGACCTGACCTCGATCGACCCCCAGCCGCGCTTGACTCTGGAATACACCGGGTGCCCGGCGTCGTGCCGATTGATCGATCTGTTCTGCCCGATCGGCCGCGGGCAGCGCGGCCTGATCGTCTCGCCCCCCAAGGCCGGGAAGACGACGCTCCTGAAGGACATCGCCGGGGCCCTGCTCCGCAATCACCTGGACCTCGAGATCATCGTGCTTCTGGTGGACGAGCGTCCCGAGGAAGTGACGGACTTCCGCCGGAGTTTCGCGAGCGTGGACGTGGGCGCCCAGCTCGCCGCCGAGATGCTCGGCGAAAGACCCGAGGAAGCGGCTCCCCGGCTGGCCCGCAAACGGATCCGCGTGATCGCGAGCAGCAACGACCATCCGGTGGAGCGTCACATCGAGGTCTCCACGCGGACGATCGAGTTCTCCAAGCGTCTTGTCGAGGTGGGCAAGCACGTGGTCGTGCTCATGGACTCGCTGACGCGCGTGGGCCGGGCTTTCAACCAGAGCCGCAAGCACGCCAGCAGTGGCCGGACACTCTCGGGGGGACTAGACAGCAAGGCGCTGGAGGTGCCGCGACAGATCTTCGGGAGCGCGCGCAACACCGAGGAAGCCGGCTCGCTGACCATCATCGCCTCGTGCCTGGTGGACACCGGTAGCCAGGCGGACCAGGTGATCTTCGAGGAGTTCAAGGGAAGCGGCAACATGGAGTTGATCCTCGACCGCAAGATCGCCGAGCGGCGGATCTTTCCCGCGATCAACCTGGCCGAGTCCGGGACGAGGAAAGAGAACCTTCTCCTCACGGAGGAGGAACTCAAGACGATGTCGGCCCTTCGGCGTCGATTGCTCTCGATGCCGCCGCCGCAGCAGGTCGAACAGTTGCTGGCGGCGTTGCAGCGGTTTCCAACGAACGCGGCCCTGGTGGGCGGAGCGGGCGGCGGGGGCAATTGAGACTTGGTCTCACCAGCCCTAAACTCTGAGTGTGGGATTTGCGGATATGTTTATCTGCTAATCCCTCTGTGGAAGGCCGCGCCATGTCCACCGCCGTCGAGAGCCAGCCGTTGAACGCCGAGCCTTGTGAGTTTCGAGACCAGTGTCCTCGCGAGTGCTGCCCAACCGACACGAAGGGACAGCCCGTCACGGGGCGTCGATTGAGCGACCTCCGCCCGGGCGATCTGGCGTCGGTTTGTGAGACGTGTCTCGATGCCGATGACGCGAACCTGCTCCGCGCGATGGGGCTTCGCCCGAACGCGACGCTGCGGGTCTGTCGGTTGGGCGATCCGTGCATCATCGAAGTGCACACGGCGGCGGGCGGCGGGTGCTCGTGCCGAATCGGGATGGCACGCGAACTGGCCTCGCGCGTGATGGTCGTCGTCGGCGCCACGGCCGGCCCCGCAGGAACTTCAGACACCAAGCCTGTCGTATGAGCCAGGCGCCGTCTGTGTCGATGGGCGAGAGGCGATCGGCGGAGGACACGACGCCCCGGCGCGTGGCGCTCGTGGGCAATCCCAACACCGGCAAGACATCGCTCTTCAATCGCCTGACGGGGCTGCGCCACAAGACGAGCAACTTTCCCGGGACGACGCAGGAATGCCGCGTGGGGTTCATGGGCGGCGGGTCGAGGGGGACGATCGAGGTGCTCGACCTTCCCGGCGTGTACTCGCTGGAGTTGGCGCAAGGAGAATCGGAGGTCTGCCGCGGGGCGTTGGCGGGGACGCTCGCGCCCGCGGGGGCGCCGGCCCGGGCGCCAGACGCGGTGATCGTCGTCATCGACGCGACGAACCTCGCGCGGAACCTGCTCCTCGCGGGCGAGGCGCTACGCCGGCGCCTGCCCACGCTGATTGTCGTGAACATGATCGACATCGCGCGCCGGCGCGGCGTGCACATCGACGCGGGCGCGCTGGGCGAGGGGCTTGGGTGCGAGGTGCTGCTCGTGAGTGCGCGCACCGGTCAGGGGATCGACAACATCGCCGGCGTGCTCGATCGGGCTGTGGTTCCCAATCGCACGCCGCCGGGGGATCAGGGCGAGATCGAGCGATGGGCGGAGAGCCTGGCGGCGAAGGCGACGGCGCGCACCACCGAGACCGAGCAGGATCGCGCGGATCGACGCGCGAGGACCGATCGGATGGACCACGCCTTCACGCATCCGGTGCTGGGAGCACTCGTCTTTCTTGGTGTCATGGCCGGGCTGTTCTGGGGGATCTTCTCGCTCGCGACGTATCCCATGGCATGGATCGAGTGGATCTTCGCCGAGTTGGGTGGGCTGGTGCAGCGCGTGCTGCCCGCGGGGATCCTCTTCGACTTTCTCTCGCAGGGCGTCGTCGTGGGGATCGGCGCGACGGTGGTCTTCCTGCCGCAGATCTGCCTTCTCTTCTTCGTGATCTCGCTTCTGGAGGACACCGGATATCTGGCGCGGGCGGCGTTCGTGATGGATCGGTTGCTCAGGCCGTTCGGCTTGCCGGGACACAGTTTCGTGCCGCTGCTCTCGAGCCACGCGTGCGCGCTCCCGGGAATCATGGCGTGTCGGGCGATCCCCGATCGGCGCGAGCGGCTCGCGACGATCCTCGTGGCGCCGTTCATGACGTGCTCGGCGAGAATCCCGGTGTACGCGCTGATGGCTGGGATCCTGTTTCCCGGATCACCGGGGCGACAGGCGGCGGCGTTCATCGGGTGCTACGCGCTCGGAATCGTCGCGGGCGTGCTGAGCGCGCTCGTCGCACGACGAACGATCCTGAAGGGGGCGAGCCGTCCGATGGCGCTCGAGTTGCCGGCGTACCGCTGGCCGAACCTGCGCACGGCCCTCATCACGAGTTATGACCGTGGGCGCTCGTTCATCGCCAACGCGGGGACGAACATCCTGCTCATCTGCATCGTGCTGTGGTGGCTGGGCGCGTTCCCGCACGTGAAGCCGCCGGCGCGGGTCGAGGAACTCCGTGGGGTGGCGGCCCAGGTCGAGGCGGGTTCGATTGAGCCGAAGGTCGCCTTGGAGCGCGCTGGTGTTGAGGCGAAGGTAGGAGATGGAAGCACAGGCGGGACGCCTGTGCCACGAGATCAGGAAGGCGCACGCGAGATCGATGGGCCTGCCGCGGCATCGATGATCCTCGAGAGGGCCGATGAACTCGAGGCGATTGACGCGAAATCCCGGTCGTTCATCGGGCGTCTGGGTCGTCTGGCCGAGCCCGTCTTCAGGCCGATCGGGTACGACTGGCAACTCTCGATCGGCGTTCTCTCCAGTTTCGCGGCCCGCGAGGTCTTTGTGTCCACGATGGCGGTCGTCGTCACCGGACACGAGACGACCGACGACGAGAAGATCCTCTCGGCGGTCTCGCACGCGTCGCGGACGGACGGCACGCCGATCTTCACGGTTCCCACGGCGTGGTCGATTCTCGTGTTCTACGTGCTCGCGATGCAGTGCCTGCCGACCCTGGCGTTGACGGCTCGCGAGGCCGGGGGCGTGCGCTGGGCCGTGCTCCAGTTCGCGTGGATGAGCGTGCTCGCCTACCTTGGCGCGTGGATCGCGTTCACGATCACGAGTTGAGGGCACGGAGAGCGCGTCAGTTTGACGGAGTGTGCGGTGTTCCCCATTAGTGACTGGCAGTTCTGGGTGGTCTCGGCGGCCGCGCTCATCGCGGCGTGGGTGGTGCTGCGCCGGGTGATCCCCACGCCGGGGAAGAAGCGGCGGGCGCGCGAGCGGAAGGCCTCGCTGACGGTCGAGGGACGGACGCCGGAGAAGTAGGGCGCGAGCGAGAGGAAATCAGAGTTTCTTGAGTGCCGCGACGAGATCGTCGATGTGGCCTTCGGTGTGGGCGGCGGAGATCTGGACGCGAAGCCGCGCGTGTCCCTCTGGGACGACGGGGTAGCCGAAGCCGATGACGTAGATCCCCAGGTCCAGGAGACGCTTGCTCATCGCGATCGCCTTGGCGGTGTCGTGGACGATGATGGGACAGATCGCGGTGGGGGACTCGAGGACGTCGAAGCCCGCGGCCTTGATCGAGTGTCGCGCGTACGCGACGTTTGAGTGGAGGCGTGCGACGCGGTGCGGTTCGTTCATGAGGATCTCGATGGCGCGATTGGCACCCGCCGCCACGCCGACGGGGAGCGCGTTGGAGAAGAGCGTGGGGCGGCCTCGCTGGATGAGGAGATCGATCGCGTCCCTGGAGCCGGCGACAAAGCCACCCGCGGCCCCGCCGAGCGCCTTGCCCAGCGTGCCCGTGAAGAGATCGATCGTGCCCTGGCCACCCGCGGGGCTGAGCATGTTGAAGTGCTCGTGCGTGCCGCGTCCGGTCTTGCCCATCACGCCGTGCCCGTGGGAGTCGTCGACGACGAGCATCGCGCCGAACTCGTCGCAGAGGCGTCGCATCGCGGGGAGGTCGGCGATGCTCCCTTCCATGCTGAAGACGCCATCGGTCACGACCCAGATCTGCCCGGTGACGTCGGGGTTGGCCTTGGCCTTGGTGAGCGCCTCGCGGAGCGAGCCGGGGCCTTCGAGGGTGTTGTTCTTGTAGATGGCCTTGTGCAGACCCTTCTTGATGGTGGTGGCGAGGCGGACCGAGTCGATGATGCTCGCGTGGTTGAGTTCGTCGCTGATGATGACGTCGCCCGGCTCGCAGAGCGTGGGGAAGACGGCCTCGTTGGCGGTCCAGCATGAGACGAAGGTGTAACTCGCCTCGGTGCCCATGTACGTGGCGATGGTTTTCTCGAGCGTGAGGTGGGGCGAGAACGTGCCGCAGATGAAGCGGACGCTGGCCGTGCCCGCGCCGAAGTCGCGTGTCGCCTTGATGGTGGCTTCGACGACCTCGGGGTGGTTGGCGAGGCCGAGGTAGTTGTTGGAGCAGAAACAGAGGACATCCCTGGTGGCGCCGTCGGGACGGCGGAGGCGGACGCTGGAGTCCATTGGGCCATCGATGGTCTGGAGGACCTTGTACTGCCCGGAGTCCTTGAGGCCGGTGAGGATGGATCGGGCGCGGGCGTCGAAGGTGGTGGGCATGTCGGCATTCCTGTGATCGCGGAAAAGACAACGGCACGAGACAAGAGGCGTCGCGTGCCGTCATGGTATTTGAGTTGGCGAGTTGAGGCCGTGGAAGCGAGCGGAGGTTTAGCGCCGGCGTCGGCGGGCGATGACGAGTCCGCCGCCCGCCAGAAGCGCGAGCGCCCCGGGCGCGGGGACTGGGGTGAACTCCACGATGAGTTTGGGAATGCGATCGGGGATGGAGGTCTCGCGGCTGCCGAACCGTTTGCCGGTGCGGCTGGCGACCTCGTTGGACTTGATGAGCAGGCCGAAGTTCATCTCCGGGTCGTTGACCCAGGCCTGGGCGTCGGCGACGAGGCCGGCACCGGTCCACTCATAGAACCCGAGGTCCTGGATGTTGATGCTGGCGCTGGCGGTGCTGATGAAATCGCCGCCGGGCGTGGTCCAGTTCTCGGTGTTGAAGAAGCGGTGGATCCAGGTGGCGTCGCCGGTGGTGGAGGCCGCGCCACCGCCGCTGAGACCGCCGTTGCTGGTCCCCTCGCCCCAGGAGGCGGTGACGCGGTGGACGCTGAAGGGTGCCGCGCCGCCGCTGGATTGCTCGCAGTTCATGCGGAGCGTGACGCTGGTGATCGTGGAACCTGCGGGTATGGTGGAGAGATCGAAGCGGACGAGTGCCCGGCGCTTCTCGCCGGAGTTCGTGACGCCGGCGAAGACCCCGCCGCCGAGTGCGTTGCTGAGCGAGCCCGTGGGATCCTCCAAGAGTGTGTTATCGGACACAGATGTGAACGAGAGGATGTCGGCGGAGGCGACACCCGCGAGCGATGCCAAAGCGGCGGCGCACAGCCAGGGACGGATCGACATGAAGAACCACCTCTCTACTAACTGGCCCACGAGCATCCACGACGAGTGCCTAGACAAAGACCAAACGCGCACAAGTGGCGTTGTGCTATGAGAGATGTACCACAGAATTGGCGAGTTGCCAGTCGGGAGGGGCAAAATAGTGTCGGTCGGGGCAAAAAATTTGTCTCTCGGGCCTGTTGATGGCGTTGCGTCCGAGAAATCACGCCGCGACGGGGATTTATTAGAGACGGTTGGCGGCGATGCTGGCGAGTTCGCTGCGTTCGCTCTTGGCGAGGGTGACGTGCCCGAAGAGACGGATGCCACGCATCTTTTCGACGGCGTAGGCAAGGCCGTTGCTGGAGGAATCGAGGTAGGGGTTGTCGATCTGCCCGATGTCGCCAGTGAGGACGAGTTTGGTCCCTTCGCCGACGCGGCTGGCGATGGTCTTGACCTCGTGTGGGGTGAGGTTCTGGGCCTCATCGACGATCATGAACTGATGGGGGATGGAGCGACCGCGGATGTAGGTGAGGGGCTCCAGGACGAGTTTGCCATCGGCCATGAGTTTCTGGATGCGCTGCTCGGTGGAGTGGCTGTCGGGGTGCTGGACCTGGGCGCCGCGTGTGGAGAGGAGATAGCCGAGGTTGTCGAAGATGGGCTGCATCCAGGCGGTGAGCTTCTCGTCCTTGTCGCCCGGGAGATAACCGATGTCGCGTCCCATGGGCATGATGGGTCGGGCGACGAGGAGTTTCTCGTAGCGCTCCTCGTTGAAGACCTTGGCCATGCCCGCGGCGATGGCCAGGAGCGTCTTGCCCGTGCCGGCGGGGCCGAGGATCGTCACGAAGTCGATCTCCGGGTCCATCAGCAGGTTGAGCGCGAA